>Ga0335069_10000771_pt1 | contig 51961 bp, 58 predicted proteins | sample Lox_Sample_11_FD_206714 | JGI IMG/M metagenome (GOLD analysis project Ga0335069, IMG submission 206714) | Soil microbial communities from Loxahatchee National Wildlife Refuge, Florida, United States - Lox_Sample_1.1 | ecosystem: Environmental > Terrestrial > Soil > Wetlands | place: USA... | reverse complement strand
GCAGCCTTGGCGCCTTGACGCCGACCCAGTTCGCCATGCTTAAAGGACGGGCAATGCAACCGCCCCAAGTGGGCGCTATAACCGGCGGTCTCTACTTATGATTGGAGGGAAATTGGGGAGCAGGCCAGTTGGGGCGCACGATCGGTATGAGGTGTCCGGGCCTTTACGCGCGGCGGGTGCGGGGCGGCTTGGGCAATTCCCGCATCGGCGGATGGACTAAGCGAGGTCTCTACGCGAGCAGACTTTGCTGCGCGGCGGAAAGTTCGCGCTCCTCGTCTTCGCCTGCCGCCTTTTGCCGCACCCGGCTGCGAAGTTCCGGATCGCATGCGGAGAAGAAAACCGTCCAGTCGGACTGACTCTTAAGCTCCCAAAAGCGGCGCTTGGGGGCATTGTACACGACCGCCTTCTTGTGCTGCCGCAAAAGCCGCATCACGTTGAGCAGAGTACCTACGCTTTTTCCGTCCCACAGCATCAGGCCGACGGCGGCCTCCTGCGCCATGAGGCGATCCTTGGCGGCGTAAAACTCGAAGCTTTTCTCGCGGGTGGCCGGCGAGACGGGCCGCACCCTCCAGTTACCGAGATTATTCCGGCAAAGGCCGCCCGAAAAGAAAACCTCGACGTTGGGATAGGCTTTTTCATGCAGGTATTTCTGCACCGCCTTGTCAGCGCCGTTGGCGTCGCCGATCAGTACGGGCAACCGTTTCTCGACGATCCGATCCAGCCGCTGCCGGACCGGCGCGCCGAACTGCGAAAGATGCCGTGAGCCGCCGATAAATACTGTGGTCATCGATGGACCCGTGTTTTTGTGATCGTTAGCGCAAACACTTTCACGGCCTTGCCCTGGCTATACAGCGCCTCGGTAATCGAATTCAGCGTTGCCCCGGACCGATACAGATCGTCGAATAAAAGAACCTGCTTGCCGCCGGTGACAGCGGCGTCCAACTTGTGAAGTCCCTTTAGCAGTTTAAGCCGCTCGGCAAAATCGTACACGTTTTTGAGTTGCGGGGTTTTCCGTGTCAGCGTCACGCATTCGGCCAGCGGAATCCCCACGCGTTTGCTGATGGCTTTCGCAAGTATAATCACAGGCTGCGCCGGCCGTGAGCCTGAGGCCGGCACCGGAACAATGATGTCGACGCTCGGCGCCCACGAATTTAGGAACTCCTCAGCCGCGCCCGCAATCTCGGCAACTACTGTCCTGTCGCCTTTGGATTTGAGCCGATACAGAAGCTCGCCTACCTCTGACCGCGTATTGTCGAATTGCATGTGGCCGAACTCATTATAACCGATAGGCGTGCTACTGAGCGTCTGGAGGTCCAACGCATAGCCCTCGCGCCATCTACCAGAGATTTTCTTCGGATTGAATTTTGCCATAAAGCGGCGCCGCCCGTATCAGCTTAGGTCCACGTAAATTCTCGAACAAGCGTACCTCTAACAACCGTAACGCTGCGCCGGCGGGCGAAGCGGCTAATCGGCGTAGATCGCGAGCGATTCGCTGAACGGGTCGAAATCCAGCGGCGGAATTTGCCTGCACGGCCCGCTGCTCCGCGCGGCAGTTCAGGGGTGAATCGGTTCAGCCTGTCCGGCGGGCGGTACGCGGCGGTATTATAGGGGATTGTGCTCGCCGCGCGCGAGACCCGTTTGGCTCCGGCAGCCTGCCCCATTCGACTCCGCTCAGGGTGACAAGGAAGGGGGGCGCTTGAGTGGACGATCCAGAACCCTCACTCGCCGTCGGTCTAATCGCTCCGCAGGCGGGTGGCGTCCCTACGCATTCGCTCAGGGCAGGCCTCTCCCGTGAGGTAACGGAAGAGAAATTCAAGCGTTCCCTCCCGGCCGACCCATTACTCCCTTTCCTTTCCGGACGAGCTCCGTTCCTCCATTCCTTCATGGTCGGTCCACTTCCCCCTTTCCTTCAGGAAAGGGGGTCAGGGGGATAGGACGCGAGCGGGCGCTTTTAAATCTCCCCTTTCCCGCTTCGCGGGGAAGGGGCTAGGGGTTAGGGTCAGATTCCCAAACGGCATCACCCTATAATCGGCCGGGATGCTGCTGCTCACGCTTCGCGAGCAGAACAATCCGGAATTGATCCGGCGCGCGGCCGAATTGCGCAAAAATATGACGCCCGAAGAGCGGGTCATGTGGGATGAGTTGCGCGGGAACCGCATGGGAGCGTATTTTCGCCGCCAGCAGTTGATCGCGCCGTACATCGTCGATTTTTATTGCCATCGCGAACGGCTGGTGGTGGAGCTCGACGGCAGCCCGCATCGGCGGCAGCAGGGTTACGATCGGGCGCGCGACGCTTATCTTGCGAAGTATGGGATTCGGGTATTGCGGGTGCTGAATTGGCGAGTGCGGGATGATTTGCCGGCGGTGATTGAGGAGATACGGGCCGCGCTGGCATGGACGCCCTAACCCCCTTCCCCCTTCCCCACGGGGAAGGGGGAATCACAAAGAAGCTCGTCCGCCGTCCTATCCCCCTAACCCCCTTTCCTAAAGGAAAGGGGGAAACCGTTCACCAATCACTTAGTAGCCCCCCTTTCCTAGAGGAAAGGGGGGAAGAGCGCACGAATCGCCCCCCGGCTACTTGTCCTAATGGTAAGTGGGTGAGAGATTGCCGATCGCTCTCTAGCCAAATTTCCTTCAGGAATGGGGGAACGGAGTTCCGGCGATCCTATGCCCTGAACCAGTTGGCGATGCGCATATGTACGCCGACGGGATCCACCGCCTGGAACAGATGGCCGGCGCCGGGGATCATGAACATCTCGGCATGCGGAATGCGGCTCTTGATGATCTCGGCGTTGGCAGTCGGTACCAGCACGTCGCTGTCGCCGTGAACGATCAGCACCGGGCATTTGATTTCATGCAGCCGATCGTACGCGTTGAATCCCATAATTCCCGCCATCGCGCGATCGGCGGTCTCCGGCGGCGTCGGCGGGAACATCTTCGCACCCGCCATCATCATTTTGATTTCCGGATGCGACGCGCTGAATTCCGGCGGCACCAGCACGGGCATCAATTTTTCAAAGCCCTTTTCAGGATCGGAACCCATCAGCTTCGATCCGGTCATGAGGATGTCCAGCACTTCGACCGAAGGCATCGCGGCATTCGGGCCGCCGGGCGTCGTGCATCCAAGGGCGACCTTCACGACCTGCTCCGGATGCCGTAGCGTAAGCTCCTGCGCGATCATTCCGCCCATCGAGACGCCGAAGACCTTTGCCTTTGGAATGTCGAGGGCGCGCAGCAGATTGCTCGCATCCTCGGCCATATCCGTGACCGTGTAGGGAATGTCCGGCTTGTCGCTAAGCCCCGTGCCGCGATTGTCAAAATAGATGGCCTGAAACCCGCTCATGAACGGCAGCGAGGGCAACCATGCCGCACCCGGCATCCCGAAGCCCATGATCAGCAACAGCGGCTCGCCGCTGCCGTAGGTATCGTAGCTTAGATTGATATTCCCGGCCTTGATTCGAGGCATGACGCGATTCTCCTAACGATCGTTCGGGCTGGGATTGTAGCAGAAAAAAGCGGATTCCGCTTATCGCGCGGCGCAGAAGAAGATTTCTGAAACCCCTGACGGGTTTCAGACTTCCCGCAGCGCCGAAAACGGCGGCCCGCCGTTATCGGGAGAGTAAACGGGAAGCGCGAAACCCACGTGGGTTTTCGCATGGCTATTAGAGGCCGCTCACGCGAGCTTGAGAATGCTTTCGGGGTGCTGCTCGTTGGGGTCGGCGCCCGGTTCCATATTGTAAATCACCGACTTGTCGACGACCAGTTGGCCGTCATCGCCGACGTAAATCTTAAAGCGGTCCATCGGCCGCGGCGCGGGACCTTCGAAATTCAGCCCGCTGATGTAATAGCCGGAGCCGTGGCACGGGCACTTGAACTTTTGCTCCGCCTTGAGCCATCGCGGCGTGCATCCAAGATGGGTGCATTTGGCGAAAATCGCGTAGAAGCCGGCCTTGGTGCGCACGATCCAGGTGCGGAAATCCTGCTTGAACTTCTCGCTGACTTCGCCGATTACGTAATCGTCGGGAAAGCCGGCCTTGAACTTCGACGGGGGAAGGAAGAGTACGCGCGGGAATGCCGACCGTACCGCCGCGAGCAATCCGACAATCGCAAATACGCTAAATCCGCCCCATCCCAGCGTACCCAGGAAATCGCGGCGGCTCCAAAGCGAACCGATCTCGGATTTCTCCTTCTCGCGCTTGGCGCGTTCCTTCGACTGCTCGTCTTCGCGCCACTTCTTAAGTTCGGCCGGATCGACCGGAGCTTTCGCCGTTGCTGCTGCCGCCATCGAAACTTTCAGAACCTCCCGCCGCTGCGATCGGATATTAGAATTTCCACACTGATTAGACGTTCTCGATTAGAAAAAATTCTACGAGAGAAGACGACGATATTCAAGGGAATTTAGTCCGATTCAGACTCAAATTTCCCGAATTCGCTGCAGGTTTCAGTGAAGCGCCGGCTGGCCGGACGATTGTGGTGGCGCCGCACCATGGGGCTGCTCGGCCGGAGCGGCAGGCTCGGCTGACTGTGTGTAGGGATTTTTCACCGGAACACCCTCAGGAGTAGTGGCCTTGCCACCGGGCGTGATCACGATCTCCTGTGGTATCTCCTGCTCTTCCGGGGCGGAGGCAAGCGAATTATCGGGAATAATCGGCAAGCGCGGAGCCGGCAATCCGCTTTCGCCGTCGGCGGGGCGGAACACCGGCTCGATTGGAGTATCGGCGGTCACGTAATGCAGCGGGCGAGCCACCAGCCATTCGGCCATGAACCCGATCGGGTACAGCGCATAGCTGGCGATCGACAGCGGCTGAGAATCCTCGTCGTTGTATTCTTTCGGATTCTGCTTGTCGGTGTCCGTGTACTGGGCGTGTGAAAAGGAAGGATAGCCGAGCACAAGCGCCGCAAAAAGAAATATCGCCGCACGCTTCATATATTCAAGTGTGTGCGATTGGCGCCCCCTCTGTCAACCGCATCAGATCGGCAGACCACCGGCCGTCCTTGCCTTGCCGGTCCGGCAGCGCAATTCTGTTTTGAATGAGGCGAGCGTCAACTCGGTTACGGTTCCTCTCGCTGTGCGCCGCCGCGTCCATCACGTTTATTACCTCCTCCGGCTTCGCGCGCGATCCGAAGCGGCTGCCGGGAGCGATTGCATTCATCGATACCGACGGGAACCTTGATTATCTTAGTGCGCAAGCGGACGAGCCACGCTGCCTTACCTGCCCTCAATCGACTCTTCGCACAAGAGTCTCAAGCTCGGTCAGACCCATCGCTGCCATCGGCGGTCTCGAAGCCAAGGACCTTCAAATTCATACGACTTACCTGTTGCCCACGTTTTCGCGCGATGGCAAACGGCTTGCGTACGCATCGCAAGAGGTCTCCGGCTCCGATTCAACATCCGCGCTGTGGCTTTACGATCTGGCGACACGGCAGCCGATCAAGATTTTCGAAAGCGATACCGGACGTATCATTTACATTTACTGGCTACCTGATGAACGGCGCCTCTCATTTCTGGTTTCCGATCCAAGCGGGCTAACCTTGATGCTCGCCGATGCGAAGGAATCATCGCCGATAAGAATCGTTACGACGGGGCTGCCAATCTTTTTCGATTGGGGTGCCGCCAAAAATCGGCTCGCGATCCATTCAACCGCGATTAATTCAAGCCACACGGAGCAAGTGGCACTCATTAATTTGACGCCCACAGATCAGAAGATAGACCGCGTGCTTGAGCGCGGATACTCGCCATTCCGGACGCCGTCGTGGTCACCAGACGGAAAGCATCTCGCATACGTCGGGAACGAACACGGCGCAATCGACCTCTTGATTACGGATTCCGATGGACAAAACCCGCGGTCGATTGCGAAGCTGCCAACGGGTGAAACCAGCTTCATCTGGGCGCCGGATTCCAGGCATATCGCCTATTCGACGGCTCCGAATCGGCCGGAGCCGGTCTATCACGGGATCAAGTTGGCCGGCATCGACGAATCGAACATTCGATCGCTTACCGCAAACGATACGGCCGCATTCTTCTTCGCACCCGATTCACGCCATCTGGCTTACGTTGGTGTTCCGCCGAACAAGCCCTACTACACTTGGCACGTAGTCGATTTGGGATCAGGCGCTGACCGGGACCTCGGCAATTTTCTATCGACGTCGGAGGAATCGATCGCCTACAGCTATTTCGATCAGCTCGCCGTGTCGCATACCATTTGGGCGCCCGACTCTTCGGCCTTCGTGTATGCCGGCGTGCGGTTGCAAGGCGCGCCAGATCGGCCGCTGGCTACCACGCCACCACCGATGGTCTGGGTGGTGCCAGTCGATGGCAGCGCACCACGTGCCATTTCCACCGGCGTGGCCGCCTTCTTTTCGCCGCCTGCCGGAAATTGAATGCCGTCAAAGCGATACCTGCTGAAGCCGGCTACCCGCGCGCTCACTCCAACTGGAGGCTTCCTCAAGGGCTTCGCGTTCTCGTTGAATCCGTACGTCGGATGCACGTTCGGCGACGCAGGGGGATGTCCGTTTTGCTACGTGCGGATGCTTCCGATCGCGCGTGCGGAATCCGGCCCGTGGGGCTCGTGGGTAATTGCGAAAACAAATCTCCGCGAGTTGCTCCGACGCGAATTGGACACCCTCGCGGATGCCGGCAAGATCGAACGAACCACAGTCTTCATGTCCAGCGCGACCGATCCGTATCAGGGCATCGAGCGGCGGCTGAGGCTGTCGCGCGCGGCGCTTGAAGAATTCGTTCGCCACCCGATTCGCCGTTTTCTGATCCAAACGCGCAGCCCAATCGTCGAACGCGACCTCGATTTGATTTGTGAACTTGGCTCGCGCGCTATCGTGTCAATCACAATCGAGACCGACGACGATTCCGTCCGCCGCGCGATCACGCCTACCTCGCCTTCCATCCAGCGCCGGCTAGAAACGGCTCGGATGCTCCGCGAGCGCGGCATATTCGTTCAGTTGGCGATCTCGCCAATGATGCCGAATAACCCTGCTCGATTCGCCGCGCTTGCCGCGGAGGCCGCGGATCGCGTGATCGTCGATACCTATTTTGACGGCGACGGATCCGGTGGCGCGCGATCGCGTGCGCTAAAAATCGGCGAACTTTACGCGCGCTTGGGTTTTTCGGAATGGTTTCGTCCCGGCGCCGAGCGGAAACTGCTTGACGCAATGCGCAAACGCCTGGGTTCGGAGCGCGTGCTCTTCAGCCGGGACGGCTTCAGCGCGGTATAAGCGGAAGACCCGACGAACCGCGGATTAAGCGGATTTCACGGTTCAGAGAGCTCCTCAAAAATCCGCCAGTTTATTCCGCGCAGTCCGCGGTTAATGTTCTTGGTTATTTCTTGCAGACGTAGATTGTCGCTGGGGTGCCCAGAATCGACACGCGATAGGTTTGACACGGCCTGATTAGGCCGCGCGATTCGAGCATTCGCATCAACCGCCATTCGCTGGTCAGAAACACCATTGTTCCGTCCGGCTTAAGCACGCGCTTGAATTCCTCGATCCAGCGCGGATACAGCCGCCGATTGTCGCCATGCGTGCCGTATCGCAGGCCCCACGGAAGGTTGGTGATTACTTTGTCAACGCTCGCATCCGGAAGTTCGATTTTTGAAGCATCCCATCGTTCGATGCGAATTGGCTGATAGCGCGGTCCGACGTTGGCCTTGGCCGCGGCGATCGCGGAATCGTCGCGATCGCTTCCAATCAGTTGCGCATACCTGCCCAGATGCGCGCGCGCGATCAGGATCGTCGCCGCGCCGCAAAATGGATCGAGGATGACATCGCTGTTTTGCGGATCGGAAAGCCACGCGAGTGCGGCCGCAACCGCGGGCCGGGTGGAAGCGGGACGATGGACGGCCTTGTACTCGCGGGTGCGCATCCGCTCGTCGCTGAGCCGGACAGCGAGAAACATTTCGCCCTCGATCAGAGTGGCCCAAAACTCCGCGTCACCATCCTCAGGGACGAGCCGCCAGGTATGATCGGAGCGTTCGAGAATGCCGCGTTCGACCGCATGCTGGAAATCGACGCGGCGAAATTCATGCTCGCCCACCAGCCGCGCCACGACGCGGAACTTGAGCCGCCGTCCCGCACGCGCTCCGGGGGAGACCGCCGCGTGCGCATTCAATGCTTCCGCGACAAACGGCGCATCGCGTGCGGTTATCCGCACTCGATTCAGATCCTCGCGTTCGTTTCCGATCCCCGCGCGATAGCCGGCCAGTGCAAATACATCCTCCGCCGTACGCAGTTGGTTCAGCGCCTTGGGGTTCGGCGCGGAGAAAATCGCCATCCCGGCGCGATCGGGAACCGTGCGGCGGGCGACCTCGCGCGCACCCTTTACACGCGCGGCCATTTCGCCGGCTACTATCGCTTCGAATCCCGGCTGAGTCTGCGCGATGAAGAGATGCGGTCCGAGGCGAATCGGAGATGGCGCGGATCGCTCGGGCTTTGCCAAGGCGTTATTTCGTACGCGACAGGTATTCGTGAGTTTCGGTGTTGATCGTGATCGTATCGCCTTCAACGACGAAGTGCGGCACCTGGATCACCATCCCGGTCTCCAGCGTCGCGGGCTTGAGCGTATTGGTAACGGCGGCCGACTTCATTCCGGGATCGGTCTGTACGACCTTCAAAGTGACGGTTTTGGGAAGCGTCACGTTGAGCGGGGTAGTTTCGTAAAATTCAACTTCCACTTCGAGGTTTGGCGTGAGAAATCCCGCTACGTCCTCGATCAACTCCTTGGGAATCGTGATCTGGTCGAAGGTCTCCGTATTCATGAAATGGTAGTCGTCGCCATCCTGATAAAGAAACTGCATCCGCTGCTGGCTGAGAATGACGCGTTCGACGCGATCTTCCGATCGGAAGCGATTTTCCGTCTGCGAACCGGTTTTGACGTTGCGCAGTTTGGTCTGCACCATCCCGCGCCAGTTGCCCGGCGTGATGTGCGTGATGGTCATAACGCGCCACAGGTCACTGTTGTATTCCAGCACCATCCCGGGCCGTAGTTGCGTTGCTTGAATCAGCATTGTCTGAACACTCTCGGCGTAAACGTTAAGTCGTTCAGTTTACGTGACGACGGTTGATGCGGCAAGTTAATTGACTGCGGGCAAGCGGAGTCAATGCGGCCAGGGAGCTGCCGGGGCGGTGGCGGGCGGCCGGTATCCGGGGTTGGGAGCGGGCCGATAGTAGGGGTTCGCGTATGGGTTTCCGTAAACGTAGGGATTCGGAACGTAATAGGGCGGCGGATAAACCGGATATTGCTGGTAGATCGGCGAATTCTCCATCTCGGCCATCGGATTGGCCGCGATATTGATCGACGACTCAACAAAATTACTGCCTGCGCCATAAGCGCGAATCGTTGTATCCGCCAGCGGCGGTGGCATTCGCATCACTACGTCAAACGAGGTAAAGCCGCTCGTGTTAATTGGAATCTGCCGTATCAATCGGCCCGCCGTGTACACCCCCGCGCGCACGACGCCGGGACCGGTGATTTGGCCAATCACCTCGACGTTTCCCGGCGCCGAAATCAGTTCCTCCGCATAAATGATGTCAATTTCCACGCCAACTAGCGGCGCAAGCGGTGATGTGCGCAGATGGCGGCGCGAGGGTGAAGCAGCATCGGTCTCACTCGAGATCTCGGCGGTATTGGTATTTGGCGTCGGCTCCGAATCAGCCACTATCGGAGCGTCCGACATTCCCGCAGCCGGCTCGATATCGATGAGTTCCGCGCCTCCTCTTGTCGAGCCGACGGCGACGCCATCGGGCGCGGCAATCGCTTCGGCCTGCCGCCCATATCCGTCGATTGCGCGGATCGATTCGCCGGGACCCGGCGCCTGGAGAGAGAGATCGAATGTCACGCGCTGCTCGCCGGGGGTCGCGCCAAGTGCGATTTCTTTGAGCATTCGATCTTGATTGAAGACCCCCGCTGATTTGAGATCCGTGCCCATGATGTAACCGCGGACCCTCACGACTCCATTCTTAATGACCCGTGAAGTAATCCGGACTTGCGGCCCGGTAGATTCGGATTCCGAAGGCGCCGGCTCCGCGGCTTTCGGCGCTGAGCTTTTCGGCACTTCCTTCTCCAGGGTGGCGATTTGATCCTTGAGCGCACTCCATTGGGCGGCATTGAAACCGGCCGCGCCCTTGGCGGCGCCGTCGATCGCCGTACGATCGTTTATGATCGACGCCATCGCACGGCCCGCCTTTGCGTTGTCATTTACGGCAAGCGCGGAAGCGAGCGATTGCGCATCGCCGGCCAGGCTCGCCACAGGCGCAAGGAGAGGATTGGAACCCGAACCGCCGGTGTTAATCGTGCTCAGGAGTGAGAATGCGCCGTCGCTGAGCCGGGCCGCTTGAGATTGAGGATCGCCGCCGGCCGCAGGCCGGGCGATTGCGCCACAGGCCAAAAGGACCAAAAGTACCGGAATGAACCGGCCGCGCACGTGCGCATCCCGCATCTGACGTTTCGCTCCTTTTGGCAATTTGAATTATATTGTAATTGCGCACTCGAACGAACCCGGGAAATCGCCGCCATGGAACATCACGCATTGAACGATCGCCACACCACTTTGGCTGCCGGTGCGCCCGGCGAATTTGAAGCCGCCTATAAGGCGGCAACCTGCACCGCCGGCGTTGGCGCGGTCGATGGGCGCATCGTCGTGCGTGCGATCGGCGAAGATCGCTTGGCTTTTTTTCACGGCATGTGTACCGCGGATGTTAAGAACGCGAAGCCGCGTTCCATTTTACCCGCGCTAATCCTGACCGAACACGCGCACATCATCGCGGAATTGTTCATCTGGGTCGCCGGGGACGCGCTACTGCTCGACATCGATGCGACCGCATGGACTCGGGCGCGTGCTCATCTTGAGAAGTTGCTGGTCGCCGATGACGTCGAGTTCGAGGAAGCGGACGCATTCTCCGTCGTCGACATCGAGGGGCCACAATCGCCAGCCGTGGCGAAGGCCGTCGGCGGCGACGAGGCCGGGAATCTCCCCGCATGGCGATTCGTCGCTGTAGGCGATCTCTGCATAGGCAACTTCCCGCGTTTCGGTGCAACCGCGATTTCAATTCTTGTGCCGCATGGATACGCCGATGATCTCGTCAACCGTGCGATATCCGCGGTTCCGGGCGCGCGGCAAATCGACTCAGCTGTGCTGGAGGCAATCCGCATCGAGCACGGTATCGCCCGCATTGGGGCGGACACTACCGAAAAATCGCTCGCGTTGGAGGCGCGGCTGGAGCGCGCGATTTCATTTCACAAGGGATGCTACGTCGGACAGGAAACCATCGAGCGCGCAACCGCGCGCGGTGCTTTGAAAAAGCGGATGATGGGGCTTAGATTTGAGGACGGGAAGCTTCCGGGCATCGGCTCCGCCGTAACGCTTGCGGGAAAGGATGCCGGGCATGTCACCAGCGTTGTGCGTTCGCCAAGGATGGGGGCAATTGGTCTTGCAATGCTGCATCATAGCGCGTGGCCGCCGGGCACACGGGTGGCGGTCGCCGATGGCGCGAGCCGGTTAGAGGCATCGGTGTACGGCCTTCCGTTTGAGGGTTGAAGTGATACTTTAATTTATGCCGCCGGGCGATTTGACCCGGTGTGAGGGAGTGACTGAAATGGCCAATCTGCTTGGAAAGCGCTACCTGTGTGAAAAATGCGGGACGGAAGTCTTGTGCAACAAGGCCGGCCCCGGCGCATTGGAATGTTGCGAAGGCGAAATGAAAATCAAGGAAGCGAAGCCGCTTCCCTCATCGGACTAAGCGCGCCTTGTGAAATCCATCCGGCGGGATTCGGGCGGCTTGGCGGCGGACCCGGCAAAAACGGCCTCGATCGCGCCGGGCAAAGCCGATCTGATCCTTCATGAGGGAATCGTGCTGGGGCATCCCGGCAGCGATTCGGTTGCGATCGCGGGCGGCAGAATCGCCGCGCACGGAAAATTTTCGGGATTAAAGGCGCTGGTCGGCCCGCGCACCTTTATGCTCAAGCTGGCCGGGCGGACGGTCGCTCCCGGATTTATCGATTCGCACCTCCATTTCCTTGAAGCAGCCGCCGCGGCAACCGGAATTTCCGTCCAGCGATGCCACAATGTCGCCGATTTGCTCGCGGAACTTCGTCTTGCCACCGGGCGGGTTCCCCCAGGAAACTGGCTGCGCGCATTCGGATGCGATGAGACGCTCCTATTCGAGCGGCGTGGTCCGACGCGCGCCGAGCTCGACGAAGCGCTGCCGAAAAATCCGCTCCGGCTGCGCCATCAAACTTTACACGCCTCCTGGCTCAATTCGCGCGCGATTACGCTTTTGGGGCTTGAGTCTGCCGATTTCAAGCCGCCATCAAGCGCCGCAATTATCCAGCGAGACGGCAACGGCCGCCTGACCGGGCTCGTCGCGGGCATGGAGGCTTGGCTGACCAGCCGCCTGCCACCGGTCACGCACGCCGAAGCTGAATCGCGTGCACGCGTCATGAGCCGCGAGCTCGCCGCCGCCGGGGTAACGGCATTCACCGACGCCACCGCGCGCAACAGTTCCGCCGAGGTCGGCCTGTTTGCGAAGCTCGCGCAGGCAGGGGCAATCTGCCAGCGCCTGAAGGTGATGATCGGCGAACGCCATATCGGCAGCGCCGATGAAGCCGACGCACTGGCGCAGGCGGCCGGAATCGAGCTTGCCGGAGTAAAGTTCATACCGGGTCAAGGCCGCGACCAGAACGAGATCTCGCATCACACCGGCCTGGCGATGGAACGCGGCTTGGATTGCGCGTTTCATGCAACCGAAGTCGAGGAGCTTGAACAGGCACTAACCGCCGCGGAGGCGGCACGAGCCAACGCGAGTGGCTCACGTGGCAACCCGCGATTTCGGATCGAACATGGCGGTGTGATCCCGCCCGATGACATCGCACGGCTTGCAGCGCTGCAGGCGTGGGTCGTAACCAATCCGGGCTTCATACATTTTCGCGGCCCGAAATACGCCAGCGAGCCCGGCCTGCTCGCGCACCTATATCGAGCACGCAGCCTCAAGACAGCGGGAATCAACCTCGCCGGAGCAACCGACGCCCCGGTGACTCCCGCACGCCCGCTGGCTGCGATTGCGGCAGCGATATCGCGTGCCTCGTTCGACGGTGAGTTGCTGGGCCGCGAGGAAGCGCTCCCTGTCGCGGACGCCGTCGGCCTGTTTACTGTCGAAGCTGCCCGCCTGGCACGGCTTGAGGCAGGCGCAATCGAACCCGGGCTGCTCGCCGATTTGATCGTGCTGCCCCGCGATCCTTACCAGCTTAATGCCGCCGAATTGATGAATATGATTGTCGATATTACCATCGTTGGAGGACGTGTCGTCTATGAGCACGGGCGTCCCGCACTCGCCAACAGCGATACTGCCGAACTTCGCAACGTCTGATGGCTTCCGACAATTCTCGCGCGGTCTTGTTTGAGCGCCGGGGCACTGTCGCATGGGTGACACTCAACCGGCCGGCGCAACTCAACGCCTACAACATCGCGATGCGCGATGGGTTGTTCGAGGCCATGCGCGCAATTCACGATGACGGGGAGATCCGCGCGATGGTGTTGCGGGGCGCGGGCACCGCTTTCTCGGTGGGCGGCGATTTGACTGAATTTGGGACCGCGCCGTCGCCGATCATCGCACGCTGGGTCCGCTTTCGGCGCGATGTATGGGGAATGCTGCGCGCGCTTCCAATCCCGACCATCGCCGCGATTCATGGCTATACGGTCGGCGGAGGCCTTGAAATGGCTCTCTTGTGCGACATTGCTATCGCCGCAAGCGACACCAAAATCCGCCTGCCGGAGACCGGTGCGGGCATGATTCCCGGCGTGGCCGGTACGCAGACCGGGGGACGGCGGATCGGGCTTAGCCGCGCGCTCGACCTGTGCCTGACCGGCCGCTGGATTGACGCGAAAGAGGCGTTGCTTGTAGGTTTGGCCGCTGAAGTGGTTCCGATGGCCGGACTCGATCGGCGGGCCTTGGAAGTCGCCCGAGAAATGGGAAGGTTGCCGCGCGAGCGAACCGCGATGCTCAAGCTGGCTGTGTGGGGCGGACTCGATTTACCACTCACCGCCGGCCTTGATCTCGAACGGTTGCTTGCACAGCGCCTCGCGCAAATGTCCGCAATCGAAACCGGCGGGCGCAGCGCACGGAATCGGAGCCGAATCAGCCGCGCAGGATACCGCGGCGTAAAAAGGAAACTCGCTTAGTGAACACCGTCAATTTCGTAACCATCCCCTCCTCCATCGTGCCGGATCAGGAAATCCTGGTCTTCGGCGGGCGCAGGCTGAACTACGCGCAACTCACCGATCGCGTCGCACGGCTCTCCGCCGTGTTCGGACAATTCGGACTCAAGCCGCGCGATGTTGTAGCGGTGCTCGACACCAATTCGGACCTATACATTCAATGTTATTACGCCGCCGCGAAAACCGGCCTTACCTTCCTTCCGCTCAATTATCGTGCGAAGGAAGGCGAGCTCGAGTACATGATCAATACCGCCGGCGCCAAGGCACTGCTGGTCGGCGATCGCTATATCGAAATCATCGAAAAGATCCGGCCGCGATTGTCCGTCGGCCGCGTCGTCGCAATGGGTACTGGCGCAGGCGGGATGGCCCGGGTTGACGATCTGATCGCGCAGGTCGAACCAGCCGAGGCCGACGCCGAGGTCGATGACGAAGACACTTCGATCTTGATGTACACCAGCGGCACAACCTCGCTGCCCAAGGGCGTGATGCTGAGCTTCCACGATTTCACCGCCTACGTGACCGCAAATGTCGAAATGGCAGACGGAACCGATCGCGGGGTGGCGCTGGTGTGCGTGCCGTTTTATCACATCGCCGGAACGACGGCGTACATGACCAACGTCTGGACCGGCCGCAAGCTGATCGTGATGCCGCAGTTCGACGGCAAGGTCTGGCTCGATCTCGTCCAGCGCGAGCGCGTCACGCACGCCTTTGTCGTCCCCACCATGATGAAGCAGCTAATCGACGAGCCAGGATTCGGAAGCACGGACCTGTCGTCCCTGACCAATCTCGCGTACGGCGGCGCCGCGATGCCGGTGCAGGTGATTCGCCGCGCAATCGAAGTATTTCCCAAGACCGTCGGCTTCGTGAACGCCTATGGGCAGACAGAGACGACTTCATCGCTGACCGTCCTTGGCCCCGACGACCATCGCCTGACCGGCACGCCCGAGGAAATCGAGCTCAAGCTCAAGCGGCTGAATTCGATTGGCAAGCCGCTGCCCGACGTCGAGGTCCGCGTTCGCGACGAGGAAGGGAATTTCCTGTCGCACGGCCAAGTCGGTGAAATCATCATCCGCACCCCGCGCATCATGAAGGGTTACGCCGGACGCGAGGATGACGCCCGCCTGCCCGACGGATGGCGCGCAACGGGCGACCTTGGCTGGCTCGACGAGGACGGCTACGTGTTTTTCGCCGGCCGCAAGGACGACATGATCATCCGCGGCGGCGAGAATATTGCCCCTGCCGAAATCGAGACCGTGTTGATGAGCCATCCCGGCGTCGACGAATGCGCAGTGATCGGCGTGCCATCGGTCGAATGGGGCCAGACCGTCAAGGCGTTCGTGGTCCCGCGCAAAGGCCATCCCGTGACCGATGCGGAACTGGCTGAGTTCTGCCGCTCGCGCCTGGCCAGCTTCAAGCGTCCGGAGAGCATCGAGTTCATCGATGCGCTCCCCAAAAATCCGCTCGGAAAAATCCTGCGCAAGGATCTGCGCGCCGGCGGCGGAGGACTTTGACCACGCCGCGCCGCGCAACAAGGCTCCGGCCGCGAGGCGGCGAAACGGTCGAGGCGGCATTTGCGGATGGATGCGCAAGCCTGAAGCTGCGATATCCCGCCGGCCGCGCAAAAATCTCCCCCGCGATGGCGGTCCGGCTGATCGAATTGTTCGAATCGATCGAAGACGACGATCAGGCCCGGATGCTGACAATTGCAAGTGCAGCGCCGAAGTTTTGCGTCGGATTCGAGGATGGCGTCGATCCGCGGATTGTCGAATCGCTTGCCGTTATATCGAAGCCAACCGTCGCGATTATCAACGGCGACGCATTCGACGAGGGGTTGGAACTCGCGATGGCGGCGGATATTCGCATCGCCTCTGCGCGGAGCAAACTCGCAATTACCCAAATGGTGCGTGGCTCGATGCCGCAGTTCGGCGCCACGCAACGACTGCCGCGGATAGTCGGCATCGCCAATGCGCTCCGGATGATCCTAACCGGAACGGAAATTGGAGCGTCGCAGGCGGAGCGCATCGGGCTGGTTTCCTACCTCGCGAAAACTCCGCGCGACTTGACGAGCATCGTCGCCAATGTGACCCGGGCAATCCTGAGCCGCGCCACCATGGCCGAACGGCTGGTCAAAGATGCCGTCCTAAAGGGATATGATATGACTCTGGATCAGGGCATCCGGCTTGAGGAAGACCTGTACGCCCTGCTACAAACGACAGCCGACCGCGCCGAAGGAATCCGCGCTTTTCTGGAAAAGCGCAAACCGTTGTTCAAGGGCGCGTGAATATCGGAAAGGAACAGGAACACGCGATGGCTAATCAACTCGGCAAGGTTTACATCTGCGGCAAATGCGGCTCGCAGGTTATCGTAACCAAAGGGGGAGCCGGCGCTCTCAAGTGCTGCGGCGCCCCGATGGAACAAAAGAAGTAGAGGAGGCACAGGCGTCAGCCTGTGCAATCCGATGGACGGCGGGCGTTTCGTTCAAGAGCTAATCGCCGAGAACGCATCGATCATGGGCCGGCTCGCGCCCGCCGATACGCTGCGTGCGGAGAGCGGCGGCGACTTGAATCCGCGCAGCCTGCTGCGAATCGCGCTACGCAATGAACTTGAGGCAGCCGAAATCGCGGCGCTATGGGTGCCCAAAACGCGCGACGCCAACTTGAAAATCGCACTTGCCCGCCAGAGCGGCGACGAAGCCAAACATTACCGGCTCATTGAAGATCGGCTCCGTGACCTTGGCGACAATCTTGCGGGATTCGACCCATTGGCCGCCGGCTACAGTCCAATGTTCAAGTTTCTGGCGGCGATTGAAACCGACGTCGAACGCGTCGCCGCCGGACAGTTCACGCGCGAGGCGATCGCGTTGGTCAAGAACGCCCAATTCATCGAGCTGTGCGAGCATGCCGGCGATGCCGCAACCGCGCGGCTTTATCGTGAGACGATTCAGCCGGACGAAAAGTTCCATCACGAGTTGGGCGTGAAGTTTCTGACCCAACTCGCGACCGACGACGAATCGCAGCGGCTTGCCCGCGCCGCTCGCATTCGCACGATCGAACTGGCCGAGGAACTACAAACGCTCGCCTTCAATCGCGCTGGGCTGCATCACGCCCCCGGCTGCTGAGGCGGCCACCTTCAAGAATCGTGGAGTAGATGCCGATGTTCTATGCGCTGATTGTTGGTGTTCTGGCGGGATGGCTGGCCGGAAAACTGGTCCATGGCAAAGGCTTCGGCCTGATCGGCGACTTGGTGCTGGGGCTTGTCGGCGGCGTGGTCGGCGGATGGCTGTTCGGAGCGCTGGGCATTCCCGGCCCCGGAGGATTCGCCGGCGCGCTGGTTACAGCAACCGTCGGCGCAGTTGTGCTGGTCTGGGTCACCCACGCGATCCGCAGCGAAGTCTGACGTCTGTCTTTTCGAGCCGTTCGCCGAAGCGGCGTCAGTCCTGGGCGCAGCTGACTCTAGTGGGCAATTCGCAAGGTTTGGATGACCCGGTTGATTTCCGCCTGCGAAATGGCAATCGCGGTTTCTTTGTTCTTTTTGTCGCAGTTGTCGCATTTGTCACAGTGGGTAAACGTGATCTTGACAGAACCGTTATCTGAAAAGAGTTCGTCGGTGATCGCGCTCGGATGGCTTTTCGGATCTCCGAATTGGAACCCACGGAAATTTGGGGTTTGAATAAAGAAAATGCCGCTTTTCGCCTCAGTTGTTGGTACCGCAATCATTTTAAGAAATAATAGCATCGTGCGGCGAAGTGCCTCGTTTGGGGTCGAGAATAGAGTAACTTTGTCGGGAGTGGCCTCAAGGCAAGCGCGGGTAAAGGCGTAATCGGATCGCAGGGTTTCATCACCATAAAGAAATCTGACTTTCTTTGCGTCCTTCGAATCAAGCTTCTGGCCCAACCCTGAGAAAGTATTAACACGCTCCTTTGCTGGAAACGTCATTAAGACGATTCCTTTTCCAGAATGAAAGGTGATTACTTGCCACGGTCCAACAGGTTTGGTTTTCTGCTCGTCAAGATCGTCCCACGGAACCTCGAATTCGTACCCTAAATAGGAAAGTCTTTTGCCCGGTGACTTGGAAATTGATGCATCCGTCATTTCGACAGGAACTTCCCATACGGCGGGATCGTGCCAATACATATAACGCGCGCTCACGGCAAACATGGTTTGGACGCCGAAGAGCACCGCGTAGATGACGATCACTACCGCCGCAATTCCGCCCAATTTCAGGATGCGTTTCCATCGCGGTGCGATCATTGCTCACCCGTGCGCACGCAAGCGAAGTTCGCGGGCTTGGGAATGGAATGGCTCCGGCAGCTTGATTTCGTGCGCGTCGATCCAGTTGGTTTCGAGCCGGTAGAACTCGCGCGCCGGCTCGTAGAACAGATGGATCACGACGTCGTCGTAATCGAGCACGACCCAATGCGCGACGTTCAGCCCCTCGACCGCCAGCGGCCGTTTCCCCTCTTTCGCCATCCGCTCTTCGATTCCGCGCGCGATTGCCTGAACCTGCACGTCGGAGCGGCCGGTTGCGATCACAAAGTAATCGGCGACGGGCTTCAAATGCTCCGTTTCGAGCACGACCAGATCGTAGGCTTTTTTTTCGAGCGCCGCTTCCGCCGCGGCGTAGGCTTTCTTGAGCGCGGTCACGCCGCCTCACGGATGAAAACTTCCACCACCAATACACTAAGACACGAATAAAAGAGTGGAGATTCTTTTGAGGGCGAGGCCCGCATTTTCGTCTTGGTGCCTTGGTGCCTTTGTGGTGATTCTTTTATCGGCATCGCCTTGGGGTGCTAATCAATAGAGCGCGTGACGTTGGATGTAATCGGCGACATCGGCAGGGACCAGGTAGCGAATCGATTCGCTGCGCTGCAGCTTGGCGCGAATTTGGGTTGAGGATATCGGGAAGAGCGTGGTGTCAACGAACGTAAGCGTTTTGCCGTCCGGATGCACGTAGTGGTCGTCGGCCTTAGTGTAACCAAAGCGCTTGAGAGCGGCAACCAAGCTCCGCGACGCGCCCGGTCCGCGAATCCGCGGCCGCCGATGCACGGCGATATTGCACAGCTTCGCGATCTCGTCCGGATCCTTCCAGGTCTCCAGTTCGGCGAACTGGTCGGCACCCATCAGCAGATATAGGGTGGACGGCTGCCGCAGCGTGGAAAGAAAATAGCGCGCGGTCTCGATCGTGTACGACCGGCCCCCGCGGTGAATCTCCGCATCCGACACCATGAAGTGGCGGTTGCCCTTCGCCGCAAGCTCTGTCATCCGCAGGCGATGATCGGCGGGAGCAAGATCGCCCTCGGCCTTGTGCGGCGGAGAGGCGGCGGGAATGAAATAGATTAGATCAAGCCCCAGCGCCTCTCGATCCTCCTCGGCGGCGCGCAGATGGCCGAGATGAATCGGGTTGAAGCTTCCGCCGAAGAGTCCTACGCGCATCGCCTCCGGCTTCCCGTTGTCCGGCTCATTTCCGTATCTGCCCCGTACCGTGGATTATGTATTTGTATGTGGTCAACTCGTTCAATCCCATCGGCCCGCGCGCATGGAGGCGATTGGTCGAAATTCCCGTCTCCGCGCCGAACCCGAACTCGAAGCCGTCGGTGAATCGCGTCGATGCGTTGACATAAACCGTGGCCGAATCGACCTCGCGCTCGAATCTCGCGGCGGCATCAGCGTCGCCGGTAACGATTCCATCCGCCAAGTGCGAGCCGTGGCGCGCGATGAAAGCGATCGCCTCATCGAGCGAATCGACAACTTTGATCGACAAGATCAAATCGAGATATTCGGTATCCCAATCTTCGGGCGTGGCGGGTTTCGCATCGTAAATAAACTTGCACACTTCTTCGTCGCCACGAATTTCAACACCAGCCTTGCGCATCCGCTGAACAAATGGGCGGATAAATTCGCGTGCAACCGCGCGATGCACGAGCATCGTCTCCATCGCGTTGCAGACTGCCGGCCGCGAGCATTTCGCGTTAAAGCAAATTTCTTCCGCCATTTTCAGATCCGCGGCGGAATCGACGTAGGTGTGGCAGATACCGTCGAAATGAGGCAACAGCGGCACTGAGGACCCTTCCAGTGCCTCCTTAAGCGGCTTGCCGCCGCGCGGGATTATCAAGTCGATCAATTCGGGATGGCGCTTCATGACCTGGATCGTCTCGCGATCAGGATTGCGGATAAAGGTTGCCGCATCCACCGGCAATCCCGCCGCCTTCAGCGCCTGCGAAATCAGGTCCGCCAGACAGATGTTGGCGTTGAGCGCCTCGCTCCCGCCACGCAAAACGACAGCATTGCCCGCCTTGAGCGTGAGCGCGGCGGCGTCGACGGTGACGTTCGGGCGCGATTCGTAGATAATCGCGATTACACCGATCGGCACCCTGACTTTTGCGATCTTCAGTCCGTTGGGCCGCTCCCAATTTTCAAACGCCTGTCCGACCGGATCGGGCAGTTCCGCAACTTGAAGCACTCCCGCCGCCATCGCGTCGATGCGCTTGTCGTCGAGCGTCAGCCGCTCCACGAACGCCCCCGTGCGGCCGGCTTCGCGTGCGCGGCGCAGATCGTTCGCGTTCGCGCCGATGATCGCGGCGCGCGATTCATCGAGCATCTTCTGAAGTTTCCGCAGGAAATCGTTCTTCTGCGCCGTGGTGGCAAGCGCCATCGCGGCGGCCGCACGGCGCGCCCGCTGTAATGCCGCTACCGTTTCGGCTTCGACGCTCATGCGATCTTCTTTCCTTCGGCTTTGCTCAGGGAGTTCATCAACACAAAGTTGTCGCGATGGACGATCTCGTCGGCCACCTTATATCCGAGGATTGGCGCGATTTCAGCCGAACGCTTTCCGGCAACTTTGCGCACGTCACCGGCGGGATAGTTCACCAATCCCCGTCCGAACTCGACGCCGTCGGGATCGACGACGCTTACGCAATCTCCGCCGCCGAAATCGCCCCGCACCTCGCGGATTCCAGACGGCAGCAGCGAGCGGCCCTTGCTGCGAAGCGCGTCGGCCGCGCCGCGATCGACGGCGAGCGCGCCGGCGGGCCGCAGCGCAAATGCAATCCAGTGCTTGCGGCTTTTGAGGCGGGTACCAGCGGGAACGATCAATGTCCCGACATCGCGAGTTGAATCGAGTGCGGCCGCGATAGCGCCCGCTTCGCGTCCATGGGTGATTATCACCGCGATGCCGGCGCGCGCCGCTTCGCGTGCCGCCTTTAGCTTGGTTGCCATCCCGCCGCTGCCCAGAGGGCCCGCGCTTTCCACAACCAACCCTTGCATCTCAGCGTCGGGGTCGGAAATCACGGAAATCAGCCGTGCGTCGGCCCGTTTGCGCGGATCGCCAGTTAGCACACCGGCAACATCGCTCAAAATGATCAGCAGTTGTGCCTGCACGAGCTGTGCGACCAGTGCCGACAATTCGTCGTTGTCGCCCAAGCGGATTTCTTCAACCGCAACCGTGTCGTTTTCATTAATGATCGGCACGGCGCCTGCCGCGAGCAGCTCCGCGATCGTATGGTTGGCGTTCTGGCGGCGGTTCCGCTCGGCCAAGTCTTGATGCGTCAGCAGCAATTGCGCGACGGGACGCCCATGCGCTCCAAACGCGCGCGCCCACGCGGACATCAGTTCGATTTGACCTGCCGCGGCCGCGGCCTGCCGGGCGGCGATAGACGTCCCATCAAGACTGCGCAACTTCGCACGTCCGGCGGCGACAGCGCCGGACGTGACGACGACCGCTTCAATTCCAGAACCCATCGCTGCATCGATGGCGGATGCCAGACTGCCGATAACGCCGGCATCAAGCCCGTCCTTTCCCGAGAGCACCGCGCTACCGACTTTGATCACGATCCGGCGCGCACCCGCGACGATCGATTCCTTGTAATTCAGCTGTGACATGCCGCCGGTTGTTCCACTTGATTCAGCATTTTTGAAATCGCGGATATCATCGGCGCAAGGCCCAGGTGTTTGTCGGCGGAGATCGGAAAGACTTCGCATCCGCCAAGTTTGCGCAATTTGCGCACGGTCTTTGTAACCTCGGCGGAAGCAGCAAGATCGACCTTGTTGAGAGCGACAATTGCGGGGCGGGCTGTAAGCGCGGGATCGAACGCCTCGATCTCGCCGCGCACCGTCTTGAACGCCACGTCGGGCTTTTCCATCACATCGAGTACGTACACCAGCATCCGCGTACGTGCGATATGGCGCAGGAACCGGATTCCAAGTCCGTGGCCGAGGTGCGCGCCCTCGATAAGTCCGGGAATGTCGGCAAGCGTGAAACTTTCTTCGTCGGAAATAATTACGCGGCCGATATTGGGCGCAATGGTCGTGAACGGATAAGGGGCGACCTTGGGCCGCGCGGCACTGAGCGCCCGCAGCAGCGTCGATTTGCCAGCGTTGGGAAGTCCGACCAGCCCGGCCTCCGCGACCAGCCGCAACTCCAGCCGGACCCATCGGCTCTCTCCCGCAGTACCGGGCGTCGCGATTCGAGGCGACCGGCGCGTGGACGACGCGAAATGCATGTTGCCGCGGCCGCCCTCCCCGCCCTGCGCGATGACGGCGCTGTCGCCGGGCATCACCAGATCGGCGATGACGTTGCCGCTGTCTTCATCTGTCACGATGGTTCCCGGCGGCACGCGTACGATCACGTCGTTGGCGGCCTTCCCGTATTGATCCTTGCCGCGGCCGGGCGCACCGTCGCGTGCAATCTGGCGCGGGCTGTATTTGAAATCGAGCAGCGTGGAAAGGCCTTCATCGACCTTGAAGATAACGCTGCCGCCGCGGCCGCCGTCACCGCCTGCAGGCCCGCCGAAGGGCCGATATTTTTCACGCAGGAATGCGATCGCGCCGTCCCCTCCTTTTCCGGCGCGCACAAACACCCTTGCTTCATCGACAAACCGCATGACAAATCGATTATAGCAGCCCTCTTATATCGGTTTCGCTGGGGCGATTGGAGCCACGCTAATTTCGGTTGGCAAATCGGGCCGCCAAGTTCTATTAATCGGAGCCTAATCCACCAACACTTGGAGGGCCTCCTATGCCAACGATCGCTACCAAAGACGGCACAGAGATTTACTACAAGGACTGGGGCAAGGGTCAGCCGATCGTCTTCAGCCATGGCTGGCCGCTTTCGGCCGATGCGTGGGAGGATCAGATGCTGTTTCTGGCCGATCACGGCTTTCGATGCATCGCGCACGACCGCCGGGGGCATGGCCGCTCGAGCCAGCCGTGGAAGGGCAACGACATGGACACCTACGCCGACGACCTTCGCACGCTCGTGAAAAAGCTCGGCCTCAAGAAGGTGATTCACGTCGGCCATTCGACCGGCGGCGGTGAGGTCGCGCGTTATATCGGCCGCTACGGAACCAAGCGCGTAGCGAAAGCAGTATTAATCGGCGCGGTTGCTCCTTTGATGTTGAAGACCAAGGCCAATCCCGGAGGGCTGCCGATGTCCGCCTTCGACGAGATTCGCGCGAACGTGCTCGCCGACCGTTCGCAGTTCTTCAAAGATTTGACCACGCCGTTCTACGGCGCAAATAGATCGGGAGCGACGGTTTCACAGGGACTCCGCGATTCGTTTTGGCTTCAAGGGATGATGGCCGGACACAAGGCGGTTTACGATTGCATCAAGGCGTTTTCCGAAACGGACCTGACGCGCGATCTCAAGAAATTCGACGTGCCGACGCTAATTCTGCACGGCGACGACGACCAGATCGTGCCGATCGGCGCATCCGCGATGCTCTCCTCGAAGCTGGTGAAAGACGCAAAGCTGAAAGTCTATCCCGGCGCTCCGCATGGGATGTGCTCGACTCTCAAGGACAAGGTGAACGCGGATCTGTTGGCGTTCATCAAGTCGTAGACCGATCGACGGCCGAAGGGAAGCCGGAGCGCTCGCGACATCGATGTACCGAGACTTCGGTTGCACGCGCTCAAAGGCGCGTTGCAGAGATTTTTTGCGGTCTCGGTATCCGGGAGCTGGCGGGTAACATTTCAATTCGCGGACGGCGCACCGGCGAGCAGCGTAAATTCGCGGCTGTGCGCCTTGCCTGGGTTCGTGAGTCGGCGTATATCCGAGGTATATCCTCGGATGCGGAGATACCATGCACGCCAAAGTTGCGAAATGGGGAAACAGCCTCGGGGTCCGGATTCCAAAAACTGCCGCTCAACAAATCGGGCTGAATGAGGGTGCCGACGTGGATGTAACGGTCTCCGGCAAAAGACTGGTCCTCGCACCCACCCGCCGGAAGTACAGCTTGAATGAACTCGTAAACGGAATCACGGCAAAGAATCGCCATGCGGAGAGCGATTGGGGCAAGCCGGCCGGCAAGGAAATCTGGTGAGCGTAGCCCGATACATCCCGCAGCGTGGCGATCTTGTCTGGCTGACATTCGATCCCCAAGCCGGCCACGAGCAGGCGGGACGGCGGCCCGCAATCGTGCTGTCGCCTGAGCCGTACAATCGGCGCGCCGGCCTTGCGATTCTGTGTCCAATCACGAATCAAGCCAAGGGCTACCCGTTTGAAGTTGCCCTCCCCCATGGGCTGCCGATTGCGGGCGTCGTCTTGGCGGATCACGTAAAAAGCGCGGACTGGTCCGCCCGCCGCGCGCGATTCGCCGCCAAAGCTCCCCCCAAGGTCCTGGCCGAGGTCGGCGCAAAACTGCGCCCGCTGCTCGATTTATAGAATCCGATAGGCCGGACCGCCTACAAGCACAACTCCGCCAATGCGCGCAGCGCGTCGATGCCGCTGGGGCGGACCATCATCGTCTTCACCGGCGAGGCCTTCCACGCCTTCAACCGATCCGCGATCCGCTCGCGCGGGCCAACCAGCGCGACCTCGTCAATAAGCTTGTCCGGCACGGCCGCAACCGCCTCGGCCTTTTTGCCCGCGAGATACAGGTCCTGGATTTTTGCGGCCGCCTCCTCGTAGCCAAGCCGCTTCACGTAATCGTTGTAAAAGTTCTTGGTGCGCGCGCCCATCCCGCCGATATATAGCGCCATCGTCGGTTTGATCGCATCGCGGCATCGCGCCACGTCGGAGCCCATCACGCAGGTCACGAACGGCGCCACCTCGAAATTGTCGAGCGACTTTTTGCCGCCCGCCTTCGCAAATCCCGCCTTCACCGGACCGTCGAAGACGTCCCATCGCTCCGGATTCATCCACGATGGGATCACGGCATCCGCAATTTCCGCCGCCAGCTCGATCCCCTTGGGGCTGATCGATGCGGTGTAAATCTTCATATCCTTGCGGCCGTGCAGGATGCTCTTAAGCGGCTTGCCCAGCCCCGATGCGCCCGGGCCGGTGTACGGGATGTCATATTCCTTGCCGTGGAATTCGACCGGCTCCTCTCGCGCCAGAATTTTTCGGATGATCGTAATGTACTCGCGGGTGCGCTGGAGCGGCTTGCCGTAGGGCACGCCATGCCATCCCTCCACCACCTGCGGCCCCGACGGCCCAATCCCAAGGATGAACCGGCCGCCGGAGAGGGCATCGAGCGTCATCGCCGTCATTGCAGTCGCGGCGGGCGTGCGCGCGGGCATCTGCACGATTCCGGTGCCGAGCTTGATTTTCTTGGTCAACGCGCCGATCCAGGCGAGCGGAGTGACCGCATCGGAGCCGTAGGCTTCAGCGGTCCAGACCGAATCGTAGCCGAGCCGCTCCGCTTCAAGGATCGCGTCCATCGGCAGTCCCATGCTCGCGCCGGAGTATCCCGTCAGTAGACCTAGTTTCATCTTCAAATTCTCCTCGCGCGGAAACGAAAAGGCCCCGCGGTATGCGCCGCGAGGCCTCAAGCGATCAAATCAACCGGCCGCTTTAGTTCTGGGCTGCTGTCGCGAGCGGTTCGACGCTCACCTGCCGCTTTTCGCCGCGCGGTTCGTACTTAACCACACCGTCGATGCGGGCGTAAATGGTGTAATCGCGCCCCAAGCCAACGTTCTTGCCCGGATGGATTTTGGTGCCGCACTGCCGGACGAGAATATTGCCCGCCTTTACAGTCTGTCCGGAGTAAATTTTGATACCGCGATGCTGCCCCGGACTGTCGCGGCCGTTGCGCGTCGAGCCTTGTCCTTTTTTGTGCGCCACGGTGAATCTCCTCTGAAGGGCGGCCAATAAGGCCGCGGATTGAACGCCACGCGCTTACGCGCCGGCGGAAATCTCCTGAATCTTGAGCACGGTCAGTTCCTGGCGATGGCCGCGCTTGCGGCGATAGTTCTTCCGCCGCTTCTTCTTGAATACGATAACCTTTTCGCCGCGCGGCTGCTGAAGAATCTTGGCCTTGACCGCCGCTCCGGCGACCGTGGGGGTGCCGACCTTGGGCGCCTCGCCGCCAACGGCGAGCACTTCATCCAGCGACACTTCCGCGCCGACCTCGCCATCAAGCCGCTCGACCGTGATCTGGCCGCCGACTTCGACGCGATACTGCTTTCCACCCGTCTTTACGATTGCAAACATTACTGTGCCCGAACAAAGTTAATTATCGGACCCGGCGCGCCGTGTCAATTCAGGATGCCGCGTCCACGCTTGATCGCTGCTTAATCGATCCCCAGGCGCTCTTTGCCTTCGGCGGAGATCATCTGCGGGTTCCACGGCGGATCCCATACGAGGTCGACTTCGGCCTCTGAAACTCCCGGCAGGCCCATCAGCTTCTGCCGGGCGTCGGTCGCAATCGACGCGCCCATCCCGCATCCTTGGGCGGTAAGCGTCATTTTGACTTCGATTTTCTTGGTGCCGTCGGCAGCGTCGGAAACCTGCATCCCGTACACGAGGCCCAAATCGACGATGTTGACCGGAATCTCCGGGTCAAAGCAGGTTTTGAGCTGCTCCCAGACCATCGACTCAAGATCGCCGCCCCCCGATGCCGCCGGGGCACCGGCCGCGTCGGGAGTCTTGCCCAGCGCGTCGGCATCCTTGCCGGCGATCCTAAACAGCCCGCCATAGGCCGGAACCTGAACGGTGAACGTTCCGCCCAGCGATTGGGTGATGAATACCTCGATGCCCTTTTCCAGATTCATCCTGGTGCCGGCCGGAATTTGGACGGCTTCGCATTCGCGAGCGAGTTCGATACGTTCCATTGAATAATCCTTCCTTGCCAGCTACCCATTTTAGCCGCCCGGCCCACCGCGCGCCATAGTTTGAGTTTTCGGCAGCGGCAGGACAGGATCGAAACGAAATGCGGATTTGCAGGGCAATCGCGATTTTCGCCGCCGCGACAGGATTTTTTCTGCCGTTCTGCTCGCCGGCATTCGCGGAATCGCTAAAGATCTCGACTCTATCAACGCGGCCGGAGACCGTCAGCGGCGGCGAGGTGCTCGTGCGCATCGATGTACCCGCCGGAATCGACACAGACAAAATCTCCGTCACGTTAAACGGCGACGATGTGACTGTCGATTTTCATCCCGGCCCCACACCCGGCTCAACAATCGGATTGGTGCGCGGCCTTAAGCTCGGGAAGAATTCCATTGCAGCGACGGTTGGCGGGAAGGGTCATCGACAACTGCACACGCAGCTTGCGGTTGCCAATCATCCAATCATCGGACCCGTTTTTTCCGGCCCGCACCAAAGGCCCTTCGTGTGCGAGACGATTCGCTTCGTGTTGTGGGTGACCGGCGGAACGCTTGGACCACCGATCGATCAGGATTGCTCGGTTCTCACCCGAATCGACTATGTGTACATGTCGACCGACGGCAGGATGCACAAGCTGGCGAACCCAGCCTCTCATCCGCCCGATCTGGCCCGCACAACCACCAGTCAGGGGCGCACCGTAAATTACATCGTGCGCATCGAGACTGGCACGATAAATCGCGCGATCTATCAGACGGCGATTCTGTACGATCCGATGGCCGACCCTTCGCCCGATGTATTCCACCCGCCCGCGGGATGGAACCATCGGCTGATTTATACTTTCGGCGGCAACTGCGCCGGCGGATACCATCAGGGCACAACTCTCGGCGATTCAATCGGCGATCGCTTCTCGAATAATTTCCTTGCGCAGGGTTATGCGATGGCATCGTCGACGCTGAACGTTCTCGGCAACGGGTGCAACGACGTCCTGTCCGCCGAAACGATGATGATGGTCAAGGAACACTTCATAGACGAGTACGGAGTGCCCGCGCATACGATTGGATGGGGCGGCTCAGGCGGCGCAGTTCAACAGCAATTGATCGCCCAGAATTATCCCGGCCTGCTCGACGGGCTGCTTCCGGCGATCGGATTTCCCGATGTCGTAACGCTGGTCGAACCGGTCACGGACTGCGCGCTGCTCAATAACGCCGTGAACATTCTGAACCATACCAACTATCCGATAAATTACTGCCCCGCTTCCTGCACTTACCCGCAAAAGGACAATATCCAGCGCTGTGAAAATAGCGCCTGCCCGGACTGCTCGATCACGTGCGCCCAAATGGATGCGCTCGCCGGTTTCCATAGCTGGAGGACTTGCGCGGGCGCCACAGGCGACACGACCGCCAATGGCGGAATCATCCAAGCCTGGATGAACGCTGAAATCCAACCACATGTAGCGTTGTCACCCGGCATGCTGATTCCCGGCGTCGTGCCCAGAGCGCACATCCTTGCGGGCGCTCCGCCGGGCGAGATGGTTTCGACCTGCTACCCATACGTTCCGCACGAGCTGGTCTATGACCCGGTCAAAAACCCACATGGCGTTCGCTGCGACATGTTCGACAGCATGGTCAATGTCTATGGCTCGTCTTCCGGCGCCGCCCGCCGGCCGGTGGACAGCGTTGGCGTGCAGTATGGCCTGGCGGCTTACAATGCCGGGCGGATCGATTGGGAAAAATTTATCGCCCTTAATTCCATTGTCGGCGGATACGACAGGGACGGCAATATCATCCCGGGCGCAGTATTCGTTGACGGAAAAGTCACTTCAAATCGTACGGTTGCCGATGATGCCGCGCTCCAAATCGCCTATCGCACCGGACGGGTCGTCAGCGCGGCTGGCGGCCGCAATCCCCAAGGTTTGGCGGACATCCCAATCATCGCGCTGCAGGTCTATCTCGATGATGTCGACAACATGCACGCCAGTTACGGGCCGCTGTTGACCCGGGCACGCCTGAAGGCCGCGTATGGCAATGCACCGGGCTATCTGGACGATAGCGGGATTCCGAAGAATCAGATCATCGTCACAATTCCCCATCCGCCGTCCGATAATCGGCTTGACCATATCTTTAGCTTCGACAATCTGTTCGATTACACGGGCAAACTCACCGGCATCAATGTGCTCGCACTGATGGATAAATGGTTGGACAAGGTCGATGCCGATCATTCGGAAAATCCCGCATATCTAAAGGCCGCACGCGCACGGCCGATCGATCTCTCTGACGGATGCTTCTATCAAGATGCCGGCGGGCGATGGCGCGAGAATCTTGAACCGGCGGTATGGAGCGGGTTGTTTCGTAAGGCCGGTCCGGCAGCGAATTTCGGCCAATGCAAGCCGGGCCCCGGCTTTTGCGCATGCCGATATCCGTCCTACGGCGATCCTCGTATCGCGGCAGGCGCTCCGATTGGCGGTGAAGTGCTGAAGTGCGGCCTCAAACCAATCGATTCGTCGGACTATCGCGGCGGATTGACCGCGGATCGGCGTCTTCAATTGAGCGCCATCTTTCCAGACGGCGTCTGCGACTGGACCAAGCCCGGCCGCGGGCAGCAGCCGCCATCCAATTCGTGGCTGTCATTTCCAAGGCCCGGTCATGACGTGAGCCTGAATCATTAGGCCCGGGTCATTGAGCCATCACCGGGGAACATCCGCACAGGACATATTCGCGCCGTTGGATGAAATTGGGCGGTAGGTTATATACATACGCCGTGCACTTTATTTTGATCGCCGCCAAACAGCTCGATTTCGCCAAGACGCGATTGAGCCCAATGCTGCCTCCGGCCGAGCGCCGCGCGCTGGCGGAGGCGATGTTTCGCGACGTGCTGGCGGCCGCGCTCGGCTCACGCTCCGCCGATGCGGTCGCGGTCATCAGCTCCGATCGCCGGCTCCTCGAGACGACGCGCGGGGCGGGAGCGCTCCCCATCGACGAGGAATTTCCGCGCGGCCTAAATGCCGCCGTGGCGATGGCGACAGCGGCACTGCAATCGCGAGGAGCGAACGAAATCTGCACGGTGCTGTCGGACGTGCCGATGACGACCGCATCGGATATCGATTCGGTTTTCGCCGCAATGCCATCGGACGGGCCCGGGGCGATCCTGGTTCCATCGCACGACCTGTCGGGCACCAACATCATTTGCCGCCGCCCGCCGTCCGCGATTGCCACCCGCTTTGGCCGCATGAGTCTATTGCGCCATCTGGATGAATGCCGCGGCGCTGGAATTCGCGCTGAGGTGCTCCGGTTGCGCGGCCCGGCACTGGATCTTGACGTAATGGACGATCTGGCAAAATTCGTTCGCGCGGCGCAACCCACGCATACCCTTGGCCATCTGGCTCGGATTGGAATCTCCGCTCAGTGAATCACCCGGACCAGGACGAATACCGATGGTAGCGACGATCGAGCGGCTGGGCGCCCGGATTCTGGACTCGATAGTCCAGCTCGGCGCGTTCGTTCTGTTCCTGGCGTATTCGGTGTTCTACATCTTCATGCCGCCGTACAAGGTGCGCCTGTGGATCCGCCAGATCAGGACGATCGGCGCGGACTCGCTGTTCCTAATCGTTCTGATTGCGACGTTCACCGGGATGGTGTTGGGCCTGCAGGGATACAACACACTCCATCGCTTCAGCTCCGACGGCGCACTGGGAACCGTGGTCGCGCTCACGCTGGTCCGCGAATTGGGCCCCGTGCTCGCGGCGTTGATGATCGCCGCGCGGGCAGGCTCAGCGATGGCCGCGGAGCTGGGCTCGATGCAAGCAACTGAACAAATCGATGCGCTCACGGTGATGGCGATAAATCCGATTCAATATCTGGTCTCACCTCGCGTGCTGGCAGGCATCGTAAGCTTCCCCCTGCTGACCGCGCTCTTCGACGTGATTGGAATCTACGCCGGCTATGTCATCGGCGTCGGCCTGATGGGCGCTCCGTCTGGGCCATATTTCAACGGGATCGCGAACAATATGGACAGCCACGATATCGCCACCGGGCTCTATAAGGCGCTGGTTTTCGGTGTGGTTGTAATGTGGGTATGCTGTTACAAGGGTTATCACGCCCAGCGGATGGCGACCGGCGTAAGCCGCGCCACGACGGAAGCGGTGGTTTTGTCGAGCGTTTTGATTCTGGCTTTTGATTATTTCCTTACATCGGTTCTTTTGTAAGATGGCGCTGCGATGAGCGATTCTGAAACCAACAGTACCGGCGCAAATGCGATTGCGGTGCGCGATCTGCGCCGGCGTTTCGGCCACCAGCAGGTTTTGGACGGCGTTACGCTCGACATTCCGGCCGGGCAGATCACGACGATTGTCGGACCCAGCGGTAGCGGCAAAACGGTCCTGCTCAAGCATCTCAATCTTCTGCTCAGGCCCGATTCCGGCACGATCGTGATCGACAACATCGAAGTGACGAAACTCGGCGCAATGGGACTCGATGCCGTGCGCGAAAAGTTCGGAATGCTGTTTCAAGCCGGTGCGCTGTTCGACTCGATGAGCGTGTTCGACAACGTCGCCTTTCCGCTGGTCGAGAAGACGCGGCTTGGGCGGGCGGAAATCGCCACGCGCGTGAATGAAACCCTGAAGGCGGTCGGGCTGGAAGGAATGGAAGGCAAGTTCCCCTCCGAAATGAGCGGCGGGATGCAAAAGCGCGCCGCGCTGGCCCGCGCGCTGGTGCGGCGGCCGAAGATCTTGATGCTCGACGAGCCAACTACCGGACTGGACCCGTCCCGTACCGGTGCAATCCATCAGTTAATTCGAAAAACACAGAAGGATTTCGGCCTGACTGCCGTGATGGTGAGCCATGACGTGCCGGCGGTGTTTGAAGTTTCCGATAGAGTTGCCTTTCTCCACCAGGGGAAGACGCATCTCAACGGCACCGTGGAGGCGGTGATGGCTGCGGATGACGCGGTATTCAAGCGATTCTTGGCGGGCCGGGCATCGGGCGATGAAAATGAATCGGTTTTTGTAGGTTGAAGGAAGAGTTATGTACGCGAGCCGCACCACTCAATTTATCGTTGGAATTTTCGCGCTACTCGGAATCGCCGCGCTAATAGTCCTGTCTATTACGCTCGGCAAGGTCGAATTGGTCGCCCCGCCGGGATATACGGTGTTCGCCAATTTCGATAATATTGCCGGGCTGAAAAGCGGCGATGAGGTGGAGATGGCGGGAGTTCCCGTCGGCAAGGTCACTGGCATCTCGCTAAAAAATGATCGCGCGCACGTCGCATTACGCTTAAATGAAGGTGTCGAAGTCGACAACCAGGCGATTGCCGGGATAAAAAGCGCTGGGTTGTTGGGTGACAAGTACGTGTCAATTGCGCTCGGACCGGGCGACAAAAACCTTGCGGACGGCGGCACGATCCACGAGACACAGTCGTCGTTCGTGCTTGAAGACGCGATCGGCCAGTTCATCAGTAATGTTGGAAACAGCGGCAGCAAAGATTCAAAATCCGGAAATTCCGGCGGAAAATAACAATCACGCAAGATTTATGAGTAACATGAGTACCAAACGAAACCCTTCACGGATCAGAGCCACGATTCTGGCCATGCTCTTAACCGCGGTCGCGCTTGCGTCCGCGTCACCCGCGCGTGCCGATGATCCGATGCCGCTCGTGCAAACAATGGTGAATCAGGCGCTGGCCGTACTGCGCGACAAGCAGACACCATTGGCCCAGCGTCAAGACCAGTTGCGAAAGATCGTATCGGCGCAATTTGATTTCAGGGAGATGGCGAAATCAGCGCTGGGACGCCATTGGCGCGAAATCACGCCCGCTCAACAGGACGAATTCACAACGGCGTTCATAGCTTTTATCGAGGATTCGTACCTGAGCCAGATTGACGACTATCATGGCGAGGACGTGAAGTTCATCAAGACAAAGGCCGATGATCCCGGTTACGCGCAGGTCAATACGTTGATAACCCAGCAGGACAAAGACCCGATCAAGGTGAACTACCGATTGGAACAGGAAAATGGCGTCTGGAAAATCTACGACGTAACCGTCGATGCGATCAGCATTATTGCCAATTATCGCAACCAGTTTAACCGGGTCATGAATAATCAAGGCTACGACACGCTGATTGCGGACCTCAAGAGCAAGCAGGAATCATTGGCCAAATCGCTTGCCAATCACTGACTGGATTTCCTTGCAGCGGACGGGTAGCCTGCTAGGCTGTTGAAATGGCGCCAGGTTCCCGGCGGGTGTTTCCGGTTCTGGAGCAGAGAGCGCAATTGCCAGGGAGGAGCGAATGAAATTCGATTTGATACCGGCCAATAGGGCCAGCGCGGCAAAGAGCATTTTCGCCGGGGCGCTGGTTGCGATGCTCGCCTTTGCGGCGGCGCCGGCATTCTGTGCGGATGGCGCGCCGAAAGCGGATCCACCGGGAGACAACAACCAAACCGGCTATCCCGATCCGCTGGTGGGCTTCAACGAAGCGATGTTCAAATTCAATATCAAGCTTCATGACTGGGTGTTGCATCCGGTGGCAAGCGGATACGCGGCGATTACGCCGCAGCCTGTGCGCGAAAGCGTAAACAGGTTCTTCGACAATGTCGAGGTAATCCCCCGCTTTGCAAATAACCTGTTTCAGCTAAAGTTGATTGAGGCGGGCGGTGAAGTCGCGCGCTTCGGCATCAATTCGACTCTCGGCGTGGCGGGATTCTTCGACCCCGCCGACAAGTGGTTTGGCCTGAAGGAACACCCGAACGATTTCGGGATGACCCTGCGTTACTACACTGCACCCTCCGGCCCATATCTGATGCTGCCGTTTTTTGGCCCGTCCACCATCGGCGACACGATCGGGCTGGCAGCGGACGGCGCAATGAATCCGGTCAGCTACGTGGTACCGTGGTGGATTACGATCGCATCGGATGCCGGCTATCAAGTGGCCGACGCGGTGAACTACCGTTCGCTGCATCTCGACCAATTTGAAGAGGCTGACCGCTACGCGATCGACCTGTATGGCGCGGTTCAGGACGCCTATATGCAGAAGCGCGACCACGACCTCAAGACGCTTCGCGAGGAAAAGTGGTAGGCTGAATTAATCCGGTTCAATCAGCGCCGCGGGCGTCATCACGATGCCCGCGGCGCTTTCTTTTTGAGGCAATTCTTTTCGCAACGGCTTGAGAGTCAGACATGCTCCCAAGCATGGTACGAACTGCGCACGAGCGGACCCGCTTCCACATGATGAAAGCCCATCGCGAGCGCCTCCCGCTTCAGTTGCGCGAATTCATCAGGTGGGACATAGCGTGCCACTGGAAGGTGCTCCGCCGACGGCCGCAGATACTGCCCCAACGTCAGGATGTCGCATCCCGCGTCGCGCAAATCGTGGAGTACGCGAAGTAGTTCATCCCGCTCCTCGCCCAAGCCAAGCATCACGCCCGCCTTAGTGAGCAGCAGGTCTTTCCCAATCGTGCGGCTGGCCACCTTTGCATGTCGCAGAACGGCAATCGAGCGTTCGTAATTTCCGCCCGGCCGCACGGTGCGATATAGGCTCGGTACGGTTTCGATATTGTGGTTGTAGATGTCGATTGGCGATCGCGCCACGGCATCGACCGCCGAAAGCGCCCCTTGGAAATCCGGCACCAGAACCTCGACCCGCGTTGCGGGCAGCATCGCCTTGATTGCCTCCGCCGTCGCCGCAAAGTGCGCGGCCCCGCCGTCGGACAGGTCATCGCGATTGACCGAGGTCACTACCACATGTTGCAGCCGGAGCTTCGCCACCGCCTCGGCGATTCGGCGCGGCTCATCGGGATCGAGCGATCGCACCCGGCCATGCGCAACCGCACAGTACGGGCAATTTCTGGTGCATACGTCGCCCATCAGCATGAAGGTCGCCGTGCGATTGGAAAAACATTCGCCGATATTCGGGCAGGAGGCCTCCTGGCACACGCTATGGAGCCGCAAACCGGCCAATATCGCTTTGGTTCGAAAGTATTCCGGCGAAGCCGGCGCCCTAACCTTGATCCATTCCGGGTGCCTTCTCTCCGTCATCGTCAGAGCCCCACCTGGCCGGCTTCCACCGCCAAACCGAACAAATTCCAGACTGACGAAGGGTCGGTGATCTCAATTGCTTCATATCCGAAGGCTGCACCGAAACTTGAAGTCGCCGCAGCGGCAAAATCTCGCACGGCAACCTTGGGATGCCCCTGCGCGAAAATCGAAGTCATACGGCATCCTTGGATTCCGCACGGCACGATCGCATCAAAATAGCTGAGGTCCGTTGCCACGTTCAGCGCAAAGCCGTGAAACGTAACCCAACGGCGAATTCCAACTCCAATCGAGGCGATTTTGCTCCCATCAACCCACACCCCGGTCATCCCGGAACGCCTTTCCGCTACGATTCCGAATTGCGCGAGCGCATCGATCAGTGCTCCCTCGATGTCCCGCAAATATTTCCCGACATCGCGCGCAGCGCCTTCCAGCTTCAGAATCGGATAGCCGACGAGCTGTCCCGGCCCATGATACGTCACCTGCCCACCGCGTGAGACGCGCCGAATCGGCACGGATGCAGGCGGATTGAGAATAAACCGTTCGTCCGCGCCGCGGCCAAGCGTGAAGACATCGGGATGCTCAAGCAGAATGAGCGTGTCGCCGATCCGGGCCTGGTGCCGCGCTGCAACCATCGCGGCTTGAAGCGCGAGAGCCGAGTCATAGTCCACCACGCCCAACTCCACGACTGACAATTTTGCGCGCCGTGGCGCCATCAGATATCGATCGCCTCCCCGCCGGCTGCCAGCGCCGCTTCCATAATCGCCTCGGACATTGTGGGATGCGGATGCGCAGTTTTTCCAAGCTCGGCGATGGTGGCTTCGAGCTTCCGTCCCAGCATGACTTCGGAAATCATATCGGTCGCGTGATAGCCGATGATTTGGCATCCGATCACTTCACCGTACTGCTTCCCGGCCACAACCTTCACGAACCCATCGGGCTTGCCAATTGCGATCGCCTTGCCGTTTGCCCGAAACGGAAACTTTCCAACCTTGACCTCGAGTCCACGCGCAGTCGCGTCGGCCTCGCTCAGGCCCACGGTTGCAACCTCTGGTTCGCAGTAGATGCAGGCGGGAATCATTGTCAGATCGAATCCGGGCTCCCGCACTCCCGCCATCATCTCGACCGCGGCGATTCCTTCCGCCGACGCTTTGTGCGCTAGCAGCGGCGGCCGCATTACGTCGCCAATCGCATAGATGCTGGGAACGGTGGTCTGAAACGAATCGTTGACCTTGATGAACCCTCCCCGCTCAAGCTCAATGCCCACCCGTTCAAGGCCCAAGTTTCGGCTTTCCGGCGCGCGGCCGACGGCAACCAGCACTATTTCACCTTCGACGTTCTTCTCCGCACCGTCGGATTCCACCGTAATCGACCATCGGCCGTCCTTGCGCTCCATCGACTTGTAGCGATGCCCAAGCATCATTGTCACGCGTCGCTTGACGAATGAGCGGCGCAGCTCCTCTGCAACTTCGGCATCGAGACCGGGTATCAATTGCTTCTCGAGTTCAACGATCGTCACCTTCGCGCCGAAGGCCTGGTAGAAATAGCCGAACTCCACCCCGATCGGGCCGCCGCCGATTATCACGACGGTGGCCGGGATGCGATCGAGCACGAGCGCCTGATGACTGGTGATGACGCCGTCGCCGATTTTCATTCCGGGGAACAATCGCTCGCCCGAACCGGCTGCAATCAAAATGCGCTCAGTTTCAATCGATGCCGCCGCAGGAGGCGGTTTGCCGTCTGCGCCCGCGAGAGCGACCGTATTGGGTCCCGCAATCGCGGCGGTCGCCTCGAAAAAATCGATGTTGTTCTTTTTGAGCAAATAGGTGACACCCCGCGACAGCTTTTCGGCCGCGGCGCGTGAGCGGGCTATCACTTTTGCGAAATCGACCCGTACTTCGCCGACTTCTATTCCATGCTCCTTACCCGCCCCGCGAATCGTCTCGATTGTGTCGGCTGAATTCAGCAGCGCCTTGGACGGGACGCATCCCCAGTTCAGGCACACACCGCCGGCCCGATCGCGTTCGATAACCGCAACCTTCATCTTGAGCTGGCTTGCACGGATCGCGGCCACGTAGCCGCCGGGTCCGGAACCGATCACCACCAGGTCATATCGCGCGTTCGCCACGAGATTCACTCACACAAGCAGGCTGGCAGGGTTTTCAAGGAAGCGTTTCAGTTCCTGCAGGAATCGCCCGGCCACTACACCATCAACGATTCGATGATCGCACGATACCGTGACCATCATCGTTTTGCCCACGGCAAGCTGCCCGTTGCGGACTACCGGCCGTTCCTTGATCGCACTTACCGAAAGGATCGCGGCCTGCGGCGGAACGATCACCGCCGCGAAATGCTCGATGCCGAGCATTCCCATATTCGATATCGAAAATGTGGCGCCCGAAAGCTCTTCGGAGGTGAACCCACCGCGGCCCGCTTTTGCGACGAGCCGGTGCGCGATTTGTGCTATTTCCACGAGCTGCAGCCGCTCGCATTCGCGGATCACGGGCAGAATCAAGCCATCCTCGATCGCGACCGCAAGGCCGATATTTATGTTTGGATGGATGACGAGACCCTCGTCGACGTAACTGGAATTCATCCGCGGATAGCGGCCGAGCGCGAGCGCGCACGCCTTCACGATGATGTCGTTGTACGTAATGTTCTCTTCGAAAACCTCGGTCGCTTCCAAAGAACCTTTGAGCCGCACCGCCTCTTCCATGTCCACTTCGACAGTGACGTAAAAATGCGGTATCTCGCGCTTGGACGCCGCCATCCGATTCGCAATCGTCTTGCGCATCTTGGACAGCTCTTCGCGCGAGCCGGGTGCGCCCTCGCGCGGCGCAACGATGCGCCGGAACTTGAACAACTGCTGCTCGCGAAGAAAGTTGTCGATGTCGCGCTTGATGATGCGTCCCTCGGGCCCGGTGCCGCGAATCTGCCCGATATCGATGCCCGCCTCTTCCGCCGCTCGCCGCGCCAGCGGAGAGACTCGCAGTTTGTGGTCCTCGCCGCCGCTTCCTGTCGCCGCCGGTGGAGCAGCGGGACGAGGCGGAGGCGTCGATATCGTGGATGGCGTGGCAGACGGCTTTGCGCTTGTGGTAGCCGGCGTTGCGGTAACCTTCTGCTTTCCATCCGGCTTTTGCGGCTTGGGAGCCTCTTTGGCCGGCGATGCCGTCGCAGCCGGCTTGGCACTGTCGGCGTTTCCAGAAGCCCTTATCGTCGCAATCACCGCGCCGACCGGCGCGCTCTCCCCTTCGTTCAGCTTGATTTCCTCAATTACGCCGTCGTCGAACGATTCCATCACCATGTCGGCCTTGTCGGTCTCGACTTCGGCAATCGCGTCGCCGCGGTGGATGGCATCGCCGGGGTGCTTCAGCCAGCGAATGATCTTGCCCTCCTCCATCGTGTCGGAGAGCTTTGGCATTGTGATTTCGTTGCTCATAGCGCCGCTTCTTTTTGAGTCGTTCCGGTCATATTGTGGTCCGAAGCCGCGGCCTGCTACAAGCCTCGGCTGTTGGCCACGCGGCACAACGTCGGGAGGAATGACAAAATGGAAACACCGGGAAAACTGGAATTGCCTGAGCGCGATGTATTGCTGGGCGGATATTTCTGGTTCGGGCTGGGGCTGCTCGCATCGTTGCCGTGGATTGAACCGTCGTGGCTCGGATCTGTCGCCCGGTTTTTAATTGTGATTTCGGCGCTAATCCACGTCGGAGAAGGGATTTACGCACAGACTCTGGCGGCGCGCATAGGAGAGGATACGGCGCTATGGTTCCGCCGCACGATCATTATGGGTTATCTGTCGCTCCGTGTGTTGCGGCGCGCTCAACCACCAATGCCGTCCGTGGGCGCCCCGCCTACATCAGCCGTTCCGCGGCCTTGACAATATCGCCCGCGACCGCGGTGCGAGCGGCCTTACGCTATCGTGCAAAGGCGCGGATGAGGTAGTCACTGACTTACGGGTGTATCTTTTGGAGATGCTTTGCCAGCTGGAGCCCCTATCATCGGCGGTGGGTTGGCCGGCCGGCAAAACAATTTACCGCTCTGCGACTTGCTGCAAATTCCCTTGATGGTTTGTTTTCCATTGGCAAACTTGCACGCATCCCCCGCTGATTTGTTCGTGCAGGCCGAAACGATGCTTTGTGTCACCGTGTGCACCCGCATATGCTTGCCTGGTGTTGGCGCCGAGCTGGCTTTACCATCTTGCGCATTCACCGGCGTCGTAAAGGCGGCGAATGCGAGCAGCGCCATGGCTGTCAAATTCCTCAATTTCATGAGTTCTCCTTTCCGAGTCACGATGGCTACCCACTCTAGCATCGACGGTACGATTGTCTAATAACAGCGGTGATGGGCGCCAATTGCGCCGTCTACGACGAAAGCCGTTCGGCGGCCTTGACGATATCGCCCGCGCTAGGCAGCGAAGCGTGTTCGAGATTCTTGTTGTACGGCATCGGCGTGTCGAGCGACGCGACGCGCTCGACCGGCGCATCGAGATGGTCGAACGCGCGCTCATGAATCTGCGCGGCTATTTCGGCACCCGCGCCCGCGGTACGCCATCCCTCGTACGCGACAATGGCGCGCCCGGTCTTTTTCACCGACTCGATCACGGTTGCGATGTCCAGCGGATTGAGAGTGCGCAAATCGATAACTTCCGCATCGATACCTGAATTCTCCAGCGCCTCGGCGGCCGAAAGTGCGTCGTATACGCACTTTGAGTAGGCGACGATCGTTACGTCCTTCCCATTGCGCAGGATGGCGGCCTTGCCCATCGGAACCAGCAGTTCGGGATCGTCGGGGACCTCGCCTTTCATGCCGTAAAGCGATTCGTGCTCAAGAAATATTACCGGATCGGCATGACGGATAGCCGTCTTGAGCAGCCCCTTGGCGTCTGCCGGAGTCGCTGGAATGGCGACCCGCAGCCCCGGTGCGTGCATAAAGTAGGCCTCAAGGCTCTGGCTATGCTGGGCGCCAAGCTGATGTCCCCCGCCCTGTGGCATCCGGATCACCATCGGCACACTGGCCTTGCCGCCGAACATGTAATGGATTTTCGCCGCACCGTTGACGATTTGATCCATCGCCAAGAGCGCAAAATTCACCGTCATTAACTCGACCACCGGCTTGAGCCCGCCCATCGCGGCGCCGATGCCCGCGCCGACAATCGTCAGCTCGGAAATTGGAGTGTCTAGCACGCGCTTTTCGCCATAGTCGGCGAGCAAGCCGTCGGTGACCTTGAATGCGCCGCCGAAATAGCCGACTTCCTCCCCCATGATGAAGACGCGCTCGTCGCGGTCGAGCTCCTCGCGCAGCGCCTGATTGAGAGCCTCGCGATAGGTCATCTGCGCCATCGGTCAGTCCTCCGACGCGTACACGCCCTTGCCTGCTTCAGTCACGGGAGGTTCGGGACTCTCTTCGGCGAATTTGACGGCATCCTCGACCACGGCAGTGACTTCCCGGTCGATTTCGTCCAGCCGCGCTTCCGCCACATGACGCTCGCCGACAAGGCGACGGCGCATCGTCTTGAGCGGATCGCGCTCCTGCCAGATGCGCTCCTCGCGTTTTGAGCGATATTCAGCCGGATCGGACATCGAATGGCCGCGATAGCGATAGGTGACCGCCTCAATCAGCGAAGGCCCGTCGCCATTGCGCGCATGAGCGATTGCTTCCACCGCGGCGCCGTATACCTCCAGCACGTCCATCCCATCAACGCGCACGGCCGGAATCTTGTACGGCTCGGCAAAGCGATACAGCTCCTCCTGTGAAATCGCATTCTGGACCAGAGTGCCCATCCCGTAAAAATTGTTCTCGCAGATGAAAATCACGGGCAGCTTCCACAAGGTCGCTAGGTTGAGCGATTCATGAAACGCGCCCTGCGGCAGAGCACCATCGCCAAAGAAGCAGCATACGACCTCCGGCCCTTCGTTATAGTTGATTGAAAGGCCCAAGCCCGCCGCGATCGGCAAGCCGGCACCGACGATCGCATATCCGCCCATGAAGCGGAGATCCTGATCGAACAAATGCATCGAGCCGCCACGTCCATGCGATATTCCGGTCGATTTGCCAAACAGCTCCGCCATCACGGCGCGCGGCGCGGCGCCCTTGGCAAGGCAATGTCCATGCTCGCGGTAGGTGGAAACGACGTAGTCCTTGTCGTTGAGCGCGCTGATCGCGCCGACCGCGACGGCCTCCTCGCCGGCATACAGATGGCAAAAGCCGGTGATTTTGCCGCGGCTGTACATCTCGGCGGTTTTGTCCTCGAAATGCCGGATCAACGACATGCGCCGGTACAGATCGAGCAACTGGCTCTCCTGAAGCGTGAGCAGTTCGTGCTGAGCGATATGCTTGTCGCGTTCGAGCGCCATCGAAATTGCCGGGCGGAGATACTCCCCGCCTCTGATTAAAATGGTAGCCCTATCGGGGCATCAGGTAAACCGCGTTCAACATGTATGAAGTTGAGAAGGAGACCATCGCGCACCTGCCTACACCAGCCGCATCTGCAATACGATCGCGACCGGCGCGAGTGCTATCAGGGTGCGCGCCAGTGGAGCGCTACAAATCCGCAGTCCGGTGCAACACGCGGTCTTCGTCCACACGAAGGCCACTTTGAGAGCGAATTCGGCGGCCATTTTTCCGCAGCCGCCTGGTATGTCCACACAATATGTGCTAATTGTCATCACATATGGATAGCGGAGTACGTACACACATTATCCTTCCGAATGACTTGGCCGCCGGAATTGACCGAGTAGCCGGCAAACGTGGCCGCAGCCGGTTCATAATTGCCGCCGCTCGCACCGAATTGCGCCGGCAGTTGCAACTTAACGCGCTTGAGAAATCGGCCGGAGCTTGGAGAGACGAAGATCATCCGGAGCTTAAGGGCGGCGCGAGGAAGTGGGTCGCCCGGATTCGCGCCGAGAGCGAGCGGCGGCGGGGCTGATGGCAGCGTACCTCCTCGACACTTCGGTCATCATCGACACGCTAAACGGAAAGCGCGGGCGAAAGGATCTACTTGAGGAGTTAGTCCGCGCGGGAAACACTCTCGGCTGTTGCGCGATCAACGTCGCCGAAGTCTATGCGGGGATGCGTCCACATGAAGTCGAGGCGACGGAATCGTTGCTGAAAAGCCTCGACTACTACGATATCGAATGGCAAATCGCCTGCAAGGCTGGCGAAATTAAGTTTGAGAATGCGCGCCGGGGGCGTAATTTGTCGCTGTCGGATACGCTCATCGCGTCGGTCGCGCTCAGCCACCGCTTGACGCTGATCACCGACAACGTCAAGGACTACCCGATCGTCGGCCTCGAAATCTTTTCGCTACCCTGAAATACGAATGCCGCTACACCAGCCGCAGCTGCGCGACCGGCGCGAACGACCGGCGATGGATCGGCGATGGGCCGAGAGCACGCAGCGCCTCCAGATGATCGTTGGTGCAGTAGCCCTTGTGGCGGGCGAAGCCGTAGCCCGGGAAGCGCGTGTCGTATTCGAGCATCATCCGGTCGCGCGTCACTTTGGCGACGATCGACGCCGCCGCGATGCAAAAGCTTTTGCGATCGCCGCCGACGATCCGCGTCTGCGGAATCCGCAAGCCCGGAATCAGCCGGCCGTCGACCAGCACGTGGTCCGGTACGCGGCCCATCGCTGAAAGCGCGCGCTCGCTCGCGCGCATCGTCGCCCAGTAGATGTTAAGGCGATCGATCTCTTCCGGCTCCGCGATGCCGACGCCAACCGCAATTGCTTGCTCGAGAATCGGCTGATAGAGCTCCTCGCGCCGGTCAGCGGTGAGCTGCTTGGAATCGTGAACCCCGGAAATAAACGTCTCCGGCGCAAACATAACTGCCGCCGCCACGACCGGCCCGGCCATCGGCCCCACCCCCGCTTCATCAACGCCCGCGACCGAGCCGATCCCAGTCTTCCACAGGCGGCGTTCGTAGCGGAGATCGGGCGGCTTGCTCATCGCGGCACCATCGACATCATGCCAGCCGCCGTAGGCGCGCCTTGCGAATTGTCTCCGCGGCGTTGTCGGGATCGGTAACATCGGTTAGGTGAATCGCATAATCAGCGCTCGCCGCCGATGCGATCGTTACGTCACCGACACCGAGCAGGCGCTGCGCAACACGGCGTGAAACCTCAACGGAACGAATGTCGGCCAATTCCATCTCGCGCTTGCGCGTGGCAAGAAACCCGCGCCGCTCGATGAGCCGGTCGGACGTCAAGTTCCACCGAACCTGTCGGGCTAGAATCATCGCGGCAAAGATCATCAGAATGCCGAACCCGATCGCAAGAAAACCGAAGCGCCACTGATCGTAATTGCGATTGAGAATTCCCGCGCCGATTACAATCGAGGCTGCGCCCAACAGAAAAGAATTGAAGTAGTGCCACAGCGACGGGCGGAACACCGCGATGGCGTATTCACGCACTGCGTCGGGCTTCGGCGCGAACATTCGCGCGCCGCATCGCGAACAGAACGCCGCGCCCTGCTGAGTATCGTTGCCGCACTGAGGACACCGCATCGCCACCCCGCCTCGACTCCGGGAGATCGGGATCGATGCGATTATGCAGGTGATGACTCGGACTGGTCAAATCGGTACCGATTGTCCGAAATTGGCACACTAGTGCCAATATTTTGGCGCTCGGCCACAAGTAGGCTGAGCCGAGCATCGAATTTCGCCTGATTGCCGCCAAATTTGTACTTTTGCAATCGAATGCACGCTCGGCACGCTGATTGCGTTAGTGCCAATCAAGCATCGTCAATGATGCTGACCGACAATAGGGAGGGGTTTTTGGAAATGTTGAAGAACGATAGCCGCGTATTGACCGTAAAAGAACTGTCGGACTACCTGAAGGTTCACCCATCGACGGTTTATCGTCAACTAAAGCGCGGTCGGCTTCCTGCGTTCAAGGTGGGAAGCGACTGGCGTTTTAACATTGAATCAATCGACCGCTGGCGCCTGGAGCAGGATTCGGCGAGCGCGGCGTAACTGCCGCACTCGAAATCGCGAGAAGAGGGGCGGCCGCGGCAGCGTGGCAACACGCCGACGCGGCCACGCGATTTCGCGGATGGATCAGGCGCCGCGACCGGCATCGACGCCGGCCCGGTCGGCCGGGCCGATGTAATCGAACGCAAGCCAGCCGCGAAGCGGATCGACCCGGCTGATTTTCACCAGCACCTGCATGTCATTTGGCAGATTCGGGGCGCCATGCAACGTGCCGCGGATGGCGAAGTCGATCAGTTCAGCGCTGGCGCCCTCGCGCGTGACGAAAGCGCAAAGCGGCGTGCCGCCGGCGGTACGCTCAAGATGACGTAATATCCAGTAGCGTTTGGCGCGCCGCTCCAAGTCTCGCCCCGCCGCCTCGGCATTCTCGGCCCCGGCCAAGACGGAGAGCAGTTCATCCTCGCTGTACGCCGAAGTGCCGGTTCCTGAAAGGGCGGCCAGCAGTTGGCGCTGAAGCACAAGGTCGGCATAGCGGCGAATCGGCGAGCTCACCTGCGCGTAATATTCCAAGCCAATGCCGGCGTGGAATTCAGGATGAAGTGAAAGCCGCGGCCGTTGGGCGGCGAAATCGTCGCCGGATTGCGGCTGTACGCGATAGATGATCGGGATCCGGTTTTCCGCGGCGTACCGTGCCGCAACGAAATTGCTGAGTATCATCATCTCGGCAACCAACAGCCGCGCCGGAGAAGACGTGTCGAGTATGTGAATATCTATCTCGCCGTTATGCACCCGCACCTTGGCTTCGCGCCGCCGCGTGAGAAGCGCGCCGGCAGTCCGCCGCCGCTCGCGCAATCTGTTGGCGGCAATATTCAGGCGCCGAACCGTCTCACCAACCTCATCGCCCGACGACGCCGTGCGGTCGAGGATCCGGTCCACCTCCTCATAATCAAGCCGCTGATTGATCGGAATTCGAGCAGGATAGATCGACGCCTCAAGCAGTTCGCCCTTTTCAGAGAGCGTAACGTCGGTCGTTAATACGGGGCGATCATTGCCGGCCAGCAGGCTTGCGGCACTGCATGAGATCGGATCAGGAAGCATCCGGATAGTGGTCTCCGGCAGATAGACTGTGGTGGCACGCTCCGCCGCCTCACGATCCATCGGCCCGCCGCGCGGCACAAAGTCGGCAACCAGCGCGATATGCACCCGCACTCGAATCCGGTCGCCGTCAGCCGGTCCAAGGCTGAGCGCGTCGTCCACTTCGACAGTATCGTCGTCATCGATCGTTACCGAAAATCCGCTTTCCGTGAGTGGGCGGGGCGCGGGCAAAATCGAAGCCGCCTCCTGCATCGCGGCTTCGCTGAACCCCGGCTTGAGTCCAGCGATGAAAGCAAAGCGCGGAACCGGCGGCCGCGCGCCCAGCCGTTCCAGAATCTCGAAGGCGGCTTCAGCGGGCTGAACTTCGGGCGCGGCATGCTCGAGCATATGGGTAATCTCGCGCGAACGCGTGAAGGGATTACTCAGGTAGCGCGAGAGTTGATCGATCAGCGCAGCCGCGTCAGCCTCCGGCGGCATCGGAGCCCCCGTAAGCACAGTATGCAATTGCTCCTGCGTTTTCCGGTAATCGGCGCTTCGCGCGCGAATCCGATCCTGCTGTACCCGGATTCGATCCATCTGCTCCGGAGTGCGCGGGAGAAAATCCATGTGGCGGCGAACGAAGTAGGCACTATCGTTGAGCAGCGCCTCGAACATCACCGACGCCGCCAAGTTCGATCGGGTGCCGAAAAACAGCTCGGCCAGCTCGGATGCCGTGAAAGTCCTGCCCTGCTCCTGCACCACTCCCCAGAGCAGCTCGAGATCGAGCTCCGCGGCCAACGCGGCCCGTTCCTGCTCGAACGCCTTTAGGACCGATGATGCGCCGGCAGCATCGGCGCGCCGGCCAGGATGATGCATTAGAACCAAATCTCGCTGGATCAGCTTCTCATGGCCATTGGCATCGGCCACCGCGAAATGGCGTTCCTGTTCGCGCGTAACCAATGCGGCCTTAAGACGGCCCTGGTCGAGATATTCGACTATCGTGCCGAGGTATTTTTGCAGCGAAACCACGTTGAGATTCATTTTGACGACCGGGCGCGGATAAGACTATATGGAGGGTCCAACCGATGGCAGGCCACAGAATGGAAATCGATCTGCCCGAAGAGTTATTCGAGCGTCTGGTCCAAGTGGCGCGATTGCTTGAAATCGCAAGCCCGGAGGAGGCGGCAGTGATCGGATTGGCGGACTGGGTGTCGCGCCGGGGGAGCGAACTCGACGACAAGGACCCAAACAGCAAATACCCCGTTAACGAGGCATTGGATGAACTTATCGCAAGGAAGAAGTAGACTTTTCGCAGTCGGCGCCGCCATTATCGGACTTGCCGCGGGACTGGTTGCATTCAATCAACTTGCACTCGCGGCTGGCCAAAAACTGGATGTCGAAATTCCGTTCGACATCAAACCGCTTCAGGCGCCGGGACTTAACGCGCCCTATTTCGTCCAGGCGATGGGCGACAATATGGTCGTCTCGGATCGCGCCGGAGGTGTTTTCACCGTCACCTTCGACGGCAAGGTGACGCCGCTGGCGGACAAGTCGAAGATCAAGCACCCGGGAGGGCTGGCTGTCGCTCCGGCGGGATTTGGCTCATACGCGGGTCAGGTGTTCGTAATGGCGTCTGAGGGTGGCGACAAGACGCCTTGCGCGGTCGACCGTATCGATAGCAGTGGCGCGGTTACGAAGTTCGCGGATTTGCCGGACTCCGGTGGCGCACCCACCGATTGCCGTGGGCTGGAGTTTGGCCGCGCCGGATCGCCTTTTGCCGGCAAGCTTTATGCTGCAACCAGTGGAAACTCGACAATCTACTCAATTGATCCGTCCGGCAAGGCAACTATTTTTGGCAGTTATCGCGACCCGATGCCGTTTGATTTGACTACGATCGGATTTGCACCGGCATCGGATCCTAAAGCCCCCAACGCGATGCTGGTCGGGATGCACGTGCGGATGGGCATCGCCACCAAGGTCGGTCGCATCGCGATCATCGGTCCCGACGGCAAGATGGGCGATGTGTACCAGATTGGCTTCATCCGGCCGTCCGGATTTGCGATGTCGCCTGATAACTTTGGAACTTATCCGAACGAGTTTTTTATCGCCGATACCGGAAAATACTATGCTGAGAACAAAGGCCAGCGCGACGGATTGATCGCGAGAGTCGAAAAGGGAGCGGCGCGGACTTGGGCAACCGGCTTGATGGACCCGACCGATCTCAAGTTCATCGGCGGTAAACTGGTAATTTGCGATCCGGCCGAGCGCGGCGTGGGCGGCGGCTCGATCGTGATTATTTCGTCGATGATGTAGCCGGTCTTAGCGCCACGGCTCACGCACGACTTCCGTTGCTCCCGTTTCGCGATCGACCAGCAGCATCTCGACGTGGTTGTAGTTCCCTTTGGGGAAGAAAACGTAGCCGCTGACGGTGAAATTCCGGCGCACCTCTTCGGGTTTTAGCGCCAGCGAATCGATTTGTTGATTGGCTTGCTGGTCCGCGCGCGATTGGCCATTCTGGGCGCCCTGCCACATCCCCCATCCGGCTCCCCAAGCACTCCCGACAATCGCGCCCTGGCCCGCATGTCCAAATGCCGAGCCGGCAACGGCGCCCATCCCGGCCCCCAGCGCGCCGCCGGCCACGCCGCTGACGGCAGCGCTTTGGAGGGCACCCTTGAGTTCATTGGCGCCGCCGGCTTGCCGAGCAGCCTCTCCCGGTGGAAGCGGCGCGACGCGTTCGCCGGCCGAGTTAAGCGCGAATATCTGGCTGGGAACGATCGAACGGGGCGCGTCCGTGCCGTTCGCAACTGAAACGAAAACCGGCGTCACTTCTCCAACCGTTGGCGCGGCCTGTACGCTGACTGCGAGATGCCCCGCCTCCGGGGTCGCGACGATATTGGGCGTATGTTCGATTGGCGCCGGAGCAACCGAGCATCCGGAAAACGCGAACACAAAGGCGATCGCAATCCGTCGATTCATGTTAATAGTCCATCGCCTCATCGATTTTGATTAATGTCCGTGGCCGCCACCGCCGAAACCGCCGCCACCGAAACTTCCGGCGCCAAAGCTCCCGCCGCCAGAGCCCCATCCGCCAAATCCACCGCTGCCGAAGCTGCTCGCGCCATGACTGCCGCTTTCACCCCCGCCTCCCCATCCGCCCCCTCCAGTGTGGCCACTTTCGCTTGCTCCGCCGCTGTGAGCCGCCCCAGCGGTGGTAGGCGTTGAGCTACCAGAGCGGCCTTTCCCGGTTCCTCCGCCCGATGCGACATTTTCATGGCCATGATGATGACCATGATGACCGGGGTTGCCTCCGGGATAATGGCCGCCGGGAATCGGCACGCCAGGAATCCACCACACCGGCGGCGGGAAAAAACCGCCGTTGATGCCGTTCAACGATGCAACCTCCTCCTCCTCGGACTCGCTTGCATATTGAGCCAAATCGGATTCCTGCCGTACCAAACCCACGTAGCGCTGAAATTCTGACTCGTGGCCCTCGTATACGCAGTTGCATACTTTCGGATCGTAATACCAATAGACCATGCTGGCCGTCGCCTGATATTGGCGCAGTTCGAACGGCGAAAGATTTTCCGCGTAACTGGCGTCGTCTTCGTTATCGATCTTGATCGAATGGAATCCCGAAGCCGCAAGCCGGGCTTCGGTCCGGCGGATCGTGTCCGGCTGGGCCTCCGGATTGAACAGCGAGCACCCCGGCAGCGCCGTCGCAAGAATCGCCATCGCCGCCACAAACATTCGCATCGACGTGAGCACCTTAATGCCGCGCCATCGCTCCGGTTCGCCCGGGAAGTTCTGCCGGCATTGGCTAAATTATAGTCCAGCGGCCCGAATTAGAGAACGGATTATAAAGTGAACCGTTTCAAGCGAAGCGAAATATCGAGCGTGGTCTCGTTAGTGACGCAGTTCGGCCTGCAGTTTTGAAGACACCGAAAATGCGGCGCGGCATTGCGCTCAAGAGAATTTATGTAAGCACGTGAGTGTCACGGTTCGCTCGCGTATAGCGTGAATAAACGCACCATGCCGCGCTGGAGAACTTATTGGCAACTACAACTCGGGCCGGCCACTGTGGTGCAGGTGCCGGAGTCGATCAGGCACGGTTGGCCGGAGAAACCGGTACTGCCCTGCGTCGCGTCGCAGCTTCCATCCGATGCCGTGTAACAGTCGCCATCCGGCGTGACTCCGGACACTCCGTACCCAGACAGATTGATCGTCTGCGGGCTCGTCGTCGCGTTGCCGGTAACTACCAGCGCCCCGGCGATCGATGCGTCCACATGCGATGCATCCGGCGTCAGATCGATTGCGATTATGCAGTTGCCGCCGGGTCCCAAGCCGGCCGGTTCGGTCGGACAACTCGAATCTGCCGGCACCAGTGCGAACTCATTCGCTCCCGTGTAACCGCCGGTCGTGTCATTAAGCGTCAGCGTCTGCAAGACGAGCGGGTTGGTGAAGCCGGTGTTGTTCACCGTGATGAACTGCTCGTTGGCCACTGTCACCGGCGAGCCGCCGAAGTCCAAGGGATTGGGCGCGATCGTGTCCGTCGTGGACGGCGGCAGCGTCCCCGTCCCGGTGATCGTTACCGTCTGCGGGCTCGAAGTCGCGTTGTCGTACACGTGCATTTGAGTCGCGAAACTTCCGGTGCTCTGCGGCGTGAACGATACGTTGATCGAGCATCCCGACTGCGCGGGGATGCCGCCCGGCGCCTGACAATCGGTGAAGAACACGCCGAAGTTTAACGTGTCATCGATCGTGATGCTGGAAATTATCGCGTGATTGGTGAACCCGGTGTTGTTCAGCGTGAACACGCAGGTCGTCGAAGTATTTCCTTCCACTACGTTGCCGGAATCGCAGGACGCCGGTCCCACCGTGATTGTCGTGGTCGGCGTTCCACCCGGCGTTGAGGTCACCGTTGCGGTAGCCGTGGCCGTCGCGGTGGTGGTTGGCGAGATAGCGGCGGTTGGCGATACGGTCGTGGTCGCCGTCGGCGTCTGAGTCTCAGTCTCCGTTGGCGTCTGGGTCTCGGTCGTCGTTGCCGTGGAGGTTAGCGTTGGCGTTGCAGTTTCAGTTGCCGTCGGCGCCGAAGTGCTCGCCGAGCCGATAACCACGATAGCTTGGGGAATTTTAAGTAACGTGTTGGCACCCGCGATCGTGGCGATCGGCGTCACGTCGCCATTACTACCGGCTGGATAGACCGTGACACTATTTCCGCTTCCGCCGCCGTTAGCCACGTAGATGTTGCCACTGGAATCAAGCGCGATGCCATCCGGTGCATCGAGTCCTGTGTCCGAGCCACTAATGGTGGTGCTGGGGCTCACGTTGCCGTTGCTAGCGGCTGGATAGACCATAACACTATTTCCGGCGAAGTTAGCCACGTAGATGTTGCCGCTGGAATCAAGTGCGATGCCATACGGTGAATTGAGTTCTGTGTTTGAGCCACTAATGATGGCGCTGGGACTCACGTTGCCGTTGCTGCCTGCGGAAAAGACAGTGATCGCGTTGCCTCTGTTTACAACGACGATATTCCCGGCAGTATCCACTGCGACACCCATTGGTCGTAGGAAGGAAGTTAGCATGGTATTGTCCGGGCAGCTGCCGGAGCCCGCGCCGCTACAACAGGGATAAGGCGCGGAAGGGCCGGCACACTGATTGTTTTGACCCGCGATAGACGCGACTGGTGCTTGATCTCCGTTGCTTCCAGACGGATAGACAGTGATGCTCGGACTGCCAACACCGCGGTAGCAGTCCTGACCGCAATTCGCGACATAGATTTTCCCGTTTGAATCCAATGCAATGGCCAGCGGCCAATTGAGCCCGGTGCTCGTGCCGCCGATGGTGCTGGAGGGAGCTTGGTCGCCGTTGCTCCCGGGCGGATATACCGCAACCGTGCCCGAGGACGGAGGCGGGGTTGTGCTAACGTTGTTGGCCACATAGAGATTTCCGGCGGAATCCAGGGCGAGTCCCTGGGGATAGTCCAAGCCTGTGTCAGGGCCTGTAATGAAGGCGCTCGGAGCGACGTTTCCGCTGCTGCCGGCCGCGAAACCGGCCACACCAACGTTGTCGGCATCGGCGACGAAGATCGAAGCGACTCCCGGTACAGACGTCGGCGTGGGCGATATAGTTGCGGTTGGAGATACGGTCGATGTTGGCGTGGCCGTGGTGGTCGGCGTCGGCGAGAGTGTCGCCGTGGAAGTCATCGTTGCGGTTGGACTGATGGTCGTGGTCGGAGATTTGGTTGCGGTCGGAGACTTGGTTGCGGTCGGAGATTTGGTTGCGGTCGCCGTGCGGCTAACCGTTGCGGTCGCGGTGGCGGTGTTGGTCGCCGTCGCCGAAGTTGTCGCGGTTACGGTTATGGTCGGCGTGTTGCTGTTGGTCGCCGTCACTGTCGCGGTCGGTGAGGCGGTCGCCGTCGGCGAAATACTCGCGGTCGGCGAGCGCGTCGCGCTCGGCGTCGCTCGGATCAAAATCCCTAACGCTGCCGCCGCCGCCACACCCGGACTCATCGTCGGTGCCGCCGACGCCCACGTTCCGGAGGACGGATTATACAGTTCCGCATCATAGCAGACGCCGTTGCTGCTGCTCGCCCCGTTGCACCATTCGCCGCCCATCGCGATCACTTCGCCCGCTTCCGAACCGGTCGTCAACAACGCATAGCTGGCGGCCGCGCGCCCGCTC
>Ga0335069_10000770_pt1 | contig 52066 bp, 45 predicted proteins | sample Lox_Sample_11_FD_206714 | JGI IMG/M metagenome (GOLD analysis project Ga0335069, IMG submission 206714) | Soil microbial communities from Loxahatchee National Wildlife Refuge, Florida, United States - Lox_Sample_1.1 | ecosystem: Environmental > Terrestrial > Soil > Wetlands | place: USA... | reverse complement strand
GCCGTCGGACTTGCCGTCGCCGTCGGCGTCGTCGGTGTACGACAGCGTCTTGCCGTCGTCGGTGTAGCTCACCCACACCGAGCAGCCGCAGCCACAGCCACACCCGCAGCCACAGCCGCCTCCCTCCTCCTTCGGCGCGCCGCACTGGGTGCCGAGACATTCCGGGTTGTCGCTGTTCTGCGCCGATGCTGGCCGAGCCCAGGCGAGGACCAACCCCAAGAGAAGCAGTCCAGCAATCCGCGTGCGCATCCCGGTTCTCCATCTCCCCCCTCGCGCACGCGATTCGCCCCAAAGCAAAAGCCATTCCTGAAACTCGTTTCGGTGGAGTGCCTCTAGGGTACAGCCGGTTGCCGAGCCGGCCGCGCCCCCTCGACTCGAAAGATGAGGTCCGCTCTCCTCGCTTTCGTGAGGGGCGGACTCAACGCTCGGACCGGAGCGCGCCGGCGGCGCACGGTGCCCGGGGCACGGCAGCCATCACACCCTGGCGCCAGTATTCCGCTCTGCCCGTGTTGCCGTGGCAGCCGGACTGACCGAGCTCCATCACTCGCGGGCGCCGAGCCCCCCGGCGTCGCTCAGGTCCCCTTGGCGACGGTCACGGTTCCGCAACCCGACCAGGTGTACTTTGCCGCTGCGTCGTGCACCGGAATGGCACTGGCGTTGGTGGCGGAGTTGAGGGTCCGGCGAATCTCCAGGGTCCCGCCGGAGAGGCAGAACGACGACGTCGTCTGGTAGGTGAGATTCGAGTCGAAGCCGGCGGTGTACTGGTAATCGTAGGTCGTCCCGCTGCTCACCAGATGCCCGGTGAAGCTGCTCCGGCCCAGCCCCTGGATGGTGGTGCTGGTGATCGCCATCTGCCCGGTCCAGGCGTACGTCCCGTTCTCGGTGACGCTTCCGCTGGTGTAGCTCCAGGTCACGCTCAGGTTCCAGGAGACCGACCCGGCGCTGACGGTTTCCGTCCCGTTCAGCGTCTCGGAGAAGCCGCTTCCGGAGATGACGCAGTTGTTGTAGCTGATGCTCGAGCTGGTGAACGTATAGCAGCCCTGGCTCAGTCCCCCCGTGCGCCGGGCGATCAGCACCTGCGGTTCTCCACCGGACATGAGCGAAGGCTCGGGTGGCACGGCGAGCAGCGCCGGGAGCGATCCGGCCAACGAGTCAGTGAGGGACGGAAGCGACGCGGCGCTGGCGACCTGCCCGTTCACCGAGGCATTCACCGCCGCGTTCAGCTGGGTCTGGGCGCTGGTGGCGGTCGAGCGTTGCGCCGTGGTCGGCGCCTGAGGAGTCCCGTAGCTGAAGGTCTTCAGACCCGGAGTCCCGTTGTTGTTGTTGTTGTTTCCTCCGTTGTTGCCCCCGCCGCAGGCGGCGAGAAGCACCCCGAACCCTGCCAGAACCAGAACGCGCATCTGTCCTCTCCCTTCGTTTCGCCCACCGAGCGCGGGGTCGAGCGCCCCGCGGACCCCATTGCGCAGGACGAGGCCAAAAACCTGCAGCCACGCCAAGGTCTCGAAAGCAGGGCCGATTCGGCACGCTGGATCAGTGCCCGCCGTCGTCGACCGGGAAGGTCACCCAGGGGGCCAGCGCGAAGCACCCGGCCATCACCGCGTACCCGATAGTCCAGGGCCATGCCGGCCTGAGCGACAGCACGGTGTCCGTCGGCGTCCACCGGTAGGAGTGGATCAGGCCCACCGCCGAGAGCGCCGCGCCGGCGAGGCACCACCCCGCGGCCTGTCGGAAGCGGCGCTCGATGACACAGACCGTCGCCGCGGCAAGGAGCACGCTGCTGAGGATGAAGCCCTGCTCGAGCCGCAGCGCCCCGTCCATCCACAGGTCGAAGCGCAGGAAGGCCGTCAGCAGATCCGGGGAGAACGGCCGGCCCCCCGGGACGCCGAGCCCGGCGGCGTGCAGCCCGGACTTGGCCATGTACACGCCCCAGGCCGCGAGGCTCGGCAAGAGGCCCACCACCACCGCCGGGGCGTGGGCGCGCGGCGTCGCCTGGAATGCCTGTGCGCCCATCACGATGCCGATCCAGAGGACGATGGCCATGCCCGCATCGATGGGGACCGCCCAGGCGATCCACCGCACCGTCCCGGTGAGGCAGATGAGGGTCATGAACACGCCGTTCAGCACCGAGTACCCGGCGCGGGCGCCGAGCGCCTTCCACCCCGGATGACCGATGTAGATGGTGGTCGGGAAGCACGAGCCGAAGGCGCAGGCGGCGAGCGTTCCCACGCCGTTGACCGCGAGCGAGATGCCGGTCGGGTACTCGTCCCCGGCCGCCCGGGCGGACTCGATGTTCTCGATCGAGCCCACCGTGGCGAAGAGCCCCATCGGGAGGATGACCGAGAAGTATGCCGTCCAGAAGCCGCCGCCGAACGCCCCGAACAGCGCGCCGAGCACCGGCACGGGAGGATGGAGCGCCGGCCCAGGTGGGGCGGCGCCGGACGGGGCCAGCCCGGTGAGCCAGGCGAAGCAGGTCCCCAGCGCGATCGCCACCAGCCCTCCCGGCAGCCCGCCGCGAAAGCGAACCCGGCCGAAGTAGACCAGGAGGATGATCGCCAGCGTGCCGAGGCCGATGACCGGCCGGGTGTAGGCCCGGAACAGGAAGCCGATGGCGATGAAGGTCAGCGCGATCCCCGCCAGCGTGGAGAGCAGCGCGGCGCGCGGGGTGGAGCTCCGCACCCGTTCGGACACCGTGCTCCCGAGCAGCTCGATGGCCCCGGAGCCGAAGCAGGCCACCAGGCCCGCCTGCCATGCCACCCGCGCCGGATCCACCGCGCCGGCCGCCTCCGCGGCGAGCTTCGCCGGCAACATCACCAGGAACACGTGGGCGAAGAGGGAGACGGTGTTGATGCCGTAGGGCAGCGCGCAGACGTCCTGCCGGCCGGTGGAGCGCGCGAGCCGCATCGCCTGCCAGGCGTAGAAGAGGTTGCCGACCAGGAGCGAGACCGCGGCGCCCGGGAGGATCCGGCCGTAGACCAGAGCGTCGGGAAAGCCGAGCACCGCCCGGCACAGCTCGGAGAGCACCAGCAGCTGCACCAGGTTGTCCAGCGCCAGGCCGAAGAACCCGTCGATGTCCCCGCGCACGAACCAGCGCATCCGGAGCACGGCCTCCGACCATCGCACGTCCGGGACCAGGGTCCCATCGCCTTCCGAGGCCGCTCGCCTCAGCGGGCGGCGGCGTCGCCCGCGGGGGTGGTCAGCCGGGGCAGCACCTCGTCCGCCACCGCCGTCACCCGCGCTGCCAGGGCGTGCGCCTCGGCGAGCAGCTGCTGCTTCCGGGCCGAGCGATTGCCGAGGACCAGGAAGAGCCGCGCGTCCCGGAGGGCTTCGGACCTGCCGGCACCGGGGGGCCGGCCTGCTCGACGCGGTAGAAGCAGCGGAGCGCAGAGGACACCACGCCGCGAACGGCGGCGTAGAGGCGAGGACTCGGGGCCATCCGTCGGACCGATCGCTGACCGCAGCGGGCCTGAGCTTCGGGTGTCACCCGGCCGCGCGCGGTCCCCCGGCCAGCACCCGGCCAGTACGGACCGCCTCGGCCAGCCCGTCGAGGACCTCCTCGGTCGCGTCCCAGCCGAGACAGGGGTCGGTGATGCTCTGCCCGTAGACCAGCTGGGCCCGGGGGCCGGGCGCCTGCCGGCCCTCGACGAGGTGGCTCTCCAGCATCACCCCGAACACCGCCTCGTCGCCCGCGGCGCGGCGGCGCGCGAGCTCACCGGCCACGGCGATCTGCCGGCGCGGATCCTTCCCGCTGTTCCCGTGTGAGCAGTCCACCATCAACCGCGGCCGCTGGCCCGCCTCGCGGAGCCCGGCACAGGCGGCGGCGACCGACGCGGCGTCGTAGTTCGGCCCGCTGGTCGCGCCGCGGAGGATGAGGTGGGTGTCGGGGTTGCCATTCGTCTCGACGATGGCCGCCAGCCCCTGCTTGGTGACCGAGAGGAAGCAGTGCGGGTGGCCGGAGGCGGTCACCGCGTCGATCGCGATCTTCACGTTTCCGTCGGTGCCGTTCTTGAATCCCACCGGCATCGAGAGGCCCGAGGCCAGCTCGCGGTGCACCTGGCTCTCGGTGGTGCGCGCGCCGATCGCGCCCCAGGACACGGTGTCGGCCAGGAACTGCGGGGTGATGGTGTCCAGGAACTCGCAGCCGGCGCGTACCCGCTGCTCGGCGAGCCCGACCAGCAACCCACGCGCCAGGGTGAGGCCCTCGTTGATCCGGAAGCTCCCGTCGAGCTGCGGATCGTTGATCAGCCCCTTCCAGCCCACGCGGGTCCGCGGCTTCTCGAAGTAGACCCGCATCACCAGCAGCAGCGCGTCGGACAGCCGTCGCTCCACTGCCCGGAGCCGATCGGCATAGGCCCGGGCCGCGTCGACATCGTGGATCGAGCACGGGCCGACCACCACCAGGAGCCGATCGTCGAGCCCGTGCAGGATGGCGCTCACCTCCCGGCGGGCGGAGTAGACGAAGGCCTCGGCCTCCGGCCCGAGCGGAAGCTGCTCGATGAGGATGGCCGGCGGCAGGACCGGGCGCAGACGCGCGATCCGGACGTCGTCGATTCGGTTGTGGGGCAGGTCGGACATGCGCGTGGCGGGAGCAGAATGCCAGACCGAGGCGGCCGGGGTCGACCTTGGGAGGCCGCCGGACCAGGGCCTCCACTGATGTTGACCACCAGGCCAGGCATCGGTCAGCGTCCGGCCGGCGTGCAGCGCTCGAGCGGTTCACAGGTCCTGGTCGCCCTGTCCATGGCATGGCTCCTCGCCACGTGTGGCGCGCGCCCGGTCGGAGGTGCACCGGACGCGGGGCCGGTCGGAACGACCCCCCTCCCTGGGTGGGAGGGCCGCCTGACCCAGTTCAACATCGACTCGCCTGTGGCGGGCATCGCCGGGCGCGCGGTGACCGTGCTGCTTCCGCCGGGCTACTCCGATCCGGCTCAGGCCAGCACGCGGTACCCGGCCTTCTACCTGCACGACGGGAACAACTGTCTGGACCGGGACCCCTTCGGGCACGGCGGCTGGCAGGTGCACCTCACCGCGACGGATCTGATGACCCGTGCGGTGATGGCACCGGCGATCGTGGTGATGGTCGCCAACAGCCCGGCCCGCACCGAGGAGTACAACCCCGGCGCAGGCACGGCCCCCGGCCCCACGGCGGACGGGTACCTGGACTACCTCGAGCACGCGGTCATCCCCTTCGTCGAGCAGCGCTACCGGGTGCAGCCGGGCGCCGCGAACCGGGGGATCGGCGGGTCGTCGTTCGGAGGCATCATCTCGCTCTACGCCGGCTTCACCCGGCCAAGCGTCTACGGCGTGGTGATGGCGATGTCGACCGCGCCCTCGGTGTACGACGTCAAGGCCCGCATCGAGGCGACGGCCGGCAAGGCGCCGCTGCGCATCTACCTGGACAGCGGGACCATCGACCCCTTCGGTCCAAACGGGACGAACCTGGTCAACGACTTCCAGGACTACACCGTCGCGATGCGCGATCTCCTCGTCTCGCGCGGCTGGGTGCTGGGCCAGGACCTGGACTACGCGCTCGGCGTCGGCGACACCCACGACGAGAGCGCCTGGCGCCGGCGGCTCCCCGGAGCGCTCTCGTTTCTCTTCCCGCCGGGGCGCTGAGGCAGGCAGTCACCGCGCCGCCCCGCCCAGCTCGTACTTGACCACCAAGGCATCGTCGTCGCTGCCGCCGGGGCTCCCGACGAGACCGCTCGTCCAGCCCGCTACGTTCGGAGTTCACCCCGGCCGCCGGACCGGCCAGCAGGTGCGCTCTCGGCATTCGAGGTGGGCCACCCCCCGGCGACGAGGTGGCCCAGCCGATCTCTCGGAAGCGCACCTGTCGGCGTGAGCCGGCGCCGACCCATCCTCCCGGAGAACACCACCCCCCAGGGAGCTCCCATGCGCCGCTCGTGCCTCGCCGTCCTCGTCGCCGCCGCCCTCACCGCCTGCGGCGGTTCCAGCAACACCTCGGACCCGGTCGCCGCCTGCAAGAGCGTGTTCAGCACGGTCTGCAACAAGCTCTTCCAGTGCAACCCGAGCGGCGCCGCGCAGATCTACGGGAGCGCCTCGGCCTGCGCCTCGAACCTCTCCTCGGGCTGTACCGCGACCAACGCCTCATGCCCGAGCGGGACCAGTTACAACGCCGGCAACGCCAGCACCTGCATCAACGACTACTCGAACGAGTCGTGCACCGACGTGACGGGCGGCGTCACCCCGGCGAGCTGCAACAAGGTCTGTCAGTGAGGACGCGCTTGGCTATGCTCCGCCCCCACCCTTCTCCACCGAGGCAGAAGTGCTGCGTTCGATCTCGACGGTCATCGTCTCCCTTGCGCTCGGCGCCGGCGCTGCGCTCGCCCAGTCCACCCCGAAGCTCGACCTCCCCCGCCCGAGCCCGAAGGGGTCGGCGACCCAGAGCGTCGGCCTGACCGAGGTGTCGGTCGTCTTCTCGAGCCCCGCGGTGAAGGGACGGAGGATCTGGGGCGAGGTGGTGCCGTTCGACGAGGTCTGGCGCGCGGGCGCGAACGAGTGCACCAAGGTGAGCTTCTCCACGCCGGTCTCCATCGAAGGCAAGCCGGTCGCCGCCGGCGCGTATTGCCTGTTCCTCCTGCCCCAGAGGTCCGGCTGGACGTTCATCCTCAGCAAGAACACCGAGCAGGCGGGCACGGGCGACTACAAGCAGAGCGAGGATGCGCTCCGGGTCCCCGCCACCGCGAGCACCATCCCGCTCCGCGAGCGAATGGCCTTCACCATTCTGGACTTCGACGACGACAAGGGCACCCTGGCGATGGAGTGGGAGACCCAGCGAGTGGCGGTGAGGTTCACCACGGGCACCCGGGAGAAGCTGCTGGCGCAGATCCGCGCGCTCAAGGGCGACGACTGGAGGCCCTACAACGCCGCCGCCCGTTACCTGCTCGGGGCCGGCATCGAGCCGGCGCTGGCGATGCAGCTGACCGACCGCTCCATCCAGCTCAAGGAGGAGTGGAACAACGTCTGGACCCGGGCGCAGCTCCTCCACTCGGCGGGGAAGGACGGCGAGGCGCTCGCCGCCGCCCAGCGGGCCCAGACGCTGGGGAAGGCGTCGAAGAACTTCTTCGAGGCCGATGCGGTCGCCAAGGCGCTGGTCAGCTGGAAGAAGTAGACGTCCAGGTCCAGCCAGCGTACCGCTCGCGCAGCTCGGACTTGCGGAACTTGCCTGCCGAGGTGCGAGGGATGGCGTCGGCGAAGACGATCGCCTCGGGGATCCAGAACCTCGGGAACCTCGGCCGGAGCCAGTCCTGGAGCTCGGCCGCGGTCGCCGTGGCGCCGGTCTTCAGCACCACCGTCGCCAGGGGGCGCTCGCCCCACCGGGGATGCCCCACCGCCACCACCGCCGCCTCCCTCACCGCGGGGTGGCCCATCAGCGCATTCTCCAGATCGACCGAGGAGATCCACTCTCCGCCGGACTTCACTAGGTCCTTGGTGCGGTCGGTCAGCTTGATGCTCCCGGTCGCGTCGAGGGTGACCACGTCGCCGGTGCGGAACCAGCCGTCCGCCGTCCAGCGGTCCTTCGCTTCCTCGTTGTCGTGGTAGCGCGCCGTCACCCAGGGGCCACGGACCTGAAGCTCGCCCATGGTCCGGTCATCCCAGGGCACCTCGCCGGCCTCGTTCACCGCGCGGATCTCGACCAGGGGTGACGGCCGGCCCTGGCGCGCACGCTGCGCATAGCGCCCGTCTTCGTCGAGCGACGCGGCCTCGGGGCCGAGCTGGCACACCGAGCCGAGCGGCGACATCTCGGTCATCCCCCAGGCGTGCACCACGGTGATCCCGTGCCGGTCGAAGCCGCGGAGGAGCGACTCCGGCGCGGCCGAGCCTCCGACGATGAGCCGCAGGCCAGGCGCGATGCTCCACCGCCCCGGCTCCCTGTCCAGCGCCTCGAGCACGGCGATCCAGACCGTCGGCACGCCGGCGGACATCGTCACCCGCTCGCGCGTCATGAGGTCGAGGAGGCTCTCGGGGTCGAGCGCTGGCCCGGGGAACACCGCCGTGGCGCCCATCATCACCGAGGCGTACGGCAGCCCCCAGGCGTTGGCGTGGAACATCGGGACCACCGGCATGACCGAGTCCGCATGCCGGATGCACAGCACGTCCGGGAGCGCCCCGGTCAGCGTGTGCAGCATCGTGCTGCGGTGGGTGTAGATGACGCCCTTGGACTGCCCGGTGGTCCCCGAGGTGTAGCACATGCCGCACGGGTCACTCTCGGCGAGCTTCGGGGGGATCCACTGGCCAGTCGCCGTCGCCAGCAGCGCCGCGTATTCGCCGCCCTGCGCCGCCGACACCACCACCACCTGCTCGACGGACGCGCGGGGCCGGACCTTCTCCCAGAGCGGGAGCAGCACCTCGTCCACCAGGAGGAAACGGTCGTCGGCGTGGCCCATGATGAAGGCCAGCTCCTCGGGGGAGAGGCGGAGGTTGAGGGTGTGGACCACCCCGCCGGCCAGAGGCACCCCGAGGTAGGTCTCGAGGTGCGCGGCGTGGTTCCACATCAGCGTGGCCACGCGGTCACCGGGACGGAGCCCCGCCCGGACCAGCGCCTCGGCCAGCGCCCGTGCCCGGAGCGCCACGCCCCCGTACGTCGTGCGGTGCAGCGAGCGGTCCGGCAGACGCGAGACCACCGGCACGTGGGGGAACATCCGCTCCGCCCGGAACAGCAGGTGGTCCAGGGTCAGCGGGAGCTCCATCATCGTTCCGAGCGAGGACATGGTGCGCCCTCCTGCGAGCGGCGAGGAGGTCGACCCTGTCACCACCCGCTGCGGCGATCCATGGTCCTCACACCCCCGAGGCCGAGCCGGCGACCGGGCGGGCGACCACCTCCTGGTAGAGGGCCTCCACCCGGGCCACGAGCGGGGCTGGCTGGAAGCGCGCGAGGGCAGCGGCGCGGGCGGCCCTCCCCATCGCCACCCGTCGCGCCGGATCGGCGAGCAACCCGAGCACCGCGCCGGCCATCGCCGCCGGGTCTCGCGCCGGCACGAGCCATCCGGTCTCGCCGTGGGCCACCACCTCCGGCACCCCGCCCACGTCGCTGGCCACCACCGGGACGCCGGAGGCGAGCGACTCGAGCGCCGCGAGCCCGAAGCTCTCCTGGTCGCTCGGGAGCAGGAAGAGGTCGGCGTGGGCGAAGAGGTCTCCGAGCGAGCGCCGCTCCCCGGCGAAGGCCACCGCGGCGCGGACGCCGAGCAGGGTCGCGAGCTCCTCGACCGCCCCGCGCTCCGGACCGTCGCCCACGAGGACCAGGACCGCTGGACGCGCCCGCCTCACCGCGGCCAGCGCCCGGACCGCGTCGCCGACCCGCTTCACCGGCCGGAAGTTGGACGCGTGGAGCAGCACCGCCGGACGGCGACCCGGACCCCAGTCGAGCGCGGGGAACAGCGCCGGCACCTCGCCCGCGCCGTCGTCGAGCGGATGGAAGGCCTCGGGGTCGACGAAGTTCGCCAACACGTCCACCCGGACGCCCGCGGGCAACCGGAGCGTCTCCACCGCCACGCCGCGGAGCCAGGCCGAGGGGGTCAGGACCGCGTCGCTCCCCAGCACCGTCTCGCGCACCTGTGCGCGCATCGCGGCGTCGTCCCCCACCCCGGTCACATCGGTGCCGTGCAGGGTGGTGACCAGCGCCGGGGGGCGCCGGGCCTGAGCGCGCACCCGCTCGCGGGCGAGCAGCGCCGCCGGCCCGTGCGGCAGCGCATAGTGCACGTGCAGCACGTCGAGCGACTCGCGCACCGTCACCTCGGCCATCGCCCGTGCCAGGGCGAGCGGTTGCGCCACCGCTCCCGGAAGCGGCCGGGGCGCGCTCTCGACCAGGTGCACCCTCCAGGGCCCGTCGCCGGCGAGCCGCACCGGGACGCCGGAGGAGAAGACGTGGACGCGGTGCCCGCGCGCCGCCAGCTGCATCGCCAGCTGCGAGGCCGCCACCCCGCTCCCACCCACCGTCGGAAAGCAGGCGATGCCCACCCCGAGCGCGGTCATGGCCGCACCGTCCGGAGCTCGGGCGAGAGCGAGGCCGCGGCGGACACCAGGCTCGAGACGAGGGCACGCGGGCCGACCTCGGCGGCAATGGCCCAGAACCCGTGCACCCGTTCCTGCGGCCTTCCGGCAGGCTGGAGCGCCGCCGTCACCTGGGCGAGGGCCTCGAGCGCATCCGTGCCCAGGCCGCTGGAGACCAGCGCCGCGCGCTGCAGCCGGCCGATGAACCGGTCCACCCCGCGCGCGACGTGGGCCCGGGTCTTGGCCACCGCGCGGGCCAGCGCGGGGTCGAGCGCCAGCACCTCGGGCCGGACCGCCTCGAGCTGCCGCTCGAGGGGGCCGAGCAGCCGCTCTCGCAGCGAGGCGCCCATCCACGCGGGCCAGGCGTGGAGCCGGGCGGCGAGCGCGTGGACCGGCTGGTCGGTGTCCTCGGGCAAGAGGCCGAGGCGGTCGAGGGCCGAGGCGGTCCACGGGTCCACCACCCGGAAACGCGCCCGCGGAGCAATCATCGGCAGCTCCAGCCCGGCCCGGGCGTACACCGGTGGGAGCTGGGCGAAGTACGTGCACTCGGCCGGACCACCCAGGGTCGCGGCCGTCGGGAGCAAGCTGTCCTGCACCAGCGGGCGGAGCAGCGCCGAGGTGCTGAACGAGAGCGGGTCGTCGGCCAGGCGCGCCCGGAGCTCGGCGAGCGTCACCCGCCCGAGCGGCGTCCGGAAGCCGTCTCCGTCGCGGTCCGGGCGGAAGCGCGGGCCACCTGCGCCGGCAGGATGGAAGAAGGCGAGCGAGGCGTCGGGGCGGGTGTGCACCTGCTCCTGGAATCCGAACCGGGCGAGCGCCGCACCTCGCTCCTCGAGGAGCGTGGAGATGGCGTCGTTCTCCTCCAGCGCGAACTGCACCAGCGGCGCGGCACGGGCCGCCATCGCCGGCGTCCGCGGGTCGAGGAGCACCAGGCCCTCGTCGGCGAACAGCTCGGCCAGGACACCGGCGAACGCCGCGCCGGGTGAGCGTCCGGCGACGTAGTGCCGCCCCAGGAGCGCCGTCACCTCGGCGCCGTGGGGGAGCGGCGCCAGCGCCCGCGAGAGCGAGCCGAGGTGCACCTCCACGTCGGGCGGCAGGCGGCGATGGGCAAGCGAGACCCGCGCCTCGGCAGCCGACTCGGGGGCGAGACGGCCCGAGAGCCACCTCCCGCGGACGCAGCCGTCGAAGCGGGCCACCTCCGCCCAGTCGTGGTCCTCGGTCTGCAGCCAGAAGATCGGAATGCAGGCCCGTCCCGTGCGTTCGCCGAGCCAGCGGGCCCGCGCCACCGCGGTCGCCGCCTTGTGCACGGTGTACAGCGGACCGAGGAAGACACCGACCTGTTGCCCCGCGACGACACAGGTCGTTCCGGGGCGACCGAGCGCGGTGAGCGCTGCCTGGCGCACCGGTGACGCGGGGAGCGACGCCGCCTGTCGCTGCAGCTCTTCGACCACTCCCTGCACCAGCCGCTTCCGCCCCGCGCGCGACGCGGCCTCGTCCCAGGCTGCCGGCTCCAGCGGCCGCGCAGGGAGCAGCGTCGTGGCGTCTGCTTCCCCGGCGATGAACTGCGCGAAGAAGTCCGAAGCCATGCCAGATTGCACCGTACCAGTGCCCATGCACCCATCCAAACGCGCGCGCCGCGTCGTGCTTGCCCCGATGGCCCTCACCCTGCTGCTCTCGACCGCGAACGCTGCGCCCACCCTGCGCCCCTCCCAGCCCGATGGAGCGCGGCTGGAACGCTGGCTCGACCGGTTGCTGGTGGTGGGCGGCGTCCTGTACGTCGCCGCCCACCCGGACGACGAGAACACCCGGCTCCTCGCTTACCTTTCCAACCATTCGCTGCTTCGCACCGGGTACCTGTCGGTGACGCGGGGCGACGGCGGCCAGAACCTCATCGGGCCCGAGCTGGGTCCCGGGCTCGGGCTCATCCGCACCCAGGAGCTGCTCGCCGCGCGCGCGGTGGACGGCGCCGAGCAGCTGTTCACCCGCGCCCGCGACTTCGGCTACTCGAAGAGCCCCGAGGAGTCGCTCTCCATCTGGGGGCACGACGCGGTGCTCGCCGACGTGGTGCTGGCGATCCGCCGCCTCCGTCCGGACGTGATCATCACCCGCTTCCCGGTGGAGGCCGGCGACACCCACGGGCAGCACACCGCCTCCGCCCGCCTCGCGGTCGAGGCCTTCGCCCGGGCGGCGGACCCCGGGTACATGCCGGACGCAGAGCACCGGCGGCTGGGCCCCTGGAAGGCGCGCCGGGTGGTGTGGAACGAGAGCAACTTCTTCGGGAAGACGGACGCGGAGCTGACCAAGCTCCCTCACCTCGACGTGGGCGGCTACGACCCGTGGCTCGGGCTGTCGTACCCGGAACTCGCCGCCGACAGCCGCAGCAACCACAGGAGCCAGGGGTTCGGCGCGGCGCGACGCCGCGGGCCGACGCCCGAGGGCTTCCACCTGCTCGCCGGCGAGCCGATGAAGGAGGGCCCCCTGGACGGAGTGACGCTGGACTGGTCGCGCGTCTCCGGCTCGGCGCGCCTGGTCTCCGAGCTGAAGCGGGCCCACCAGGCATACCGGACGGGCAGTCCCGAGTCGGCGATCCCCGCGCTCCTCGCGGCCCGCGCCGAGCTGCGGAAGCTGCCCGAGCACCCGTGGAAGGAGGCGAAGCTCGCCGAGCTCGACGCGGTGGTGTTCGCCTGCGCCGGGCTCTTCGCCGACGTGACGACGGACCGCCCGAGCACCTCGCCGGGCGGGACGGTGACCGCCACCGCCAGCCTGCTGCTCCGCCGTCCGGCCCAGGTGTCGCTCACCTCGGCGCGAGTGGGCACGCGGACGCTGCTCGGGCCGTCCGCCCTGAAGGCCGAGGTCCCCGTCGAGGCGAAGACGACGCTCGAGGTTCCGACCGACACCCGGGTCTCCAGCCCCGCCTGGCTGGACGCGCCGGAGGCAGGGCTCTACCCGGTGCGGGAGCCGGCGTGGGTGGGGCTCCCCGAGGAGCCGGCGCCGCTGGAGGCCGAGTGGGTCTTCGCCTTCGGGACCGAGAGCCTCACCCTCCGCCGGCCGGTGGCCTACAAGTGGACCGACCCGGTGCTCGGCGAGCGCTACCGCCGCCTCGAGGTGCTGCCGGCGGTGACGGTGGACGCCTCGAGCGGGCTGCTCCTCTTCCCCGACGCGTCGCCACGCGCGCTGGAGGTCACCGTCCGGAGCGTGCGCGGCGCCTCCGGAACGCTGGCGCTCGAGCTGCCGCCCGGCTTCTCCGCCCAGCCCACGAGCGCACCGTTCGCCGTCGCCGCGGGCGGCGAGTCGACGCTGCACTTCACCGTCGCCCCGCCACGCGCCGCCGCCCGGGGGACGCTCCGCGCCGTGGCCACGGTGAACGGGCAGCGGTTCGACCGCGGGCTGCGGCGCATCGAGGCCGCGCACATCCCCATCCAGACCTGGCTCCCGCCGGCCACGGTGCAGCTCACTCGCGCCGACGTGGCCCACGTCAGGCGGCGCATCGGCTACGTCCCGGGCCCGGGCGACGAGGTGCCCGAAGCGCTCCGCCAGGCCGGCTACGAGGTGACGCCGCTCTCGGCGGGCGACCTGCGGGAGGGCACGCTGGGACGCTTCGACGCGGTGGTGTTCGGCATCCGGGCGTTCAACGTCGAGCCGCAGCTCGAGGCGCTCCACGGCAAGCTCATGGAGTACGTCGCCTCGGGTGGGACGGTGCTGGTGCAGTACGTCACCAGCAACTTCATCGCCAAGGCCCCGCCAGACCTGGGCCCGTTCCCCTTCACCATCGGGCACGGGCGGGTGACCGACGAGAGCGCGGCGGTGGAGACCGCGACCCATCCCGTCCTCACCACGCCCAACCGCATCGGCCCGGACGACTGGGCGGGCTGGGTCCAGGAGCGGGGGCTGTACTTCGCCGAGTCCTGGGACCCGCGGTACGCCACCCCGCTCGCGATGCACGACCCGGGCGAGCCGCCGCTGAAGGGCTCGATCCTGGTCGCACGCTCCGGCAAGGGCGCCTTCGTCTACACCGGGCTGTCCTTCTTCCGGCAGCTCCCGGCCGGCGTGCCGGGGGCGTTCCGGCTGTTCGCCAACCTGGTGGATGCGGGTGGGTGAGGCCGAGCCCCGGGTGACCGGGCCGGAGCGTGAGCCGGGGCGGTGGGGCCGGCTCTACGCGCTGGTCCTCGGAGCGCTGGCGCTGGAGATCATCGGGCTCTGGGTGCTCGAGCGGGTCTTCCGGTGAGCATGCTCGACTGGGTGGTGCTCGTCCTCACCCTGGCGGGCATCGTCGCCTTCGGCAGCTGGCGGAGCCGTGGCGTGCACACCACCGAGTCCTACCTCCGCGCGGGGAAGGACATCCGCTGGTGGACCATCGGCCTGTCGGTCATCGCCACCCAAGCCAGCGCCATCACCTTCCTCTCGGTGCCGGGGCAGGCGTACCAGGACGGGCTCGGGTTCGTGCAGTTCTACTTCGGGCTGCCGATCGCCATGGTCCTGCTCGCGGCGCTCATCCTGCCCGTCTACCATCGGCTGCGCGTCTACACCGCCTACGAGTACCTCGAGCAGCGCTTCGATCGCCGCACCCGGCAGTTCACCGCCCTGCTCTTCCTGGTCTCGCGCGGGCTGGCGTCGGGCCTGGCCATCTACGCTCCGGCCCTGGTGCTCTCCGCGGTGCTCGGCTGGCCGGTTCTCTGGACCAACCTGGCCCTCGGGGCCGTGACCATCGTTTACACGGTCGCAGGCGGGAGCCGGGCGGTGAGCCGGACCCAGACCGCGCAGATGGCGGTCATCCTGGTGGGCCTGCTGGTCGCGTTCGGGGTGGCGGTCTCCCTCCTGCCCCAGGGCTTCTCCTTCGGCCGGGGGGTGGCGCTGGCCGGAGCGCTGGGGAAGCTCCAGGGGGTCGACACGTCGCTGCGGCTCGACACCCGGTACACCCTCTGGTCGGGGCTCCTCGGCGGTCTCTTCGTCCAGCTGGCCTACTTCGGCACCGACCAGTCCCAGGTCCAGCGCTACCTGGCCGGAGGCCCGCTGGCCGAGAGCCGGCGCGGGCTCCTGATGAACGGGCTGCTCAAGGTGCCGATGCAGCTCTTCATCCTCTTCATCGGGGTGTTGGTCTTCGTGGTCTACCAGCTCACCCCACCGCCCCTGTTCTTCAACCGGACGGAGCTGGAGCGGGTGCGCGCGACGCACCCCGCGGAGGTGGCCCGGCTCGAGGCAACGCAGGCCCGTCTCTTCGCCGAGAAGCGCCGGGCGATCGACGCCTGGCTCGCCGACCCGGGGGCCGAGGGCGAGCTGAGGGCCGCCGAGGGGCGGGTACAGGCGCTGCGCAAGGACACCGGTGCGCTGGTGGCCCGCGCCCGGCCCGGCGCCGACCCGAAGGACGCGGACTTCATCTTCCTCCGCTTCGTGCTCGACCACTTTCCCCGGGGGCTCATCGGGCTGCTGGTCGCGGTCATCCTCTCGGCGGCGATGTCCGCCAACTCGGCGGCGCTGTCCTCGCTCGGAGCGACGACCGTGGTCGATTTCTACCGACCCCGGCACCCGGATGCGCCGGACGCGCGGACGCTGGCGGTGGCCCGCTGGTCGACCGCGGCGTGGGGGGCGGTGGCGGTGGGGTTCGCCACGTTCGCCTCGCTGCTCGACAACCTCATCCAGGCGGTGAACGTGCTGGGGTCGCTCTTCTACGGACCCATGCTCGGAGTGTTCGCGGTGGGCTTCTTCCTCTCGCGCGTGGGCGGGCGGGCGGCGTTCTGGGCCACGGTGGCGGGCGAGATCGCGGTGCTCGCTGCAGCGGCATTCGGCAGCCTGGGGTACCTCTGGTACAACGTTCTCGGATGCGCCGTGGTGGTCGGGCTCGCCCCCCTGCTGCAGCGCGTCTGGTCCCGCCCCTCGCCGATCCCCACTGGAGAGCCCCCATGACCTTCATGCGAAACGTCGTGCTCGCAGGCTGTCTCGCCCTCTCGCTGCCCGCCTTCGCCCAGGGTGGTGCCGCACCCGCCGCAACGGCGCCGGCCTCCACCTTCCAGTCCGACGTGGTGGGAGTGCTCGGCCACGTCCAGGAGCAGATGGTCTCGCTGGAGCAGGCGATGCCCCAGAACAAGTTCAACTGGCGGCCCGGCAAGGGCGTCCGCTCGGTGGCGGAGGTCTACCTGCACGCGGCCGGCGGCGGGTACTTCTTCGGGAAGCTGATCGGGTTCGAAGTTCCGCCGGAGATCGCGGCGGTGAAGGACCTGGAGAAGAGCACCACCGACAAGGCGAAGATCCAGAAGGCGCTCACCGACTCGTTCACCTGGTTCGGCAGCCAGGTGAAGGCCCTGCCCGACGCCGAGCTGGGGAAGACGGTGGACTTCTTCGGCCGCCCGATGACCAAGCGCGCGCTGATCATCGCTGCGGTCGGCCACTATCAGGAGCACCTCGGCCAGTCGATCGCCTACGCCCGGACCAACGGCGTCGTCCCGCCTTGGAGCAAGGGCGGGAAGTAGCGCGCCGCAGCGCGCCGGGGCCGACTCCCTCCGCACCGCCGGCACGGGGACGGCCGGCGCTTAAGCGGGTCGCGAGCTGAGGCAGCTTGCCCGGGCTTCCGACGCCGCACCGAGGACGCCCGATGAAGCACTGGTCGACCATCGCCCCGCTCCTCGCCGCCGCGCTCCTCGGGGCGGCCGCGATTCTCCCCGCCAGCGCGACCCTGTCCGCGATCTGCGGGCTCGCCCTGGCGGGCGCGGTGCTCGCCGCCGTGCACCACGCCGAGGTGGTGGCCCACAAGGTCGGCGAGCCGCTGGGTACGCTGGTCCTCGCCCTTGCGGTGACGGTCATCGAGACCTCGCTCATCGTCTCGATGATGCTCGCCGGCGGCGAGGACAAGGCCGTACTGGCCCGTGACACCGTCTACGCCGCGGTGATGATCATCTGCAACGGCGTCATCGGCCTGTGCATCCTCGTCGGGGGCATGCGGCACCGCGAGCAATCGTTCCGCATCGAGGGTGCGGGGCCGGCCTTCGCCGCGCTGGTGGCGCTCGCCACCCTGGCGCTGGTGCTTCCCCGGTTCACCACCAGCGCGCCGGGCCCGGCCTACACCCCCGCGCAGCTGGCCTTTGCCGGGCTCGCGTCGCTCGTGCTCTGGGGGGTGTTCGTCTTCGTCCAGACCGTCCGGCACCGCGACTACTTCCTTCCCACCGACGCGGCGGCCGGCGAGGGTGAGCACCTCCCTCCGCCGACCGCGCTCGCGGCGTGGCTGAGCGCGGGGCTGCTGCTGGTCTCGCTGGTGGGTGTGGTGGGCCTGGCCAAGGTGCTCTCGCCGCGGATCGAGGCGGCAGTCCTCGCCGCCGGCGCCCCGGACGCGGTGATCGGCATCGCCATCGCCCTGCTGGTCCTCCTCCCCGAGACCGTGGCCGCGGTGCGCGCCGCCCGCGCCAACCGGCTCCAGACCAGCATGAACCTCGCCCTGGGCTCGGCGCTGGCCACCATCGGTCTCACCATCCCGGCGGTGGTCGCGGTCTCGCAGCTGTTCCACCTCCCGGTCATCCTTGGCCTGGAGCCCAAGGACATCGTCCTGCTGGTCCTGACGTTCATCGTCGGGACGGTGACGCTCGGGTCGGGGCGGACCAGCATCATGCAGGGCGCGGTGCAGCTGGTGGTCTTCGCTGCGTTCCTCTTCCTGTCGCTGGTTCCGTAGCGGACGGCCCCCACGACGCAGAAGGACCACCCGGGAGCAGGGCTCCCATCGGCGTCATTCGACCAGGCACCGAAGCCAGACCCTCGCCGGCCGCGCACAGCGTCGCGGCGCCGAGCAGCAGCTTCGCCCCCCTGGCGGATGGACTCCCAGACGAGATGCCGGCCGGGCCCGCCAGCGTCACGCTCGCGCCGGTCGACATCCGGCTCGAGGACCTGGCCGACACCCCGCAACAGTCCTCGCGGCTCATCGAGCCGGACGTGCCTGTCGAGGGAAAGGTGGACGACCCCGACTTCCGGCTCAGCCGGGTGGTCTGGCGCGCGATCGGCGCAGGCGGCGGAGGCGAAGCGCTGGCGGTCCCTCCGCCGCGGCGCCCGCCGGCGCACCTCCCCACCCGGCCGCGATGGAGGAGGCAGTCCTCGCGGCGGTGGCGCTCGCGCCCGAGGCGCTCGGGAGCCTGCGGCAGGAGCGCGCCGAGACCACCCGCGCGTGGCTCGTCGGGCTCGGCGTCGATCCGGGCCGCCTGTTCCTGACCGAGGGCGGCGAGCGGGCGAAGAAGGAAGCGGGCGGATGGGTCTACTTCACGCCTAAGTAGCCGCCCGCCGACCTTCAGGCAGCGACGGCCGTCGCTTCCGGCCCCGTTCACCCAGGCGTCCCGCCGGACCAGGGGCGGGTGAAGCTCCAGGCCCAGGCGATGAGCACCGCCTGGAGCGGCAGGCGCGCCCAGAGCGCCCAGGTGGGGACCGGATGGCGCCCGAACGAGAGGTGATTCAGCGCCATGTTCACGTTGGCCGGGAACACCGCGATGAAGAGGGCAACCAGCCCCCAGGCAGCCCACCGCCGGGTCCCCGGAAAGAGCAGCCCCACCCCGCCGAGGATCTCGCAGGCGCCGCTGATCGCCACCAGCGCGCCCGGCGCCGGAAGCCACCGTGGCACGATGCGGACGAAGACCCCGGGGGAGACGAAGTGCATCACCCCCGCGTAGATCATCAGCCCGGCCAGGCCGAGGAGCGCGATCTGCACCGTGCCATCGTACCCCAGCCCGGCGCCAACCTGGCGGTCACCCTCGGCGGTGGCCGAGCGCCAGCCGCGGTGCGGCGGGCCTCGAACCGGCGGCCGGCGCGACCTCCACCGGAGACGCTTCAAGAAGAAGACGCCCGCCGCGGCGGGGGGGATGGCGTCGCGGCGGGCGTCGTGACGGATGGGTGGTCTCCGTCCGTCGGCGGTGCAGAACACCTCGGCGTCGAGCGGGTTAACCGCGCCCGTCGGGCGACGGGCGCTCGCCACGACGTGGCCGTTCGCGACTCGATGGCGCGTCGGACCCGGACGGAGTAGGTGCATGGCCGATGCATCGAGCCTCGCGCATCGTTGCCGCCGGCTGTGTCCTCGCAGCGCTCTGGCGCCCGCCCACCGCCCGAGCCTGAGGCATCGCACCGCCCGTGGGTCTCACGGGCACCTGTGGTGCGGCGCTGGACCAGGAGCGGCACTTACAGCTGGCGATCACCGGCGGCGCGCTCCGGACGGACCTGACGTTCGACGGAAATCGCCAGCACCTCGAGGAGGCCAGCGCCGCGGTGGCGTTCACCTACCGCCCATCCACGCTGTCGTTCCAGGTGTCGCTGGGGGGGATCCTCGCCGGGAGCGTGACTGGACCGCTCGGCGACTACGACCTGAAGCCCGGCATCGTCGGGAGCGCCTCCGTCGCGTACACCATCCTCGACGGGAACGGATCCGCGCCCTACCTCGCCGTGAGCGGTACCCTCAGCCTGTCCATCGCTCCCACGCAGTCGAGGTCCAATCCCGCGGAACGGCCCGACTTCACCGCGTCCGACGTCCGCGCCTCGCTGGTGCTCGGGAAGCGGCTGTTCGAGTTCTGGCTGCCGTACGTGGGCGCGGCGGTCTTCGGAGGGCCGGTGTGGTTCGCCCCCGGCGGCCAGTCCCGCACCGGCAGCGACGTCTACCACTACCGCCTCAGCGCCGGCTCGAGCTTCAGCCTGCCCGCGCACCTCGAGGCCTTCGTCGAGGTCGGGTTCCTCGGCGAGCAGGCGGTGCTGGGCGGCCTCGGCTGGGCGTTCTGAGAGGAGCGGGCCGTGCGCAGGTGATTGGATGCCGCCCCCGGCACCAGGGTGCACCATGGGTCCGCCCCGCTGGCGTTGTCGGACCGCCTCGACGGCGTCATCAAGCCTCGGCGCGCGGCCGCTCCACGCTCGGCGCCGGCCAGGCCCGCTGCGGAGCCTGGAAGAGCTCCTGGTGGAGCTCGCCGCAGATCGCCGCGGTCTCGTCCACCACGTGGGTGAGAAGCACGTGCAGGTCCTCGGTCTCCACTCTCCGCGAGGCGAGAAAGGTCTCCAGCGCAGCGAGCCGGGCCTGGCAGCGGAGCGGCGGGAACGCCTGGTCCCCCGGCACGCGGATGCTCGCCAGCCGCTGATCCGACTCGCGGAGACAGAACACCAGCGAGCGGGGGAAGCGCGGCTCGAGCATCAGGAAGGCGGCGACCTCGCCCGGCGTCACCCGCCCCGCCTTGCGCTTCATGAACGGCTCGAACCCGGCGCAAGCGCGGAGCAGTGAGAGCCAGAGGGTCTCCTCCCGCACCAGGTCCGGCGGGAGCTGCATCAGGGCGTGGTGGTGCACGTCCAGGATGCGCGCGGTCTGACCCATCCGCTCCAGGAAGACGCCGAGCATGATGAAGTCGAAGGCGTTGTCGTGGAGCATGGTGTGCTCCACGGCGCCGAGGATGAGCTGGGTCCCGGTGCGGACGTGCCGGTAGAACGCATCCGGCCGCGCCTCCCACTCCCGGTGGCCGCTGCCGTCGTGCAGCCACACGTGCAGCTCGTTGATCGCCTCCCAGGCCTCGAGCGACACCACCTCGCGGATGCTTCGGGCGTTCTCGCGCGCCGCGCTGACCGAGTTGGAGAGGCTGGCGGGGACCGAGCCGTCCCAGGTGAGGAACTCGGTGACCAGCCCGCCGTCGGCGGAGGCCGCGGCTCCGAATCGTGCAGCGAACGGCTCGTCCTCGCCGCACACTGCCAGCGCCGCGTCCCAGACCTGTGCCGGAGGGAGGATGGCGTCCAGCACCAGGCTGGAGGTGACGCGCAGCACGCGCGAGGTGCTCTCGGCGCGCTCCAGGTAGCGGCCCATCCAGAAGCAGTGGTCCGCCACCCGGGAGATCATCCGTCTCCCTTGAGCACCCAGGTGTCCTTGCTGCCACCACCCTGGCTCGAGTTCACCACGTAGCTGCCCTCGCGCAGCGCCACCCGGGTCAGACCGCCGGGGAGCACCCAGGGCCCGTCGGCGGAGTTGAGGACGTAGGGGCGGAAGTCCACCCGGCGGGGTGCGATGCACTGCCCCTGGGAATCCCAGGTGGGGCAGGTGGACAGCTCGATGCGGGGCTGGGCGATGTAGCGCCGGGGCGAGGCGAGGATGCGGCGGCGGAACTCCTCGCGCTCCGCGGCCGTGGAGCTCGGGCCCATCAGCATCCCGTAGCCGCCCGCCTCGTCCACCACCTTCACCACCAGCTCTCCGAGGTGCTCGAGCACGTAGGCCCGGTCCTCGGGGCGGGCGCACTGGTAGGTGGGCACCTGCTCGAGGAGCGGCTCCTCGGAAAGGTAGAAGCGGATCATCTCCGGGACGAAGGGGTAGACACCCTTGTCGTCCGCCACCCCGTTCCCCGGCGCGTTGGCCAGCGCGATGTTCCCCTTCGCCCAGGCGCGCATCAGGCCGCGCACCCCGAGCAGTGAGTCCGGATGGAACACCTCGGGGTCCAGGAACGCGTCGTCGGTCCGCCGGTAGACGACGTGCACCCGCTTCGGTCCGCGAATGGTGTGGACGAACAACCGGTCGTCGTCGACGAAGAGGTCCGCCGCCTCGACCAGCTCCACCCCCATCTGCCGCGCGAGGAAGCTGTGCTCGAAGTAGGCCGAGTTGTGCGGGCCCGGGGTGAGGACGACCAGGGTTGTCTCCTCGGGCGAGACGGGAGACACGCTGCGCAGGGCCGCCGCGAGCCGCGCCGGGTACTGGTTCACCGGGCGCACCCGCGCCGCCTCGAAGGCCCGCGCCAGCAGCCGCTTGGAGAGCAGCCGGTTCTCCAGCACGTAGGAGACGCCGGAAGGCGTGCGGAGGTTGTCCTCGAGCACGCGGAACGCCCCGCTGCCATCCCTGATCAGATCGATGCCCGAGATGTGGATCCGCACCCCGGCGGGCGGCTGGACGCCGCGGATGGCGGGCAGGTACTGCGCCGAGCCGAGCACCACCTCCGCTGGCACCGCCCCGGCGGCGAGGATCCGCTGCTCGGCGTAGACGTCCTCGACGAACGCCTCGAGCGCGAGCACGCGCTGCTGAAGGCCACGCTCGAGCCGTTCCCACTCACTCGCCGAGATGACCCGCGGGAGGAGGCAGACCGGGAAGATCTTCTCCACGCCGCGCGCGTCCGAGTACACGGAGAAGGTCACGCCCTGGTTCAGGAGCGCCGCCTCGGCGAGCGCCTGGGTGCGCGCGAACTCCTCGGCCGAGCCGCCCGCCAGCATGGCCTCCACCGTCGCCCTCAGCTTCTCCGTCGCGCCGAGCAGCTCGTCGAAGGCCCCTGGCAGCGGCCGGTAGTCGGAGAGCATCGAGTGTTGACTGGCGATCACTGACACGGTGCGCGAAAAGGTACCCCTACCGGTCGGTCGGTGGAAAGGATTCCCCAACCCCGCGTTTCGACAGGGGTCGCCGGCCGACAGGGCCGTCGCCTAGGGTGGCGGACCGTGCCGAATCTCCTGGCCATGTCCTTCGAGGGCGCGCTCTGCCCGGCGTTCGACCTGCGCTGCCTCCACCCCGGCGCGATGCGCCCCGACGGGTGGGGCCTCGGGTACTACCCCCCGGGAGAGCAGTCGGTGACCGTGCACAAGGAGGCCGCGCCGATCCACGGCAGCCCTCAGTCGGAGCTGGTGCGCCGGGCGGACCACAAGGAGTCGTCCACCTTCGTGCTCCACCTCCGCACCGCGCTCTGGGGGGCGCTGACCGAGGCCAATACCCAGCCCTTCGCTCGCGCCTGGGGCGGACGGGAGTGGCTCTTCGCGCACAGCGGAAGCCTGGAGCGGCGGCCGCTGCTGCTCCCCGAGCCGCTGTTCGAACCCGTCGGGGCGACCGACAGCGAGTTCGTCTTCTGCGACCTCCTGAACCGCATGGCGGTACGGCGCTGGCGGTCGCTGGGAGAGGCCGATCCGCAAGTCCTCGCCGACTGGCTCCTGGATCTGAACACGCTCGGCACGCTCGACGTGGTGCTCACCGACGGCCTCGATCTTCTCGCCTGGGCCGATCGCGAGCGGAGCGGGCTCACCAGCTGGCTCCTTCGCCCGCCGTACGGACCGATCGCCCTCGGCGACGCGCAGGTCGGCGTGGAGCTCGGCCGGGACGGGGCGCGAAACCGGAAGGGGGTCATCCTCTCGAGCGCACCGCTGGAGATCAGCGGAGCGGGGCCGGCCGCGGAGTGGACGGCGGTCCCGGCGGGGACCCTGTGGCTCGTGCGGGAGGGCGAGCTGCGCTCGGAGGCGCGGTCCACCGCCGCCCCGATGGCCGGGGCGGTTCCGCGGAAGATCCGCAAGCTGGACCGGCCTCCCCAGGGAGAGACGCGCAGGCTGGACGTGGTCCACCGCACCGTCTACCGCTACGCCGAGCCGGTGGAGCGGAGCACCCACGTCTTCCGGCTCAGCCCGGTGCACGATCGGAAGCAGAGCCTGCTCTCGCACGCGCTCGCGGTGTCGGTGGAGGGGCAGACCCGGGAGTACGACGACGTGTTCGGCAACCGAGTGCGCCGGCTCAACGTGAACACCCCGTTCACCGAGATGATCATCGAGGCCCAGAGCCGGGTGGAGCTGCTCGACACCGCCCCACTGCCGACGCGCCCGCTGCGCTCGCACTCGACGTTCCCGCTGGTCTGGCTCCCCTGGCAGCGCAACCAGCTCGCCCCGTACCTCCTGCCTCCGGAGCTGCCCGAGAGCGAGCTGAGCGACCTCACCGACTACGCGATGAGCTTCGTGCGCCGCAACGACGACGACCTCTTCGACACCCTGATGGACGTGAACCAGACCATCTTCGAGGAGTACCGCTACGTCCCGGGGAGCACCCACCTCGGAACCACCGCCTACCAGGTGCACGCCACCCGGCAGGGCGTGTGTCAGGACTTCGCCAACCTCCTCATCTGCATGATGCGCCTGCTCGGGGTGCCCGCCCGGTACGTGTGCGGCTACGTCTACACCGGCCCCCGGAGCTCGCCGCCGCATCCGCATGCCGAGGCCAGCCACGCCTGGGTGCAGGTGTACCTCCCGGAGGTCGGCTGGGTCGGCTTCGATCCGACCAACGGCATCCTCACCCAGACCGATCACGTGCGGGTCGCGTGCGGCCGGGCCTACTCCGACGCCACCCCCACCTCGGGGACGCTCTTCGTCGGCGGGCGGGGCGAGCAGCTCGAGGTCTCGGTGCGCGTGGAGCTGGCCGAGGGCGACTGAGGCAGGTCTGGGTGAACGCAGGCGCGCGGTCAGGCACCGGTTGGGGCGGCCGGGCCAGCACAGTCCGGACATCGATCGCGGATCAGACAGCCGGGCATGCGGCCCGGTCCTAGAGTTCTGGGGCCATGCTGCTCCGGCGCCTCAGGCTCGACGACATCCCCGCGGCAGCCCAGCTCACTGCGGAGGCCTTCGGGGGCGTAGCGCGCGAGGCGCGGATTCGCCGCTACCTGACGCTCGAGCCCGAGGGCTGGTTTGGCCTCGAGGACGCGGGCGGGCTCGTCGCCATCGGTGGGGTGATCCGCTACCTCCGCTTCGCCTGGCTGGGCCTGATGGCCGTCCGGCCCCAGCGGCAGCGCGAGGGGCTCGGACGGACCCTTGCCGAGACCGCCATCGAGTGGGCCCGCGAACATGGCTGCCCGAGCGTGTGCCTCATCGCCACGCCGGCGGGGGTCCCGCTCTACCGGCGCCTGGGCTTCGTGCCGGACGGCGACTCGAGCGAGCTCACCGGTGTGCCGCAGGTGTCGCACCCCGTCCAGGGCCCTTGCTCGGTGCGACCCTGGGCCGAGGCTGACACTCCCGAGGTCGCCCGCTTCGATGCGCCGGCCTTCGGCGCGGACCGCACCCGGGTGCTCGCGGCGTATGCGGACGAGTTCTCCCGCTCAGCCCGGGTGGCCCGCAACCGTGGCGGGGCGGTGTGCGGCTACCTCGTCGTCCAGGACGAGTCGCTCGGGCCGTGGGCGGCCTCCGATGAGGCGGCGGCCGGCCAGCTGCTGGATGTCGGTCTCGCCGGGACCGAGCGATCACTCCGGGCAGGCGTCCTCGACGACGTCGGGGAGCGGCTGCTGCTCGCCCGTGGGCTCGTCCGCACCAGGGCGCTCCCGCGGATGCGCCTCGGGCCTCCCGTTGCGCGCGCCTCGCGTCCCCGGCTCCTCGCACATGCGAGCTACGCCGTCGGCTGACTGGCTGGCGACGGGCCGGAAGGCACGTCGGAACAAAAGCCCGACCCTCCCGAGTCTCTCCTCCGTGCCGGGCGATGGCGCCCGCTCAAGGAGATGAACATGCTTCCCACCCTGCGACGTTTCGTTCCTGCGGCGCTGCTCCTGACTGCGTCAGGCGCGCTTGCCGATTCCCCGCTCCCGAAGGCCGAGGTCACGGCCCGGGAGATCACCACCCACACACCTGCCGTGACGCCCGCGGCAGACGACCAGCTCCGGACGCTCACCCGGACGGTCGAGTCGCTCGAGACCGAGGTCCAGCAGCTGCAGGCGAAGCAGGACGAGCGTTCGCCGCAGGTCGGCGAGCTCGGCGGCCCGAACGATCACCCGCTCTGGCCGTAGGCGCCCAAGGCGCGAACGTTGACTTCGAGGCGGGCCTGCGCGCGCCGTTGCGGTATGCTCCTCTCCGGCTGCCCGGATGGGCACCGGAGAGGAGTTCCGTTGCTCGAGGAGTTCTTCGCGAAGTTTCGCGAGAACATCGTCGGAGTGAACCACCGGCTCGACGGGCCGTACGGAGCCTGTCCGCTTCTCTACGCCGACTGGACCGCGAGCGGCAGGCTCTACGCTCCGATCGAGCGACGGCTGGTCGAGCAGTTCGGGCCGCTGGTCGGGAACACCCACTCCGAATCGAGCACCACCGGGATGGCGATGACCCGCGCGTACCAGCGCGCCCAGGGGCTGATCAAGGCACACGTCCACGCCGGTCCGGACGACGTCATCATCACCCAGGGCTCGGGGATGACCGCGGTGGTCAACAAGCTCCAGCGGATGCTCGGTCTGCGGCTGCCGGAGCAGCTGGCGCCCTTCTGTGAGCTCCCGGAGACGCTCCGGCCGCTGGTACTCCTCACCCACATGGAGCATCACTCCAACCAGACATCGTGGCTGGAGACCGTGGCCACCGTGGAGGTGGTCCCGCCCGACGCGCGCGGCCTGGTCGACCTCGCCGCGCTGGAGGCGCTGCTGGAGCGGTACCGCGAGCGGCCGCTGAAGATCGGCGCCTTCACCGCCTGCTCCAACGTCACCGGGGTGCGCCCGCCGGTCCATGCGCTCGCCCGGGCGATGCACCGGCACGGCGGCTACTGCTTCGTGGACTACGCCGCGTCGGCTCCCTACGTGGACATCGACATGCACCCGGCGGATCCGCTGGAAAAGCTCGACGCGATCTACTTCTCGCCGCACAAGTTCCTCGGCGGTCCGGCCACGCCCGGGGTGCTGGTCTTCGACTCGCGGCTGTACCACAACCGGGTCCCGGACCAGCCCGGGGGCGGGACGGTCAACTGGACCAACCCCTGGAAGCAGCACAGCTTCGTAGACGGGATCGAGGCCCGCGAGGACGGCGGGACTCCCGGATTCCTCCAGACCATCAAGGCGGCGCTCGCGGTCCAGCTCAAGGAGGCGATGGGCACGTCGCGGATGCGGGAGCGGGAGCACGAGCTCCTGCAGCTCCTGCTCACCGAGCTGCGCACCGTCCCCCGGCTGCACATCCTCGCCGACCACCTCGAGGACCGGCTGCCGATCGTGTCCTTCTACGTGGAGGACCTCCACTACAACCTGCTGGTCCGGCTGCTCAACGACCGGTTCGGAGTGCAGGTGCGCGGTGGCTGTTCTTGCGCCGGCACCTACGGGCACTACCTCCTGCACGTCGACCCCAACCGCTCCTCGCGGATCACGGGGAAGATCGACCACGGTGACCTGTCGGAGAAGCCGGGGTGGGTCCGGATGTCGCTGCACCCCACCACCACCACCGGCGAGGTGAAGGCCTTGGCCGAGGCGGTGCGCGCCTGCGTCGAGCATGCCGCCCGGTGGGGAGCGGACTACCGCTACTCGTCACGGACGAACGAGTTCACCCACCTGAGCGGAGACGCCCGGGTGCCGGACATCGAGGCGTACTTTCACCTGTAGCCAAGCGCGGCGTGGCCCCCCGGGTTCTGATGCTCCCCGGCTTCGGGGGCCGTGCCGACCAGCCGGTCCTCGTGCATCTCGAGGACGCGCTCCGCGAGCGGGGAATCTCCAGCCTGCGAGGCCAGCTGGCCCGCGGGCGTCCCTCCCCGGGACTCGGAGCCGAGGTCGAGCAGGCCCGGGCGCTCGCTCAGTCGGACCCGGGGATCGGCGCCTATGCCGGGCGCTCCTTCGGTGGACGGGTGCTGGCGCGGCTCGCGGTGCAGACCGCTCCGCAGGCGCTGGTGCTGCTCGGATTTCCCGTTCGCTCCGCTGCCGGACGCCGGCGCCCGGAGGACGAGGCCGCGCTGGCGCAGCTCGCCTGCCCCACTCTCCTCATCCAGGGCGCGGCCGATCCGCTCGGGCCGGTGCGGACGCTCGAGCGGCTGGTGGCGAAGAATCCGCGGCTGGAGCTGGAGGTCATCGCCGGCGCGGCGCACACCTTCGGGCGCGGTGAGCGGCAGGCGGTCACCGCGGCGGCCGACTGGCTCGCAGCGCGGCTCGACTGATCCGCGACCAGCGAACCGGGCATCGGATCTCGCCCGCGGTCGGTCGTCCTCGTCGCCCTTGCCGCGGCCGCCGCCCGCGCAGCTTCTTGCGCCTGGCTGGCCCGCCCCGACGGAGTGTCCATGGCCGCCGCCCGGTGCTTGCCGCTCCGTGCGGCGACGGTGCCTCAGGGCAGAGAGGCCGGCGCGTCGGCTGCCGAGGCGGCGTCGCGCTTCACCCGGTACATCGCCCGGTCGGCGAACTGGAGAAGCTCGGGCGTCGAGGCACCATCCTCCGGCCAGAGGGCCACCCCGATGCTCACTCCGACCCGTGGCGCGGAGGGGAGCACGTGCATCGGCTCGACGATGGCACGCACCAGCTTGGCGGCGACCTCCTCGGCCATCGCGCGGCTCCGCACGCCTTCGAGCACCACCGCAAACTCGTCGCCGCCGACCCGGGCCACCACGTCGCTCGACCGGAGGTGCTCGCGCATCCGCCGGGCCACCTCCTTGAGCGCCTGGTCCCCGGCGGCGTGACCCAGCCGGTCGTTGATCGCCTTGAACTGGTTCAGGTCGGCGAAGAGGACGCCGAAGGGCTGACCGCTGCGCTCGGCGCGGGCGATGGCCTCGAGCACCGCCTGCTCGAGCCGGCTCCGGTTCGCCGCGCCGGTGAGCGGGTCGGACTCCGCCAGCCGCGCCAGCCGCTCGGCGTCGTGGCGCTGCGCAGTCACGTCGCGGGCAACGGCGTGGAGCACGCGCGAGCCCGGCGCCGGCGGCGGGCTACGCCAGGCGAGCCACCGCCAGCTCCCGTCCTTGCATCGGTAGCGGTTCTCGAAGCCGGCGGTCGCCTGGCCCTCGACAAGCTGCCGCAGTGCCTCCCCGGTCGCGGCGACGTCCTCGGGGTGGACGAGATCCAGGAACGGACGACCCAGGAGCTCCTCGGGAGTCCAGCCCAGCGTCAGCTCGAAGCTGCGGCTCACCTTGAGGAAGCCTTCGTCCAGGTCGGTGACGCAGAGCAGGTCCAGGGCGAGCTCGAAGAACTCCTCCCGCTCCTGCTCCAGCCGGCGCCGCTCGGTGATGTCGTTGATGCAGCCGACGAAGCCGCTCACCCGCCCCACGTCGTCGGAGAGGATGCGGGCGGTGGCGAGGACCCAGCGCACCTTGCCGTCGGGCCGACGGAACCGGAACTCGCCGCAGTACGGCTCCCCGGTCCGCACGGAGCGGGCCCAGGCGGCGAGCACTCCTTCCCGGTCGTCCGGGTGGAGCGCGTCCGCCCATCCCCGGGCGAGCGCAGCTTGGGGCTCCAGCCCGGTGATCTCGGTCCAGGTCTCGTTGACGTACTGGACCTCGCCCCCGGGCCCGGCGAGGAAGATGCCCACCGGGGCCTGGGTGCTGAGCCCGCGGAAGCGCGCCTCGCTGGCCCGGATGGCCGCCTCGTGGGTCCGCCGGGCGGTGATGTCCTGGAAGGAGCACACCACGCCCTGCAGCGGCCCGGAGTGTCCGTCACGGAGCGGCTGGGTGTTGATGCTGATCCACCGCGTGCCCCCGCCCGGCAGGCGCACGCCCATCAGGACGCCGAGGAGCGGCTCGCCGGTGCGCAGGGTCACCATCGAGGGATGCTGCTCCCCGGGGAACGGCGAGCCATCGGCGTGCACCGCGGACCAGCTCGGATCGAGCGAGCTGCGGCCGGTGAGCTGCTCCGCGCTGAGCCCGAGGATGCGCAAGGCGCTGGCGTTGACGGCGACGATCTTCCCGGTGATGTCCTGCACCACGATGCCTTCCACCAGGGAGGCGAGCACCGATTCGTAGAGCACCACCTGGCCACGCAGCGCCTGCTCCACGGCCTCGACGTCGGCGAGGCTGGTGCGCAGGCGCTTCAGCGCGTCCGCCGCGACCGCCTTCGTGGCGCCGTTGCCCGCGTCGAGCATGGTGGACCGCGAGTCTTCCACACCATCGCGCGGGTTTTCCGTTCGCGCCTCTTCGACCACCCCGGCGCACGTCGGCGGCTCGCGCACCTGGTCGCACCCGGGCCGGGCTGCGGGCCCGCCGAGTCACTCGGTGCGGGCCGGCTTCACCTCCGGGGCGAAGCGCTTGAGGTAGTCCTCGAGCGCGACCTCCATCCCCACGTCGCGGCCGGCGCACTCCGAGAGGTACCACTTGTTCTCCAGCAGCTCGCAGTACAGCTCCGGCGGGTCGCCCTTGCCCCCCAGGCGGCGCACCGTGGGCTGGTAGCGCTCGGTGAGCCAGCGGTACGCGGCGACCGCCAGGGGGACGCTGCGGTTCTCGGCGCGGGCCATCGTGGCCTGCATCTCCTGGATCTCCTGAACCATCACCTTCGCCTGGTGGTCCTCGGCGTTGATCCCGGTCAGGTCGTGGAGGAGGTCGCGATGGTAGTCCCTGTCGGTCACGATGGTCCGCATCCGGAGCCGGTTGCCGTCACCCACTGCCTCGAGCTTCACCTCGCCCACGGTGAAGCCGAGCGCATTGAGGCTCTTGATCCGCTCGTGGATCCGCCAGCTCTCGGAGGGCGAGACCCACTCCTCGCGGGTGACCTCGCTCCACAGCCGCTCGTAGCGGGAGCGGATCTCGCCCGGGGTCCGGTCCAGGGTCTCCTCGCGGCGGTCACCGAGCATCGCCGCGACGTCGAGCAGGTCGCCGGCCACGTTTTCCTGGAGGATGTCGAGGTCGTGCAGCCGCTGTCCCGTGGAGAGCTCGCCGTGCATCTCGGCGGTCTCGGCGTCCACCAGGTATGCCTGGAGCTGTCCGGCGTCGCGCTTGAACAGCGTGTTCGAGAGAGAGCAGTCGCCCCAGAAGAAGCCGGCGAGATGGAGCCGGACCAGGAGTCCGGCGATGGCGTCGAGGAGCTGCGGACGGTACTGCTCGAGCCTGGCGTTCTCGAACAGCGTGCGGAACGGGATGGAGTGCTCGAGAAAGCGGGTGAAGAGCAGGCTGGTCTCCTCGCCCTCGCGGCGCACCCGCGCGTGGCCGGCGGCGTGGACCGCAGGGAGCTCGCGCTGCTCGAGCCACCGGAGCGCCTCGTACTCGCGCTCGCCCACCTCCGGGGGGAGCTCCTTGGCCGCGTAGAGCCTGCGGTCGTACTGGAGGAAGAGGACCTCGTGCCGGGAGATTCCGCGGGGCACCTCGACGATGCGCTTGCTGGCCTCGCGCCAGCGCGCCATGGGCAGCTGCCAGGGCAGGTCGAGAAAATCCGGGTTGCCGGGAAGGATCTCCAGTCCGACCAGTCCGTCCGGGGCCATGCGGTGGTGGACAGCATCGGCCAGCCGCCGCGCCCGGGTCCACCGGTTCCGCTACAGTCGCCCCGCCCGTGCCAGCTCCCCGCCCCACCTCCGACGAGCTCACCGCCCTGGCCGATCTCTGGAACCGGAGCGAGGTGCTGCGCCACCACGGGATGAGGGTGGCGTTCCAGCCGGACCGGGTGGTGGTGGAGCTCCCGGAGGTCCGCCCGGAGCACCTCGGTGGGCTCGGAACCTCGGCGGTCAATGGAATGGTGCTGGCCGGCCTCTTCGACCTGGCGGTGGGCAGCACGGTGATGCTGGTGGATCCGCGGCGGCGGAGCGCCACTGTGCAGCTGTCGATGAGCTTCGAGCGGGCGGTCTTCGGGCGATCGGCGCGCTGCGAGGCGTGGATCGACCGCGAGGGCCAGCGGACGATCTTCGCCAGCGCGCGCATCCTCGACGATCGGGGGCAGGTGTGCGCGCGGTGCCAGGCGGTGGTGGCCGTGAGCCGGCAGGCGCTGGACGCGCCGCAGGGTGCGCCGGGCGGCTGAGCGGCGTCCTCCCGAACGCATACCCCCGGGATGCGGAGGATGCATCGTCCGGGCCGCGGGGCGTCGCCACGGCGGGGTCGAGAGGGAGCACAGCTTCGGCGCGGACCGAACCAACACCGGCCGAAGCGGGGGCAGAGAAGGCCCATGAGCGTTAGCCGACCCCCGATGGACGACGCACGAGACGAGCGACGACTCACCCTGGCGCTGTTCGCCGTCGCCTGGGGGGCAAACCAGTTCACCCCGCTCCTCCTCGTGTACCGGCAGCGGTTCGGGTTCGGGCCGGCGGTGCTGGGGGGGCTCTGGGGCTGCTACGCGGTCGGCCTCGTGCCCGGCCTGCTGCTCGGCGGCGCAGCCTCCGACAGGCGAGGCCGCCGGCCGGTGGTCGTCCCGTTCTTCTTCCTCTCCCTGCTCGCCACCGGAGTGCTGATCGCCGGCGCGGTGTGGAGCCCGGCGCTGGCGCTCGGGCGTCTGGTCGCGGGCGTCGTCTCGGGCGTGGTGTTCGGCGCCGGCTCGGCGTGGCTGGTGGAGCTGTCGGCGGCGCTCCATACCCGGCGCGCGGCCCTGGCGGTGACCGCGGGCTTCTGTCTCGGCCCCCTGGCCGCGGGACTCATCGCGGACGCATTCCCCTGCCCGGCCGTGCTGCCGTACCTGCCCCATCTGGCATTGATGGCCGCGGCGCTGCCCGGAGTGCTCTCGGCGCGCGAGACGCTCCGGCCCGGGGCCCACGCCCGGCGTGCGCCTCCCTCGGCCGAGGTGCGGCGCCGCTTCCGCTGGGGTGTGGCCCCGGTCGCGCCGTTCGTCTTCGCCAGCGTGGCAGTGGCCTTCGTGGTGCTGCCGACGCGCTTCGGTCCGCTGCCACACCCGGTGGCGCTGGTGGGGTTGATGACCGGAGCGACGCTCGGCACCGGCGCGGCCATCCAGTCGCTCGGGCGACGGCTGGAGGCGGGCCGACCTGGACGCGCGGCGGTGGCGGGACTGGCAGTCGCCACGCTCGGCTGGGCGGTGGCGGCGTGGACGGCCCGGGCCCCGGGGCTACCGGGCGTGCTTGCGTCGATGGGCCTCCTGGGGAGCGCCTACGGACTGTGCCTCGTCGGTGGGCTCTCGGCCGCGGGCCGGCTCGCGGACGGCGGCACCCGCGGGACGCTCGTCGGGTGGTTCTACGCCTGGGCCTACCTGGGCTTCGGCGCGCCGTTCCTCGTGGCCTGGCTCGCGCAGGTCATCGACATGCCCCGGATCCTCCTCGGCGGAAGCGCCATCGCCGCGCTGGCGACAGTGACCGTCGCCCGTGAGCTGGCGCGATGGACGACACCCTCCGGGCGCAGCGCCACCGCTCCCTCCGCGGCGGTGCGTCAACCCTGAGTCGGAGCCACCCCTTTCGCGCGTCGGGCGTCGCGGCGCTGGCTCGGCTGCGAGGAACGCGAGTAGCCTCGCCGCCCGGATGAAGGGGAGAGGCGGATGAGCGGGAAGCCGGGCGAGGCAGGCACCCCAGCGGAGCCGCCCCCCGACGAGCCCGGCGCCACCTTCGTTCGGCCCACGGACGATCACACGCAGGACTTGCTGCCGTCCCCTTCCCTGAGCGCCACTGGTGAGGGAGACCCGGATCTCCCCCGGCTCCGCCCCGAGGAGCTCCTCGCCGGCCGCTTCTCCATCGTCCGCTTCATCGCCCGTGGCGGCATGGGGGCGGTCTACGAGGCCGAGGACCTGAGCCTCCGGACCCGGGTGGCGCTGAAGATCATCCGCAGCGCGCTGCTCGCGGACTCCTCGGCCCTGGAGCGCTTCCGGCGCGAGGTGCTGCTCGCCCGCCGCGTGGGCCACCCCAACGTCTGCCACGTCTACGAGTTCTACGACGCCCGCACCGCGGAGGGCGTCGCGCTCCACTTCCTCACCATGGAGCTGCTGGAGGGCACGACGCTCGCCCACCGCCTGCGTGACCGGGGGCGGATGACGACGGCCGAGGCGCTGCCGCTCGTGCTCCAGATGTGCGATGGGCTCGAGGCCGCCCACGCCGAGGGCGTCGTCCACCGCGACTTCAAGAGCAGCAACGTCCTGCTGGTGCAACGGCGCGGCCCCGTCGGAGACTCCGGATCGACCCGCGCGGTGATCACCGACTTCGGCATCGCCCGACCGATCGAGCCCGGTTCCGGAGCCGAGCCCGGGCTCACTGGCGGCGCCGGGATGATCGGTACGCCAGAGTACATGGCCCCCGAGCAGGTGACCGGCGGCGCCATCACCCCGAGCACCGACGTCTTCGCGCTCGGGGTGGTGATGTACGAGATGGTGACGGGCGAGCTGCCCTTCACCGGTGACACGCCGCTGGCCACCGCGGCGAAGCGCATCCAGGAACCGCCACGCCCTCCGAACACGGTGCTACCCGGCCTGGACCGTCGCTGGAGCGAGATCATCCTCCGCTGCCTGGAACGCGAGCAGGAGCGTCGGTTCCGCGGCGCCGAGGAGGTCCGGGCCGCTCTGCTCGCCCCGCCCCGGCACCCGGTTCGTCGTGCGGGGCTGATCGCCGCCGGAGTCCTGGCCCTCGCGGCGGTCACGGTCGCCGCTTCGCTCTACGCACGACGGGAGGCCCGGGTGCGCTGGGCGCGCGACGTGACCTTCCCGAAGCTGGTGGAGCTGGTCGAGCTGAACAAGTACCCCGAGGCGATGGTCCTGGCCGAGCAGCTTCAGCAGGTCATCCCAGAGGATGCACGGCTCCAGAAGCTGCTCCCGGACATGTCCCGGGTCTTCAATGTCGAGACGACCCCGCCCGAGGCAGAGCTCCAGCTCAAGCCCTACGCGGCTCCGGACTCCGCCTTCCAGAGCCTCGGGAAGACGCCGCTCCATGGGGTCCGCTTCCCGATCGGGATCCACCGGGTGCGGCTCATCAGCCCCGGATACGAAACGGTGAACCTCGTCGTCGCGACGCCGCTCGGTCAGGTGCCCGGATCGATCCGGGCCACCCTCGATCGCGCGGGGAGCCTCCCTCCGGGGATGGTACGCGTGCCCGCGGCGAAGGCGGAGCTCGAGATTCCCGGGCTCGAGCACCTTCCCGCTGTGCAGCTCGGCGACTACCTGATCGACCGGACCGAGGTCACCAACCGTCAGTTCAAGGCATTCGTCGATGCCGGCGGTTACCGGAACCGGGACCTCTGGCGTGAGCCGCTCGTCCAGGGTGGTCGCCCGCTGCGATGGGAGGAGGCGATCGCGCGCTTCCACGACCGCACCGGACGCCCGGGGCCCGCCAGCTGGGAGCTGGGCGACTACCCCGAGGGCCAGGGCGAATTCCCGGTGACCGGCGTGAGCTGGTACGAGGCCGCCGCGTACGCGGCCTTCGTCGGGAAGGAGCTCCCCACGGTGTACGAGTGGAGTCAGGCCGCGGGGCTCTGGGCGACCTCGCAAATGGTCCCCCTCAGCAACTTCCGGGGGAACGGCCTGGTCGCGGTAGGCACGCTCGGCGGCGTCGGCCCGTTCGGCACCGTGGACATGGCGGGCAACGCCAAGGAGTGGTGCTGGAACGAGGTCGACGGCAAGCGCTACATCCTGGGCGGCGCCTGGAGCGAGCCGTCGTACATGTTCAACGACGCCGACGCCCAGGACCCCCTCTCCCGTGGGTCGACCCATGGTTTTCGTCTGGTCAAGCGGCTCGACTCAAAGACCCCCGCGGCGGCCGCCGCTCCCATCCCGCTGCCCCGACGGGACTACAGCCACGAGAAGCCGGCCCGACCCGAGGTCGTCCAGGCGTTCAAAGGGCTCTACGCGTACGACCGGACTCCCCTCGATGCGCGGGTCGAGGAGACCGAGGAGACGTCGGACCGCTGGACGCGGGAGAAGGTCAGCTTCAGCGCCGCCTATGGCGGCGAGCGTCTCGCGGCGTATCTGCTCACTCCGAAGGGACGACCACCACCGTACCAGCTGGTGGTCCTCTTTCCCGGCTCGAACGCCATCCACGAGCGGTCCAGCAAGATCCTCCCAGGGATGCGGCTGCTGAGCCCCATCCTCCGGAGCGGCCGCGCGGTCCTCTACCCGGTCTACAAGTCCACCTTCGAGCGCGGCGACGCCCTGAATACCGACTATCCGGCCCCCACCGCCTTCTACCGGGACCACGTCATCATGTGGGCGAAGGACCTCGGGCGGAGCCTCGACTGGGCCGAGACCCGAAAGGACCTCGACACCCGCCGCTTCGCCTACTACGGCGTGAGCTGGGGCGCGATGCTCGGCCCGTTGATGCTCGCGCTCGAGGAGCGAATCCGCACCGGCATCCTCGTCGGCGGCGGACTCGGGCTCCAGGAATGCCTGCCGGAGGCGGACCCGTTCCACTTCGCCTCGCAGGTCCGGCAGCCGGTTCTGATGGTGAACGGGAGGTACGACTTCTTCTTTCCAGTCGAGGCCACGCAGGATCCGATGTTCAAGCTCCTGGGCACCACGCCAAAGGACAAGCGGCATGTGGTGCTCGAGGCCGGGCACGTGCCGCCGAACGACGTGCTGACAAAAGAGGTCCTCGACTGGCTGGACCGCTATCTCGGGCCGACCGGCTGAGTGTGTCCTGCCATCGAGTTTCGGGAGACTGCTGGCCGGCCACCGAGCCCACGACTAGCTTTCCGCGCAGAGCGAGGGGAGGTCCCATGAGCGGCACGCCGGAGTCGCCCGGTTCGCCCGGTCCCCCGGCGGATGAGCCAGGAGCCACCTTCGTCCGCCCAGTCGAGCAGAGGACCGAGGAAGTGAACGCCGTGGCTGCGGACCTCGGGCCGGATCTGCCCCCGCTGCGTCCCGGCGAGCTGCTTGCCGGCCGCTTCTCGATCGACCGGTTCATCGCCCGCGGCGGGATGGGCACGGTGTAAGCGGCCACGGACCTCGCGCTGCGCTCGCGGGTCGCGCTCAAGGTCATCCGAACCGCGCTTGCAGTCCGGACTGGGGCTCGCAGACTTCTTCATCGACCGGTACGAGGTCACCAACACCCGCTACAAGGCTTTCATCGACGCTGGAGGGTATCGGCGGAGGGAATTGTGGCGGGAGCCGTTCATCAAGGACGGCCGCCGGCTTTCCTGGGAGGAAGGAATCGCGCTGCTCACGGACCGGACCTCGAGGCCGGGCCCGAGCACCTGGGAATTGAGCAGCTTCCCCGCCGGAGAGGGCGAGTACCCGGTGGGCGGAATCAGCTGGTACGAGGCGATGGCCTACGCCGCGTTCGAGGACCGGGCGCTGCCCACGGTTCGCCACTGGTCACGGGCCGCAGGAACCACCGGCACCTGGGGGGCCCGGTGGGTCGTCGCGGCAAGCAACTTTGGAAGCAAGGGTCCGATCGCGGTCGGGCGGTCCGCGGGTCTCAACCGTTTCGGCGCCTACGACATGACCGGCAACGTCCGCGAATGGTGCCTCAACGAGGAGAAGGACTCGGGAGGCCAGCGCTTCATCCTCGGGGGAGGGTGGAATGATGCGCCGTATGCGTTCGGGGATCTCTACGCACAGTCTCCGTGGGACCGCTCCCCGACCAACGGCTTCCGCCTGATGACGTGCGGCAAGGAGCGCATCGGGCTGGAACAGGCGCGGGAGCCGATCGCCAAGGAGTTCCGGGACTACACGAAGGAGACCGCCGTCGGCGACGCCGAGTACCGGGTCTTCCTGCGGATGTACGCATACGACCGGACGCCGCTCAACGCCCGGATCGAGGCGACGGAGTCGACCGACGAGTGGGTCCGACAGAAGGTCAGCTTCGATGCCGCCTACGGAACCGAGCGGATGATCGCGTACCTCTTCGCACCGCGGAGAGGCACTCCCCCCTTCCAGCCCGTCGTCTACTTCCCGGGCTCCAACGTCGTCTTTCAAAGCTCGATCGACCAGCAACTCTCGAGCTGGGGCTTCCTCGTCCGCGGTGGCCGGATGGTCGTTTACCCGGTGCTCCGCGGCACGCTGGAGCGAAGGACCGAGCTCCGCGATCTGGATCCGAACGCCTCGATCGCCTACCGGGACTACGTGATCCAGTGGGCCCGAGACCTGGGACGCACGCTCGACTACCTCGAGACGCGACAGGACGTCGACGCCGCCCGGGTCGGCTTCTTCGGATGGAGCTGGGGCGGGGCGATGGGCGGGCTCATGCCGGCGGTCGAGCCGCGGTTCAAGGCTGTGGTCCTGCACGTCGCGGGGCTGATGATGACCCCTTCCGCACCGGAGGTGGATCCGATCAATTTCCTGCCCCGGATCCGGGCGCCAGTCCTGATGCTCAACGGCAAGCTGGATCACGACTTCCCTCTCCAGACGTCGCAGATCCCCATGTTTGAGCGCTTCGGGACTCCGCCGGAGCACAAGCGACACCGGGTCTTCGACGACGGCCACCTGGTACCGCGATCGGCACTGATCAAGGAGACGCTGGACTGGTACGACCGGTACCTCGGTCCGGTGAGCCCCGGCCGGCCGGCCGACGGCACCCCGAAGCCGCCCTGAGTAGGCCGGAACCAGCGGCCCGCAACTGACGGCTGCTGCGCCTCCGAGCGCCCGGGGACTCGACGAGGAGGCAGGCCGGAATAAGGTCCCGGCGCAGTGCTCCGCGTCATCCCCCTCGGCGGCCTCGGCGAGATCGGCCTGAACTCGATGGTCTTCGAGTGCCGGGACGAGCTGTTGCTCGTCGACGCGGGCCTGCTCTTCCCTCCGCCCGAGCTGCCCGGGGTGGAGCTGATCATCCCGGACTTCAGTTACCTCCGGGACGCCGCGGCGCAGCTCGGGGCGGTGCTCCTCACCCACGCCCACGAGGACCACATCGGCGCGCTGCCGTTCCTGCTCCGCGAGCGCACGGTTCCGGTCTACGGCACCCGCCTCACCCTGGCGCTGGTGGCCGAGCGGCTCGACCAGATGGACGTCCGCGCCGACCTCCGGGAGATCCTCCCCGGCGAGCCGTTCCACCCGACGCCCACGTTCGAGGTGGAGGCCTTCCGCGTCGCCCACTCCATCCCCGACGCGGTGGGGTTCCTCCTCCGGACGCCCGAGGGCACGCTGGTCCACACCGGAGACTTCAAGCTCGACCAGACCCCGCTCGACGGCCGGCCCACCGACCTCGTCCGGCTCGAGGCGCTCGCCGACGGCGAGGCCCTGTGTCTGCTGAGCGATTCGACCAACGCCGAGGTCGAGGGCGAGACCCCGCCCGAGCGCATCGTCGCCGAGACGCTCGACCGCCTGATCCCGCAGGCTGGCGGACGTGTCCTGGTGGGGCTGTTCGCCTCGCACCTCCACCGGGTGCAGCACGTCATCCACGTCTGCCACCGCACCGGACGCCGGCTGGTGCTCGCCGGCCGGAGCCTGGAACGCAACGTGGACGCCGCGCGGCGTGCCGGACGGCTCGAGGTCCCTGACGGGCTGCTCTGCTCCGTGGAGGAAGCAGAAGGGCTCCTTCCCCATCACGTCTGCATCCTGGCCACCGGCGCGCAGGGCGAGCCGCGCGCGGCGCTCTCCCAGCTGCTCCAGCCGGAGCTCGAGGGACTCCGCATCGAGCGGGGGGACACGGTGCTCCTCAGCTCCCGCCCCATCCCGGGCAACGAGCGGGCGGTGAGCACGCTCATCAACGCCCTGCTCGGCGCCGGGGCGAGGGTGGTGCACGCCGGCATCGAGCCCGGTCTGCACGTCTCCGGACACGCGGCCAGGGCACAGCAGCGGCGCATGCTCGACGCGGTCCGCCCCCGGCACTTCGTCCCCATCCACGGCGAGCTGCGCCAGCTCACCGCGCACCTCGACCTCGCCCGCAGCGCGGGGTTCGCCGCCGAGCAGTGCTTCCTCGCCCGGGACGGCGACGTGCTGGGCTTCGCCAGAGGCCAGGGCGCGTTCTGGGGGAAGGCGCACGTGGGCAGGGTGTTCGAGAGCCGGGCCGGCGGCGGCGACATCGCCCTCGAGGCGCTCTCGGCCCGGAATCGCCTCGCCCGGAGCGGGGTGGTGGCAGTGGCCCTGACCGTCTCGCGCGACACCGGCGCGTACGTCGGCCTGCCCCAGCTGGTGGGCCGTGGCCTGACCCGCGACGAGGAGCGGGTGCTCGAGTCGGCGGCCTTCGACCTCGTCCCGCTGCTCGAGGAGCTCAGCCCGGGGGTGCGCGGGGACGACGCCTTCCTCCGCGAGGCGCTGGTCCGGGTCACCCGGCAGGTGTTCCGGGACCGGGCGGCCCGGCGGCCGCTGATCCTGCCGATCCTCATCCGGGTCTAGAACCACCTTGCCGGGCAGGCGGGAGACCACGTTCTCCTGCCTGCTCTGGTATGACCCCCGGCTCCCGGGCCCGGCTCGGGCGCCTTCCATGTTGCCGTTTTTCCTCAGCGCGTTCCTGCTCGCCGCCCCCGACGAGCCGCCTCCGGCGCGCCCGGTCCCCGAGCTCGCCCGGGGCCCGAAGGTGGACGGGGCCCTGGGCGACTTTCGGGGCGGCCTGCCCCTGACGGCGAAGCCACTCGAGGGGGCGAGCGCCCAGCTCATCGGCCGGGTGGGCGCGTTCCGGGACACGCTCTACGTGGCGCTCGAGGTGCAGGACGAGACCATCACCGACCGCGATCGGGTGAGCCTCGCGCTCCACTTCCCCGAGGCGGGCGTCACTGCCGGAGGGGCGGTGTACCGCTTCGGCCCGGGCGGGAAGCTCGACCCGCGCCCGGAGGACGGGGTGACCGCCGGCACCCTGGCCCTGGTCGATGCCGCCGTGCACCGCACGAAGAAGGGCATGTCGCTCGAGGTGGCGCTGCCAGCCCGCGCGCTTCCCCGCTTCCCGGCCCGGGAGGCGCTGGTGCTCGAGCTCTGCCTCTCCTACGAGGACGCGGATGATGCCGGACCGGCGGCGAAGGAGATCTCCACCTGCGTCACCGGCGCGCCGCCGCCCGAGCTGCTCTCGCTCCCGGCCGGCTTCCGCCAGGGGCTCCGGCCGCGTCCACCGCCCGAGGTGCAGACCGTCGAGGGCCGGCCGGGAGGGTGGGTGGGCTACTCCGAGCAGGTAGATCCCAAATGGGTGCTCGGGGACCGGCCGCTGAACGAGCAGTCCCTCCGGGTCCTGGTGGCCGAGGCGCCCATCGATCCGGCCGCGGTGCGGGTCTATGTCCCGTCCCGGATGCAGCTCCCGGACGGCAAGGCGCTGCTCGCGGTCCTGACCGGACAGGACCCCTTTGGCCAAGACGAGAGCTGCGCCCCGGAGCGCGAGATGCGACTGGCAGTGTTCTGGGTGAAGGGCCGGGTGGGAGAACGGGTCCTGGACTGGCCGGCGATGAGCTGCGCCCTGGGGAGGGCCCTCTCGGTGTCACTCGATGAGGACGGCGAGCTGTCGGTCGGTTATTCCAGCGGCGCCACGGTCCGCTTCACCTGGGACCGGGACCACTTCGAACGCGTCGAGTACGGGCTTCTGTGAGAACACACGAGAACAAGGCGCTGTACATGGCCACCCTGGGCTGCCCGAAGAACCGGGTGGACTCCGAGGTGATGCTCGGGACCCTGGGCGCCCGCGGCTACACGCTGGTGGAGCGGCCCGAGGACGCCTCGGTCATCGTGGTGAACACCTGCGCGTTCATCGGACCGGCGAAGCAGGAGTCCGTGGACACCATCCTCGAGCTGGCCGAGTACAAGAAGTCCGGCCGGTGCAGCACCCTGGTGGTCACCGGGTGCCTCTCCCAGCGGTACGGCCCCGAGCTGGCGAAGGAGCTGCCCGAGGTCGACCACTTCCTCGGCACCGGCGCCTACGTGCAGATCGGAGACCTGCTGGCGGCCGAGGCCGCTCCGCGCCAGATCATCCCGGATCCGCACTACCTGCACGACGCCCGCACCCCGAAGGTGAACTCGAGCCCGAAGTGGACCGCGTACCTCAAGATCTCCGAGGGCTGTGACAACGCCTGCGCCTTCTGCATCATCCCCACGCTCCGCGGCGCGCAGCGGTCCCGGCCCATCGACGACCTGGTGGCCGAGGCGCGGACGCTGGCCGCAAGCGGGGTGCGCGAGCTCAACCTGGTCGCCCAGGACCTGACGGCGTACGGGCACGACCTGCCCGGCAAGCCCCAGCTGCACACGCTACTCGAGGCCCTGTGCGCGGTGGACGTCCGGTGGATCCGCCTGCACTACGCCTACCCGCGGGTGTTCTCCGACGCGCTGATCGAGGTGATGGCGCGCGAGCCGAAGATCGCCAGGTACCTGGACATGCCGCTGCAGCACGCCTCGGACCGGCTCCTCCGCTCGATGCGCCGCGGCCGCGACAGCGCCTTCCTGGTGGCGCTGCTGGCCAAGCTCCGCTCGCGCATTCCCGGGCTCACCTTCCGCACCTCGCTCATCGCCGGGCTGCCCGGCGAGACCGAGGAGGACTTCGAGCTGCTCAAGGAGTTCGTCCGCACGCAGCGCTTCGAGCGGATGGGCTGCTTCCAGTACTCGGACGAGGAAGGGACGGCGGCCTACGAGTTCCCGGACAAGGTGCCGCCGAAGGTCATCGAGCGGCGGTGGCGGGAGATCATGGCCATCCAGAAGCGGATCAACCGGGAGCAGAACCGGGCGCTCATCGGCAAGCGGCTGGAGGTGCTGGTGGAGGGCCCGAGCCCCGAGTCCGAGCACCTCCTGGTCGGCCGTCACGAGGGCCAGGCCCCGGACATCGACGGGGTGGTCTACATCAACGACGGCTTCGGCTACCCGGGCGAGCTGGTCACCGTCGAGGTGACCGAGGCCCACGACTACGACCTGGTGGGCCGGGTGGTGGACCGGCCCGAGCGGAAGGCGCTCGCCGTCGCCGCCCGGGCCTGATCCGGGAGAGCGGTGCTCAGCGTGGCTCGCGCTCGTGGGTCACTGGTGGGGCGCCTGTCCCCACGTCCTCGACTTGCCGGCACGGCGGCACCGGGGCGCCCCTGGGCCGGACCAGCGTCATCCGCGCATTCGCCAGGTCGATGATCACCCGCCGGGCGCCCCAGGCCTCGGAACCGAGCGCGCCGATGGCCGGGGCCCGCGTCCAGTCGCTCCGCGTGCGTACCGGCACGTCGCAAGCCTCCCAGCCGGGCGCGAGCTGCACCACCCGGAGCACGCTCTCCGCCCCGAGCAGCCGCGCCTGGAACTGCGCCAGCTCGGTCGAGCGGGCGGTGGCGAGGACGACCGTCTGGAGCACGGTGGCCGAGGTGCCCGTCAGCTGCACCGCAGCGAGGAGGCGATCGGTGTCCGGTGCGCGGGTGACCTCCACCTGGACCCGATCGAGCGTTTCCGGCAGCTGCGGAGCGCCCCGCGTGACGACGACCGTCCGGGCGTCCAGGTCCAGGTCCAGGACCGACCGCCCGAGCACGTCGAGCCCGAGCCAGAGGATGCAGCTCGACTCCGGGACCACCGCGGCACGGAAGGGCGGAAGGCCGGTCGAGCCCAGCGTCACACCGGTCAGCGGAATCTCCGGCGCGGTCTGCCAGCCCCCCTCGAGCGAGGGCAGCCGGACCTGGACCTCGGACGAGGGGGTGGTTCCGATGCAGCGCACCGAGAGCAGCGAGCGCGGCTCCTCCACTGCCAGCCGCACGTCCGCGCTCATCCCTCCCACCGTCCCCTCCACCCTGAGCCCCGGGCCGGGCCGCAAGGTGAGCTTCACCGCGGGCCCGGCGTCGGCCGGCCCACCGTGCGCGCAGCCGACGAGCAGCGCGAGCCCCGCACCGAGTCGCCGGGGGAGGCTCATCGGGCGACGGTGGTGTCGATGATCTGCGTGCCCGGAGGCGGCGTGAGCTGGAAGGTGTCCTTCGGCAGGCTCAAGTTGCTCTTCAGATTGGAGAAGGTGATGGCATTCCGGCTGCCGTCGGGATCGATCACGATGCTCCGGCGGACCTGTGCGGTCTTCGGGTCGATGTCCAGCTGCACCTCGCGGAACCGCACGTCGGGCTTCTTCGGCACCAGGGTGAGCAGCGTGCCCAGGCATTCCTTGCACTCCGTGCGCGAGATCTCGAACTCGTCGGCCAGCTTCCCCTTTCCCCAGAGAAAGGTCACCGACGCCGAGAGCTGGCTGGTGGGGAGCGCAGCCTTGGTCAAGGTCTGGGCCTCCGGATCGAGCGCGTAGATCCGGTCGCCCGAGAGCACGAAGCTCCGCTTCGAGGGAGTGAGGTACTCCCAGCGCATCCTCGCCGGCTTCTGGAACGCCACCGTTCCCGTCGAGAGCACGGTGCGGTTGAAGCTCTGGTAGTGGTACTCCTGCTTGAAGTCCGCGGTGAAGTCCTGGGTGCGCTCGTAGAAGCCCTGCATCCGGTCGACCAGAGCCTTCACCTCGGGTGCCATCGGCTGGGCCGCGGCAGGAGCGGGGGTGGCGGCGAGCACGAGCAGCAGCGGGAGCAGTGACATGGGGTGCAGCCGTGCCATGCACTGCCTCCGACGTCCAGATCCACCGTCCGATTCAGTTTCCGGGCGGGCGAAGGCGTGGCACCCTCGGGGTCCCCCAATTCCAGGAGGAGTCATGCGCCCGTCCGGTCGACTTGCCATCTTCGTCCTCGTCCTCACCGTTCCCGCGCTCGCGCAGGATGCGGGCAGCGCCGGAGGGGCCAGCAAGCCCGCCCGCCCGAAACCCAACCCTGCCCTGACCGAGGCCTTCAAGGACCTGAGCGGGACCTGGGCCTGCACGGGAACGATGGACAATCCGCAGTCGCCGGGCTCGCAGGTCCAGACCAAGTCCGAGATGAAGATTGCTCCCGAGGTGGACGGCTTCGCCTACTCCGGCAGCTACCGCATGGAGAAGAACGCCGCGGTCCCGGCCGGGATGAAGGGAATCCTGAAATGGGGCTGGGACGAGGTCAGGGGCAAGCTGGTCGAGTTCGGCTTCGACAACATGGGGAGCAGCTGGCTGGGCACTTCGGAGGGCCAGAAGGGGGACACCGTGGTCTGGGCCGAGGAGGGGGCGATGATGGGTCAGCCGGCCAAGACCCGGACCACCGTGACCCGGAAGGGACCGCGGGAGATGACCGTGGTCAGTGAGGTCGAGAACAAGGGCGCCTGGCAGAAGATGGGTGAGGACCACTGCAAGAAGAAGTAGACGTCGCGGAGCGTCATCGGCGGCCGCTCCCCCGGGCGGAGCGGGCGTGGCAGGGTGGTGCACGACCCGGACCGGGTCCTCGAGCTGTACCCGGACGAGCCCAATTCACGGAAGATGGGCGCCGTCAGCGACGCGCTGTCGATGGTCGGCGGCTCGGCGCCGAGGGCTCGAGTCCCTGCGGCTCAGCGAGAGCGAAGCGCGCGGAGCGCGAGGCCCTCGTAGAGCAGCCACGCGCCGAGGTGGCAGGTCAGGTCGGCATGGTCCAGCGCCGGGGAGATCTCCACCAGGTCCATGCCGACCAGCCGTGCGCCCGCCATCCCGCGGAGCAGGTGGAGTGCCTCGCGCGCGGTGAGCCCGCCGGGGACGGGCGTGCCGGTTCCCGGGGCGAAGGCCGGGTCGATGCCGTCCACGTCGAAGGTGACGTAGAGCGGACGGTCGCCGATCGCCGCGCGTATTTCGCGGGTGACCGCCTCGATGCCGCGCGCCTCGAGCAGCGGCATCAGGAATCCGTGGGCGCCGTGGGCCGCGACCAGCGCCCCCTCCTCCGGGTGCCCCCAGGACGCGCGCAGGCCCACCTGGAACAGCTGTCCCGGAGCGATGAGCCCCTCGGTCAGCGCGTGGCGGAGCGGCGCCCCGTGGTGGAAGGGTTCGCCCCAGACCTCGGGACCGCTGGTGTCGAGGTGCGCGTCGACGTGCAGGACGGAGAGCGGGCCGTGCGACGTGGCGACGGCTCGCATCGCCGGCAGCGCGACGGAGTGGTCGCCGCCGACGACGAATGGGGTCGCCCCCGCGGCGACGATGGCCGCGACCTCGGCCTGGACCAGGTGCCGCACCGCCGCCGCGTCGAACGGCGGGAAGGCCACGTTGCCGCCGTCGATGGCCCGGATGCTCCGGAACACGTCGAGCTGGTGGACCGGGTGGAAGGTCTGGAGGAGCGCGCTGGTCCGGCGCAGATGGTACGGCGCCAGCCGTGCCCCGGGCTGGTAGGTGACGGCGCCGTCGTAGGGGACACCGAGCAGCACCGCGTCGGCCCCAGCGTAGGGGGTGGCAACTCCCACCTCCGCCACCGGGAGCCGGAAGAAGGGCATCTGCCCGTGCCGGAGGTACTCGGCCGCGGACTGCTGTGGCATCAGCGGGGTGCCCCGAGCAGCCGCTCCACCCGCTCGCGCACCTCGTCGGCGCAGGCCTGCGCGGAGTCGAAGCTGCCCGCATCCACCGGCTCACCGAAGCGGACCAGGGCGCGGAGGGAAGGACGGGTGGTCATCCGCCAGTAGTGGGGGAGGAACGGCGCGCCATCGATCCAGGCCGCGTCCTCGGGGTGCAGGCGCAGCCCCACCGGAACGACCCGGGCAGCGGCCCGGCGGGCGATGCCGAACAGACCCCGGCGAAACGGGAGCAGCGGCCCCGAGCCGTCGGTGGTGGTTCCCTCGGGGAAGTTGAGCACTGGCACGCCCGCGGCGAGCCGGCGCAGGGCCCGTCGCAGCACCAGAGCGCCGTGGTGGGCAGAGCCGCGGCGGATGAAGAGCGTGCCCAGGTGTGCCGCCACCCGGCCGAGGAACGGCCAGGCCGCGAGCTCGGACTTGGCGATGGCGGACAGCGGGAGCAGCGCCCCGATGACGATGGGGTCCAGGTAGCCGAGGTGGTTGCAGGCGAGCACCACCGGTCCGGAGGGCACCTGCCCGCGCACCGTGACGTGCACGCCGTTGATGTCCAGCACCCGCCGGGCGAGCCGGTGCGAGGCACGGGCTGCCTGGTGGTAGCGCTCGCTCTCCACCGCTCCTGGGGAGGGGACGGTGAGGAGCTCGGTGCAGAGCGCGCCGAAGCAGGCCCGAGCGCGCCGGAGGGCCCGGGCGGCGCCCGCGGCGGACTCGAGGACCGGCTGCCCCTCTCGCAGGGCGAGCGGAGGCGCTCCGCTCACGCCACCCCCCGGAGCGGCGCGCTCTCCGGCGCGACCAGCCCGAGGCGCTCGTAGCGGGCGCGCAGCGCGGCGAAGCCCTCGCGGTCGATGCGCGACACGATGCGGTCGATGCCGGGGCCGTAGAAGTTGCTCCGGACGCCGACCTCCTTGCCGCCCAGCGCGGCATGGAGCGCGCGGGCCGCCGCGTTCGACTCGTCGACGGTGAACCAGCAGCTGTCCACACGGTCGGCCAGGTAGCCCACCAGCGCCCGGAGCAGCTGCACCACCACCCGGGTCCGCTGGTAGTCGGGCACCACCGCCAGCGTGGTGCAATAGGCCTCGCGCTCCTTCACGAAGCAGAGCAGATAGCCCGCGGGACGCTCACCGTCGAAGGCCACGAAGCAGCTCTCGCGGAAGAACTCGCAGCACAGCCGGACGTAGTAGGGGCCGAGCAGGGCCTCGCCCTGTGCGCCGAAGACGTCCTCCTCCAGCATCATGAGTGCATCGAAATCTTCCGGGCTGAGCGTGCGGACGGTGTACCGCGCCATCAAGCAGTCCTCCTTCGAGGAGCGATGGGAGGCCAATGTGGAGCACCGCCGTGCCAGCACGCTTGCGAGCGCGGGACATCCGGGCGACGTGTGTGACTCGCCTGCATGACGCGCGTGACACGCCTGGATGGCGCGCGTCACCTGGGCCGGCCGGCGGCGCACCGGGCTCCGCGGTGCACCCGTTCAGGGCAGGCTGATCGAGATGCTGAGGTTGCGGGCACGAGACGGCCGATGTGGGCTGATCCGCGCACCCGGTTTCCGGCGAGGCCCGGGTCTTGACGGGACGGCGACGGAGCGCATCGCGGGTGAAACACCAGACCGACACGACGGTGGCGCGGCCGGTGTCGGCCCATGGGCGAGCCGCGGCGCGGGCTCGTCTCGCGGCGGGGTGGCGACGTCGCTGGCAAGGAACGAGGGCCCGGGGGGGGGAGGGCGTCGCCGGTCCAGCTCCTGGGACGCCGAGGCGGTCGGCCCGGGAATGGTTGCGTCTCCGGGTGCGCCGCACCCGAGCGCCCGGCACGCTTCCGCTTCTGTGCCTGGAAGGGCCTCCCACGCACCAAACCGGTCAGCCGCCGCCGGCGCCACGGGGCGGGCTGGTCAGCGTCCGAAGAGCCGCTTGCGCTGCTTGACGCTCAGCGCGTAGAAGCGGTCGCGGAGCGCGCGCGTCTCTGCTTCCGGAAGGTCGCCGGCGTCCTTTCCGTGGTCCAGCCGCCAGCCGATGACCCGCGAGAGGGTGGCCGAGACCGCGGCGGAGACGTTGAGGCTGCGGGTGAAGCCCCGCATCGGGATCCAGAACGCCTCGTCGGCGGCGGCCAGCGCGTCCGGGGTCACACCGGTGCGCTCGTTTCCGAAGACCAGCGCCCGGGGGCGATCGAACTCCAGCTCGAACACGCTGTGCGCGTCTTCCCGCACGGCGGACACGCAGATCCGGTACCCGCCGAGGCGGAGCGCTCGGGCGCAGGCGGCGAAGCTCTTGTGGCGGTGGACGTCGAGCCACTTGTCGCAGCCTTGCGTCACCTTGTCGTGCGGGGCGAACGGAACGTCGGGGTTCTCGACCACGTGCACGTCCTGGAGCCCGAAGGCCTCGCAGCTGCGCAACACCGCGGCCATGTTGAAGGTGTCCTCGAGCTGATCGAGGACGACCGTCACCCCCCGCAGCCGGCGTGCGACCACCGCATCCACCTTCTCGCGTCGCGGTGGGAGGAGAAGCGTGTCCGCCGCGGGCGCAGGACGGGAGGACGTGCCGCCCGTGGGAGCGCGCTTCATCGGCGGGCCCTTCTCGACGGCCGCCCCCGTGACGTCGGGGGACCCTTCCGCGGGGCGCCCTCCGACGACGGAGAAGCCTGCGTTCTCTTCCGGCTGACCGCTCCCGCGCGGCCCCGCTCTGGCGCCTTCTCCCCGGCGGGGCGCGTCTTTGCCTTGCGCGCGGAGCCTGACGGACGGACCTCGGGGGCCTTCTTCGGCGCGGCGCGACCCCCGGGCGCGTTGCCCGAGCGAGCCGGGACGGCAGCTCCGCGCCGGCTGGTGGCCGTCTCGGCCTGTCCTCGCCCGGGAGACGCCAGGCCTCGATGCCGTGCGGACTCGACCGGGCCGCTCGCCCGCGGACGCCTCCGGGGGCGCTCGGCGCGGCCGAGTGTCGGCAGGGCACCGCCCGAGAGTACCTGGGCCACGGCATCGAGCAGCGGCCCGAGCCCCTCGCCGGTGGCCGCGGAGATGGGGAACACCGGGACGCCACGCTCGGCCATCGCCGCCTGGAACGGGGCGAGCCTCGCGCGCGCCTCGGGCAGGTCGATCTTGTTGGCTGCGACGAGCTGCGGCTTCTTCGCCAGCTCCGGGCTGTAGCGCTCGAGCTCGCGGTCGAGCACGTCGAGGTCGTGCAGCGGGGTGCGGCCCTCGCCCGGCGCCGAGAGGTCCACCAGGTGGATCAGCACGCGGCAGCGCTCGACGTGCCGGAGGAACTGGTGCCCCAGGCCCGCGCCCTCGGCCGCCCCCTCGATGATTCCGGGAATGTCGGCCATCACGAACGACATCCCGTCCTTGTACGGGACCACCCCCAGGTTCGGCACCAGGGTGGTGAACGGGTAGTCCGCCACCTTCGGCCGCGCGCGCGACACCCGAGAGATGAGTGTGCTCTTGCCGGCGTTGGGGAAGCCGAGCAGCCCGACGTCGGCGAGCAGCTTCAGCTCGAGCACCAGGCGCCGCTCCTCGCCCGGCTTGCCGTCCTGGGCGAAGCGGGGCGTCTGCCGGGTCGAGGTGGCGAAGTTCATGTTGCCGAGCCCGCCGCGTCCGCCCCGGGCGACGACGGCCCGGGCGCCCGGCTCGGCCAGGTCGGCCAGGAGCTCGCCGGTGTCCTGGTCGCGGACCAGCGTGCCCACCGGGACGCGGAGAACGAGGTCCTCGGCCGCGGCCCCGTTGCAGTCGCTGCCCATCCCGTGCTGGCCGTTCTTCGCCCGGTGGTGCGGCTGGTACCGGTAGTCGAGCAGGGTGGTCAGGCCGGTGTCCGCCTCGAAGATGACCGAGCCCCCGTTGCCGCCGTCGCCGCCCGAGGGGCCACCCCGGTCGATGAACTTCTCCCGGCGGAAGGCCACGGCGCCGTTCCCGCCGTCGCCGGCCTTCACCTCGATGGAGACCTGGTCGACGAACTTCACGGCGGGCGGCCCTCTGCGGATGATCGAAGCGGGCCGGCGTCCCTCGTCGGGAGGGTGCGCGGGCCCGCTCGGGTGCTGGAGCCATGCCCGGACGTGCCGGGCGGCTGGATCAGGCGGTGGCGGGCGCCTGGGGGTAGACCGAGACCTTCTTCCGGTCCTTGCCGAGCCGCTCGTACTTCACGACGCCGTCGACCGTCGCGTACAGCGTGTAGTCGCGACCCAGCCGGACGTTCGAGCCCGGGTGGATGACGGTGCCGAGCTGGCGCACGAGGATGCTGCCGGCGTTGACGGCCTCACCGCCGTACACCTTCACCCCGCGCCGCTGTCCAGCCGAGTCGCGCCCGTTGCGCGAGCTGCCCTGTCCCTTCTTGTGAGCCATGGTCCGATTCCTGGTTGGGCCCGGGGTTCAGCCCGCGACCGAGACGACCCTCACTTCGGTGAAGGGCTGCCGGTGCCCCTTGCGACGCGTCCAGCCTTCCTTCTCCTTCCGGAAGTGCAGCACGCGGCGGTGCTTGTCCTGGGCGAGGATCTTCCCTACCACCTTCGCCCCGTCGACGAGCGGACGGCCGGCCTTCGGCGACTCCGTCCCGCCCACCCAGAGCACCTCGGCGAACGTGATCTCGCTGCCGACCTCGCCGGGAACCTTCTCGATGCGGACGACGTCGCCCTCGGCGACGCGGTACTGCTTCCCGCCGGTGCGGATGACTGCGTACATCTGGACCTTGCCCCTGTCGTGAAAGGGCCGGACGGATAGCCCGCAACCCCCCGGAAGTCAAGGCGGAGGCCTGCGCACCGCCGGGGCGCCCAGCGTGGGCAACCCCAGCCCAGCGTCCTGCAACGTTCGGCACGTTCCGGGTCCTCCGGGCATGCACTCCATGAACCGCCGTGAAGTCATCTTCCGGGTCGGCGGGCTGCTGCTCGCGATCCCCGCCTCCCGTGTGCTGCTGGCCTGTGGAAGTGACAGCGGCGGGGGAACCAATCCCCAGTCACTGACCTTCACCTCGTCGAACGAGCTCGCCCACACCCACACCGTGAGCCTGCAGCTGACCGAGATCTCCACTCCGCCAGCCGCCGGGGTCACCAAGACAACGTCGAACGACCTCGCTCACACGCACATGGTCAGTCTCACGGCCGCAGACCTGGACTCGATCAACCAGGGCAACACGGTCACCAAGACCACGACCAACGACGACAACCACACGCATTCCTTCGCGTTCCGGAAGAGCTGAGGCGCCGGCGGCGGGCCCGTCCGTCCGGGGACGGAGGGCCGGCAGTCAGTCTCCGAGCTTCGCCTTCAGCGCGGCGTTGACCAGGGCGGGGTTCCCCTTGCCCTTCATCGCCTTCATCACCTGGCCGACGAGGAAGCCGAGCACCTGCTTCTTTCCGGCCCGGTACTTCTCCACCTCGCCGGGGTTCGCCGCCAGCACCGCGTCCACCGCGGCCTCGACCGCGCCCGAGTCCTGCACTTGGGCGAGCCCCTTCTCCCGGGCGATGTCCTTCGGCGCGCGGCCCGAGCGGAACATCTCGGCGAACACTTCCTTGGCCGCGTTGTTGGAAAGCTCCCCTGCGTCGACCAGCTCGAGCAGCGCCGCGAACTGCTGCGGCGAGAACTTCAGCGCCCCCAGCTCGGTCGACTCCTCCTTCAAGAGGCGCAGCAGCTCGCCGGTGAACCAGTTGGCCAGCTTCTTCGCCGGCCCACCGTACGCCGCCTGCACCTTCTCGAAGAAGTCCGCCAGCGCACGGTCACCGACCAGGATCTTCGCGTCGTATGGCGGCAGCCCGAAGGTGGCGATGAACCGGTTCAGCTTGGCCCGCGGCAGCTCCGGGATCTCTCGCTCGATGCGCTCGACGTAGCCGGCCGGAATGCGCAAGGGCGGAAGGTCCGGCTCGGGGAAGTAGCGGTAGTCGTGCGCCTCCTCCTTGCTGCGCATGCTCCGGGTCTCGCCCCGGACTGCGTCGAACAGCCGGGTCTCCTGGGCGACCTTGCCGCCCGACTCGATCAGCTCCACTTGCCGGCCGATCTCGTAGTCGATGGCCTTCTGCACGAAGCGGAAGGAGTTGATGTTCTTCAGCTCCACCCTCTGCCCGTACTGGGCCGCGCCCTTGCGCATCACCGAGACGTTGGCGTCGCAGCGGAAGCTTCCCTCCTCCAGGTTGCCGTCATTGACGCCCAGGTACACCAGGACGTCGCGGAGCGCCTTCATGTACTCGACCGCCTCGGCGCTGGAGCGGATGTCCGGCTCGCTGACGATCTCCACCAGCGGCACGCCGGAGCGGTTCAGGTCCACCAGGCTCTCGCCCCCGCCTGCGTCGTGGACGTTCTTCCCCGCGTCCTCCTCCAGGTGGATGCGGAGGATGCGGATGCGCTTCAGGCCGTCGTCGGTGTCGATCTCCAGCGCGCCGTGCTCGCAGAGCGGCTGATCGTACTGGCTGATCTGGTAGCCCTTCGGGAGGTCCGGATAGAAGTAGTTCTTCCGCGCCCAGATGCTGACCGGGTTGATGCGGCACTCCAGCGCCCGGCCGGTGCGCACCGCGAGCTCCACCACCTTCTCGTTCAGCACCGGGAGCACGCCCGGCATCCCCAGACACACCGCGCAGGTGTGGGCGTTGGGCGGCGCGCCGAACTCGGTGGAGCAGCCGCAGAAGATCTTGCTCCGGGTGAGGAGCTGGGCGTGCACCTC
>Ga0335069_10000769_pt1 | contig 52094 bp, 48 predicted proteins | sample Lox_Sample_11_FD_206714 | JGI IMG/M metagenome (GOLD analysis project Ga0335069, IMG submission 206714) | Soil microbial communities from Loxahatchee National Wildlife Refuge, Florida, United States - Lox_Sample_1.1 | ecosystem: Environmental > Terrestrial > Soil > Wetlands | place: USA... | reverse complement strand
TAGAACCGCTTCTGTGCGCCTTGCGCAATGTGTCCAAAAACGCCATCGGCATAAGTCCGGGCTCGTAGTGGACGAAGAGGAGCGAATTTTGCTCAATTGAACTTTTGAGCGCAGATCGGTAATTAGAAGACTCCACCTGGACGCCCCTTGCTCGCAGTGCGACGTCAAGCTGACGCCCGTACTCCGCAATGCCGCACCGCTCATGATCACTGTGGCAAACGTACACAGGCCGGTTTGGCGTGTCGACAAAAATTTGCTCGTACGGCTCAGCCGCATCGAGAGCGCGAATTGCCTCCGCGCAGCGCGCCTCAAACTCATCGAGGTTTTGATACCATGCAGCTAGCGAGCGCTGGTGACGATCAATAATTTCCTCGTCGGTGAGCGACATCGCATACTCGACAGCCTTTGCGATCGAGGAGTCTAGGACTCGTCGATCCTCCACGAGGCCGGCCCGCTCGCTCTCACTATCGACGCGCAAGCGTTCGAAGATCCCGGGCATGTCGTCGAAGGGCCGGAGTGCCTCACTATCAGGACAATCTCCTCTTGCAGACCCCGGTATGAAAACGGTTGCTCCGCAAGAGAGTGCCTCCCATATCGCGTGGCCAAAACCCTCGTATAGCGACGGGTAGATGTGAAATAGCGCGCGATTCTGGAGTTCGACCAGAAAATCGTCAGAAACATATTCTTTGATGATCCGAATATTGTCCTGGTATGGCTGGTTTACCCATTCACAGTCTTCTCGCTCCTCCCACCAGGTGGCCGGCTTGCAGACAATCGTCAGTAGGGGGTACTCGGGTTTCCACGCGCGGACTAGCACGTCCGTCCCCTTGCGATTCGACTGGCCGCAGACGTGAAAGAAACTGCGCTCGCGTGGAATATCCTTCTTGAAACGGTTCTCAGACGTCCAGCCAATATACTGCGCACGCGCGCCGAGCTTTGAAAATACTTCGCTCGCGTGTAGCGTCTTCGCCCAGACATCGGCAAATTTCGCGTCACCCTTCCAGAACTCTGGGTTGGGAATCACGATATTCCGATCGGCGAGCCCGAGGAGCGACGCTGCGACATTCTCCAAGAAGATTTGCACCTTGACCCGCGAGGCGATTGCGGTGCTCGTCGCCCACTCCACCGTCCAGCCGGCGAGTTCGAACTGCCGCTGGAGGATAGCAGCGTCACGCGACAACCCGCCGCGGTTATCTGGGCCGATAATGCGCGCATGCCGCGGCCGAACCGTCGGCTTGTCCTCAGTGACAGTCGCGATCTCTAGGCCATTCAAATCACACCTGTACTCGCGGAGGATCTCTCTCAGATCGCGATCGGGCGCGTAAATTGTTCGCTCATAAAGATGTGGCTTGATCGGGTGAAGGTTGCGCCTTCCGTGGTCCGAATCCCAGCCCTTCCAGACCTGCTCGTACCAGTCGCGAACGATCTCGTGCGCATGCCCGAAGAGGCGAATCTTCTCCTTGACCTCCTCATCGGTGCGAACGTAAGAGAGGTGAAAGCAGCGCACCGACGGCCTGTTGACGAACGTCCCGACGCCATCGCCAACCACGCGGAGGTGGTGAAAGCGCACGTCGTGGCGCACGATGACCGGGGCGACACTCGGCTCAGCCTCAACCAATAATTGCTCCGGCGTCTTCCAGTACGTCGAAAAATTGATGTAGAGCGCTCGCTGCTGGCCAGCGACGACGGCAGCCTTCAAGAATTGAAGATTCTTGTCAGTGATGATTTCGTCAGAGTCGAGCGTGAAAACGTAGTCGCAGCGAAATTTACCGCTGGTGAGGATTTCCATTCCAGCGTTGCGCGCCTCGTGCTCTGTCTTCCAGTCGCCGGAGATAATCTCGACTCGCCGATCGAGAATGGGGACTGGCCCCAGCGAGACGGGCGCGCCAGAGAACGGCCGCCGCGTCCGCAAGATCACGCAGCGGTCGACGACTTTGAGGAGCTGGCCAATGACGGCCGGCATGAATCGCCACTCGTTCAGAACGAGAATCGCGGCGCCAAACCTCACAGCGAACGCTCCAGCGCGAGACGAACTTCCTCAACTTGATCGATCTTCTTGAAAACCTCATACCCACGCTCCGCGACCTCGCGGCGACGATCAGCGTTAGCGACGAGGGCGGAGCAGGCCTCCGGTATTTTATCGTACGGGACGTACTCTGTCGTCTCCTGGGCGAGCTTCTCCAACTCCGGGTCACAGCCACCGTCCTCGGAGACAACACACTTCTTGTTGGCGAGAAGTTGCGACACGCGAAAGACTTCCCAGATCGGGTTCGGATAGAAGTGGGCGTTCAGGACAACCTTCGCGCGAGCAATCCACTTGTTCCGCTCGGCGCCGTAGACGTCGAAAATGTGGCGAACGCGAAGTCGGCGCAGCGCGATGTCTGAGAGGAGCTGCCGACGGCGCTCGTTCAGCGAGCCAGCGAACAACACATCGTAATCCTCGCTGGCGGGTGTGACGTCGGAAAGTTCCGGGTAGTAGCCGACGCGGCACAGCGCCATTCGGTCAGCGCCGAAGCATTGCAGTCGCTCGATGTTCACCTGGCTGTAGTCCCAGACGAAGTGGCGGCGAAGAAGTCGCAGGTAGGATGACGCGCCCCAGGCTTTATCCTGCTGAACCTGCTCGGCGTTGTAGATGATCGCCTCGTCAGTGAGCGGAATGTCAGGGAGGCGGTGCGCGTTGAAGATGATCGGGCGCCCCGACGGCAGCGGATTACTGATGTAGGGGCCGGTTCCGGGATCGAAGGCGACCTCGTGGCCGAGCCGTCGCAGCGAGAGCGCAACACCCGCCGCAACCTCGATGAGGCAGCGCGGCGAGCTATCGTTCAGCGGCTGAACGACCCACACGGAAAACTTCTGCCTCACAGCGAGGCCGTGATCTCGGGTCCGCTGCTCTCGACGAACTCGCTCCCGTCGATGATCCGAAACAGATGCTTCGGACCGTTCATCGCGAGCCCGGCCGCGATGTGATCGCGCATCAGAATCTCATACGTCGTTCCGTTTCCGAGGTTTGCGCTCGGATATGCAGCGGCGAGCTGCTTGGCGGCGACGGCGGCGAGGTGGTGCGCTTGCCAGCCGCACTTGAGAGAAACCGGTGACGAGTTCGTCATCTTCGTCGCGTTGAACGCGACCTCGGCAGCCTCGCGCGCCAGCTCATAGACGCGCGTGAGCGGCAAAACTTTCACCGAAAGCTCGGCGCAAAGAAGGGCGACCTCCGGTCGATGCGGATCGGTCTTGCGAAGCTCCTCAGCGCGCGCGTAGAGTTCGGCGTCCGTGTAAACGCCCGTGAGCCGTGCCGTGTCGAGGTACTGCATCTTGCAGTAGTTGCGCTCGACTTCGTTCCCCGTCGGGATGGCGAGCCGGCGAAGGTAGAGGCTCATCGCCTTCATCGCGTAGGTAACTCGCTCGCCATCGCCAAAGCCGGCGAGGAGGCTCTCGTAGCTCTGCGCGAGGAAGATCAGCGAGCGCTCGTCACAAGGACTCTTTTCGAGCTTGGCTTCGAGGTGCGGAATGTGGACTTCCCAGATCGTCGCGAGCCGCTTCTCAGGATCGGCCACGATGTGATCAATTACCGCACCGTCCACTGTCCCGACAGGAGCGTTGGCGTCAGGGTGGGTCGGATATTCGTGCAGCTCGCCAACGTACGTCCAAGGCGAGCCCGATCGGAAAATACGCGGGGAAAAAAACGTCGACGCATCGAGAAGGACGCGAATGAAATGACAATCCCTGCCTGGCTCACAGGTGGCAAGATGGCTCCTCAACTCCTCCCCGCCGCGAAGGTACTCGTCGCCGGAGAGCATAAGCTGGAATTCACACATCCCCGACGCCGCGTTCAGCTCCATAACGCGATTTCTCGACGCCGCGAAGTCGACGAATGGCTCCTCGCGCAGATCACCGGGCAGATCGGCGAGCGCGTCGCGAATGATCTCCTGCGTCCCGTCGGTCGAACCGGTGTCGAGAATTGTCCAGTAGTCAACAAATGGCTTGACAGTGTCGAGCACTTTGCGAATCGACGCGGCCTCGTCTTTGACGATCATCACCAGCGAGAGGAGCTTTTTTTCTTCCATAATTTTCCCTTTGGCATCGCCTATTCGTAGGCTGCCTTGCCTTCGATTGCCGCGACGAACTCGATCGGCTCTCGGCTGCGATTCTCGACCTGAATCGAGATGGACAGCGCCGGATCGCAAACATCCATCTCCAGGTCAATCGGATGTGGCGTGTGTGTTGAAAAGTAGAGAGAGGAAAAACCTTCCCACAAAGGAAGCTGCGTGCGCTGGCCGACCAGGAGCGCGCGAACGAAAAAATCCTGACTTGTGTGGACGATAATCAGACGCCCTCCTCGAAACCTGCACTGCGGTTGCGTTTGGACTAGAACTGTTTCCCCTGGTGGAATTATCGTCGTTGGAAAGGGCTGAATCCAGGTTCTGACTCGCGGAGCTGGAAGCTGCGGCTTTCCCCAGTCCTCCGAAGTCACGTGCGCCACCGCACCTGCGAACGCGTTCACAATAAAGCAGCATGCTTTCGCTCCTGCCGCAGCTTTCTCGCTGACGAACTGCCGCGCCGCAAGCACCTCAAATGCGGCGTTATCCAACACGCTGCGCAGTCCGTCAGCGAAGCTCACTGCGCCTCTTTCGCACCGTTCTTGGCCTTCTTTCCACCGGGAATCGGTGAGACCTGGACTGTGCGGCTGCTGGTGTACCCTTCATCAGACGAAGAGGCGTTCTGCTTCGGCTGCGTCGGCTGCGTTGACGACGGAGGCGGGCCGCTCGCCGCAACGCCTGCGGGGAATGGCGTCTGATCGCGCTGCGAATCGTCTGGTTTGTCCTGCGCGGACGAACCGTTCCCGCCGCCCTTCACCTCAGTTGCAGCCTCCTCTTCTCCTTCTTCACCGTTCATCAAACCGTTCACGAAGCCGGCTACGTAATCCGAGAGATTTTTCAGCGCAGTCGTCGTCTCGACGAGCTGCGGGATGAGCCGCAGCTCAATCAAATTCTTCTGCTCGTGAAATTCTTCCAGCAACGCGAGGTACATCGACGCGAAGACCTTTTCCGCCTCGGTCTGCGGCGGACAGTTGGTACGAATGAGGTGCTGCGCCTCCTCCACGGTGAGGAGGGTGCGCTGCTCAGCGGTCGACTTCTGCTTTTCCGGCTCCGGCGTCGGCATATCTTCTCCTTAAAAAATTACGGCGCTCTCACGCCTGCTTGTCCTTGTCCTTCTTATTCCTCGTCATAAACAGCGCGACGAGTGGTCCGAACTGCTGAGCAGCGACGACGCCCTGAGCCTTCATGATCTGCTCGGGTTTGATAGAAACTTCCGACCCGTCGACAAACAATTGATCGAGCGCAGTCGGTGGAACAGTGCAATTCGCAACCCCGGCAAAAATCTCCGCCTGCTCTGGCGTGAAGATTCCGTCGCCGAGCAACTTCCCGTCCTGCATTGTTCCGAAGAGCGAGACTGCCTGCTGCTCGGTGAGTCCTTCGAGAAATTGCTCGATGGCAATACTTTCGTTCGATTTTTCCGTCGGAATCGTCTGCTTCCCGGTGAGCTGGTTCACGGCGACTGGCGCCATCTGCTTCAGGAATTGGAAACCGTCCTGCATCATGCCGATCTTGAACTTTTGCATCTCCGCGGCCATCTCGCGCTCCGACTTTCGCGAGAGCGCCTCGTCGGCCGTCTTGAACAACTCGCGATGCTCCTTCTGCAACTCCATATTGTGCTGCATGAGCATCTGATTGAGATTCTGATAGCGTTCGAGGAGGTCGCCAGTTGCGAGTGCAAACTGCTCCTGGCGCCAGCGCTCATTCTCATCAGCCTGCTTGATGTGGTCGAGCGAGTAGCTGAGCAAACTGTCGCGATGGCGCCTATCGCGATCACCAAAATCGTCATCATCCTCGTCACCGTCGCCGGGCTCGTAGTCGGCACGCTGGCGCGGTTTGAGCGATAGAACGAATACGCCATAGTAGGCGTCAGATTTCGCATAGTGCTTGGCGAGAACGCCGTATTTGTGGGCTTTGCCGACCTCGTTGCAGTTGGACTGTGCAAGGTCGACAAATTCATTCGACATAGCGACGAGCTGCTCGCGCGTCGGCTTCACTGCGTTCGTTTTGAATTCTTTTTGCGTAATGGTGGAGGTTGCGTACTTGCGCGCACCGGGACCGTAAGCCTGCCGAAGCTCAATTTTTTCGGGTTTCTGCTCCGCACCGTCGAAGAGCTTTTCGAGGAATGCGAAAAGATCCGGCCGTACTGGCTCCGGGATGACTTGTGTCTTGTCTCGGGCTGCGCGATCAGGACGCTCAGTCATATGTGGGCAGACTAGGCGAACAGAATTATTCGCACAAGAAAAATGGTTATATGACCGTTTTAGCTGATTTGTATTACTGAGTGATACGGATATTAGGCGACAACCGCAGGGCGGTGAATCCGCGGCCTCCCCGTCGAGGGGAGGCCGTTGTTTTCGCGGAGGCCGCGCGCAAAGTCGTTGAGTTCGAACTTTTTGACGAGCGACATTGCGTACGGTTTCGTGATTCCCAAGGCCTTTGCGGCGCGCGAGATATTGCCGCCAGCCTCCGCGATGGCAGCTCGCAGGCGCTCGGGATCATCTGACAGGCACCGCATTAGCGACGAAGCTCCCGGCGAAGGCGGAGGCGGTCGACAGCACCCATGACGTCGGCATCCGCCGGCAAGTCGTCGAGCGATGCCGCATCCAAACTCGCACTCGCATCCATATCCCCACCTTCGTCGGAGGCCGCCGGCAGGCCGTCGTCGTCGACGGCCATCGCACTTTGATCGACGACACCGCCCCCGCCGTCGTCAGGCGGCAGTCCGGCTTGCTCGCGCATCATCTGAATCTGCGCCGCCGTCATTGCCGCCCTCTGCTCGATGTCGGCTTGGGCCGCCATTGCCTTGGCGTCGATCTCCGCCTGCGCCTGCGCCTGCCGAATCGCGCTCTCGTCGGAAACCTGCTGCTGCGCCGCCTGCTGCTTGGCGGCAGTGTCGTCGGCGACTGCCTGAAGCGCCGCCTGATGCTCAGCCTGTGACTGCTCGACCTCCTGCTGGTGAGCCATCTGCGCATCCTCAGCCGCCTGCTGCTTGGCGAGCTGCGCCGCATTCGCAGCGTCGAGCTTGTCCTGCGCAGCCTGCGCGGCTGCATCGGCCTGCGCCGCAGCCACACACGCCTTGTAGTCGAGAATGGCCTGGTTGAGCAGCATGTTGAGCGTCGGGGCTTTCGCCCACGCGGGCGCAGTATCCCAGAACCAGAACCACTGATCATTGCCCTGGTCGTAGCGCAGCCCCTTCCAATCCGGTGAGTTGGGATTGCCGATGAGCGGCCCCCAGCCGCGCTTCACGCTTTCATCCTGGCGAGCCTTCGTCCCGGCGTCCGAGGCGCCGTAGCCGTCGTCGAGCGCGTTGCCGGCGTTCTCGTGCTTGTACTCCGTGCCGGCGGTGGCACCGTGCCACCACCAGTACCAGCCGTCCATGATGCCGCGGTCACCGCCGCCCCACTGGAAACCCGATGGCCCGTGACCGTCGCTGTTGTCGCCGCTCGGCACGAAGCGAGTGTACGAGCCGACAGCCTGCCAATCCCACGGCTTCGACTTATCGTAGGGGATGACCAGTTCTGGCAGGCCAGTCTGCGAGAAGTCGTAGACGGACTGATCCGGCTGGCCCGGCGATGGATCGGGGAAGTACTCGCCAGCCTGCGGCTGGACCGAGTCAGCCGTCGGCGCCTGGCCCTGGTTGCCACAGGCCGAAGTGTCGACAGTACCGGACGGAAGCATCGTAGGATCCGTCGAGCCTGAACCGTCATCGGTGGGGCCGGTATATCCGGCCGGCGGAACATCTCCGAGGATATCGCACACTGCGCCGAGCACGTCTTCGAGGCGCTCCAGCTCAGGCACGCCGCGCACCTGGGTTCCCTTTCGCCCCGACGGACCGTACGTTTTACGAGCATTCAAGACGCCAGTCTTGACCTTCGTCACGTGCGACTTGTAGAGCTTCTCGTGCTTGTCGGCGTGGGCGAGCACCTCTTTGCCGGCCTTGATTGCCTTGTCGGCGAACTGCTTCAATTGAACATCGGAAAAATGCTGTCCACCGCGCCGAAGGGGAATTGCGCCTTTCACCTTCGTCTGCGGATTCTTGAGAATCTTGTTCAGCTTGTTCCCGAGCGAGATGGCTCGCTTTCCGGCGTCGCGCGCATTTTTGATCGAGCGCATGTGATCATGCTTCTTCTGATTGAGCACGAGCACGGCCCGCTTCGCGCCGCCTGGCGATGATTTCGCAACAAACCCGGCGCGCGGGTTCGCTTTCACCTTGGCCTTCGCGTCGGCGACTTTCTGCGCGAGCGACTGCTTCACCGGCAGCTTGGCCATCGGACCCGCGCCGAGAATGTCGAGGCCGTGACTGTAGTCGGAACCGAAAACCTCGACCTTCTCTCCTGGACGCATGCTTCCTCCTTCTTGCCCACTGGACACGCCATAGGGCGGGTAGTTGTGCTCCTGCAAATACGCGGCACCGCGGTGAACAGACCCGTGCCTGCGCACCGGATCCTCTTCAGCGTCGGTGATTTGCTGCTGGTAAGACTCGACAATAATGTCGGCCAGTTCTTCCGTCGGAAAGCCCATGATGGTCCCCGCGCTGGAGTTGTCGCTCGTTGAGGCAATCGCCGCGAGCTGCTGCTGGAGTTGCTGCAACCTCGCCTGGGAGGCGGCAAGTTTTGCCGCCACAGTCGGCGACGGCGTCAACTTCGACGCACTCGTCGCCGTCAATTTCGAAGACACGATCGACGACTTCGGTCCCGATGCGTACTGGTTGAACACCGCTGCGGCCTCGGCGTCACTGGTCGATGACGAGCGGCCCGTGAAAACGCTGGAAACATCATTCAAGAAAGCTCCGGCCACATCGTCAGCTTCGAGGAGGGCACGCTGCTGATCGAGAGCAGACGAGCCATCATCGAGCACCATGCCGTCGTCCTCGCCTGCTGACGCGGAGTCATCGACGGCGTCCCCCGCGTCGAGGCTCGCCGCATCCTGCTCAGCTTGCGCAAGATCTGCATCGCTGGGGCCGGCGCCACTGTCTTCGAACGGATCCCACTGGCCGCCAGACGCGCGAAACTGCGCGACTGCATCGTCGGCTGAAATATCACCACCGCTGTCGCCAAAATCTCCGGCACCATCGGCAGCGTAACCGTCGCCAGCAGATGGTGGAAATCCGGAATCATCTGAACTCGATGGTGAACTATCATCGCCGGTCGGCGCGCCACCACCTCCGCCACCACCACCACCACCAGCACTACCCGGGTCAAAAGGCGCAGCACCAGCACCACTCTGCGCTTGCGCTTGCCACTGCTGGATGCTCTGCAAGAGAGCCTGCGCCTGACTCGTCAGCGACGGATCGACAGAATCCGGATCGTAGGCAGAGATGACAGAATTGCACTGGTCGAGCAGCTTCGAACCCGAGTCAACCAAGCTCGAAAAATCTTGACCAGAACTTTGCATTTGCGTGAGCGTGCTGTAGAGCTGATTCGCCGCATCCGCAACAGCGGAGACTGCGTTGATCTCATCAGCATCATCCTTCAGCATCTGCAAAACGGCGGGAAGATTTGCCCGCATCTGCTGAATGTCTGGCGCAGCGGCGTACATTTGACCAACGACCGTGGTGGTCTTTTTCAAAAGCTTGTTCGCGTTGATCGTCAATTTCGCCGAAGCACGACTCAGCTTGGGAATGCGCGCGATCTTCTTTGCGCTCGCGATAGCTTTTTTCGCGGCAGTCGAAACCGCAGCTTTGACACTTTTTTTCTGCTGGTCGAGAGCCGGCTTGGCCGCAGTATTTTTCACCGTGGCCGCGAGGTGTGACGCGGTCTTCAGCGGCGACAAAGCAGCCGCGTGCGCCTGCGCAAAGCGTGCCGATGTCGAAATTGGGCGCGATGCCGCAGCGCGACGAGTCGCACCGAGAACGTCGAGGCCGACATTGTATCCATCAAAACGACTAGGCGCCTCGGCGGTCGCGTGCCAGAACTCGTCGAGAATCGCACTGCCGATGTTGATTTTTTTATCCGACATCAGACTTTCCCCAAAAGTTCGACGACGCCGACAATCTTAGTTGTACGAAGGCCGTCGCGCGCTTGCTGGACGCGCACGTCGCCCTCGGTGCCGTAATTCGCGTAGCGGGCATATTTCTTCGCCTGCTCGACGTTTCCGCTCTTCACCGCAGCGCGGTAGAGGTCGCCAAACTGGCGCATTTTCACCTGCTGCGACGGCACCCAGAAATCGACCGCCTCACCACTCACATCATCTGAGCTTTTGAGCACAGCCTCGGCAGCTTCGCGACTGCGCTCCGTTGACGCGCGGCGTGTCGACGCAAATCCTCCGGTCTTTGCCGCTGGACCGAACTCGCCCTTTGGTGCGAGCAATTTCGACACCGAAACGTGCGCCTTTGCGGCGCGATTTCGAATCGCCCAGCCTGCCGCGAGCATCTCCTCACGCGACCGACCACCCAGCTCACTCTCCAGCGCACGCGCGAGCGCCTCGACGTCAGCAGGCGTGACATTCCTGCCCTCATCACCGGCCAAGGAGACACTCTGATCCTTCAGTTTCGAGACGACAACATCCTTCTTCTTGTCGAAACTGTCGCCGGGGACAATCTGCGCCGTGATTTTTTTCGGAACCTCGGATTTTGACGACTCGACACAGACGTCAATCGGCTCATAGCCGACGACGCGGTAGATCTTTCCAGCACCGCGAAAGTGTGATCCGGTGTCGACCACGCGGCCAACAATCGTCTTGCCGCCGACCCACGGAATGAGGAGCTTCTGACCGTACGGCCAAACCGCGTCATCGCCAGAGAGAGAGACGAAATCAGCTTTGCCGGCGAGAAAATCCTCGACGGTGTGGAGCGGGTTGCCTTTCCGATCCTTGGTTCCGCCCTCCATCTTCTTCTCGTCGTCGCGCGCTGTGAACGGCCAATATCCCGTTGCGCGAATATTCACTTCCGGATACTGCCCTGGTTTGACGGACGGCCCGTTCACCGCTTCGACGATCGATTGCGTTGTCGCGCTGCTCTTTCGCTGCGCGAAGATGATTGCGACCGTGGTTGCAATACCGCCGCCGATGAGCAGCAGCGGACCGACAACGGAGCGATTCTCCGAGCGCACCGAATATTTCTGCTTGAAATAGCGGCTCATCGCCGACCTCGATTCAAATAGTGCGGAACAATAATTTTGCTCGACGGCCCGGTGGCGACCTTATACACAACGAAACCGCCGATCACCGCGATGACGATTGCCCCGCCGACCAACCACTTCGTGGCTGTCGAGACTGTTTCCGTTACCGCCTTGGCAATCTCCTTCGGCAGCTCGGCGAGCCGCGTCGCGATCTCGTCCCACATTTCGCTCCAGGCGTGGTCGAGTGTCGCCAATCCTTCGAGGACTGCATCGTACTCGGTGAATGCCTGGAGAACCCACTTCTTCAAATCGTCCCCTGACGGGTAGATTGCGTTGGGCGTCGCAGCGAACTTTTTCAGCTCAGCTGCGTGCCACTGTAGCTTGCCGACGACAGTGTCGCGCGCCGTCCCGCCGGGAAGTGGCATCGGCACGCCCGTAAGAGGATCGATGTGCGAGTTGGCGAGTTTCTTGGCCTGCCCGATAGCCGCCTGACCACCGGCCAGGAGAGCCTGCGCGATCGATACGGGAACCTGCTTCAGCTCCGCCATCTTCTTCGCGCGGTCAGAAACTCGTCTGTCGCGCTCGGCCTCGTCAGCGCCGAGCACGTGCTCTCCCCGCCCGTGCGCGCAGCAGAGCATGTCGAGACCGATCGCGTATGTGTCGAACACGCTCACCGACGAATCACCCTGTAGAGGCCGAAGCCGGTAACGCTCAACCCAAACGCGGCGAGCATAACCTGCCACAGTGGACGATCGACACCTGGCACATTAGTGCTGAAAAACCCTGGCGGCTCGGAGGCGGTTGCAAGCGCTGCCGCGAGCGCGACCGGTTTCTGCCCCGAAGGAGGCGTCACCGGCTTCTCACGCCCCTTTTCCGGCGTGTAGACGACGTTGCGCAGAGCAACAATGACATCATCGTTGATATTGCCGCCAGCCTCTGGCGCGCCCCGCTGCGTGTTGAAACTAATCAGCGCTCGCTTTGTATCGGGTCCGAATATTCCGTCGTCCTTCGACTTGCCGAACGGGTCGAGAGACGGATCCATTTTCGCAAGCGACAGCGCGTGGAGCTTGCCCTGAATGAGCTTGACCGTCTCCTTGTCGGTGTAATTCTGACCGACAGAAGGCGCCCCGCCCGTTCCGACATCGCCGCCGATGACGTCGAGACCGCTATTGTAGAGTTGCCAAATCACCGCGACGTCCTGAGCAGCATCGTGCTGCGCCGCTGCCCAGAACTGCGACCGCGAAGCATGAGGAAACCAGCGACGCCGACGGCGAGAACCCCGCCGGCTCCGAGGAAGACCTGCCACATCTTCAAGCCGCCGAACGTCTCGCGCTGCAAGAAACTCTTCGTCGACTGCACGTCGGCCTTGGCAGCGTCGAGTTTGTCCTGCGCCTTCTCCAGTCGCGCCTCAGCCACCTTTTTCTCTTCGGGCGTGGAGGCGCTCTGGGCAGCGGCTTTCGCCTTCAAAACTTCCGCCTCGGCCTTGGACTGCGCAGCCTCGGTCTTGACCCGCGCCGCCGTATTGGCGTCCTCCTCCGAGTGGGACGCCGCGGCCCGATTCGCGCTTACAACATCCGGACGCGTGAGCGCCTTGAGGGTGCCGGAAGTGATCTTGTCGCCATCGTCGGGCCAGCCGTACGCCTTGTTGAAGGCGGCGACAGCATCGCGCGTATGCGAGCCGATGACGCCATCGTCTCTGTACTTGTCGTGGTACGGATCGAAATCCGAATTGCCAGTGGCCTGTGCGAGCGCGTGGAGCTGCCGCTGCACCGAGGCGACAGTTTTCTTGTCGGTGATTTCGTCCCCGAGAATCGTGTCCTGCGCGCGCATTCTCTCGCCCTTTCCGAGAAATGTCGACGGCGACTTGCAACCCGAAGCTCCTTGACGGTAGCCGCGCTCATACTCCGCGCTGTTGCCGCCAGCCATGTAGCGGTCTTTGTAACCGTTACAGCCGTCGTTGAAGCCATCATCGAAGTCGCCGTCGACAGTAGTCTTCATCTGCTACTTGCCCTTCTTCTCGCGAAACTTTTTCCACTCCTCGTTCGCCGAAGTTCCCGGCACGAACGTCGAGGCAATCGACCCGACGATCACCCCTCCGAGCCAGCCGAGCACCGGGTGCTTCTTCCACGCAAGCGCGCCACCGATACCCATACCTTCGACGCCGAGCTGCGCGAGCGCCTTGCGGCGATCGTTGCCGTGGTTGCGGATCATCGGATAGACGACGCTGCCGACGGCGTGGCCGCCGAGGAAGCCGAGCACGCGGTGCTTCTTCCACAAGTAGCTGCCGAGCACACCGCCACCGACGCCCGGAACAATGGCGAGCGCGGCCTTGCCGGCGGTGAGCTTCTCGTGCTCCTCGGGAGCAGAGTGAGCCGGCGGTCCCGCGGCAGGACTGCCCGCAGCTGGACTCGGCGGCGTCAAGGCGGCCACAACGTCCGCCACGCGACGGCTGCCCGCCGCCGAGGGAGAAATTCCGCTCAAGAGATCGAGTGCGCGACGTTGCTTCTTCACCGGACACCTCCGCGTGCCATATAGGAACGAGTTGTCTGAGGCGCTCCCCCACGGTGGAGGAGTCGCCAACCCACGTAGCCGACGCCGAGAGTCCCGACGGCGATGCCAACCCAACCCCACCACGGCATGCCGCCCTTTTCCTCCGCTCCGTGTTTCTTCTTGCCGCCGCCCTTTCCGTCCAAATCAGACGAGGTACTGTCGGAATCGTCACCCGTCAGGCCGGCGGCAGCCTCGGCCTTCGAAGCATCCTCGTCGAGCTTCTTGGCCTTCTTGTGCAGCGGACCGTTGGGATCCTTTTCGCTCTTCGCCTCGGCCGCGGCGACCTTGGCCGCCTGGCGCGCCGCGCGCGCCTGGTCGATGAGCGTCTTCTTTTTCTTGGCCGCGTCGGCAGCCTGCTGCTGCGCCGCGATCTCACCGCCCTTCGACAAAAGCTCGGCGATGCCTTGCGTCGCCATGCGAGTGGTGTCGGCATCGCCACTCATCTCGTCGAGGCCTTGTTTGTGCGCAATCCGGAAACGATCCATGCTGCGACTCATTGGTTTTCTCCTTATGCAGCCGTCGACGAAGATTTTTTCGAAATGAGGTACGCGACAGCACCGGCCCCGGCCAAACCGACCACGCCGAAAATGGTGAACATCATGACCCGCTGGTCATGCTCCAATTTTTCCTGACGCTGCCGCTGCTTCTCCCTCTCCAGAGCCTCTTTGATTTGAGACTCAGTTGATTTGCCCTTGTCCTTCTCCTTGTCGTCACCGCCGCCGAGCATCTTGCCGACGCTGCCGAGCCCGGGAATGATGTCCATAATCCCGGCACCGATAACGTGAATGCCCCCTCGGATGTAATTGCGCATCAACGAGCCCTCCGAATCGCGTTTTTGGTCGACTCGACACCGCTCCCAAGGTGAACCGTGTGAGACGAGCGCGTAAAAAACTTGTAGAGCAGTGTCAGCACGCCAATACCGGCAAGGCCGAGAGCCATCGGCTTCCAAATCGGACTCGCACCAGAGGCTTTGTATGCCGCCGGCTCGACGACTTTGATTTCCGCATCGACACCCTCGTCGGAGAGAGCTGACGCGAGCTTTTTCTTCATCTCGTCGTAGACCTTGCCCTCAACCGTCTCAGGCAAGAGCGCGGAGGCCGCTGTCGCGATGATTCCCTGCTTGGACGCGAGCTGCCCGGCGTTCTTGACCTTGATCAGGAGCGCTCGCTGCGACTTGGCCTCGCCAGTGAGGATATCTTTGCCGGTTATTTTCATCAGATATCCAAATTGAAAATTAGTCGGCCATTCAAACCGCCCCCAGACGTGTCCTTCACGCGTACTGCGATGATGTCTGGAGACAATTGAATCGGGTCCGTCATCACCACGTTTGCGGCGGCAGCGAACGAGTACACAATGCCGCCGTTGTTAATCAGAAAATCCAGCTCAAACGGCTCGGTTCGCGGCTCGCGCCAAAAAATGACGCTCTTCGCAAACGGCGGAACGATGTAGTCCGCCGAGGAATTGCCGGCGAGCGAGTCGACGTAGCGCGTCCGCGTGTTGGGGAGCACGCGCTCTGACGGGTAGAACGAAATCATACCCGCGAGTTTCATAAAACCGGCCGTTCCACCGAAACCATTTGGAATCGCTTCGAGCGCGACTTGAATCGTCATTGACGAAGCGCCAACGACAACCTGGCACCCAGTGCCGATATCGACCTCTGCCTTGACGAGAAAGCCGCGCGTGCCGAACTGCAAAATTGCGTAGGGGCGCAGCACTGCGATTCCAGAATCGATCGCAAGAAGTTGCTGAACAGGCGCAAGCGTCGCGACGAGCGGAAGCGCCTCGGCGTCCTCGCCCTGCCACCAGGCGACCTGCAAATTCGTACCCGGCGTAACCTGCTGCTGACCGCCGAGAGTGCCCTTCAAGACCGAGACTGGGTTGATGCGCACGAACGGTGCGCGATCATTCATCGCGTTGTGCACCTGGCGACGCAGTGCGGCCTTTTGAACGAGCTGGTCAGCAGAGCGCATCTCGCGCGCGATAACGTCTGCACTTTCGAGATCGTCCTGCTCGAAAATCTGCTCGTCCTCCTCCAGCGCTTGCCGCTCTGAAGGCGTCAAATGGCGCATCCGACGGTCGCTCATGCCCAACCTGCCGCGGCGGCGTACTTGCCCATCAGGCGCTTGAAAAAGCCCTGCTTCGCCTCGATCTTCCTGCGTCGCCCGTCACCAAGAACCTTCGTCGACTGGGCGAGGAGCGGGGCGATTATTTCCTCCCCGATCGGTGTCTGCGCAATGCGGCGCAGCTTTGCCATCTCGCGCTGAGCCTGCAAATTACCGTCGCCGGCCATCTGCTCGACCTGCATGAGCGCGGCGAGCGGAACCGAGGTAGAGACCTTCTCCTCGGTGAGGTGGATTGGGGCAATGTTTACTCCGACCACGTCTGCGCGACGGTGTGCGGCGAGCGCCGCCCCGGCCACCTCGCGAACGAGCTTTTGCGCCGCGACGCCGATCGTGATGTCGGGAAGGAGACCGAGCACGGTGGCCGGCTCGACGCCGCTCTTCATTGCCCAGCGTGCAACCTCGTCGGCGTCGGCCCGCGGCCGAGACGCCATCGTAGCCACGCGCGGGCTGCCGTCAACGGTGCAGAAGCGAATGGAGCAGTACACCGCGTCGCCCTCGCGCCAGCAGCGAACTTTGCCCTCAGCGAACGCCGGCAGATCGACAGGAACCTGCGGCATTGCGTCGAGAGCGGCTTTCGAAGACGGTGCCGCTCGAAGGTCTGCGACCGCCTGCACGGCGCCCATGACCTCCTGCGACCAGGCACTCATCGCCGGCAAATTGCCACCGTGGTGGTCAGCGACGTGCTGTTCGAAAGTGTGGCGCAGTTCGCTCAGGCGCCGAGAAATTTCGCGAACGGCGCGCTCACAAACGAAGTCGTCGTAGGAGTGGTCACTGTCGATACGGACAGTCTTGGCAGTCGGCCGAAATTGCCGAAGCGCCTGGCGCAAGAGCGGAAATTCCGTCTCATCGGAGGCCGGTGGCTCGAACATGGCGGGCACCGCGTCGGGGCTGCCGGCCAACTCGACAGGCTGCTGCCAAGGGTTTGGATCGTCGTCGTGTAGCATTCGATTTTGCTCTGGAGTCATGTCGATCTCCAGCGGCGGGAGTGCTTCGAACTCCGACTCATCCTGACCGACAGGCATGCGTCCGAAGACAATGTCGTCGTCAATTCCGCGCGTCAGCATTGAGATGGCCTCTTTCGCCTCATGGTCTTGTTTGACGACGGCGCTCATCAGAACACCCCCGCAACACGATCGTAGGCAGCCTGCGTAGTCGGAAACCGTTCGCCGGACTCCCACGTCTTGAGCCCCTGCGGGCCGCAGCGGTGGAGAATCGCCAGCGCGCCGGAGAGTGACATCACCTCAGGCTTCTCGATTTCACCGCTGGCAATCTTCGCGGCATAGTCTTTCATCGAGCGATTGAAGGCGTCGCATTGCTCCGACGGAGATTTCAAAAATTTTTCACAAGTCAGCGGCGGGACAAACACCGCCACCCAGATCGTGCGATAGCGCTTCGCACCATCATCAGCAGTGACTTCCTTCCTCGTCCGCACCAGTTTTTCGACAATGCCGAGGTCAGCGAGCCGCCGCGGCATCATCTCAAACATGCCAAGCGCATTCGAATCCGAAACCGACGTCAACTTCGACGTAATCATTCCCGCGACAAACTGCGTCCAGCAAGCGTCATCGACGCCGGGGATTTCGCTTTTGATGGGAGTATCCCCGTCGTCGAGCAGAGAATCTCCGCGCGCAACATCGTAGTCAGAGTCGCCGCTGCGAGCGACCTCGTGGATAAAATTCTCGCTCACTTCTTCCTCAGGAAGAGGTAGGCGAGCAAGCTTCCGACGATTCCACCGACCGCGAACAGGATCTCGCCGAGAAGCTGATTGCGCTCCGACTTCTGGAGCATTGCCTCTATCTCTTTGCTCACCAGCGATCTCCCGGGTCGAAATCGTCATCGTCAGGGTCGCGAAGCCGAGTGTTGAAAAAAGGCGTGTTCTGGATCAGGCCGCCCTGGTACATCGGATTCGCGTAGTACTGCGGTGGCCGCGTCGGGCTCCAGCTCTCGTACGAGTCGTCCGTTTGGAACGGAATCGTGTACTGGAGTCCTTTGCCGAAATCCGACGGCAGGCCGCCCTGCGCCACTCCGCCGAGGATTGTCTTCTGCTTCGGCGGCCCGAGGCCGGCGAGGAATTCGCCAAGACGCTCGCCGAGCTTGCGCTCTTCTTCGCGGCGGTCGGCGTCGCGCTCAGGGCCACCCATGCCGAGGAGGAGGGAGGGATCCTCGTGCGAGCCGTCGGGCCACAGTACGACAACGTGGTACGTCATTCCACCGTCGGGGCGACGACGCCACGTGATGAACGGGCGCGCGTTGATGCCGAGCTGGCGCAGCTCGGCGCAACGCCAACTTGAAACGTTATCACAATCGCCTCCGCCATTTTGGATGACTCGCGGAATATCGCGGAAACACTCTCCACCGCCGGTCATCGCCGACAGCGACTGCGCAGCTGCGAGCACTTCTGACGGCGCGCCTGTTCTGGCGAGGTAATCGTTGATGACGCCGATCTCCGGCACCGACTCCTTCTCGAACTGCGCCGGCACTTTGTACTTGATGCCAGACTGGTAGATCAGCGGTGCCTTGTTCTCGGCGAGGTAGAGCTGGTTGCAGCGCGTGAGCGCTTCGAGCAGCCAGAGAATGCGGCCCTGGCTGTTCTTGCGATCGTCTTCTTTGTCGAAGAGGCTCAGATCAAAGAGGACGTAGCGCAGCAAAAGAGCCTCCTGCCTTGAGGAAAAACCCGGCCGCAGCAAGTGCTGCGGCCGGGTCGAACTACTTCACTTCGGTCTTGTCAGCTCGAAATTCGAGCTGATCAGAGCACCGTATGGCCGATGATCGACATCGACCAGGTCAGCGTGCCGCTGGTCGTGTTCTGGATCTGGAACGTGATGAACAGCGCAGGGTCGCAGGTGTCCATCATCAGCTCGTTGTCCAGAACCGTGCCGCTGTAGGTGCTCACGGCGATCGGGTTCTGGAACGTCGGCAGCTGGCTCTTCTGGCCGACGAACAGGCCCTGGACGTACAGGCCGGTCGAGTCGCCGGTGTTGATGAGCTTCTCACCGCGGAAGAGGCACTGCGGCTGCGCCTGCACGGTCACGGTGCTGTTCGGCGGCACGACCGCCGGGCCGAAGCCCACGGTCCACCGACGCTTCTTGGTCGGAGCCACGTTCTGGACGACCGGCGCGCGCTTCGCGAGGCGAGCGGCGAGGGCGTTGGCGAACGGGGTCCCGGACTTGATCGACTGGCTCGCCGCGGCGAGCGCGCCGAGGATCTCCTGGGCGCCGAGGATCTCCTGCGAGCCCAGAACAACGTCGTGCTCTTCCGAGGCGCGGTCCTGGCCCTGAAGGCCGTAGATGTGAATGTCGTCATCACGAGTCGCCATTGACACTTCTCCTGTTGTCGCCGTCAGAAACGGCGTTGAGTTTTTCGTTGAGCGCGCCGCACTCGCGGCACGCCGCGTACTACCCCCGAGGCTGCGCGGCCAAAGTCACCAGCTCATGCGGCTTCAGGAAGTCCCCGACGGGAGCCTTCTCGGACACGCCGAGAATCGTCGCGTCCGGCAGCATCGCCTGGAGCTTCTTGACGTCGCTCTCCTTCACCAGCGCGCGGCGGATGCCAGCGGCCTTGCCGCCTTGCCCCGAACCGAGCGTGTGGAAGAAGGCACCGATGCCGGCGTTGCCGAAGAGGTTTGCCTGCGACGACAAACCCTCCGACTTACCAAGCAAGTCCATCGTGAGCGAGGCACCCTTGAGGAGCACGCCAGCCGCGAGGTCGACCGGGACGCCGAAGACCGTTGCCTTGTTGCGATAACGATTCTGGATGTAGCCGAAGAGATACGACGCTCCGGCGTACTCGACCGTCTCGACGACGTGGCGAACGGCAATCGTGCCCTTCTTGCTCTTCGGGGGCACGTCTCGGTGCGGGGCGACGGCGACCAACTTACTGAGGTAGCTCATTCTCAGCTTCTCCTTTTGGATTGGTGAGCCCCGGTCAACCCGTTGCCGAGGATCAATGGAGACAGCCTAGAGGACAGCTAACCTAGCGTAAACTTTAGAGAATAACTTTCTCAGATCGCCGAGATTCAAGAAAGACGACGTCGAAAATTATTCAATAGAGACCCGTCGTGATAGTTTTTTGAAACATGAAGATCAGCTACGCGACTATCGCCTTCCGCTGCACGAAGACGCTTCGGCACCGCGTCGAAGAGCACGCGAACAAGCGAGGCGGAAACATGGGCGAACTCGCCCGCGAAGCGGTCGAAGCATTCGTCGACATTCTCGACGCCAAAGAGGCAGAGCGAGAGGAGCGCCTGCTTCGCATTGAAGAAGCAAAAAAACTTCGCCGACCGCGCGGGCTCAACCGACACGGGCGCCCGCCCAAAAGACAATTTTCCGACGTCGAAATAAAAATCGAGCAGTCATTCCCGCGCTTCGCCAAATATCTCGAAGATGCCAAGAACGAGGAGGACGCGGAGAAGCGCGCCCAGACCATCGTCGAAGAGATACGCGACCGCGCGGCTTCTCCGGAGAAAGCAGAGAGCTACTTCGCGCGGCTCCGCGAGTTCATCGAGCGTCGGCAAGATGCGAAGAGCGTTGATGTCACGAGCGCGACGATTATTGCCGGCGATGTTGACTAGGTGATCGAGGGCAGGGTTCTCTACCGCCACGTACTCATTTTCAAATTCTTGACGCCCCGCACGGACCAAGATACCGTTTTCTCGCACCGCAAAAAAGAGAGCCTGAATGCCCCGTTACTCTGCCGCCGAAGTCGCTGAGCGCCTCGGCACCGTCGACAAGGAAGCCGCGCACAACCTCATCCGCTTCCTCTGCGCCGCCAGGCTCGCCGAAAAAGTCGGCCAGCGCCGAACACAGTCAGGCATGGGCGCACCGGAGAACGTCTACGCATTTCACGAAGATTTCGACAAAGATCTAGCGAAGATCCTTCGCAAAGCTGACCTGACGTAACGCAAAAAGGAGACTGCCTCGCCATGAGCAAACGCATCTACGTCTCGAACCTGCCCTTCAGCGCCACCGAAGACGAAATCAAGGATTTTTTCAGCTCCTACGCGACGTCCGAGGTTCGCATCATCCTCGACCGCGAGACCCAGCGACCGCGCGGGTTCGCCTTCGTCCAGCTCGCCGACCCAGGCAAAACCGAAGAGGCGATCTACGAGCTGAACGGTCGCGAGCTGGGTGGCCGCACGATCCGCGTGAGTGAGGCGCACGAGCGCCCGCAGCGCGGCGGGGATCGGCCCAAGAACCACGACCGCCGGCAAAATCACGGCGGGAAGAACGGTGACCACCGCCGCACTCGCGACAACGACAACTTCTGGCGAGACGACAAGTAGCCAGGAGCAGCTCCCTTGCCAATCGCCTTTCGCTGCCGAGACCGCGACTGCGGCTACACTGCCGCTAAGAAGTGGACAGAGCGCTGCCCAGGCTGCGGGGGCTGGTTCAACATCCTCCAGGTCAATGAAGACCTTCCCGGCGCTGAATTAGGCAGCGTCGACGACGGCAACCCCGTTTCAATTCAAGACGCCGCCGACACGGTCCGCGAGGTCCCGCGAATCGAGACAGGAATCGCAGGCGTCGATCACGTGCTCAGCGGCGAGGCGCCAGGTGAACCCGAGGGCTTCGTCGCGGGCGGCGTCTACCTTCTGACCGGTGACCCAGGCGCCGGCAAGACGACGCTCCTCTTGCAGACCTGTCAAGCCCTCGCACAGCGTCGGTGCGAAGTCCTCTACATTACGGGCGAGCAAACTGTCTCCGCACTCGGAAAATACGCCAGGCGAATCGGAAAATTTCGCGCACGCGCAACCGTCATTCGCGAAACCGATCTCGACGCAATTCTCGATTTGATAGAAGAGAAGCAGCCAAAAGTTGTCGTCGTAGACTCGGTGCAGATGGTGTTCGTCAACGATGACCTCGCAGTCGGAAGCTCGGGCTCCATCAAGACAGCTATCCGGGTGCTGACCGAGGCAGCTCAGCAGAACAACGTCGTGATGATCATCGTCGGTCACGTTACGAAAGATGGCGCGATCAGCGGTCCGCGCGCCCTAGAGCACCACGTTGACGTCGTGCTGCACCTCGCCGGCACGAAGGCCGACCCCGTCAAATTTTTACGCTGCGACTCAAAAAATCGCTTCGGCGAAACTCCTCGAAGCACGCGATTCCTCATGACGCAGAGCGGGCTCATAGAGCACCCAGTCGAAGAGTCGCCTCCCACACCGCCCTCGTCAGTCCCCCCGACGCCAACAACGATGAATTGAAATGTCCAACGACCGCATCCTCGACCGCATCGAAAAACTCAGGCGACTGGCCGCCGCGTCTTCGAACTCGACGGAAGCCGAGCGCGCATCTGCGGCGCTGGAGATGGTTCGCCTCATGGAGGAGCACGACGTTGCCGTAAAGCGGGAGCACGAAGCCGAGGAGGAGAAGAAAAAGCGCGTCGCAAAAAACGTCTGGGTGCTGTCGGTGGCGCTTCACCACGTTTCCTGCTCCCACTGCTGCAAAGTCATCGCGCCGCGCGACATCATTTGGATTCGCGTGATGCCGGATAACCGAGTCGAGTATCGACACAAGTACAAGCCGTGCACCGTCGAGTAGGGACAGGCGACTACCTGGAGTAGGACGTGCACTCTCCCCGTGAGCAAAAAATCATCGACCGCGTCGAGAAGCTCCTGCGCCTCGCTGCGCCGTCATCAGGGGCCGACGAGGCAGAGCGCGCATCCGCAGCGCTCGAAGCCGCTAGACTTTTTGCTGAACACGGGCTCGCCCTAAAAATTAACCACCAGCAAAAATCAAAGCCTCACCCAAAGTCAAAAACACGCTACGTATGCTCGACGGCGAGCGTCGCAAAAACGTGCGCGTGGTGCCGAAACACCATTCGCAAGGGGGAGGATTGCGTCCTGGCTGTCGCAGGATTCTCGACGGAGTACTACTGCTCCGACTGCGGGGCAGTCTGGCTTGCCTAACGACTACTTCTTGCGCAAGAGCGACCAGAGCAGCGCGGCTGCGCCAAGCCCCACGCCCCAGTTTGGAACAGACTTCTTTTTGAGGAAAGACTCCGACGGCGGGGGCTCGGCACCCATCACGGTCGTCGAAACCTTCGCCTTCGCGATAGCTTGAATGTCCTCGGCGAGAACACTGTAGGCAGCGTCGGTGACGTCTCCGCTTCCGTGTAGCTTGGCGAGCGTCGCAAGCGTCTGCGACACGAAGCGATTGAACTCGGCGTTCTGCTTCGGCCGATTCGCAATATTTTTCAGCGTTGACGCGAGATTCTGCATTCCCTGGGTGGTCGCCATTCCCTGACGATCTTCGTCGCGAATTTTTTTGTAAAGAGCTTTTCTGCAACTGACCGTTTATTTCGCTTAAATCTAGCAAAACAGCACTTTATATTACCGTTTAAAACCTGATATTACCGTTTCCAAAAATATCAGCATGTTAGCCTCGGTTTGCAGTGTCCTTCAAAATCGAGACGAACACCTACTGGCCTGTCCTGATTCCGCTCGCAACGGAATCCTCCGACGGTCTCATGTCGGCGGCGGACAAGGCCAAGCTCGACTCGCTCTCCCCGGGAAACAACAACTCTGGTTTCGCCCAATTCACGGACGGCGGCTCTGGTGAAGGCCACGACTTCGTCACTGTCAGCCTGACCACGCCGTTCCTGCCGTCGCAGATTCCATACATCGTCTCGCTCGCCGTCATTCGAACCGACGGTGGGCCAATTCCAACCGTCGGAGTGACCTCGCAGACAGAGACCGAGATGGTCATTTCGACAACAGCACTTGGCAACTTCAAAGTCGCCTGGTCGACAAGCCTGCCGCCATGATCAAAAAATTCACCCCGATATTTCTACTCCTCGCACTACCGGCTGAGGCGACACCTCCGCCGCTCGCCGCCGACCAAATTCAAATGGGGCAGGTCTCCGCCACGACTATCCCCATCGGTAAGACGGGCCAGTACTCGCCATCTGGCGGCGGTAATGCAGGACTTCCAGTCTGGCGAAAAGCTGACGGTACCGACGTGTCCATGGTCGGGGGGAATGCCTTCTACCAAACTGTCGAGCTAAACACCGCACCTCTCACGCAGCAGCCTGCGCTCAATTTCTCGACAGTCTTCAACGTCACCAACAACGCTGGGAATAGCAGCACCGACGTTACTGTGGCCAACGGCGGCATCACAAACGCGATGCTGGCGAACTCGCAAATCACCGTCAGCAGTGGGACGGGGATCTCGGTCGCCGGGTCTCCTGTCTCACTCGGCGGCACGGTCACAATAACCAACACTCTCGCGACAAATAGCCAGACGGCGAACACCATATTCGCCGGCCCCACGTCTGGGGGCGCCGCTGCTCCCACGTTTCGCGCGCTGGTCGCCGCCGATCTCCCGGCGGGAACCGGCACGGTCACATCGGTCGCGCTGGCGTTGCCGGTCTCAGTTTTCACAATCAGCGGCTCGCCAGTCACCACGTCCGGGACGCTGACGGGCTCGTTTGCCAACCAGACAGCCAACACCGTTTTTGCGGGACCCACATCCGGCGGCGCTACAACGCCTGCTTTCCGAGCGCTGGTGGCCGCAGATCTGCCGAGCGGCACGATCACCGGCAGCATCACGTCAGGCCAGGTCGGCTTCGGCAGTGTCTCCAATACGCTCACGTCGTCATCGAAGCTCACGTGGGACGACACAAACTCCCGCTTCAAGATCGGCACCGTCGGCCCGACGACTTACACGGCGCAAGTCGTCGGCACCAACGCCAACAATGATCTAATCGCGATCGAAAACACCGATAACACCAAGTATTCGGCGATTGCTTTTTTCGATTCGGCCGGCACCGGACAGACTGCGATCGGCTGGGGCAACTCAGCCACCGCTGACGTTCAGGCGCGCAACCGCTGGAACTTTTTTCAGGGAACCAACGACGTCATTTTCAATCGCGGCAACCCCAATAGCTCGCTCTTTTTGAAAGGCTCGAATGGCTTCGTCGGTGTCAACAATGCGTCGCCGAACTTTCAACTTGACGTCGTCGGGACCATCAACACGTCCAGCAACTACGCTGGTGCGCAAACGTCGACGAGCGCCGCGGCGTCGAACATCGGCGTTTGCCGCTTCAACACGTCGAACCACTGGGAGTGCAGCGAAAACAACGGCAGCTATTTCCAGGTCATTCTCGCAACGACGACGAGCGATATCACTTGGACCTCGGCGGCAAACCATTCACTCAGCATGCAGGCAGCGGCGACTGACACTGCCGGTATCAACTTCACGATTACGTCTGGCGCAGCAGGCACTGTATCGGCCTCTGGTGGTAAAGCGGGCGGAACGCTCAATCTGAACGGCGCCGCTGGCGTGGCGGGCACCGCCGGTCTTGCGGCCGGCGCTGGCGGTAGCGTCGCCATCACAACTGGAAGCGGCGGAACCAACGGCGGCGGCGGCGGCGCAACCAACGGAGGTTTCACCATTACTCTCGGTACGGCCACGGGTGTTGCCGTACCGACGGCTATGCAGCTGACAGGAGCTAGCGTTGCCGCAACTGGTGGCCCGCTACTCATCACGGGTAATTCCTTCTCTAATATTGGTCCACAAGTCACGCTCGACGCGGCAACCAATAACGGCGGCCGAAAATGGTCGCTCGTGTCGTCGGGTAGTTCCGCAGGATGCGGAACAGGAAAACTTTGTTTTCTTGATACTACAGGAGGCACTTACCGCTTCGCGATCGACTCCTCCGGCAACTTCGGCAACGTCGGAGCTAACGGCTTCGGCATGTCGATTTCGATGAACAATAACGGAACGGCACCACCCGCGTCGATCTACACAATCGGCGGAAACATCGAAGTCGATACAATTCCCACACCTGGTCTTCCAACTATCACCGTCAACGGCGCTGCAGGCGCTACGACGTGCACGTACTATCTTGTTGGAACAGATCGCTACGGAAACTTGACTCTTCCCGGATCTCCACGAAGCGTCGCCAACTGCAATGCGACGCTCGATAGCTCGAACAACAACACCGTTCAAACGTCGGCGAGCACAAACCTCAATACGTATCAATACAAGATCATTCGTTCGGCCGGCGGACCGAATCAAGGGCTCATCGCTACAGTTAACGCATCGGTTACAACAAACACCGTCGACAACGGCATCTCAGCGTCCGCGTGGACAGACCCCGTGTACAACGCAACCGGCGACCTCGTGCTCGACGGAACGAACGGCAAGGGATCGGTGCGCGCCGCACGCCTCGTCTCTGTCGGCTCAACGCCTACCAATACTCCAGGAACCGGCGCCGGCACCGGGCCGACGGTCACTATCACCGGAAATGACCAGGCTGGAACGCTCAGCGTTCTGACTGGCACGGGGCCATCCGCCTCGGCGATCGTCGTTACGATTACGTTCAACCAACCGTACGCGACAGGCACGGGGGTCACCGGGGCCGCACCCAAGAGCGTTTGTCTGCAGCCTACGAATACCGCCGCCGCCGCGCTCTCAGGAAACGCGCAGGTCTACACCAGCGCGCTGAACGCTACCAACTGGGTGCTCTCAGTCGGATCCACCAATCTCGCCGCTACGACGACGTACACCTGGACCTACCACGTGACTTGGTAAAGGGGAGATCGAAATGCGTCGCTTTCTTATCCTGCTCTTTGGAATCATCACCTCAGCATGCGCTCCGGCATCGCCGGGGAGTGCGCGCCGCTTCGGCCTAACCCAGCTCAATATTAATGTGCCGTGGATCAATGCGCTCGACGGTGTCGGCTCCGATCTCGGAGCGCAAATCATGGACATCGACGGGGCACTCGGAAGCACGTGCGGCACCATTACGGTTCCACCAGGCGACTACAACATCACGACGCCGATCATCCTATCCGCCTGCCGCGTGCTGCACCTCAGCGCTGGCAACTACCATTTTGCAACCACCGGTTCGTCCGGCGAGAGCATCGCGTTTCGCGACAACACGACCATCGAAGGCGACGGCTCAGTGACCGCTCTCTACGAGTCGACGACGGGTGCAGTCCGATCGTGGACGATCCTGACGGCCTACAACAACAGCGGATACAGCGGACTGGTCGGTTCTCAGCCAGGCTCGACCAACGTCAGCATCAAGCATATGCGCTTCGTCAAGGCGGCCCCGACATTGTCTCCGAGTTTCGCGGTGACCGTCAATCTGGGCAATTCGACGCGCGTGCTTGTCGAGGATGTGATTTTCGACCATACCTCTGCTGAGGGGCTCCAGATCGGCGGCTCTTCTGTTGGCGCAGGCGGGTACGTGCAGGGCGTCGGCGGCACGTTCACCGGGCTGTATGGCACGCGCCTGAACTTGTCCGTCGACGGATTTGCCACGCTGAGCATCGCATTCGACCCGTCGTGCACGTCGGCTGCGGCGACGGTCACGTTTCTCAACAATTGGTTCACCAATTTCTTCAAGTCCGGAGCGACGGCGTCACTGGTGAACGGCCAAATCCGTATCACGTCGGCCTCGGTCGGCTCGACGTCTACAGTCAATGTGATTCAAGCCAATGCGGCGGCAGGATTCCCGAACACTGGTCTCGGAACACCCGGCACGGGCGGATTCAAGGCTTCCTATATTACCTTCAGCGACTCCATATGCGATGGTCCGACGAGCCACTGCTTCGCGATCACCAACGGCGAGAATATCCAAGTCACGCGAAACAAATTCAAAGTCGGCAGCCACCAAGGAGTTGCAGACCTCGAAGTCAATACGCCGACGGACGCTGTTCGCAATTTTGTAATTTCGGACAACGTCATCGACATGCGTGGCGCCTCCATCGGCGGCGGTATCGGGCTGAGCGCTGGCGGTACCAAAGCTGGCCCTGGCGTGATCAGCAACAACACCTTTATGGGTGAGGACATCAACAGCCCTGCGTTCAACTACTCCATTGCGGAGACTGCAATCGCGATCTCACGATTCAACGACATTCTCGTTGCCAACAACAACATGCAGGGTCTGTGGGGCCAGACGGCGTTCTACACAGATCGCGCGCAGCGAATCACCGTCGTCGGGAATCGCATTCAAGCTTCCAACGTCCCAGCGATGCGCATCGGCGACTCGCAGTACTGTACCTTTATCAACAATGCGATCTACTCGCCTCCAAAGCAGGGCGTCATCACGGGCAGTTCAAACATCGTCGAGACTCACGCAAGTGGAACAGCAAGCGACTACAATTACTACGCCGGCAATTATCTGGAGCAGCCAAGCGACAATTACGCGCAGGCCGCGCCACTCATCACCCTGCTTGGATCGCATAGCAAGACCGTCGGCAACAGCATCGGCAACAACCCGAATCCTCCGCGCGTCGTGCTCAGCGCGAGCGGGACGCTCGTGGGCTGTCCAGGGTACGTCGCCGTTCTCGCGGCGCAGAACACGGTGAACGTCACGCTGCCCGACCCTGCGCTTGCGGGGGCAGGCTGCTCATTCCCAGTGCAGAACGAAGATGGCGGAACGGCGAATCACCCGTTTTCACTGGTTGCTCCGACAGGTTCGAGCGTCAACGGCCAAGCGAGCGTGGTGAGTTCTACAACGCCGTATACTGGAATGCGCGTGTCGTCGAACGGCGTAGGGTGGTTTGCAAACTGAGATTCTTGCAAAAGGGGCTAGATCCAAGCTAGGTTCGCAACCATGAAAATCATCAAATTCACCGCACTCTCGTCGGCGCTCGCAATCCTAATTCTCGTCGGGTGGAAGGCTACGGCAGCCATGCAGACCACCCTCCCCGACAAGATGGACCAAATCAAGCTTCTCAAGCTCCAGCGAAGCATCGCCAGAATCAACGAAGGACAGGCGACGCTCGACAAAGTCAAAATCCAAGTTGAGGCCTCCGTCGCCGCGGACATCGCCGAGGCCAACGCGATCTGCAAAGAGTACAAGATCGACCTCGCCGACGTTCGCAGCGGAAAAATCACCATCAGCGACGACGGAACCATCGCTCGCCTGTCAAACTCGTCGATGCCGGCGCAAAAAGAAGCGGCAAAAGAGGAGAAGAAAAAATGATTCTTCCGGGGTGGCTCGAAGCTGCAATTGTCGCAATCGCGATCGTGCTCGCCGTCGGGGCTGCGAGGCGGCACGCACTCAGTGAGCGCGAAGCCACAAGGCTCACCATCCCGCAGCTTCGACTGGGTCAAAAGATCCTCCAGCTGGACCAAAAGATGGACCAGGTCGAGGCGAACTTGGCTGAAGCGGAGAAGAGCTTTTCCGCAAACCACCACGCCGATGCTGCGCTCAGCGAGCGACTCTCCCGACTCGAAGGCGCGAAAGTCATCCCAATCAAGAAAACCGCCTAAGAGCGCGAAAAACGGTCATATTAGCGTAATAGCGGCTTATTTGCTAGGGTACGCAAATGAGTGACCGCGCCTCTCTTGAGCGCTCTGCTGACATCATGCTCCGCCTCAGCGAGGACGTCCGCGCGGCGACTGCCGAAGGCGCTCGAAAGCGCGAGCAAGACGAGCGAATCGTTCGCGCAGTCGAAGATCAACAGGGAGATCTGAAGCACGTTATGCGAAACATTGAGGGCATCAGCCGCTCCGTATCGGACATCGCCGAGGAACTCGCCGCGTACCTCCCACAGCTCAACGTCGTCACCCAGATCGCCGCCGAGCACGCGAAGAATGCCTCCGCCAAAGCTGGCGTCGCCGCGAATGAGGCCGGCAAGGCGGCCAATGAGGCGGAAAAGACGCACAGCAAGGTCGACCACATCAAGGACAAGACCGACAAATTCCCCCTCGTAGATCCGAAGGGCCAGGCGACTCACTTTCTCGATCGCTTTGACAGAGTCGGAACGCGCACGTGGCTCTTCTCCTTCGGCGGGCTGCTCCTCATAATCATCATCTTGTGCCTCGCACTGTTTCTCGATCTAAGCATCAAGAAAAAACAAGAAGCGCCGCACCCGAGGGACAATCGCCCTGAGGGAGCCTCGAACAAATAACAGCCGCACCCGAGGGACAATCGCCCTGAGGGAGCCTCGAACAAATAACAGCCGCACCCGAGGGACAATCGCCCTGAGGGAGCCTCGAACAAATAACGGAGGAACCCATGCTCGCACTGCTGTTGGCGCAATTGGCTCCCACCCCGGTCAACCCGAATCCGATCGCGTCCCCAGCAGACGTGCCGGACTGGTTTGACCAAGTCTACGAGGCGATCCACATGCACCAGTATTACGGTCTCGCGTCACTCCTACTCTTCGGCTTCGTCTTCGGAATCAAAGCGCTCTCCAAAAAATTTCCGCCCGATAGCAAGGCGGGAAAGTTCTTCGCGAGCGACCGCGGCATGATGCTCACCCTGCTGCTCACGTCTCTCCTCGGCGGCTTCGCCACCGCGATTGGCAAGGGCGTCAAGATTGACGGGCCGCTGATCTGGACCGCGGTCAAGGCTGCCGGCGGCGCGACGTTCATTTTCTCGCTCGTGTTCAAGCTGCTATTCCCGAAGGCGCAGGTGCCGAGCGCGCAGCCAGAGGTTGCGCCGTCGAGCGCACCCGCCGCCCAGGACCCGAAGCCGCCCGCGACCGTCATCCCACCGTCGGCGAAGACAATCCTCCTACTCGCCGGACTCGGCATGCTCGCCACGAGCTGCAAGTGCTTCACCCCGAGCGACCCGGCGTTCAACACGCCAGAGTGCGTGCTCGCGCGCAAGAGCGTGGCCTGCGGCTTCCAGAGCATCGCCGGTTTCGCCGCCGACGCGTTCGCCAACCTGCCGCAGGAGACGCAGCAGGCCGCGCTCTCGCAGCTCGAAAATGAGAGCACCATCGCAGCTGGCTGCGAGCTGGCCGCGCTCGCCAGTGCAGGCGGTGCGCTCACGGGGGAAAAGAAATTCGCCGCGAACCCGGCGGCGGCCAACCGACTCTCCGCGTGGAAGGTGAAGAACAAGCTCAACAACGTATCGTTCTGCTTCGACACCTACGACGGCAAGAAAAACTGTTTGTGAGCACGCCCAAATTCGCGCTCGAAGATCGCGTTACCGTCGCGAAACTTCCCGACGGCACCTGCAACAAAAGCGATCGACGCGTCTACAAAGTGGCCAAGGTCGGCAGAGCTTCAACGAGAATACTGAAGAGTTCGTCGAATATGCTTACCGGCTAGAAGGCGAGATACAGCGCGTCGCGGGCGAGAGCGAAATCGAAAAAAGTGAGGTAACTCATGACCCACGTCCTCGACGGCCTCGGCGTTCCGCGAAAAATGGGGCTCAAACTCGTGCGCGAGCCCGACCCGCGCGACCTCGTACTCGCGGGCGGCGGCGGCCTCAGCTTCCCCGAGACATTCTCGGAGCACGACGGCGCCCTCCGCCCGGTCTACGACCAGGGCGACGCGGGATCGTGCGCCTCAAATGCGACCGCGCTCGCCTTCGCCTTCGAGGCGGACCGGCAGGCGAACAGGTCGGTCAACTTCGACCCGGCGCGCCTCTTCCTCTACGACATGGCGCGCCTCGAAGACGGCACGACGCTCACCGACGACGGTGGGAGCACGATTCGCGCCGTATTCGCCGCGGCGTCGAAGAAGGGAATCTGCCGAGAGGATCTCTGGCCGTACATCACGTCGAAGCTCTCGCTCATGCCGTCGGAGGCGGCGTTCGCCGACGCGCAGAAGAACCGCGTGCAGCAGTGGGCGCGCGCGGCCGGCGTCAACGCGATCAAGGCGGCGCTCTCGCGCGGACACCTACTCGTCTTCGGAATGGACCTCCCCGACCACTTCATGTCGAGGGAGGTCGCGCAGTCGGGCGTCGTCGACTGGCGGGCGGGGCAGAAATTCAACATCGGCGGGCACGCGATGGTTGTGTACGGCTGGGACAAGAACCGCTGGAAGGTGCGGAACTCCTGGGGCCAAGGCTGGGGCGTCGAGGGCAACTGCCTCATTGACATGCGCTTCACGCAGGAGGACGTCGCGAGCGACTACATCTTCGGCAAGCTCGTCGAGACGGAGGCTGATGCAATCACTTTCGACGGCGAAGACACCCAGCCGTGAGCGCCATCGTCCCCGATCCGCCCGTCCTCAGCTTCGACCTCGGCGTCACCGCGCGCTTCGACGGTTTCGCGTGGCGCGCGAAGTCCCGCCTCCGCGTCGAGGCCGACGGCGCGCCATGCGCCTACGCTCCGCGAGATTCCGGCCTCGTCACGCTCGACGATCTTTCGAGCGCGGGCGAACCCGGCAATTGGTACGGGATCGCCACCGACACCGACCGAGGTGACGGCGAGCCACTGATCCAGCAAGCCGGCGATCCTGCGCCGGGCTATTACATCTCGAAGACAAAATACCGGGACAAGACGAAGCTCTGGAGAGACCAGACCGCCTACCCGGACGCGACCGAGGTCCCATACATCTCGGTCCCGCCGGAGATGCTCCTCGCTGGGGTTCAGATGGGCGACGTCGGCGTCGTGCTCCGCAAGACCAAAGGCGTGACCCTCTGGACGCCCGTGGTCGTCGCCGATGTCGGGCCGCACCGCAAGTTTGGCGAGGCGTCGATCGCGACCGCGGCGAAGCTCGGGTTGCCGGTGTCGGCGAGGAACGGCGGCGTCGACGACCTCGTGATCTGCTACTCGATCTGGCCGCTCACATCGAGGCCGTGGCCGCGGTCGCCAGAGGACATCGCCGAGCAGGTGAGTGGTATCCTGCTGTCGAACGGACTGGCGGCGTGTAATTTTTGAAGATGGCAACAATGGAAAGACACCAGCTTTCGCGCCGGCTCTCACGCATGTCGTTCGAGGACGCCAAAGCCGAAAGTGTACTGTTGGAAGAAGAAGTTTCTATTACCGGCGCTGTGATGCGGACCTTTCAGCGCAACGCGATAGGACTCGTCTCTGATGCCGTGAGGACAACACCAAATTACCAAGCTGCAAGAGCACGCTATCAACGAGCCTTCGCGGCGCTGAGAGACTTTAACGCGGTCTACACAAAGGTATTCGCAAAAGAGCTACGAATCGAACGCACTGAGCGAAGAAAAAAATGAAATCCATCGGCCAAGTCGCCTGACCTTGGAGGCAACTCATGACAAAAAATAACAATCCGATCAGGCAGCACGCGACAAAAGAGCGCGTCTGGAGGCTCGGGTTCGGCCCAATCGCCCTCAACCCTGGGGAGAAGCGCATAGTCGACGCGCAGCCAAAATGCTATTTCCGCGGAGAGAAGATCTTATCGCTCAAGGAGAACGCTGACGTTCACCTCCTAGCGATATACGTCGGCAGAACTGAAATCCTCAACCTCGGCGGCGACTCCATCGAGCTGAGTCGCGAGGAAATTGCAATTGGCTCTGATAAATGGTGCGACCCGTCGCTCCCAATCGAAGTCGAAATTGTAAACCGCGGCCGGGAGCCGAAAAAGGTTTTATTCGATATCATGGGGACGGCGCGCCTGTGATGTCCAGAGAGCGCCTCGCAAGCGTCCTCAAAGATGTCTCATTCGGAAAATTCCTGCCGCACATCACAGTCGAAGCGACGACGAAAGTCACGTCGACCGGCGAGTACCCGGCGATCCTCATCAGCATCGAGACCGTCGACGCGATGTCAAGCGACGACGATCCAATCCGCCTCTACGAATGCTTTGCAGCACCGGATGTTGACGACGTCTCGCTCGCCCGCTGGGTCAAGGAGCGCTGCCAAGACGTACTCCTGCACGAGATGGACGAATTCTTCCGCTTCCGCGGCGGGATGATTGACAAGCCAGCACACCCAGTGGCCGAGGGCGTATTCGACGACGCACGACGACGCAGCATCGTATTCGAAAGCAAAACCCGTTGACCGGGCAGGCGGGCATTGCGTAGCCTTTGGCGGTGAGCCCGTTCCGCGAACCCGGCATCCTCGAATTCCCGCCGACCCCGCTCTGCCACGACCACCTCGCAATTCTCTTCCAAGACAGGGTGGCGTTTCGAAGCGCTCTCACGGGGAGGAAGATCGCCTACGTCGGCGAGGACAAATCCCGCTGCAAAAAGTGCCTGGAGGAGCGCCAGGCTGAAAAAGACAAGCTCCCGACGCTGTGGAATAGAATCAGAGCCTGGTGGAGAAAGTGACGGCCGGGGCGTGAGACTGCAAAAGTCCAGGGATTGGTGCTACAGCGCCCGCGCGTCCGGCGAGGCGGGCAACACTCACACCGTTGTCATCGAGATTCCGAAGATCTCTCCGTGGGAGAAGATTTACTTTCGCGGCGAGAATGTCGTCATGACGGACACGGGCGCCAACGGGCCGGGGACCGGCACAATGGTCACCGGGATAGTGATTGCGGGTCGCCGAAACATGCCGCTCAACGCGGTCCCGGCTCCAACGCACGTCTTCGCACCAAACCCGCTCGGCAGCGGCGTCGCCTACGACACTGCCTCCTCCGGGGACACCATTGAGGTCACCGTGTATTTTAACGAGCGGTGCGACTTCCACGTCATGATTGCCGGCCGGAGTCTCATCATTCGCGAGCCAATCCTCTTCCTGCGCGACATCGCCGACCTCGCGAAACACATCGTCGAGCGGACGAGCCTTTACAGCTTTTGGGAGGCGCGCGCCGTCGCGCACGACGCGTGGGTTGAGTCCGGCGGCTGCGAGCGCTGCTGGGGCACGGGCGCGGTTCCCGATCGAAAGTTCCCCGGCGAGTACCGAAGGTGCAAAAGGAAGCACATCCTCGCGCTCGGATTCGACCCGCTCTACACCCGCGACGATGACGAGTTAAAATTCAAACCACTGCCTACCTACCGCGCTCAACCAACAGAAGCCGAGAGATACTTAGAACAGCAGCGACAATACATTGAGGGGGAGCGCTTCTGGGAGCAGCGGTTCACTTCGCCAGTGGAGGACGAGTGAGCCGCACACTCCACCACCACAATCGCAAGTACTGGGCGCGATGCCGCTGCGCGAGCTGTCGGCGCTGGACCGGAAAGCGGCGGCGGCAGCGCGCCAAATACTTCTCAGAAGAACTCCGACAAAATTAGCGCAGGCAGCAGGACTCGAACCCGCATCCACTGGGCGTATACCCCAGCCGCTCAGCCAGTTGAGCTATGCCTGCAAAGGGCCGGGACCGCGGGCTCGAACCGCGCCTCGACGCCGCTGGCCAGCAAAGCGGCGAGCGCCCCAACTTCGGCGTCCCGGATAGTGATTTGCTACAGCACGTTACCTCTCATCGTCAATTCGCAATTTCTCCCTTCCATCGTCAATTCGCAATTTCTCCCTTCTAGGTCAGCGAATAAGCGGCAGCGACGAGAACCACCGTCGAACCTGCTCCCTCGGCGCCGGCCGCGCACCGATCGCCATCAGCTGACCGGCGTACTCGCCCTCCGTCTCGCGAATCGCCGCGTGGGCGACGCTCGCCTCCAGGAGGCGCTCTTCGAGCGCGAGCAAAACTGCCTCGTCTCGCGCGCCGAGCGCGACCGCCCTCGCCTCGGGCGGCGCCGGACCGCTCTCGCCGGCCGCGTGGACGAGCTAGGCGGCCTGGACCCCGCGGGGCACGTCGAGTCGAACTGTGCAGTAGTGGTAGATCGTCGGGCATAGAGAAGGCTCCGACGCCTCAGCGGGCGAGGGAGCCTTCTCTTTGTCGCGAGAATTCTTGGTTTCCGACCGGGCGCTATACCGACATGAGAAGCAGGCTAGCGATTGACGGTCGCGCTGTCAAGCTCTCGACCCTTTTCCCGCAGCAGCACCCTCGCGCAGCGCTCGGCGGCGTTGCTCACCGACGCGTTGAACAGCAGCTCGCCGTCTTCAAGGATTCCGCAGACGTCCTGCCGCGCGTCGCGCACGAGGTATCGCACGCGCGGACGCCACGACACCGTGAAGCGCCACTTGTAGACGGTACCCTCGGAGAGCCTCACTCGGCTGCGCGCAGCCCACTCCGTCTGGGTCGTGACGACGTCGAGTACCACCTGCTTGGCCGCGTCGTTGGCGGGTTCGACGCGCACGAGAGTCGGGGCTGAGGCGCGAACTGTGGCCAGCCGAACGCGAAACACCACCGCTGGGAAGGGCGGCACTTCTCGGTCTCGGCCGGCGGTGAGCGTGACCTCGCCCTCCGAGTCCGTTCCGACCAGTTGGGCGGTGGACGCGATCCCGGCGCCCGGGCCGCACTCTATAGAAGGTGTCGCAGACCCCGATTTGGCGGTGGCGGTGCCGGTGGCTAGTACCTCCACGGCCACAGTGCAGAGAATAGTCCCCTCCTACTCACTCACATTACCATTTTCAGAGGCCGCTGATATTACCGTTTTTTCAGAGGGTGTAATTTGGGGTCGAAAAAGAGGTCAAAAATAGCGGTAAAATTGAGGGTGAAAGCTCGCACCAGCCCTGATCACGGGATTTTCAAGCGCAGTCCCTAATTTTCGGGCGGAATCGCCGTCCTGCTCGTCCTACTCGTCCTAGTACGATTTTTGGCCGAATTCCGCTTTGATTACAACAACTTAACACGCAATCTGTCCCACTTCGGCCACTTTTATGGGGTGCCCCAAAACTTTCCTATAGGCGATCAGCATCCGATCCGGTGCTCGGTAAGTGTCTATGTATAAACCCCACATAGACATAGTGGGGATATAGGACATATATAGGAATTGACACAAGAATTTTCGTCCCACTCAACTCGTCCCAGTCCCACTTGCCCTTCTACGGGGTTATTGGCGCTCGGCCCGCCAAAAAGGGTAATATTTTGCCGATTCGAACAATTGCTTTTCAAATTTTCGCAGATTAAGTGGGACGAAGTGGGACGGATTGCGAGTTCTCGTCGCTGTCCTACTTCCGTCCTGGTTGCCGTCCCACTTTATGCGAAGTGTTTCTGGCGCCCGCCCGACGCTGTGCCCTGCCCGCGGAAAAAATCGACGTGACGGTGAAAAATTGTCTGCGCCGTCGCTGTTTGCGATCGTGTCGCACACCTCGCCGACGGCGTGATGGTCGGGCAAAAAATTTGACGCGCGCCCAGCCGGTCAGCTAGAAGCCATCTCACGAGTCGCGAGACTCTCTGCCTCGGTCGGTTTTGGCTGGTTTTGGCGCTCCACCACCGTCGTCGGCGCGTGGGGCCTGGTACGGACCACAAAACTTGAGCGAGTGCCTCTCCCTGGCGCGAGTCAGGGGCGTTCGAGGTGGAGGAGCCGCTTCCCACTCGCGGCGGCCACCCTCTCCGACGCCCTGGAGCGCCCCTGATTGGCACCAGGGGGATTTTTGCGTGACCAGCTCTCTCCTCAACCAGACCGGCAGACAAGAAGCGTGACCCGCGGGTTGGTGCATAGGCGCGCCCCGCGCGCCGTCAACGCCTTTTTTCCCGTCGGACCGCGGAAATTTTTTGAGAGCGCGGTCTGATGGCCGACGACCTGATCAAGATCGCGCTCTACGGCGACAAGCTCGACCACCGGCCGATCTGCCTCGCCCTTGCGTGGAAGACGTTCGTCGACTTCCTCGTCAACTACGTCGAGGAGTCACCCTGCACGATGGCCCCAGGGCCGAGGCAGTGCGTCGGCAAGAACTGCCCCCACAAGTCCGCGTCGTCGAAGGCGCCTGACGAGACTGGTCGCAATCCGATGGGTTGGTCGCCCGTCGAGATCGTCAACAACCACCGCCTCGACGCCAATGTTCGATCCGTCTACCTGCTCACCCTCGACGTCGATCACCTCACCGACGCCGCGGCCGAGGACGCGCGCGCGCGGTCGCGCGAGTACGTCAGCGTCGTGCACACCACGCACAACTCGCGCCCCGGCGACGTCGGCCTGCGGATCGTCTTCCTCCTCTCGCGCCCCGTCGCCGCGAGCGACTGGCACCGGTTCCTGCGGAGCGCCGTCGCCTACCTTGGCATCGCCGCCGATCCGACCTGCAAAGATCGCTCGCGCATGTACTTCCGCCCGTCGCACCCGCAGGGCGCGCCCTGGTACGCGGACTACTTCGACGACGGTGTGATTCTCGACGTCGACGAGGTTCTCTCCTGGGCGAAGCTCAACCTCGTCGAGGAGAGATTCTCAGGCTCGCCTCGCCTGCCGGCGCCGAGCGAGGCGAAGTGGGACCTCGACGGCGAGCCCGTCTGCGAGGCGATCGACCTCATGGCCAGGTCGTTTCCGGACCGGCGGCGCCACGAACTCTGCCTCGCCATCGCCGGAATGCTTCGCGACAAGGGAGCCACCGTCGAGGACGCGCGCTGGATCGTCCGCGAGATCGCCGAGCAGGGCGGCTCGACGGACCCCGAGACTCGCTCAAAGACCGTCGACCACACCTGGGCGCTCGGCCCCGACGCGGCGCGCACGGCGTTCACGCGCGTGTCTGAGATCGTGGGCGCGGAGGTGGCCGAGGATTTCGGGGACTGGCTCACCGAGGCGGCCTCCGACGCGTTCCTGGAGGGCATCCGGCTCACCCCGGACTCCGTGCGCCTGGGCGCGCAGGAGGGCGCTGAGGGCGCCGAGGATGGCGGGGAGGACGCGCCTCCGCCCCTGCCCAAGCAGACCGTTGTCGACATCAAGGCCGTGCGCGCCGGAATATCGGACGCGGTCCGCAAAAATCGCTCCCGCCCGGGCCGCGACCCGCAGGTCACCGCGATTCTCCTCCAGCGAATTCTCAGCGGGAAGCCCCTCGCGAGCGTCGACAACAAGCTCGACGTCGAGACCGTCCTCGAAAACGAGGTCTTCGGCGTCGACCGGAAGAAGGCCGTGCGCATGGCGATGGGCGCGCTCGCCTTCGCGCTCGACCCGCCGCCCGCGTGGCCGGCGCTGTTCGAGATCGCCCGCGCGTCGCTCACGGCGCTGCACGATCCGACTTCGACGCGCGAGGAGAACTGGCTCCGCGTCGCCGAGAAGGCGTACGGCAAGGCGGTCAAGGCGCGCGAGGTCGGCGAGGCCAAGGAGCGCCAGGCCGAGGAGGAGCGGAGGCGCCTGGCGGCGGCCCGCGGCGCGCTCGCCTCCGACGACGTCTTGACTCTCCTGGAGAAGCGCCCAGACGGCGAGCCGCTCAGCTCGCACGACAACGTGGCAACGATCTTCGAGCGCGACTCGACGTTCTGCTCCCACCTCAAGTTCAACCTCCTGACGAAGGAGATCGAGGTCACCGGGGGAGTCCTCTACGACTACCGCGACAGCGAGGACGCGATGGTGACCGTCGCGCAGCGCTACATCTCGCGCGCCTACGGGCTCAACGTCACGAGGGTCGACGCCGAGAGTCACATCTTTCGCGTCGCGTTCGAGAACAAGTACGACCCGCTCACCGCGTTTTTGAATGGTCTCAAGTGGGATGGCGTCCCGCGCATCTCGAACTGGCTGAAGACGTACTGCTGCGCCAAGGCGGAGAACCCCGAGTACCTCGAAAAAGTTAGCCGGCGCTGGTTTATATCACTCGTCGCGCGTGGCTTCGAGCCCGGGTGCAAGGTCGACACGGTGCTGGTGCTGGAGTCGCTCGGCGGCGTCGGCAAGTCGACGGTGTTCAAGATCATCGGCGGCGAGTGGTTCAACGACACGGCGATTCAGCTCGGCGACAAAGACTCGCGTCTCCTCGCCTCGAAGTACTGGATCTGCGAGCTGGCCGAGATCGTCGCGCTCCGCAACAGCGACCACAACATCCTCAAGAATTTTTTCAGCTCGGCCGTCGACCACATCCGCCCGCCGTACGGCAAGAAGATCGTCCCGCTGCCCCGCCGCTGCGTCTTCGTCGGCACGACGAACGACAACAAATACCTCGTCGACGAGACGGGTAACCGTCGGTACCTCGCGGTCGCGGTCGAGTACACGGAGGACGGCCTGGCGGCGCTCAGGCGCGACCGGGAGCAGCTCCTCGCCGAGGCGGTCGCGGCGTACCGGGCGGGCGAGCAGTGGCACTTTGACTTCAGCGAGATCTCGCTCATCGAGGCGGAGGCCGAGGAGCGCGTCGTCGAGTCGAGCGAGAAGGTGAAGATCCGGGCGTGGTGGTTCGGCATGTCGAAGGCCGAGCGCCCGAAGTCATTCACGATGCTGGAGGCGTACGAGCTGGCCTTCGGCAAGGACATGGACGTCAACGTGCGCTCGGGCACGTTCATGAAGATCGGTCACGTGCTCGCGAAGATGAAGTTCAAGCGGCGCCGCGACGCGACGGGCGCGCGGTCGTGGCGCTACTACGCGACGGACGAACTTTTGAACGCAGAGCGCGAGAGCCGGCGCGGCGGGCTGCTGCTCCTGCCGGGCGGGAAGAGCGACGAGAAGAAGGGTGACTGAGGGCCAGGTACGGTGACTGAGGGTAGGTAGACGAAGGTGATCGAGGGGCAGGTTCGGTGAGGATGAAGGTGATTGAGGGTAGGTCCGGGATGAAGGTGGCTGAGGGCAGGCGGCGACAGAAAGAGTATTAAGGCGGTGCGTTGAAGGTGATGAGGGCAGGTATGGCTCGTCGGTGGGCGTCGGATGTCACAGGGTCTTGCTACTGGTTTGGCATCGAAAGAATTGGTGACGAATGAGTGGAAACGGAAATAGCAGCGGCTTCTCAAAGCGCGCGGTCTTAGACGGGAAGATTCGCTTCCTCTCCGTCTCGCAGCTCCAGAAGTTCGACCCGAACGTCGACGGCGGCTGCAACGCGCGCTGGGCGTTTCAGTACATGCTCGGCAAGAAGGAGGAGCAGACTGACGCCCAGCGCAAGGGCGAGGAGTACGCCAAGCAGCTTGAGAATTATCTGAAGACCGGCCAGGACGCGCTCGTCCCCGAATTGCGCGCCGGAAAGCACCTCCTGCCGCGCCCGGGTGCCGACCTCGACGTCGAGCAATCGTTCACACTCTTGAACACGACGGGCAACAAGGATGAAGACTTCAAGATTATCGTCTCGCTGCGCGACCAGGTGCTCCGCGGGGCTGCCGGCGCGCTCGACGAGCTGCGCGAGCGCGCCGGGCTCCTCGCCTGCGATATTCCCTTCATCGGCGCGCCGGACGTTCGGCACCGCCGCGGCGAGTACATCGACCCCGCGGGCGTGCTGCGCCGCGAGGAGCACGGTGACCGCGTCGTCGAGAACATCGACCACAAGACGACCTCGCGGATCAACGATCACGCGAAGCGCTCGGGCGAGATCGACAAGGGCTGGGCGAAGTCCGTCGAGCAAATCGAAGGAGACCACCAGCTCAACGGCTACGGCAAGGTCGCCCTGAAGAAGCACCCCGGAGCGGAGTACGTCCGCAACTCGCTCAACTACTACCAGACGAAGCACGGCTACGCCGCCGACAAGCGGACGATCTTGATTCCGGCGGAGCGCATCCACCGGCATTGGAGCGAGTGCGTCGAGCCGATCGTGCGGACGATGGCGTCCGTCGCCGCGGCGAAGATCGAGGACATTGAGCGCAACCCGCGCTCCTGCAACGCGTTCCGCCGCCGCTGCACCCACTACGACTACTGCAAGCCAGACCTCAGCGTATTCGAGCTGTTCGACACAAAGCGAAACGGAGAAGAAAAAATGCCCAGCCTCTTCGACACGGTCAACGATACCAGCGCGAACGGAGTTTCGGCGGCGCCCCCGCCGATTCCGCCGCGCCTCAGCGACGCTGAGTACGAGCGCCAGAAGGAGGAGGCGAAGGCGCGTCTCGCGGCGGAGGGTGCCAGCTACGGGAACTGCGGTTGCGGCGCGGCGCTCTCCGCGGCGAACGCATCGCGCCTGCCGTCGGGCGTGGTCAAGCACATCGGCTGCCCGGCCGCGGTGAACCCACCCGACCAGCCGAAGCCAGACTTCGCGTCGTCGGCGAACCCGCTGCCGCGAGAGGAGATCGAGAAGATTGAGAACCCGGAGCTGCGCGCGCGGGCCGAGGCGCACGCGGCGGCGGTCGAGGCCGCCAAGCCGCCCGAGCTTCCAACCGCGCCCGGCCAGAAGAAGTCGGGCAAGTGCGAGGGCAGCGGCAAGTCCGTGACGCTGAGCCCGAAGGAGATCGCTGCGAAGAAGAAGGCGTGCCCCGAGTGCGGTAAGGAGGTGAAGATCACCGTCGGCGACGACTTCACGATTCTGATGCCGGGGCACTTCCCGCCAAAGGGCGAGGCAGCATCGCAATCGCAGGCGGCGCAGGAGCCGCCGCCGCCGCTGCCGAGCGCGGCGAAGCCGGATCAGCAGACCGCTGGCTACGCAGCCGTCATTCAATCGCAGGCCGCGGCTGCTCTGCCGGAAATTCCGGCGATTCCGAGTGTGGCGGAGGCGCCTCCGCCGCTGCCGAAGTCGAGCCCGCCCACCATCGCCACCGCGCAGGGGATCGTCCTCTACGTCGACATCTTCTTCGAGAAGGGCGAGGCGCCCGCGTCCCTCGACGACTGGTATCTCGACTGCATTCGCACGCTGGAGAAGCGCTACGAGGTGAGCGACATCCGCATGGCGCCGAACAACAGCGACATCGGGTACGGGCGGTGGAAGGGCGCGCTCGCGGCGGTGTGCAAGTCGAATTTGCCGCCGCCGGGCGAGTACCAAATCCGCGGCATGGCGACGTCGGAGTTCGTCCCGGTGATCGTCGAGGCTTTGACGCCGCACTGCTCGAAAGTGCGGCGCGCGATTCGGTAGTCGCAAAGGTGATCGAGGACAGGGGTCCGAGCCGACCGATCGACCCTCGAATAGCGGACTGGTCGAGGAGGAGTGAGCGAGATGAAGACGTTCCGCATCGAAAAGCGCTGGGGGAGATTCGACGCCTGGGTTGTCGTCGAGGATCGCATCCTCGGCCGCCGCGTCGCGCGTCGCTCCCTCGGGCGCTGGGTTGAACATTACTGGCCTGGTGAGGCCGAGATGAGGATCGTCGGAGAATGAGTGCGGCGACCGCGCACGCGGAGTCTGAGTCGACGAACGAGCTGCCGCGCATCACCGCGCTGCCGCAGCGCGAGCCGTTCGACTGCGAGCGCGAGGCCGGCGCGCGCCGCTGGGCTCCAGAGGCGCAGGCGCTGATCGAAGTGGTCACCGAGCGCTATCAGCGCAAGCGACTCTCCTGCGGCTGCCAGACGCGGCGAATTTCTCTCGGCTCGGGCGGTCGGCTGGTGATCCTCCGCGAGGGTTCTCCCGGCGAGCCGCCGCCGCTCCCACTCCTCACTACGGTCGAGGCGTTCCGCGCCGACAACTGGCACGATCCCGACGCGCTCAAGCTGCTAGCGTCGATGAGCGTCGGCGCGGAGGCAGAACTCCCGGGCGTTGGCGGCGCGTACTGCCTGACGGAGCTGAATCCGGTCCAGTCGTGGATTCTGTGGGAGGTCCGCAAGACTGAGGGAATCTTCGGCCTCATCAGCGTCGGCGCCGGCAAGACGATCGCGGGGATCTTGGCGCCGCTCGCGGTCGCGAATTGCAAAACTGCCGTCATCCTCGCCAAGCCGGATCAGCGACTCCACTATCGAAAGGCTTACTTGCAGCTGCGCGAGCACTTTCGCGTGCCGACGATTGTTTTTGACGATGGTGACGTGCGCGGATCGTTCTGGGTTCCGGACATGCCGGTGCTCCACTTCGTGCCTTATACGAAATTGTCGTCGACGAAGGCGAGCGACTACCTGGAGAATTTGAACCCAGACGTCATTATTGCTGATGAATGTCACTTACTTGGAAATCGCAGCGCGACGCGTACGATGCGTTTTTCGCGTTTTATGCAGCACCACAATGGCATTCGCTTCCTCTGCTGGTCGGGTTCGCTGCAAAACAAGTCGCTGAAGGATTCGTCCCACCTCGCGGCGCACTCTCTGGGACTCGGCTCGCCGTACCCGATTCGCGACGCCGAGGTCCAGGCCTGGGCCGACTGCATCGACCCGTCGCCGGTCCCCGACACGTACAGCGGCAAGGCGAAGGCGCTGCGCCGCGCGTTCGGCAGCCGCAAAGTCGAGGATGATGTCGAGGCCGAGGGCGTCAAGTCACTGCCGGGCTTCGTCGACGTTGACGACCTCCGCCGCGGACACCGCCGCCGAGTCATCACGACGCCCGGCGTCGTTTCGACGAAGTCCTCGTCGGTTTCGTGCTCGCTGACGATCAATGAGCGCAAGTCTCCACCAATTCCGCGCACCATTCTCGATGACCTCGCGCAGATCCGAAACGACTGCCTCCGCCCCGATGGCGAGGAACTCGTCGAGCAGACCGAAATTGCGATGTGCGCGCGCAGCGTCGGCGCCGGCTACCACTACTACTGGGCGTTCATCCACGGTGAGCCGATTGAATTGATCGACGAGTGGTACGAGGCGCGAAAGGCGTGGAACAAGGAGCTTCGCGCCAAACTCCTCAACAGCGAGGCGCACATGGACTCGCCGCGACTCTGCGCGACCGCGGCTGAGCGCGCGTGGCAGGAGCCCCGCTACGTTGGCGAGCTTCCCGTGTGGCCGGCGAAGTCGTGGCCGGCGTGGGCCAAGATCGCCGACAAAGTGAAGCCGGATCCGCGCGTGAAGTGGATTGACGACTACCTGGCGCGCGACGCGGCCGAGTGGGCGAAAAATAATGTCGGCATCGTCTGGTGCCAGGCGAGCGCGTTTGGCAAGCGTGTCGCGCAGCTCGCGGGAGTCAGCTACCACGGCGGAGGCGTCGATGCGGAGGCGAAGATCCTCGCCGAGGACGGCAAGAAGTCGATCGTCGCGAGCATCAGGGCGCACGGCGAGTCGCGCGACGGACTCCAGCACAAATTCTCGAAGCAATTAATCGCCGAGATTCCGTCGTCGGGGAAGTCGTGGGAGCAGCTCCTCGGTCGCCTCGCGCGCCAAGGTCAGCAGGCTGACACCGTCGAGTCCGAGGTCTACATGCACGTCGCGGAGAATCGCGACGCGTTTCGAAAGGCGATCATGTACGCCGAATTCATCGAGGCGACGACGCCGAACCGGCAATTGCTGCTGTGCGCGGACATCGGCTTTGAGGTCTAGGTGATTCGAGGACAGGGATGCCGTCAGCTTTGCTCGGTGACGTGGACAGGAAATGCGAGAGAAGCCAGGTAGAGATTTTTTGCGGTGATGCGAGAGGACAGGGACCAGGGGCAGATGATCTTGCGGCGATTAGTTCGACGACAGGGACAAATCACAGGACAAAGTTTTGCTGACGGAGAAACGTGAATGACTGAGACATCGAAGGCTGCGGCAATCTCCATCGCCGACACCGCGGCGCAGCTCCGGGCGATGGTTTTGAAGGCGATTGTCGACGCCGGCCAGGCCGGGCTCACCTGTGACGAGCTGGAGGAGCGCCTGGAGATGCGCCACCAAACCGTCTCCCCGCGCGTAAACGAACTCTGGGAGGCCGGCGAGATCGGTGACTCGGGGCAGCGGCGTGTTACGCGCAGCAACCGCAAAGCAATCGTCTGGGTGACGTGGGATCTCGCGCCCGCGGCGGAGTCCCAAAATTCAGCAGCGCCCTCGTCCGTCGGGAAGAATCTCCCCGTCGGCGCCGTCGACTACCGCATTGTCTACGCGGACCCGGCCTGGGAGTACAAGAACAAGGGCCGCGGGGCCGCGGCGAACCACTACGACGAGATGACGGTCGAGGAAATCTGCGCGCTCCCCGTCGGCCAGCTCGCGCCGAACTCGGTGCTCTTCATCTGGGGGACGTGGCCTAACCTGCCCGCGTGCATGAGAGTGATCGACGCCTGGGGCTTCACGTTCAAGACGTGCGGCTTCACCTGGTTCAAGTACCACGAAGGCTCCGGCAAGGAGTGCGTCGGCGGCGGATTCTGGACGCGCGCCAATACGGAGTTCTGCCTGATCGCCGTCCGCGGGAAGTACCCGAAGCGGATCTCGAAGAAGATTCGCCAAATCATCGAGAGCGAGCCGGAGTTTGTGCTCAAGGCGCCGCGCGGCGAACACTCGGCGAAGCCGGCCGAGGCTCGGAAGCGAATCGAAGAGTTGATGGGGACGAATCTCGCGCGCATCGAACTATTCGCGCGCGAGCGCGTCGCCGGCTGGGACGCCTGGGGTGACGACAAAAACCTCGGCGGATCGGACGTGCAGTTACTGCCCGAAGTCATGGAAGTCGAGCTGGTCACCGAAGAGGTGACCGAGGAAAAGGAGGTGCCGCAACAGACCGCCGGGCAGCTGTACGAGGCTGCGGCCTTGGCGGAGCGCCAGCAGGTGTTCGATTTTTTCGAAGAAGTACAACCCAATACTCAAAATGCAAACGCAACCGCAAATCACGGAGAGACTGAAATGGCGAATCTACCTGCCGATATGTCCCAGGAAGTTGGAAAGGCCCGCACCGCTGGCGGTGGCAGCTTCATCCAGCACGGCGACTACGTTTGGATGATCAAGCGCTGGTTCTACCAGAAGATCCAGGATCGCTGCATCATCCTCGAAGTCATCGCGATCGAGGCGCGCAAGAAGGTCGTCTACGAGGGTGACAAGAAGGTTGAGGACGAGCCGAATGAGGTCGGGTCCGAAGCCTCGGACGTCGCGAACTTCGACGGCGACGGCAAGCTCTCGGCGCCGGGCAACGCTCGCGCGCCCGTCCTCGCGCTCTTCGGCTTCGTCGAGGGTTCGGTGAAGGACGATCTCGTGTCCGGCACGCTCGACGAGGTGGTCGGCGAGAAGCAGCCGGCCGCCGGTATGCTCATCGGGTGCTCGACGTTCCCGAAGGAGATTCGGTCACGCAAGGGCACGTACATCGTGGGCCGCAACTGGACGCACATCGCCAAGCCCGGGCAGGGCGTGAACGCCGCCGACAACGTCCGCGCGCGACTCGAAGCGCTGAAGACCGGCCCCCAGGCGCTCATCAAGCTCGCGACGGAGCAGCTCGCCAAGGCGCGCAGCCAGGGCACCGCGCCCGCGTTGGTCGACGCGTCGGCGTCGACGATTGCGACCGCTCCGCCGGCCTCGGCGCCGGAGATCCCGGTCGTGCCGGGCCTCCCCGAGATCCCGCCCGCCGGGATCACGCGCGAGAAACTCTTCGCCGACGGGTGGAAGACGCACCCGAGCGACGCCTCGTACATGTACCGGGGCAAGGAGATCAAGCTCGAAAAGGACCTCCTCGCCGGGCAGTAGAGCGAGCACGCCTTGATCGACAACGGAAAATTCACGCACGGTAAGTACGCCGGGTCGGTGGTTTCGGCCGCCGACCCGGCCTTCCTCTCGTGGGCCATCGCCTCGCGCGCGGAGCTGGCGTTGACGGACGCGCAGGTCTTGGAGCTTGAGATTGCGCTCGCGCCGCCGCTGCCGCCGAAGCCGGCCCCGACGCTGTTCTCGGTGCCAGACCTGCGGCGAGAGATTGTCTTCACTGACGAGCAGGAGCGAGCGCTCGACTCGATCGGCGAGTGGATTGTGGGCGGCGGAAGGTTCTTCTCGCTGAGCGGGGCCGCTGGAGTCGGAAAGACGACCATCGTTCGCGAGATCGTGAACCGTTACCCGTGGGTGGCGCTGACGGCGATGACGGGGCGCGCGGCGCTGCGGCTCAGCCAGTGTGCGTACCACGAGGCGTCGACGCTCCACTCGGCGCTCTACTACCCGCCGCCGCCGGGTTCCTCGATGTTCACGCGAATGCGGGAGCCGCCGAGTCAGTTTGTCGCCGTCGATGAATGCTCGCTGACCACGCCTGCGGTGTTAGAGGATCTCAAGAAGTGGGCTTCCAACGGCGTGAAGATCCTCTTCATCGGCGACTCGTTCCAATTACCACCGGTCATCTCGAAGGAGGAGGCTGAGAAGTACGGCGACGACTTCTCCGTCTTCAAGTTCATCCTCGGCGCGGAGCTGACGACCGTCATGCGCTCGGCCGGCGGCGTGCTCCAGGCGGCGACGCGCGTGCGCGAGACCGGGGAGATTTGCCGCGAGAATTTTGACGGATACGAGTTTCGCAGGGAGCGCGACCCGCTCACGGCAGGCGTCGAGGCGTATCTCTCAGACCCCAGCGACCATTTTTTGATCACGTGGCGAAACGCCGTGCGCATGGCGGCGAACCGGATGATCCGCGAGCGGCTTAGTCGCGAGGGACTCCTCCCAGATCCTGGCGAGCCGGTGCTGATTCGCAAGAATGGCCAGGGTTTTTTGAATGGGGAGGTGATCGACTGCGGCGAGTTCACGACCGGGCCGACGATTGCTGGATTGCGCACGATGTGGATGAGCACTGGCCGGGGTCCGCTGCTCGTCTCATTTGACGGCGGTTCGAAGGAGCGCGGCGGGGAATTCTTCGACGGCGGAAATCCATGGGTGGATGATTTGAGGAAGTACCACGCCGAGCTGACCAAGAATAATTACCCGGAGCCGGTTCCAATTACGTGGGGGTATTGTCTTACGGCGCATGCTGTGCAAGGCGGCGAGTCGAGGCGGGCGACTGTATTTCTCTGCCGTGGCGACGATCGTAGCACGCACTTTAGAAAGCCTACGACTCTCCCGTCGGGGAGGACGGCGAGTTTTGCCGCGCGCTGGACGTACACGTCAATTACTCGCTCGAAAAAACAAACAACAATGATTACTGGATAAAGGAGTTTTTGTTGGCTCAAGTGATCGAAAATTACCGCAGCTTCGACACCGAAACGTTTCTATTCCGCCCCGGTGAGATGGCGCCTACGCTCGTCTGCGGCTCGGTCGCGCGCGTTAGCGAAGACGGAAAAATCGTCGGCGAGCTGCTCCCGACGCCCGAGGACGCCGAGCACACGTTCGCCGAGCTAATCGCGAAATACGTTCTCGTCCTCGCGAACGGCTCCTACGACTTCGCGGTGCTCATGGAGCGGAATCCAGGCCTGCGCCACCCCATTTTCAAAGCACTGCGCGAGGGCCGCGTTCACGACATTCTTCCGGCCGAGGCGCTCCACGCCATCTACTACGGACACCTCGGGAAGAATCCGGACCACAGCGACTTGAGAACGTCGTCCGGAAAAGTTTCGAAGCGATACAGTTTGGAGATCGTCACTCGGCTCGTCCTCGGGCGCGACGACGCAAAGCTCAACGACGCCTGGCGCACCTCCTACGCGCTGCTGCTCGGAATTCCTGTTGAGCACTGGCCGGCAACGGCGTCGACCTACCCCGTCGACGATTCCCGCAACACGCTGGAGGTCGGCGTCGCGCAGAAGTTCGGCAGGGCTGAGCACGCGTGGGCGGAGGTTCCGGCGATCGGCGGAGGCGCGCTCACCGCGTGCAAGCGCTGCGGCGAGATCTTTCCGTCGAACACGCGGTGCGAGAAGAATACTGAGGGCGGCCACAAGAACATCAGCAATCTCCCGGCCCAAGTTCGAGCCGCGTTCGCGCTCCACCTCGGCTCGGCGTGGGGTCTCCGCACGGATCCGGTGCGCGTCGAGAAGCTCGCCGCCGAGGTCGAGGAGAAGCACAGAAGAGCCGTCGAGAGATTTCAGAAGAAGGGCTGGATTCGGCAGGATGGCTCCGAGGACCAGATCGCCGTCAAGAAGGCGGTCGCGCTGGCGTACGGCGCGACTGGAAAGTGTGGACGGTGCGGCGGTACTGGCCAGGTGGTGAAGTACAAGACGATCGAGTGCCGCGGCGAGAAACTGAAGGGTCGATATCAGGGCTGCCTCGGCGCGGGGTGTGTCATCTGCAAGGGCGCCCGCGCGTTCGACCGCGAGGATGGGTTGAAGACCTGCAAGAACGTCTTCAATGATCGTGGTGAAGTAGTTGAGCCTGGCTGCGATGGTACCGGGCTCGACTTGTCGACGGCGCCCATGCTGCCGCGCTCGGACAAGCTCGGTGTGAAGACTGACCGCGACGCCTCGATGGAGTCCGGCGACGAAGACTTGGCGGATTTCGGCGAGAATGAATTTGAGAAGAGTCGCTCAACGTACGTGCCCTACCTGAGGAAGGGCATTTACGCACCACTGCCGTACCAGTCAAACGTGCTGGTGGCGACTGGGCGTGTTTCGTACGAGGGGTCGCCGCTGCACCAGATGCCGCGGCAGGGCGGTGAGCGCGGCTGCATTCGCGCGCGTGGCGCGTGGTGTGGCTCTCCGATTGAGTACGTGCTCGGGTCGACGGATTACGAAGCTGGAGAGTTAGTGACTCTTTCTCAGCTATGTTACTGGCTTTTCGGCTATTCACGTATGCGAGAAGTGATTAATGCGCATGGAAAGCCGGGCATTCTTCACTCAGATCTTGCGGCAGAAGTTCTTGGCATTTCACTTGAAGAATTTTTAATCCGACTCAAATCGAAGGATAAGCAGGCAGGTGATTTTCGACAGGCGGCCAAATGGACGAATTTCGGGAAGCCGGGAGGTATGGGGATTCCGAAGATGATTTTGACAAACAGAAAGAAAAATGCCGGTTTTACTGAGTGCGAGACAGGGCCGGCGCGAATGACTAAATTCGACGGCAGCATTGTCTCTGGTTTTTGGGGAATTCGATACTGCATCCTGATTACTGGCGCACAATATTGTGGAACCGAGAAAATAACTGAGTGGAAAGGGTACCCGTGCGCACCAATCTGCAAAGCGTGTGCAAATGTTTGTGAAAACATTCTCGGCCCTTCCTATTTCAAGCGCTACCCGGAGATCAAAGACTACTTCGCCTGGGCCAGCAAGAACGTGAAGGAGGGTCGACCGGCGCCGTCGGTGGTGTGGAACGCCGAGAAGCAGGTCCCCGAAATCATCCGCGAGCGCGGCGGCTGCGACTACCCGGCGTTCTGCAACAACGGATTTCAGTCGATGCTCGCCGACATCGGCAAGCACGCCTTCTACACCGCCACGGAGGAGTGCTACCTCGGCGTCAAGGCTGACGGGACCGAGTCGCCGCTCGCCGGGAGCCGGCTTCCAATCTACCTGCACGACGAGCCGCTGTCGGAGCTAATTCTCGACAAGGCGCACGTCGCCGGGCCGCGCATCGCCGAGATCATGGTGGAGTCAGGCGAGCTTTTCGCCCCGGACGTGACGTGGAAGGCCGAGACGGCTTTGAGCTTCTACTGGGAGAAGGCCATGGAGCCCGTGTATCAAAATGGGATCCTCGTCCCGTGGGGGACGATTCCCGACGAGCATCGAGCGAGATTCGCAGCATAATTGGTGATTCGGTGATTGAGGATTGAGGACAGGACGACAGACGAGGAGATCCGCAGCGTAATTGGTGATCGAGGATAGGTGAAGGAGCGCTACGCAAGTTGTTTAACGTTTTTTGTTGACACGCAAGTGCAACTCTGAGGTAATTCTACGCATGCTGGTTTTGCGTATTCTCTGCGCGCTGAGTTTTACGTGCGCAACTGCGTCCGCCCAGTCCTACGAAGATGGAGTGCAAGCCTTCGTCGGCAAGGATTACGAAACAGCATTTCAGATCTTCGTCAGCGTTGCGCGCTCTTTGAGAGATAAACCGTCAGAATTACTCTATAACCTTGCGCTCGTCTCCCTGCGCCTCAACAATCCGTTTCTCGCTCGATCGTATTTTCGAGCCTACCTCCACTCCGTCAAAGATCTGCGTCGCGCCTACGAGCCGGCTGGCGCGCGAAAAGTGACTCAGCGAATTATCGACGACATCGGTGGCGATTGCCACCCGTGTCGGCTCGACACGGCTACGCCGCCGGGGTTGGAGCCAGTTATTTCGGAAAAAGAATGCTCAGAGCTTCTCGCGAGAATTGGCGCTTGTCGAAGGAGGCCGTGATGGAGCGTAGCCAAAAGAAGAGTGGCTCTGCTGACGCGACAGAGACTCAGGATGCTGTCGGCGGAGGAGGCCTCCACGATCGCGCGCGACTCCTGCGCGCCGCGAAGCGCCGAAAGGACCGGAAGAATAGCGAGGAGCCGAAGAAGAATGCGGCAGTTGCGGAGAAGGGTGCGCTCGCGCCCCCGGAGAATATCTTCGCGGCGGATGGCGCAGACGAGGAGGGTGAGCGCGGCGAAAATACCGCGTTCGAAGACAACGCGGTGCTCGGCGGTGCTCACCGCATGGAGCACGCCAAGTCCGAAGAGGCCGGCGTCGAAGATGTGGGCGAGACCGCCGAGCTTGCCTCGAAGGGCGCAGACGCCATCGGCGTCGGGGGAGCCTCCGAGCGCGTGCTGCGCGCGTTCAAGATGCCCAACATCATCGAAAAGCTCCAGAAGGGAGATTTCTCTGGCGCGTTCACTGAGCTGGTAAAGCTCGCCGATCCGATTGAGGTTGCCGAGGCGGCTGAGCACATTGCTCCCTCGCTCGGCTTTCCGCGCCTCGGGAGAGTCTTCAAATTCTTCGCTGAGCACGGGACCGAGCTGAACGCGCTCATGGCAATGGTCGAGTGGACGAAGAAGGGCTTTAGGGAGATTCGCGAGGCGCACGAGCGCGGCGACCAGGAGAATCGCATCGATCTGTACGCTGACGCGTACGCGCACGCCTTCTTGCTCGGAGACCCTGGCCAGGCTGCGCTGCGGGCGGCGACGGACGAGGAGCGCGAGGCGGTGAAGTCTGGCTCTGAAGATGGTGCCGCGGCGGCGGGTGCGACTGGCGAGCTAGCTCCCGTCATCGCCCAAGAGCTGCTCAAGCGTTACGGCAGTCCGGAGGGCGCCGCGCGGCACATCAAGAGTGAGCTTCTGAAGCGTGCCGGGCTAGAGTCCCAGGCGAAGGCGAGGACGGGCGCGTGAACTCTTTTCGACACAACAGTGAGCCGA
>Ga0335069_10000768_pt1 | contig 52160 bp, 51 predicted proteins | sample Lox_Sample_11_FD_206714 | JGI IMG/M metagenome (GOLD analysis project Ga0335069, IMG submission 206714) | Soil microbial communities from Loxahatchee National Wildlife Refuge, Florida, United States - Lox_Sample_1.1 | ecosystem: Environmental > Terrestrial > Soil > Wetlands | place: USA... | reverse complement strand
GACGGACAAGCCACCGCGGCCCTTCCAGCGGGGGGTCGGCGGGCGGCCCACCCTGGTGAGCAACGTGGAGACCCTGGCCAACCTGCCCTACCTGCACCGGCACGGCTCGGCGGAGTTCCGCTCGGTGGGCACCTCGTTGTCGGTGGGCACCTTCCTGGTCACGCTGACGGGCGGCGGCCGACCACCGGGCCTCTACGAGGTGCCGCACGGCCTCCCCTTCCGTGAACTGCTTGCGCTGCACGGGATTTCGTCGGACCAGGTGCAGGGTGCGCTGCTGGGCGGTTACTTCGCCGGACTGCTCAACCGGGTTGTGCTGGACGCGACGCTGGACCACGAGACGCTGCGCGGACTGGGCAGCGGCCTGGGCTGCGGTGCGATCTCGGTGATCACCGACGACTGTCCCGTCGCCGTCGCCGCGTCCGTGCTGGCCTACTTCGACCGGGAAAACGCCGGGCAATGCGGTTCGTGTTTCAACGGGACCGCGGCGATGGCCGCGGTCGCCTGCGCGCTGCGTGACGGCGCCGCCACGCCCGACGACCTCGACCGGCTGCGCCGGTGGTCGGTGACGCTGCGCGGTCGCGGAGCGTGCGCCACGCTGGACGCCGCGACCAACGTGGCGGGCAGCCTGCTCGACCAGTTCCCGCAGACGGTGGCGCGGCATCTCGACAACACCTGTGAATCGTGCCGTGCCAACGTGTTTCGCGCCGAACGGCCATACGAGGTGGAGGCGGTGGTCTACGCGTGAGCGGGGGCATGAAAATCCATCTCGACCGCACCCTGTGCGACGGCTTCGGCATCTGCGCCAAGCACGCACCCGAGTACTTCTCGCTCGACGACTGGGGATACGCGTGCGTGATCGGGGACGGCACCGTCGCCGAGGCCGACCGCGACGCGGTCATGCGGGCCCTGATGGACTGCCCGGCGCACGCCATCATGGAGATGGACGAACGTCGACCGGATGACGTGGCGCCTCAACCGAGCACCGACGAGGATCCCGCCGCCCACGTCAACACCGAGGCGAACGAAGCCGAATGGGGTTTCACGCGTTGACACGTCCGCTGCCGCTGCTCACGCTGGACAACGAATTCTTCTGGACGTCAGGAGCCGACGGCACCCTGCGGATGCAGGAATGTCAGGCCTGCGAATCGCTGATCCATCCGCCGGCGCCGGTGTGCCGGTATTGCCGGGCGCGCGACATGGGTGTGCGGGACGTTTCCGGCAGGGCGACGCTGGCCGGGTTCACGGTGAATCATCGGTTCAGCCTGCCCGGGATGCCGGCCCCTTACGTGGTCGCGCAGGTGGCGATCGCGGAAGATCCCCGGGTCCGGCTGACCACCAACATCGTGGAGTGCGACCCCGGCCGGCTCGAGTTGGGCCAGCAGGTGGAGGTCGTCTTCGAGCACATCGAGGACGTCTGGCTGCCGCTCTTCCGGCCGGTTCCGGGAGCCGAATCCGGTTCCCTGCCGCCCGACGAGATCGAGCCCGAGCGCTTCGGTGAACACGTCCGCCCCATGCTCACCGCGGAGAAGTTCGAAGACAAGGTCGCGCTGACCGGAATCGGCATGTCACCGATCGGGCGGCGGTTGATGCAGCAGCCGCTGTCGCTGACGGTGCAGGCCTGCGAGGCCGCGATCGCCGACGCCGGGCTGACCCTCGCCGACATCGACGGCCTGTCCACCTACCCCGGCGCGATCAATGTCGGCGGCTTCGGCGAGGGCGGGGTGACCGCGCTGGAGGCGGCACTGGGCATCCGCCCGACCTGGCACAACGGCGCCATGGAGACCTTCGGTCCGGGCGGGTCGGTGATCGCCGCCATGCTCGCCGTCGCCGGCGGCCTGGCCCGGCACGTGCTGTGCTTCCGCACGCTGTGGGAAGCCACCCACAACGAGCTGATGAAGCAGGGCAAGGTCACCCCATCGATGGGCCGCGTCACGGGCTGGACATTCCCGTTCGGCGCCACCTCGGCCGCACACACCCTGGCGATGAACGCGCAGCGGCACTTCCACCGTTACGGCACGACGAAAGAGACGCTCGGCTGGATCGCGCTGAACCAGCGCGCCAACGCCGAGCTCAATCCGACCGCGGTCTATCGGACCCCGATGACGATGGACGACTACCTCAACGCCCGGCCCATCACCACACCGTTCGGCCTCTATGACTGCGACGTCCCGTGCGACGGCGCGATCGCCGTCATCGTCTCCGCCGTCGACGCGGCGCGCGACCTGGCCAAGCCGCCGGTTTTGGTCGAGGCGGTCGGCACGCAGATCATCGAGCGAATCGACTGGGACCAAAGCACTCTCACCCACGAGCCGCAGGTGCTGGGCCAAGCCGCGCACGTGTGGACCCGCACGTCGCTGCGCCCCACCGACGTCGACGTCGCCGAACTGTACGACGGCTTCACCATGAACTGCCTGTCCTGGATCGAGGCGCTGGGCTTCTGCGGCATCGGCGAGGCCAAAGAGTTTCTCGACGGCGGCAAGAACATCGCCCGCGACGGCCTGCTGCCGCTGAACACCCACGGCGGCCAGTTGTCGCACGGCCGCACCCACGGCATGGGCCTGCTGCACGAAGCGATCAGCCAACTGCGCGGCGAGGCCGGCGACCGGCAGGTCACCGGCCCCCGCGTCGGCGTTGTCAGCAGCGGCGGGCTCACGCCCAGCGGCGTTCTGCTTTTGCGGGCCGACGCGTGAGCGCCGCGCCGGCTGTCCGCCCCCGGTTGGTGATCGTCGACGGCGTGCCGATGTCGGCGCTAATCGCCGAAGCGCCCGAGCCCAAGGCCGTCATCGTGGCCATCCACGGCGGAGGCACCACCGCGGTCTACTTCGACTGCCCGGGCCACCCGTCCCTCTCGTTGCTGCGGACCGGCGCGGCAGCGGGATTCACCGTGGTGGCGCTCGATCGGCCCGGCTATGGCAGCTCGGCGCCTTATCCCGAGGCCATGGTCGAAGGCGATCAACGCGTCAACCTCGCCTACGGGGCGATCGACCGCATCATCGGCGAACGGCCAAGCGGCGCCGGCGTATTCGTGATGGGACACTCGGGCGGGTGCGAACTGACGATGCGGATGGCCGCCGACGAACGCGGCGGTGATCTGCTCGGCGTCGAATTAGCGGGCACCGGCCGGCACTGGCACCCCGCGGCCCGAGAGCTGCTCAAGACGGCGACCCGGCAGAGCCGCCCAGCCGGCATGCGCGAGCTGCTGTGGAGCCCGGAACGGCTGTATCCGCCCGAGATCCTCACCGGCGTAACGGTTTCCCCGTCGGCGCCCGCCTACGAGGACCAGGCGGTCTCGGACTGGGCCCGCCAGACCTTCCCGGCGCTCGCCCCCGCCGTGCGCGTCCCGGTGCATTTCAGCATTGCCGAGTACGAACGGGTCTGGCAGACCGACGATTCGGCGGTAACCGAGATCACCGCCATGTTCTCCGGCGCGCCCCGGTTCGCCGTGCACCGGCAGCCCGAGGCGGGACACAACATCAGCCTTGGCCACACCGCCCCGGATTATCACGCGGAGGTTCTTTCGTTCGCCGAGGAATGCGTGGCGGCCCGCGCGAACAAGGTTGACGCACACGATGACCTGGCGGCCGGATGAAAGTCGGATTCATCGGGCTGGGCAGCCAGGGCGGCCCGATGGCGCGGCGGATCGTCGACGCCGGCTACGAGACGACGCTGTGGGCGCGCAGGCCCGCGACCCTCGAGCCGTTCGCCGATACCCCGGCCATCCTCGCCGCGTCGCCCGCCGAACTCGCCGCGGCCAGCGACCTGGTCTGCCTGTGCGTGGTCGGCGACACCGACATCGAGGAAATCACCTCAGGCGAGGGCAGGCTGCTGGCGGCGATGGAACCGGGCGGCGTCATCGCGGTGCACAGCACGGTGCATCCCAACACATGCCGCGGGCTCGCGAAAAAAGCTGGCGCCCGAGGCGTTTCAGTCATCGACGCACCGGTCAGCGGCGGCGGTGGCGCCGCGTCCGAGGGCCGCCTGCTGGTGATGGTCGGCGGCGACGCCGACGTCGTCGAGCGCTGCCGCCCGGTGTTCGAAACCTACGCCGATCCGGTCGTGCACCTCGGCGACCTGGGGTCCGGGCAAACCACCAAACTGCTCAACAACCTGCTGTTCACCGCCAACCTGGGCACGGCGGCCGCCGCCCTGTCGCTGGCCGACGCGCTGGGTGTCTCCCCCGATCGGTTCATCGAAGTCGTCTCCCGCGGCAGCGCAAACAGCTTCGCGCTCAACGCCCTTGGCGGTGTGGGCGGCCTGGAGCGCCTGGGCGGCCTGGCGGGGACGCTGCTGCAGAAGGATGTCCGCCTGATCGCCGAACTCGCCGAGCGGGCCTCGGCCGACCCCGGTGCCGTGCTCGACGCCGCCGACGCCACGCTGGCTTCGATGGGACATCCCCGATGAGGGCCCGATGAGGGTCGGATTCATCGGCGCGGGCCGGATGGGACGCCCGATGGTGGCCCGCCTCGTCGAGGTCGGCCACGACGTACGGGTCCTGGGCCGGACGGACGAGCGGCGCCGCGACCTCGAGCGCCTGGGTGCCCGCCCGGTGAGCGGGGTGCCCGAGGCCGGCGCGCAGGCCGATGTCGTGATCGTCTGCGTGTTCACCGACGAACAGGTGCGGGAGGTCTGCCTGGACGGCGCCCTGCTGCCCACCATGGCGCCGGGTTCGACATTGGTGGTGCACACCACCGCAAGCCCGAGAACGATCGAGGCCGTCGCCGCCCGCGCCGACCATGTCGGGGTGGTCGACGCCCCGGTCAGCGGCGGCCCGCACGACATCGCGGCCGGCAGGTTGACGCTGTTCGCGGGTGGCGCCGACGACGCAGTGGCGCGGGTGCGAAACGTGCTGGGCTGCTATGGCGATCCGGTCGTGCACGTCGGACCGCTCGGCGCCGGCCAGAAGGTGAAGCTGGTCAACAACGCGCTGTTCGCCGCTCAGATCGGGCTGCTGGCGGAGTCGATCCGACTGGGCGAACGCCTGGGCGTGCCGGAGTCGACCCTGCTGGCCGCCCTGCCGCACGGCAGCGCAGCGAGCCGGGTGCTAGACATCGTCGCGGCCGGGGGTTCCGTCGCGTCGTTCGTCGAGGTCGCCGGCGAATTCGTCGGCAAAGACGTGTCGGTCGCCCGCGGCGTCGCCACGGAATTGGGCAGCGATCTCGGCGTTTTGGACGACGTCATCGACGGCGTGGGGCCCTTGGCAAATAACGCCCGGAGGGTTTGAGAAGGCGGCGTTTTGATCTTTCCGGTTCCACACGAAAGCGCTACCGTTAGCGTTACAGTCAGGCAATCCGCTGTAACGGTTTCAGCCCGCCGATGAGGAGCACGCAGTGACCAAACCGAAGGTTGTCTTCGATCCGTACTCCGAGGACTACTTCAACGATCCGTTCGACATCTACCGGCGGATGCGCGAGGACGCGCCACTGTATTACGACGAGAAAGAGGACTTCTACGCGCTGACCCGCCACGAGGACGTCGCGGCCGCGTTCAAAGACTTCGAGACCTATTCCTCGGCGCGCGGCTGCGACCTCGCGATGGTGCGGCGAGGCCTGTCCCCCGAGCAGAAGTCGATCATCTTCATGGACCCGCCGGAGCACCGCCACATGCGCAGCCTGCTCAACAAGGCGTTCACGCCGCGGGCCATTCAATCGCAGCGCGAGACGGTTGTCGAAGTCATCGACAAATACCTGGGCGTGGCCGATCCCGACCAATTCGACGTCGTTCAGGACTTCTCCGGGCCGTTCCCGGTGGAGGTCATCACCCGGATGGCCGGGGTGCCAGAGGAATACCGCCAGCAAGTGCGGCACTGGATCGACACCAGCCTGCATCACGAACCGGGACAGATCGAGATCAGCGAAGCCGGGATGCAGGCCAACATCGACACCGCGATGTACTACTTCGGCCTGATACAGGAGCGCCGCGCCGATCCGCAGGAGGACATGATCAGCAGGCTGATCGCCGCCGAGATCCCCGGCGATGACGGTCAGCCCCGCAAGCTGGACGACATCGAAATCACCGCCTTCGCCACCCTTTTGGGCGGGGCGGGCGCCGAGACCGTCACCAAGTTGCTGGGCAATGCTGCTGTGATCTTCGCCCGCAATCCCGACCAGTGGCAGCTGCTGCTCGACGACCGCGACAAGATCCCCGGTGCGGTCGAGGAGCTGTTGCGCTACGAGGGGCCGGTCCAGTACAACGTCCGCTACACCCTCAAGGAGGCACACGTCAGCGGCGGCGTGATTCCCGCGGGCAAACCGGTGTTCCTCTGCGGCGCCGCGGCGAACCGGGATCCGGACGCCTTCACCGACGCCGACACGTTCAACGTCGAGCGCGACCAGACCGAGGCGCAGCACCTCGGCCTCGGATACGGGATTCACAGCTGCCTGGGTGCGGCGCTGGCCCGCATGGAAAGCAGGATCGCGCTGGACCGGCTGCTGGACTTCATGCCGCGCTACGAGGTGGACTGGGCGGGGTGCGAGCGGGTGAACATGCAAAACGTCGCCGGCTGGAAGAATGTACCCGTCAAGGTGCTTCGGTAAAGGGGGCCGCAATGAGAATCGAAGTCGATTGGGACCTTTGCGAGAGCAACGGCGTTTGCATGGGCATCAACCCCGAGATATTTCACCTCGGCGACGACGACATGCTGACCGTCCTGAAGCCGGAGGTCACACCGGAGACCGAGGCGGACGTCCGCGAGGCCGTGCGTCAGTGCCCTCGCCAGGCGATCTCCATCGTGGAGTAGCGATCAGCTACTGGCCGAAGGTATTTCGAAGCCGGCGAGGATGACCGCGTTGCAGTCGGCCGCCGCTTGGCGCAGCTTCGCCGCCTTTTGGTAGGCCTCGGACTCGTACCACGCCCGGGCGGCATCCACCGATTCGAATTCCAGCACGACGGTCTGGTCGCCGTGCCAGCTGCCCTCGAGGGCCTTGGGAGCGGTGTCCACCGCGAGGATGTTGACGCCACCCATCGCCGCTCCCGCGGCTTGGCCGTAGGCCTTCATGCCCTCAGGATCTTTGATGGCCTCGGTGAGGATGACATATCCTTTGGGCATTACGTCTCCTTCGTGAGATCGCTGATGGCCTGCTCGGGACAGCATTGGATGGCCTCCTGGGTGGCGGCCTCGAATTCCGTTGGGACGTCGGAGGTTATCGCCTCCGCGTAGCCATCGTCGGTCAGGCTGAACACTTCCGGGCACAGCGTCGTGCACACGCCGTGGCCGCGACAGCGTTGGTCGTCGACCCAAACCCTCATGCCGGCGTGAACTCCAGGTGCAGTTCCGTCAGCCCGCGCAGGATGTAGGTCGGAACGTATTGGTAGCGGCGGTCATTCGCCGGACCGTGCACGCCCTCGTTGATCCTGATGTCGGATGTCCGGTCGAGCAGGCGCTCGATCGCCACCCGGGTTTCGGCGCGCGCCAGCGGTGCGCCGGGGCAGCTGTGGATGCCGCGCCCGAACGAGATGTGCTGGCGAGCGTTCTTGCGGGCGGGATCGAATGTGGCCGGGTCCTCGAACCGGCGCGGGTCCCGGTTGGCCGCCGCCTGCACGATCATCACGGTGGTGCCGGCGGGCAGGTCCACCCCGCCGACGTTGACCGGCCTGCGGTTCAGCCGGAAGTCACCTTTGACCGGGCTCTCGTGGCGCAGCGACTCTTCGATGAAATTGGGGATCAGGCTGCGGTCCTTGCGCAGCTGCGCCTGGATGTCCGGGCGCTCCCCGATGGTTTGCAGCGCGGCGCCGAGCAGCCGCACGGTGGTTTCCTGGCCAGCCGAGAAGACGTTGCTGGCGACGCGGGCCACGTCTTCGACCTCGGGGATCGAGCCGTCGGGGTAGGTCGCGGTGGCCAGGCCGGTCAGCACGTCGTCGCGGGGCTCGCGCCGGCGGTCCCGGACGTAATCGGAGAACAGGCCGTAGAGGAATTCCAGCGGACTGTGGGCCAGGGACCCCCTGGTGCCGCCGATGCCGCCACCTGCGTGCTCAGCTATGCCCTTGACGAACTTGCCGCGATCCTCCATGGGAACGCCGAGCAGGTCGGCGATGACCAGCAGCGTGAACGGGCCGGCGAAGCCCTTGATGAATTCGCCGTGCCCTGGCGCGAGGAACGTGTCGAGCGCCTGGTCGGCGAGCACCCACATGGCGTCCTCGTTCTCCTTGAGGCGCTTCGGGGTGATCAGCCGCATCATCAGGGAGCGGTGGTTGGTGTGGGTCGGCGGGTCGAGCGTGGGCAGCTGGTCGCTGAACGGCAGCTCGTCGCGGTGCTGCTCGATCAGCTCGGTCACGTCGTCACCCTCGAGCGGCACCGGGAAGCCGGGAAACGGTCCGGTCACCGAGATGCACGAGGACCACGTCTCGGCGTCGTTCAGCACTGCGCAGGCTTCGTCCCAACCCGTCACCATGGTGACGCCGTGGTGGCCTTCCCGGGTCACCGGGCATTGTTCCCGCAGCGACTCGTAGTAGGGATAGGGGTCCGCGATGAGCTCGGTACCCCGGAAGAAGTCCGTCTTGGAGAAGTCGTTCGCCATCTTGCTCCGTTCGAATCTCAGCAGTGAGAATGATCCTCTCAGAGATGAGCATTACATTTCCACACGGCCCGGACCCCGTCAACGACAGCTCGGGGCCGCCGACCGTGGCTCGAGCGGGTCGATCAGCCGGCGGGAACCAAGTCGGCGGCGACCGACGGGCATGCCATCAGGCCGCTCCGGAAGGTTTCGAGGCAACCGATCGAGCCGTGCGGCAACCCGCCACCATTCAGGGCCGCCGCGAGCGCCTGGGACTTGAAGATCGTCGCGGCCATGCTCAGCCGGTGTTGCACCAGGCCGACGCTGTCAGCCAGCTCGGCGGGCCAGGTTTCCCCCCACAGCGTCACCTCCGTGACCCCGTGATCGAGGGCTTGCAAGACGCCCTGCCGCACTCGCGAGTCGCATCCGAACAGGTCGGCCGCGGCCGCGAGCGCCTGGGGGCGGGGCCGCGATTCCACCGCGGCCAGGGCATCCTCGAGGTCGAGCGCCTGGGCGCCGACGATCTGCAGCGGCCGGGTGTCTGGGTGGTCGGCCAGGTCGGTCAGCAGCACGGTGACGTCCCAGCCCGCCATCGCACGGTCGAAGAGCCAGCCGCCGGCGAACCGCACCACGTCGACGACGCTCGAGGCGACGACGTCGAGCCGGTACCTCATGGCCTCTCGCTGGTCTTCGGCGGCGCGAAGTCCCGTGCCAGCGCCTCCGCGTACTCCTTGAACGCGTCGGTCAGCGGAATCGAAGGGTCGAGCAGCCATATTGTTTCCATTCCGTGGACGAAGGCGAGAATCTCGATTGCCTTGACGGCGGGGTCTATGTCGGGGCGGTAGCGGCCGTCGGCCTGACCGCGCCGGATGAGTTCGGCGACGATGTCGATCGCTTCGCGCTGCCTGGAAAGCATGCGGTTGTGCAGCGGGGCGTCGGGATCGATGTTTTCGATCAGCAGGACGGTGAACGTGCCCACCATGTCGGGTGCCCGGGTGAAGCGCTCGGCGACCCGGGCGATCTCGACCAGCAGATCACCGGTCCGGTCGGCATGGGAGTCGTCATCGGCGTCACGGGCGTCCAGCACCGCGTGTAGCAGCTGCTCCTTGGACTCGAAGTGATGCAGCAGGCCGGCGGGGGTGACGCCGGCCTCGCCGGCGATCTGGGCGAGGGTCGTGTTGCGCCAGCCGTTGCGGGTGAGCAGGCGCTGGGCGACGTCGAGGATCCGCTGCTTGCGGTCCTCGCCCTTGGCGAGCAGCGTGTCGTATCGCCGAGCGACGGGCAAAAGGGCTCCCTGGGTCAACGTCGTACCGATTCACCAACCTACTGAACACACAGTAGGTTGGTTTAGCCGTTGCGACAAGGGCCTCAGCCACGCCGCGTCAGGAAACGAGCTCGACCAGGGTGGCGTTGGCCGTGCCGCCGCCTTCGCACATCGTCTGCAGCCCGTAGCGAATGCCGTTGTCGCGCATGTGGTGCGCCATGCGCGTCATCAGCACCGCGCCGGACGCGCCGAGCGGGTGTCCCAGTGCGATGGCCCCGCCCAGCGGATTTGTCCGTCGCGGATCCGCACCCGTTTCCGCCAGCCAGGCCAGCGGGACCGGCGCAAACGCCTCGTTGACCTCGAAGACTCCCACGTCCGCCAGCGCGACGCCGGCCTTGGTCAGCACCTTCTCGGTCGCCGGAATGGGACCGGTGAGCATGAGCACCGGGTCCGCCCCGGTGACGGCGCCGGCGCGATAGCGCACCAGCGGCGTCAAACCCAGCTCGACCGCCATCTCCGACGTGGTCACGAGGAGGGCGGCCGCCCCGTCGGAGATCTGCGAGGAGTTGCCCGCGTGGATGACGCCGTCGTCGACGAACGCGGGCTTGAGCCCGGCCAGCTTCTCGACGCTGGTTCCGCGGCGCACGCCCTCGTCGGCCACCACGGTGCCGTCGTCGGTGAACACGGGCGCGATCTGATCGTCGAAGGCACCGGCGTCCTGGGCCGCGGCCGCCCGCTCGTGGGACTGGGCCGAGTACTCGTCGAGCCGGCCGCGGGAAAACCCCCACTTCTTGGCGATCATCTCCGCCGACAGGCCCTGGTTGAAGGAGAAATCGTCATAGCGCGCAAGCACTTTCGGGCCGTAGGGCATGCCGGTCGCCCTGGCCGCACCGAGCGGCACGCGGCTCATCACCTCGACACCGCCGGCCACGACGACGTCCTGTTGACCCGACATCACCGCCTGGGCGGCGAAATCGAGCGCCTGCTGGCTGGAACCGCAGGCCCGGTTGACCGTGGTTCCGGGGATGGTTTCCGGCCACCCGGCGGCCAGGACCGCGTAGCGCCCGATGTTGCTGGATTGGTCGCCGACCTGGGACACGCATCCCCAGATCACGTCGTCGACGATCTCCGGGCCGACGCCGGCGCGGTCCAGCAATTCGTTGAGCACGACCGCGGACAGGTCGGCGGCGTGCATGCCGGACAGCCCTCCGTTGCGCTTCCCTACTGCCGTCCGTACCGCCTCGACGATGACTGTCTCACGCATGTGCACTCCGTTTGCTCCGGGTATTTCTTTGATCCGACGTCAGATCTCGACAACGCCCACCTACCAGTAAACGACGAGCCGACCCGCGCGCGGGCTCTCATCGGTGAGATCGGCCGGCTCCGGTCACCAACGCCGATCGGCCGGTGAGGTCGAACAGCGGATTGGTCATCAGTAGCTCCTCGGCAATTTCAGGACGTTGGATCCCAGAAAGTTCAGGATCATTTCCTGGCTGACCGGCGCGATCTTCATCAGCCGGGCCTCACGGAAGTAGCGCGTGATGTGATATTCCTCCGCGTAACCCATGCCGCCGTGGGTCTGCAAGGCGCGGTCCGCCGCGGTGAAGCCCGCATCGGCGCACAGATATTTTGCGGTATTCGCCTCGCGGCCACAGGGTTTGCCGTTGTCGTACAACCAGGTGGCCTTGCGCAGCATCAACTCGGCGGCGTCGAGGCGTGCCAGCGAGTCGGCGAGCGGGAACTGCAGGCCCTGGTTCATGCCGATGGGCCGGCCGAAGACCTCACGCTCGTTGCCGTATTTCACCGCCTTGTCCAGCGCCACCCGGCCGATGCCGAGCGCCTCGGCGGCGATCAGCATCCGCTCCGGGTTCAGGCCGTCCAAGATGTACTGAAACCCGTTGCCCTCCTCGCCGATTCGGTCCTCGACCGGCACCTCCAGGTTGTCGATGAACAACTCGTTGGAGCTGACGGCGTTGCGGCCCATCTTGCGGATGGGGCGGATGTCGACGCGGCTGCGGTCCAGATCGGTGATGAACAGGGTCATCCCGTCGGTCTTCTTGGTGACTTCCTCGTAGGCCTGGGTGCGGGTCAGCAGCAGGATCTTGTCGGACTCCATGGCTTTGGAGATCCACACCTTGCGGCCGTTGACGATGTAGCGATCGCCGTCCCGCTTGGCGAACGTGGTGATGCGTGAGGTGTCGAGCCCCGCGCCGGGTTCGGTCACCCCGAAGCAGACGTGCACGTCGCCGGTCGCGACCTTGGGCAGCGTGCGCGCCTTCAGTTCCTCGGAGCCGTGCACGACCACGGGTTGCATGCCGAAGATGGACAGGTGGATCGAGCTGGCCGCGTTCATGGCGCCGCCGGATTTGGCGACCTCCTCGAGCAAGATTGTGGCTTCGGTGATTCCGAGGCCGTGACCGCCGTACTCGACCGGGATCGTCATGCCGAGCCACCCGCCATCGGCGATGGCGTTGTAGAACTCCGTGGGAAACTCGTGCGCCTGGTCTTTTTCCATCCAGTACTGGTCGTCGAACTTTCGGGCCAACTCGGCGACCGACCGGCGGATCAGCTCCTGGTCATCGGTCAGCTCGAAGTTCATCCCATCGCCGGGCACTGCTGGGCCTCCTCTGGTTGAAATGCACCGGCGCACTGAGCTTTCCGGCGGCGCCTCAGTCCCGGTTGCCGGTGAGCTCTTTCGCGTTGGCCGCAAAGTCCGCGAACGAGGAACCCGCCCTGGTGTCTTTGTGGTGGCTCAACGCGCGAATGGACACGTCGTGTCCCTCGGCGGCCTTGCGCAGCGCCCCGACGGTCGCCTGTTCCCGGGTGATGTGGGTGAACGGGTCGAAGGAGTACCAGCGCATCGAGTTCTCGTAGGTGATCTTGTTGATCTCGTCGTCGGGCACGTTGTTGGTCGACAGAACGTCCCAAAGTTCTTCGGGCGCACCGGGCCACATCGAGTCGCTGTGCGGATAGTCTGCCTCCCACGCGATGTTGTCGATGCCGATCATGTTGCGTAACGCGACACCCACCTTGTCGCTGATGAAGCACGTCAGGAAGTGCTCACGGAAGACCTCGCTGGGTAGCTTGCCGCCGAAGTTCTGGTGCGTCCACGTCGAATGCATCTCGAAGGTGCGGTCGGCGCGCTCCAGGAAGTACGGGATCCACCCCGTGCCGCCCTCCGAGAGCGCGATTTTCAGATCCGGGTACTCCTTGATCGGCCTGGACCACAGCAGGTCCGCCGCCGCCTGCACGATGTTCATCGGCTGCAGCGTGATCATCACGTCCATCGGCGCGTCCGGCGCCGTGATCGCCAGCCGGCCTGAGGACCCGATGTGGATGTTCATCACGGTGTTGGTGTCGCACAAGGCGTTCCACAGCGGGTTCCAGTACTCGTCGTGGAAGCTCGGGTAACCCATCGCGGCCGGGTTCTCGGTGAACGTGAGGGCGTGCACACCCTTCTTCGAAACCCGGCGCACCTCCGCCGCGCATGCCTCGGCGTCCCAGATCACCGGTATCGCCATCGGAATGAAGCGCGCCGGATACGCGCCGCACCATTCTTCGATGTGCCAGTCGTTGTAGGCCTGCACCAACGCCACCGAGAAGTCGGGGTCATCGGTGGCGAACAGCCGCGCGGCGAAGCCGGGGAAGGACGGGAAGCAGATCGAGGCCAGAATGCCGCCGGCATTCATGTCCTTGATGCGCTCATCGACGTTGTAGCAGCCTGGCCGGATCTCGTCGAGCCCCGTGGGCTCGATCCCGTACTCCTCCTTGGGCCGGCCGGCGACCGCGTTGAGCGCCACGTTCGGGATCACCGTGTCGCGGAACTTCCACATGTCGGAGCCGTCGGGGTTGTGCACCAACCGCGGCGCGTCGTCCAGGTATTTCGAGGGCAGATGGTTCTTGAACATGTTCGGCGGCTCGACAGTGTGGTCGTCGACGCTGATCAGGATCATGTCTTCTTTGTTCATGGCCAGTCCTCTCCAAGTCTGATCCACCTGAGCGATTTGGACGCGCCGCTCCCGCACAGCATCGACGAATCACCGCCCGGCGCCAAGATCACTATTTTGAAAACTATCTTCTCGCGCAGCGAGAATCAACATCCATCCGCTGTTGCGGCGAACCGCCCCGGCCTGACCAGCGGCTACGCGACCGCGCCGGTTGCCGGCTTCGAAGCGACGAAGCGACAACAAAAGGCCTGGAAATGCGCGTCGGCCGGTCGGCTGCGGCGGGGCCCGGAGCCTGGCGCTGCCCCGGGGGCGCCGAGACGGGCGGCCGATGCGGATCCACGCAGCCGGGATTGACCGGCAGGCCGAATCATGCAACTCTGTTGGTTGGAAATGAGAATCCGATTCTCCTTGGCCGAGAGTTGGTTGAGAGGACGCCGAGAGGAGACGCGGATGCGCCTGCAGCCGCTGCCTGCCGATCAGTGGGACGAGGCTGCCGAGCAGGCACTGTCGGGGATGTTGCCCCCGGAGCGGCGTAATCCCCGGGATGCGGGCACGCTGATGTCGACGCTCGCCCGCCACCCGAAACTGGCCCGCGCATACCTGCGGTTCGGCGGGTACCTGCTCCTCGAGTCCTCGCTGCCGGCGCGCATCCGCGAGCTGGCGATCCTGCGTGTCGCCCATCGACGCGGCTGCGCCTACGAGTGGTCACACCACGTGGACATCGCGAAGAAGGCGGGACTGTCCGAAGCCGAGATCGCCGCCGCCCGAACCGGCGAGGCCGACGACGGGCTCGACCGCGCGGTATTCACGGCCGTCGACGAGCTCGACGAGAAGTCCAACCTCTCGGATGAGACGTGGACCGCCCTGTGCGAACGCCTTGACGAACACCAGCGGATGGACCTGGTCTTCACCATCGGCGGCTACATCGCGCTTGCGATGGCCATCAACACCTTTGGCGTACCGCTCGAGAACGAGAGAGGTTAGAGCCTTGCCCCACTTCCCAAAGCCAGCCGCCGGCAGCTGGACCGAGAATTATCCCGAACTGGGAACCGCGCCAGTCGATTACACCGATTCTATCGACCCGGCGTTTTTCGAAGCCGAACGCGACGCAATCTTCAAGCGGACGTGGCTCAACGTCGGCCGGGTGGAGCGGCTGCCACGCACCGGAAGCTACTTCACCAAGGAACTGCCGTCGGCCGGCAAGGGCATGTCGGTCATCGTCGTCAAGACCAGGGACGGATCGGTCAAGGCGTATCACAACGTCTGCCGCCACCGTGGAAACAAGTTGGTGTGGAACGACTTTCCACACGAGGAGACCTCCGGCACCTGTCGGCAGTTCACCTGCAAGTACCACGCCTGGCGCTACAGCCTGGACGGTGAGCTGACCTTCGTCCAGCAGGAGGATGAGTTCTTCGGCGTCGACAAGAGCAAGTACGGCCTGGTGCCGGTGCGTTGCGAGGTGTGGGAAGGCTTCATCTTCGTCAACTTCGACAATGGCGCGGCGCCGCTCACCGACTACCTCGGGCCGCTGGCCAAGGGCATCGAGGGCTACCCGTTCGGCGAGATGACGGAGACCTACTCCTACCGGGCCGAGGTCGGGAGCAACTGGAAGCTGTTCATCGACGCGTTCGTCGAGTTCTACCACGCGCCGATCCTGCATCAGGGCCAGTACACCAAGGAAGAAGCCGCCAAGATCCAGAAGTTCGGCTATGAGGCGCTGCACTACGAGTTGGCCGGCCCGCACAGCCTGCAGTCGACCTGGGGTGGTCAGGCGCCACCCCCGGACATGTCCATGGTCAAGCCGATGGACCAGGTGTTGCGCAGCGGTTTGTTCGGTCCCTGGGACAAGCCGGAGATCATCGAGAAGCTGGAGCTGCCACCGGGTGTCAACGTGAAGCGGGTGCCCCAGTGGGGCATCGACTCTTGGCACTTCTACCCGAACTTTATGCTGCTGATCTGGGAGCCGGGCTGGTTCCTGACGTACCACTACTGGCCGACCGCCGTGGACAAGCACATCTTCGAGTGCACGCTGTATTTCGTCCCGCCGCGCAACGCGCGGGAACGCCTGGCCCAGGAGTTGGCCGCCGTAACCTTCAAGGAATACGCGCTACAGGACGCCAACACGCTGGAAGCGACCCAAACCATGATCGGCACCAGGGCCGTCACAGAATTCCTGCTGTGCGACCAGGAAGTCCTGATTCGTCATCTGCACAAGGTGACCGGTGACTACGTGAAGGAGTACCAAAGCAATGGCGCTGCCGTCTGAATTCGCGGCCCTGCAGCCGTATTTGGATTGGGATCTGGCCACCGAGCCCGAGCGCTACGCCAAGCGTCTGGCGTCTACGATGGCCGAGATGCAGGAGTTTTACGATGTCGCGTTCCCGTTGCTGAACGACGCCATTGCCTACTGCGACAAGTACCCGTTGGACGATCTGCCCGACGACGCAAAGACTCTCATGCACATCATGCAGTCGCTCGTCATGGTGTCGTTTCCGGTCGAGGCGTGGAAACAGCCGCGCGTCCCCGACAGCGGCGCGGCTTGGGTCCAGTGCATCCGGGAGCCGGTGATCTGACCGGTGTTGACCCTCAAGGCCGCCGGGCTGCTCGACGTTGACGCCGGTGAGATCCTCCGGCCCGGCGTCCTGCGCATCGACGGCGACCGGATCGTCGGCATCGGCGGTGGTGTGGAGGGCGACCTGATCGACCTGGGCGAGGCGATCCTGCTACCCGGGCTGATGGACATGGAGGTCAACCTCCTGATGGGCGGGCGCGGGGAGAAGCCCGGTCTGTCCCAGGTGCAGGACGACCCGCCGACGCGGGTGCTGCGCGCGGTCGGCAACGCCCGCCGCACGCTGCGCGCCGGGTTCACGACGGTGCGCAACCTCGGGCTCTTCGTCAAGACCGGTGGCTACCTGCTCGACGTCGCACTGGGCAAGGCGATCGATGCGGGCTGGATCGACGGGCCCCGGGTGGTGCCGGCCGGACACGCCATCACCCCGACCGGCGGGCATCTGGACCCGACGATGTTCGCCGCGTTCGCGCCGCACGTCCTGGATCTGACCGTCGAGGAGGGCATCGCCAACGGCATCGACGAGATCCGCAAGGCGGTGCGTTACCAGATCAAGCACGGCGCCGAGCTGATCAAGGTGTGCTGCTCGGGCGGGGTGATGTCGCTGACAGGACCGCCTGGCGCGCAACATTATTCGGATGAGGAATTGCGCGCGATCGTCGACGAGGCACACCGGCGGGGCCTGCGCGTCGCCGCGCACACGCATGGCGCCGATGCTGTCAAGCATGCCGTCGCCGCCGGCATCGACTGCATCGAGCACGGCTTTTTGATCGATGACGAGGCCATCGCGCTGCTCGTCGAAAACGGCACCTTCCTGGTGAGCACCCGTCGGCTCGCCGACGGCGACGCGATGGACGTTTCGCACGCTCCGCCGGAGCTGCGGGCCAAGGCGGCCGAGATGTTTCCCAAGGCGCGTACCTCGATACTGGCCGCCTACGAGGCGGGCGTGAAGATCGCGGTGGGCACCGACGCGCCCGCGATTCCGCACGGCCGCAACGCCGACGAACTGGTCACCCTGGTGGACTGGGGCCTGCCGCCGCTGGCGGTGCTGCGGGCGGCCACGGTGATCGCGGCCGAACTGATCGATGCCACCGACCGGGGACGGCTCGCGCCGGGCCAGCTCGCCGACATCATCGCGGTTCCGGGAAACCCGTTGGAAGACATACGGGTTACCCAGAACGTCAGTTTCGTCATGAAAGGCGGCAAGGTCTATGTCGACAAGTCAACCAACCAGAACTGACGACCTGGTCGAGATCCAGCAGCTGCTCGCCCGCTACGCGGTCACCATCACCCAGGAAGACATCGAGGGACTTATCGCCGTGTTCGCGCCGGACGGAACCTACAGCGCCTTCGGCGACACCTACCGGCTGGACAGGTTCCCGGAGCTGGTGGCCGCGGCACCAAAGGGCTTGTTCCTCACCGGAACTGCGGTGGTCGACATCGACGGCGACTCGGCGAGCGGCACCCAACCGCTGTGCTTCATCGACCACGCCACGCATGACATGCGGATCGGCTACTACCGCGACACCTACGTCCGCACGGCCGACGGGTGGCGGCTGAAGACCCGGGCCATGACGTTCATCCGGCGCAGCGGCGTGCACGATTCAGGGCGCCCACACGCCGTCGGCCGGCCGCAGCCCTGAAAGCCGAGCCGTGAATGTCGAGGAGTTCCGGGCGGGCCTGCGCGCGTGGCTCGACGAGCATGACTTGAGCCCCGGCCCCGACCACTCGCTGCAGGGCCATATGCAGCAGTTCGCCCGCGTCAGCCGCGCGCTCTACGACGCCGATTGGATGCGCTACGGCTGGCCGGTCGAAGTCGGCGGATTGGGCGGCCCAGCCGTGCTTCGCGCGATCGTCGGCGAAGAGGTCGTCGGCCGGCGGCTCGCCGAGCCAGGTCCGTACTCGATGCTCGAGGTGCTCGCGCCGACGATGATCGACTATGCCCCCGCCGATCTCGCGGCCGAAATGGTGCCGCGGCTGCTGAGCGGTCGCGAGCAGTGGTGCCAGGGCTTTTCCGAACCGGGGTCCGGCAGCGACCTTGCCTCGCTGACCACCCGCGCCGCGCCCGACGGCGACAACTGGATCGTCAACGGGCAGAAGGTATGGACCAGCTTCGCGCAGTTCTCGACGCGCTGCGTCCTGCTCACCCGCACCGCGCCCGGCCACAACGGGATCACCGCCTTCTTCGTCGACCTGGACACGCCGGGCATCACGATCCGTCCGCTGCGCACGATGCACGGCGTCGACGAGTTCTGCGAGGTTTACTACGACGACGTGGCGGTCCCGGCGAGCCGGATGCTGGGCCGGCCGGGCGACGGCTGGCGGCTGGCGATGGACCTGCTGCCCTATGAGCGTTCCACCTGCTTCTGGCAGCGAATCGCCTATCTTTACTCGCGCTTCGATCAGCTCATCGCCGAGACTTCAGCAGCCGGCGAGCCGGACGAATCCGCGCTCGGCGCCGCCTATCTCGCGCTCCACACGCTGCGCTGCCGGTCACGTGCGACGCAGCACCGGCTGGGCGACGGAGCGCGGCTGGGGCCCGACACCTCCATTGACAAGGTGCTGCTGGCCACCGCCGAGCAGCGGCTCTACGACACCGTTCGGGACCTGTTGCCCGGGACGCTCGAGCTCGACGACACGCCGTGGCGCGCGGAGTATTTGTACTCGCGCGCGGCCACCATCTACGGCGGAACCGCCGAGATCCAGCGCAACATCATCGCCCGCCGACTGCTCGACCTCGGGAAGGAGTGATCGTGGACCCCGAGGCACTGCACATGCTGGCCGAATCCCTGCGCACCACGATGACCGCTGCGAGCGGCGCCAAGCTCGAGGCGGCGTTGTCCGACGTCGGCTGGCGCGACATGCTCGACGAAATACCTTACCTCGCAACCCCTTTGGTGTTCCGGCTGCTAGGCGAGACCGGCGCACACGCCCCCGTGCTCAACGACGTCGTGCTGAGCGCGGCCGGGGCGGCGGCCGGGGGCACCCCGCCGCTGCCGTTCGCCGGCGGCTCCTGGGTCGTGTGGGAGCGCGGCGACGGCACCGGCTCGGCGGTCGACGATGAGTTGCCGATACACCGTGTGCCGCAAGGGGATCCAGTGCCGCAGGCCGCACTGGCGGCGGGCCGTCGGGCGGTGGGCTGGTGGCTGATCGGGACCAGCCGGGCGATGCTGTCCCTGGCGCGCCGCCATGCCCTGGACCGCGTTCAATTCGGCCGCCACATCAGCTCGTTCCAGGCGATCCGGCACCGGCTGGCAGAGACCCTCGTCGCGATCGAGGGCGCCGAGGCGAACCTGGACGCCGCCGCGGAGCCGGACGACGCCGACGGGCTGGCTTCCCTGCTCGCCAAGGCCGCGGCCGGCGAGGCCGCGCGGACCGCCGCGCGCCACTGCCAGCAGGTGCTGGGCGGCATCGGCTTCACCGCCGAGCACCCCCTGCACCGCCACGTCAAGCGGTCGCTGGTCTTGGACGTTCTGCTCGGCAGCAGCCGGGAACTGACCCGTGAGGCCGGAACGATGCTGCGAGCCAAAGGTTTTGCGCCACGGCTGGCGGAGCTGTAACGCCCGGCCGACCTACGCCGTACACTCGTCTGGCAACCACGAGGATGGGACCCGATGAGTCAGCCCGATGCACCCCGGAACGAGGTTGGCGTTGCCTCGCTGCTCGTGGGCATGGTCGCGCTCCTCACCTGCTGGCTGCTCATTGGCGTGCCCTTCGGCATCGCGGCGGTGATAACCGGCGATGTCGGGCGCAGGCGAGTGCAGCGCGGCGAGGCGAACAATCCCCGAATCGCCGTCGCGGGGATGGTATTGGGGGCGGTGTCGATCGCGGCGGGGCTCGTCGCGATCGGTTATTACGCGTGGCTGGACGCCCGCTAATTGCGCGGCAGGCCGAGCACCCGTTCGGCGATGATGTTCCGCTGAATCTCGGAAGTGCCGCCGGCGATGGTCGCGGCGAAGGTCCGCGCGTATCGATCGAACCAGCTGCGATAGTGGCTGTCGAGGTTCAGCGGGGCGAACGGGGCCGTAACCGCGTGATAGACCAGCCCCTCGGCGCCCGCGGCGTGGAGCGCGTCCTCGGAGGCCCGTTGCAGGGCTTCCGAACCGAGTAGCTTGAGCACCGACTGGGCGGGTACGTCCTCTTCCCCACGGTCCGCGCGCGCCAACGCGGCAGACCCCAGCAGCCGCAGGGCATAGGAATCCATCACCAGCGTCGCGTAGCGATCGCGCTCAAGCGATCCCGACGGAGTGAAATCGACGGTCAGCTCGTGCAATAAGTCGACATAGCCCATCCACAGCATGACCCGCTCGTGGCCGAGGGAACCGGTCGCCACGCGCCAGCCGTCGTTGAGCTGACCCACCAGATTCTCGGCCGGCACCCGCACGTCGGTGAAAAACACCTCGTTGAAATCGACTTCGTCGCCGTCACACATCGACGCGAACGGGCGGCGGACCACACCCGGAGTATCGGTGGGAATCATCAACGCGCTGATGCCCTTGTGTTTGGGCTTGTCCGGAGCGGTGCGCACGAACGCCAACAGCACGTCGGCGTCGTGTGCGCCCGACGTCCACACCTTCTGCCCGTTGACCACGAAGTGGTCACCTTGTGAATCTGAGTCAAGCACCGCCCGCGTCTTCAACGACGCCAGGTCCGAGCCCGCGCCCGGCTCGCTCATCCCCAGCGATGCGGACGTCTCGGCCCGCAGAATCGGCACCGCCCATCGCCGCTTCTGCTCCGGGGTGCCGAACGTCAACAACGACGCCGCGATGATGCCCACGCCCTGCGGATTGAAACTCTGATAGATCCTCCGGCGCCCCAATTCCTCCAGATGCACGTATTGCTGCAGCAGCGTGGCGTTGCGGCCACCGAATTCCGGCGGATTGCCGGGCAGCAGCCAGCCACTGTCGAACAGCAGCCGTTGCCAACGCCGGGCCCACCCCGGGATGTGCGAACTCGACCGCGGTCGCTCGACCGCCTCGGCCTCCGACGGGAGATGTGCGTCCAGAAAAGCGATGAACTCGGCGCGGAACGCCTCCACGTCGGCGTCAAAAGTCAGTTGCACGGCACTCCCAGCGAGTTGGTTTCGGGATTCTCCGGGACGGCGCGTCCTGCTCTTTGCGATTCCGCTTCCCTACACACGTCTAAGAGAATAGTATTCTCGTCGTGAGAAAGTTACAATCTCCGACACGGCGTCCATAGGGGGTCGAGCACACCGATGGCACGGCGTTCTCCGGTAGAGTCCAACCATGTTCTCCCCGCGCGGCAATCGGCGGAGCCGCCCGTGACGAGCCCGAGCGAAGAACCCGCCTGGAAGCAGCGCGCTGTCGAACGGTCCATCAAAACCGCGAAACTGCGGGCGGCGCAACGCGTTCAGCGCTTCCTCGACGCCGCGCAAGCGATCATCATCGAGAAGGGCAGCACGGACTTTACGGTCCAGGAGGTCGTCGACCGTTCCCGCCAGTCGTTGCGGAGCTTTTACCTCCAGTTCGACGGCAAGCACGAGTTGCTGCTCGCGCTGTTCGAAGACGCGTTGAGCCGTTCCGCGGACCAGATCCGCGCGGCCACGGAGAGCCAGACCGACCCGCTGGAGCGCCTGAAGGTCGCCGTCGAGCTGTTGTACGAGGCGTCACGCCCCGACCCGACGGCCAAACGGCCGCTGTTCACGGACTTCGCGCCACGGTTGCTGGTTACGCATCCGGCCGAGGTCAAGGTCGCCCACGCGCCGCTGCTGGCGTTGCTCACCGAGCTCATGGAGGCGGCCTCCGACGCCGGCAGGCTGCGGCCCGGCGTCAACCCGCGCCGGATGGCCGCGATGACCATGCAGACCGTCATGTTCATCGCGCAATCCAGCGGCGGTTCCGACGACGCGACGATTCATCCCATCACCGCCGACGAGGTGTGGGACTTCTGCTCACGCGGATTCGTCGGCTGACCCCTCGGGGCTGACGCCCGTTCGCTTCGGGGATCTGAGCAAATAACGCACGCCAGTTGCCTTGCGAGAATCCGATTCTCTAATATCTAGAACCACAAGTAGCCGAAACGGATTCGTCGTTGACACCCGTTGCCGGGTGCTGACAGAGTCACAGGCGGCACGATCCGCGATTCCGGGGGGAACGCGGTTCCGGCGAGAGGCGATTGACCCCGTGACACTCAGCGCGCCCAGCGAAATCCACTTCGACCCTTACGACGTAGGGCTCAACGCCGACCCGTACCCGATGTTTCGGCGGCTGCGCGAGGAGGCGCCTCTGTACTACAACGAGGAGCACGACTTCTATGCGCTGAGCCGGTTCGACGACGTCGACCGCGCGCTGGTCGATTTCCAGACCTTCAGTTCGGCGAAGGGCGCGATCCTCGAGCTGATCAAGGCGAACATCGACATTCCGCCGGGCGTGATCTTGTTCGAGGATCCGCCGATCCACGACGTCCACCGCAAGCTGCTGTCCCGGATGTTCACACCGCGCAAGATCAACGACCTCGAGCCGAAGATTCGCGAATTCTGTGCTCGCAGTTTGGATCCACTGGTCGGTGAGGACCGGTTCGACTTCGTCGCCGACCTTGGGGCGCAGATGCCGATGCGGGTGATCGGCATGCTGCTCGGCGTCCCCGAGGAGTTCCAGGAAGCCGCGCGCGATCGCGCCAACGCGAACCTGCGCACCGAGGCCGGCAAGCCGATGGACACCACTGGCGAACACATGATGAACGGCGAGTTTTTCGGCCAATTCATCGACTGGCGGGCCCAGCATCCCTCCGACGACATCATGACCGAACTGCTGCACGCCGAGTTCGAGGACGAGACGGGGACCGTTCGCCGGCTCACCCGCGAGGAACTTCTCATCTACATCAGCGTGGTTTCCGGTGCCGGCAACGAGACCACCACCCGGCTGATCGGGTGGACCGGCAAGGTGCTGGCCGAACACCCGGACCAGCGGCGCGCGCTGGTCGCCGACCGGTCGCTGATTCCGGCGGCCATCGAGGAGTTGCTGCGCTTCGAACCGCCCGCCCCGCACGTTGCCAGGTACGTCACCCGTGACGTCGAGTACCACGGCCGGCGCGTGCCCGCGGGCAGCGTCATGATGATGATCGTCGGCGCGGCCAACCGTGATCACCGCCAATTCCCGCCGGACGGAGACGTTTTCGACATTCGGCGGGAACCGCGCCAGCACCTGACGTTCAGTGTCGGCACCCATTACTGCCTCGGCTCCGCGCTGGCCCGCCTCGAGGGCCGCATCGCGCTCGAAGAGATCTTGAAGCGCTTCGGAGAATGGGACGTCGACCTTGCCGACGCCAAGCTGTCCCCGACTTCCACCGTGCGGGGATGGGAGACCATGCCGGCCGTTCTCGGCTGAGCTGTTGAGGAAATGAGGTAGTGGCCAATGACTGGACGGGTTGAAGGCAAAGTCGCTTTCATCACCGGGGCGGCACGCGGCCAGGGCCGCAGCCACGCGGTGCGGTTGGCGCAGGAGGGCGCCGACATCATCGCCGTGGACATCTGCAGGCCGATCCGCGAGGGCCTCGCCGACACGGCGATTCCGGCGTCGACGCCCGGGGATCTGGCGGAGACAGCCGACCTCGTGAAGGGCCATGACCGCCGGGTCTTCACGGCCGAAGTCGACGTGCGCGATTACGGCGCGCTGAAGGCCGCCGTTGACAACGGCGTGGAGCAGCTGGGCCGGCTGGACATCATCGTGGCCAACGCGGGCATCGGCAATGGCGGTGAAACGCTGGACAAAACCAGCGAAGAGGACTGGACGGAAATGATCGACGTCAACCTGTCGGGCGTGTGGAAGACGGTGAAGGCCAGTGTCCCGCACATCCTGGCCGGCGGCCGCGGCGGGTCGATCATCCTGACCAGCTCGGTCGGGGGGCTCAAGGCCTACCCGCACACCGGGCACTATGTCGCCGCCAAGCACGGCGTCGTCGGGTTGATGCGTGCCTTCGCGGTTGAGTTGGGGCAGAAGATGATTCGGGTCAACTCCGTGCACCCCACCCACGTGAGCACACCGATGATCATGAACGAGGGGACCTGGAGGATGTTCCGTCCGGATCTGGAGAACCCGGGTCCCGACGACATGGCGCCGATCTGTCAGATGTTCCACACGCTGCCGATCCCCTGGGTCGAGCCGGTCGACGTCAGCAACGCGGTGCTGTTCTTCGCCTCCGACGAGTCCCGCTACGTCACCGGGGTGACCCTGCCCATCGATGCGGGTAGCTGCTTGAAATAGGGTTCCGTCCCATGGACGGATTCGATGGACGCGGCGCCGTGGTCACCGGCGGGGCGAGTGGCATCGGTCTGGCCACCGCCACGGAATTTGCCCGCCGCGGAGCGAGGGTCGTAATCGCCGACGTCGACCAGCCCGCGCTCGAACAGGCCGTGGCGCACCTGGACGCCCAGGGGTATGACGCGCACGGCGTGATGTGCGACGTCCGGCACCTGGGCGAAATGCGTCACCTCGCCGACGAGGCCTTTCGCCTGCTCGGCCAGGTCGACGTGCTGTTCAGCAACGCCGGGATCGTCGTCGCGGGCCCGATCTCGGCAATGACCCACGACGACTGGCGCTGGGTGATCGACATCGACCTGTGGGGCTCGATCCACGCCGTCGAGGCGTTCCTGCCGAGATTGCTGGAGCAGGACACCGGCGGCCACATCGCGTTCACCGCGTCCTTCGCCGGACTGGTGCCCAACGCGGGCCTGGGCGCGTACGGCGTTGCGAAGTATGGCGTTGTGGGCCTGGCGGAGACGCTGGCGCGCGAGGTCAAGGACAACGGCATCGGTGTTTCGGTGCTGTGCCCGATGGTGGTCGAGACCAAGCTGGTCTCCAACTCGGAACGAATCCGCGGCGCGGATTACGGGCTGGCGTCATCGCCCGAGGGCACGTTCGGCCCGCTGCCGGCGCAGGACGAGGGCGTGAACGTCGTCGACGTGGCCAGGCTGACCGCCGACGCGATCCTGGCCAACCGCCTGTACATCCTGCCGCACGAGGCGGCGCGCGCCTCGGTCAAACGTCGCTTCGAGCGGATTGACCGTACGTTCGACGAACAGGCTGCCGAGGGCTGGGCCCATTAGAGACGCGCACCGGGATGAACAATGCCACGGCGGCCAACACGGCCAGCGACAACAGAATCGCGTTCAACGTCGCATCCCGGGAGTTGTACATCTGCAGCATCGACAGGTGATAAATGCAGTGCAGCGTGTTGAAGACGAGCCACATCACCGCGGTGACCCTGACCAGGGTTTGGTTGGCGACCAAGAGGAACGTCACGGCGGTGAGCGCCGCCATTGCCAGAAACATCGCACCGATGTCCTTGACGAAGTGCTCGTTGTATGGGCCGAGTTGCGGGAGCCAGCTCATGCCCAGACCGGGGAAATGGTCATACCAGTGGCGCGGCGCCACGTAGGCCCACACACCCGTGACGGCGCCGGCGGCGCCCAGAATAGCCAACACGCTTCGATGGAACAGTGCGTTCATACCCTTGAGACACCGCAGCGGTGAAAGATGTGACGACTCGCCCGAGACCGGGCCTAGAAGGGCTGCGGTGAGCCCTTCGTACGCCAACCGGATTCGCCCTACAGTGGACCACGACCGAGCAGGAAAGGCACCAGGAACATGGCTGAAGAGCTGACGCCGCATTTCGAGGACGTTCAGGCGCACTACGACCTCTCTGACGACTTCTTCCGCCTGTTCCTCGACCCCACCCAGATGTATACGTGCGCCTACTGGCTTGGCGGCGAAGACATGACTCTGGAACAGGCGCAGATCGCCAAGATCGACCTCTCGCTGAGCAAGCTGGACCTGCAGCCGGGCATGACACTGCTGGACCTTGGCTGCGGCTGGGGAGCGGCCATGATGCGAGCCATCGAGAAATACGACGTCAACGTCGTCGGCATCACGCTGTCCAAGAACCAGGTCGCCCACGTCGAGCAGCTGTTCGCCGCATCGGACAGCCCGCGTTCCAAGCGGGTGTTGCTCGAGGGCTGGGAGCGGTTTCACGAGCCGGTGGACCGGATCGTGGCAATCGGCCCGTTCGAACACGTCGGCTACGAGCGCTACGGCGCCTTCTTCGAAAGAACCTACGAGCTGTTGCCGAGCTGCGGCACGATGCTGTTGCACACGATCACCGTCCTGTCGGAGAAGGAGATCATCGAGTCCGGCTTGCCGCTCACTCCGGCGATAGTCGAATTCAGCGACTTCATGAAAACCGAAATCTTCCCCGGCGGCTTCCTGCCGACCATCGACATGGTCAAAGAGTTCTCGGCGAAGGCCGGCTTCAAGCTGAAGCGCCGCCAATCGCTGCAGCGGCATTACGCGAAGACCCTTGACGTATGGGCCGCGGGCCTCGAGGCACACAAAGCCGAGGCCATCGCGACCCAGTCCGAAGAGGTCTATGAGATGTACATGAAGTACCTGACCGGCTGCGCGAATCTCTTCCGCAAGGGCTACACCGACCTCAACCAATTCACCCTGCGGAAGTAGCGATCGCGCCCGGCGACAGGCGACTTGCCAACCGCCCGGCTAGTTCACGGCGTGCATCGCGGGTGCGCTGCCGATGACCCCATCGGCTTCCAGGTCGGCGATCTCCGACACGGTCAAACCCAGCTCGGACAGCAACTCGTGGTTGTGCTCGCCGAGCAGCGGCGCATGCCGGGCGTGAAACGTACCCGGTCCGGCCGAGAACCTCATCGGCACGGTGCTGAGCCTCGCGGGACCGCTCACCGGGTGGTCCACCTCTTCGAAGAAGCGGCGAAACGCCAGCTGCTCCAGCTCCGTTTGGCGATGCGGCTGCATGACCTTGGCGGCGGGCACGCCGGCGTCCCACAGGGTGCCGACGATCTCGTCGCGGCTGCGGGGCTCACACCAGTCAGCCAGGTGTTCATCGATCAGATCGTGGTGCGTCGCCCGGCCGGCCACGGTGGCGAGCTTGGGATCGGTTGCCCACGAAGGTGATCCAAGCGCCCCGCCCAGGCGTTCCCATTGTTCGTCGGTGGCGACCGCGATGGCGACCCAGCTGTCGAGGCGTCCGAATTCGTCGATATCGGCGCTGCGGTAAAGGTTTTGGGGTGCCGCCGTCGGTCCGCGGTTGCCGGCGCGCTGAAGCAGCGCGCCGTAGGCGGAGTGTTCGATGACCTGCTCGGCGGAAATGCTCAGCGCCGCGTCCACCATCGCCGCTTCCACCAGCCCGCCCTCGCCGGTGCGGCGGCGGTGCTCCAGCGCCAGCAGCAACGCATTCAGGGCATGGATGCCCGCGTTGGGATCGCCGATCGAGTACGGGTCGTACGGCGTGCGGTCGGGATAGCCGGTCAGCCAGCTCACGCCCGCCGCGGCCTCGATGACATAGGCGAATGCCGGGTTGTCGCGCCACGGGCCGTCGAGGCCGAACCCCGGCATCCGCAACAGGACCGCGTCGGACTTGATCGATTGAATTGCGGGGAAATCCAGCCCGACCTGATCCAGCACCCGGGGCGTGAAGTTTTCCGCGATCACGTCGCACGTCGCGATGAGCCGGCACAGCAGCTCCCGCCCGCGCGGACTCTGCAGGTCCAGCGTCAGCCCTTTCTTGTTGGTGTTCAGCGCCGCGAACATCGGTGCCTTCTCCCACCATTGGGGTTCGGTGATCGGTAGGCCGGCGATCAGCCGCGTGCCGTCGGGGCGACGGGCGGATTCCAGGTGGATGACCTCGGCGCCGAGCATGGCCAGGAAGTGGGTGCCGCAGGGGCCGGCCCAGAACGTCGTCATGTCCAATACGCGAAGTCCACTCAGCGGCAACCGGTTTGCTTCTTCGGGCGTCGTCGGTGTCGGCCGCGGAGTGGTATCGACGGCCCGGTAGCGCGACGTGTGCTCACCCAGCCGCGGCGCGGGGCTCGGCGCACGAAGCCGGGCCGGCCGGATGCGGTACGGATGCCCCGGCTGCCGGAACCCGTCACGCGGGTTGCGCGCGAACGAACCCCGTTCGCGGAAGTGGTCCAGCGTTGCGATATTGGCGCCGTTGGCCACCGGAGCGTTCGGAATCCGGAACGCCGTCGCCAGTTCCAGGATGTCGTCAACCGTGTTGCTCTCGACCCACGCGTAGATCTCATCGGCATGGCTGTTGGCCTGCTCGGTGATCGTAAGCGGCGATTCCTCGTCGATCCATTCGGGGTGGCCCACCATCGAGCACAGGTCGAACCATTGCTGTGCGGTGCCGCACCCGAGGTCCACCAGCCCGTCTTTGGCGCGGGCCACGCCCGGCACGGTCAGTCGCCGCCGGTCTCGCCAGGGGCGCCCGAGCATTTCGAAGTAGGTGACGGGATAGTAGGTCAGGCAGAGGATCTGGGTTTCCAGCATCGACAGGTCCAGCAGTTGCCCCGGACACCCGCCGTTTCGGCCGTGCCGCGACGCCAGCAGGGCGGCACTGGCGTAGACCCCGGCCAAGTATTCCCCGACCTGCCCGCCGACGAACACCGGTGCGCGGTCCGGCTCACCACGCCCGAGCCCGACGATTCCCCCGGACCAGGCCTGCAGCGTGAACTCGGTGGCCGCTCGGTCCCGCCAGGGGCCCTCGAGCCCGAAGGGTGTGATCGACATGACGGTGAGGTGCGGATGGCGGGCGTGGATGGCGACGGGCGTAAAGTCTGGGCTCTCGGCCACTTTCGAACCGCGCGACCACACCACCGCATCGGCGTTGGCCAGCAGCCCGTCGACCAGGTCGACGTCCGCGTCCGCACCGGGATCGGCGACGACGCTATGCTTCGCGCCGGCGAGGAAGCTGAACAGCGCGCTGTCCTCGCCGGGCGGGATGGCGGCGCCCGACGCCGACCACGCACGCAGCGGATCGCCCTGTGGCGGCTCGACTTTGACGACATCGGCGCCGCCGTCGGCCAGCAACTTCGTGCAGTAGGCGCCAGCAATCCCGGTGGACAGGTCGACCACCGTGTAGCCGGCCAGCGGGAACTCGGCAAGCTGTTGGGCCACTACCGGATCACCTCGTCGCCGGGTTATGGCTGCGAGACATAAACCGCTGCGAGGGTTTTCGGCGTGTCGTCGCAAGGGTTTACGCGTCGCGGCGCGCGCCCCGGGTGGCACTGAATTCGCACGCTATGCCTGCCAGTGCGGGCTGGACGTCAGCACTTCGGGACCGTCGGCGGTGATCAGCACCGCCTCGCGCCCGAACACCGCACCGACTCCCCGCTCCCAGACGTAGCCCGTCACGGCCAGCACCATTCCCGGTTCCAGCCGTTCTTCGGCCGCGGTTCGCGGCAGGTGCTTGGACACGACCGGCGGGTCGAAGCCCATGCCCAGGCCCCGGGCCACCGGCATGGGAGGCGCGGGCTCGCCCGCGGCCCCGTAGGCCGCCAGCAGTTCCCCGCCGCCCGCACCCGGCCGGCAGGCGGCGAACAGCTTGGCCCACAGGCCATCCCACCGCCGATAGAGGGCCGCGCCGTCGGCGCTGCCCGCGGGCCAGGTGCGTCCCACCTCGCCGACGTAGCCGCCCGCCAGGACCCCGGCCGAGAAGGCCACCAGGTCGCCGTCCTTCGCGCGGCCCTCGCCGTCGGCGCGCCGCCATGGGTGTTCGCGCGACGTCACCCACGCGACATCCTGGTTCGACGGGGTGCTCACCCCGCCCGCCGCCAGCGCTTCCAGCAGCACCCCGGCCAGCAGCTTTTCGCTCACCCCGGGCCGCAGCTCGGGCACCGCGGCCGCCAGGCCCGATTCGGCCACCGCAAGCGCCTCCCGCAGCGCGGCCACCTCGTCGGCGGTCTTGATGCGCCGCGCGGCGCGCATGGCCAGTTCCCCGTCCACCAGCTCGGCGTTGGGAAACGCGGTCGGCAGGAGTTGCGCGAAAACCGGTGATAGGGCGTCGGTTCCAACGCGGCGGGCGGTGGCCGCACCGTCGATGCGCTGCAACGCGGACATGGTGTTCATCGGATTCCACGAGATGCCGTACAGGTTCTCGTGCGGAATGTCGTCGGGGACGCCCTCGTCCCAGGTGCTGAGCAGGTGGATCGCACCGGTTTCGCGCACGAGCACACAGGTCGGCCCGAACGGCCGGGTCCCGGCGACCCACAGTTGCGGCGCGCCGGCCACGTAGCGGACGTTGGCCTGCCGACCGAGCACCAGGACGTCGAGATCGTGGGCCGCCATCTGCTCCAGCGCCCGCTGGCGGCGCCCCGACCGCAGGGCGCGGTCGTCAGGGCAAACGTCAACGGACATGGGAGCCATAGGGGTCATAGGGGTAGTCGGTCAAACGGGTCGAGCCCTCCTCGGTGATCACCAAGACCTCCTCGCTGCGGTAGCCGCCGGTGCCGTCCTCCCAGACCACCGGCTCCAGCACCAGCACCATGCCCTGCTTCAGGACGAAGTTGTCGTCGAAGTCGGCGCCGAGATCGGTTCCGATCATCGGCATTTCGGCGGCGTTCACGCCGATGCCGTGGCCGAGGTAGAAGTGCGGCAGCCAGGGTCGGCTACCGCCGTTGGCCGCGGTGGCGGCCCTTGCCAGATCTCCGGCGGTAATGCCGGCGCGGGCCACTTCGAGGACGGCCGTCATGATCTCGAACCATCTGTCGAACTGCGCCTGCTGACGCGGGGTCGGGTTCCGTCCCACCACCCAGGTTCGCCCGAAGTCCGAGCAGTAGCCGTTGTAGGTGATGCTGACGTCGGTCCATAGCACGTCACCGTCTACCAGCTCGCGCTCGGTGCTCAGCAGCGGCAACGCCAGGTCCCCGTGTGTCGTCCACACTCCCTCGGCCTTGCTGGGCGGCATCACCTGCCAGATCGGTTCCAGCATGCTGGCGGTCGCCCCAAGTTCGAAGGCCTGCCTTAAAAACCTTGCGGACAGGTCGATTTGGCGGATGCCCGGGGCCAGGGCCTTGTGGACCTCGACCATCGCCTCATCGGTGATCCGGATGGCGGTGCGCATGCAGGACAACTCGTCGGGAGTCTTGATCACCTTTGCTGCGCTGACGACGGCCGCGGCGTCCACGGGAGCGCCGTTGGGGAACAACAGCTTCGCGGCGCGCGACATGGCACCGGTGCATTCGTCGACCGCAACCACCGCTCCGGCCGGAATCAGATCGGCCAGCGCCCGCGCGAAATGCTCAACGCCTTCGTCGAATTCGAGGTAGATGGGCCCGTGCCGGTGATCGTCCGGCAGGTCCGACTCCAGCGCGACGCCCTCGCGGAACGGCAGGAACAGGTGCGGCCATCCATCGCCGGCGACCACCACGGCCACGGGCCGCTCGACGTAGGACAGCCCGGCGTCGCCAAGCGGCCAGCTGGTCCCGGTGGCGTAGACCACCGCACTGTTGCCCAGCAGGATCATTGCGTCGATACCGCGTTCGGCCATTGCCCGTCTCAGGCGAGCTCCCGTCTCACGGCGCATGCGCGTGAGGTCGGGCGTCTCTGGGATCGCCAGCCCACCCGCTTGCGCGAAGGCTGTCACTACAACCCCAGGAATTTCGTTACGTTGCCGCTGACGATGCGCGCCGCATTCTCGGGCCCGACCGCCGCGACGACCGCGGCGAGCGACTTTTCCGAATAACCGTAGGTGCTTTCGTTGTGCGGGTAGTCGCTGGACCACATCACCTTGTCCACGCCAATCTTGTCGATCAGCTGCAACCCCAGCGGGTCGACCATGAACGATGCGCTCATGTGGTTGTCCCAGTAGTAGCGCACGTCGTGCTCCAAGGGCCGATTGAACATGTGCTGATAGGAGGCCACCAGATGCTCGGCGTCCTGCAGCGCCCAGGGCACCCAGGCGATTCCGCCCTCGAACCAGCCGAGGCGCAGCGCCGGGTGCCGGTCGAGAATGCCGCCGAAGATGTACTTGGCGAACGTCTCCCGGAATCCGTCGATGTTGATCATCATCCCCACGACGACGCTGTTGAACTCGGTCGGGCTCTTCGGCGGCGTCTCCCCGATGTGATGAGCGATCGGCAGGCCGGAGGCTTCGATCTCGTCCCAGACCGCGCTCATGGATGTGCTCGAGTAGTCGATCGGGTTGCCGTCGTCGTCCTTGCCCGGGTTGAGGGGCATCAGGAAGGTCTTGAGGCCCAACGATTTCAGCTCGTCCAGTGTGCGCCGCGTGCCCTGCGGATCCCACCAGTTGATCAGCCCGGCGCCGTAGAAGTGGCCGCCCGAGCGCTCTTGCAGCTCCGCGATGTACTCGTTGTAGATGCGGAAAGCGAGTTCGCGAAGCTTCTTGTCCGGATAGTGGAAGAGCGCCAGCACCGCGTTGGGGAACGCCAGTTCCTTGTCGACGCCGTCGTCGTGCAGCTCCTGGATGCGGGCCTCGATGTTGGTGCTCGCGGCGCCGGGCAGGTCGTCGTACTGCATCAGCACCGCGCTGAAGTCACCCGGCAGGAACGACTGCCCCTTGCGCCCGACTTGGTAGGCGCCGTCCTCATACCAGATCCGCGGCGCCTTCTCCTTGAGCTCCTCGGGAAAGCGCTCGTAGAAGATGTCGGCGGCCAACGAGATGTGGTTGTCGGCGGAAAAAACCACGGTGCCTTCCGGCAGCCCGACGTTGATGCCGCTCGCGTGCCCATGGCGATCCTTCGGTGCGCCAAAGCCTCCCGGCGGGTAGAGCGAAACGGTGCTTGCTTGAGTCGTCATCATTGACCCTCCATTCGGAATTGAAATCAGCCCGGGCTACCAGGTCACCGGCAATTCGTAGACGCCGTAGGCCAGCCGGTCGTGCTTGAACGGCACCTCCTCCAATGGGATGCCCAACGCCAGCGTCGGGATGCGGCGGAACAGCGTGCGGTAGACGATCTGCAGCTCCGCGCGGGCGAGCTGCTGACCCACACACTGGTGCCTGCCGTAACCGAACGCGACGTTGCGATCCGCCCCCGACCGGTGCAGGTACAGCCGATCGGGCTCGGTGAAGACCCGTGGATCCCAGTTCGCCGGGGCCAGGTCGATGATGATGCCATCGCCAGCGCGGATGACCTCGCCGGCGATGCTGATGTCTTCGAGGGCCACGCGGCGCTGGCCGTTCTGGATGATGCTGAGGTAGCGCAACAGTTCCTCGACGGCGTTGGCGACGATCTTGGGTTCTTCGGCGTCGCGGATCACGGCCAGCTGGTCCGGGTTCTGCAGCAGCGCAAGCACACCGAGCCCGATCATGTTTGATGTGGTCTCGTGCCCCGCGATCAGCAGCCCGGTGCCCAGCTGTGCGGCCTCTTTGACGCTGAGTTCGCCGGCCTTGACCCGTTCGGCCAGGTCGGAGACCGCATCTGGCGCAGAATCCGAGGCCGGGTTTTCCATCTTGGCCTCGACCAGCCGGGCCAGGTACTTGTTGAGGCTCATCGCCCCCTTGACGGTGTCCTCCCCCGTCGCGTAGCGCGCCAGCCCGACGTTTGCGTGGTGCTGGAACATCTCGGCGTCTTCGTACGGCACCCCGAGCAGCTGGCTGATCACCAGCGAGGGGACCGGGAGGGCCAGCGCGGTGACGAGATCGGCGGGCTGTGGCCCGGCAAGCATGGCGTCGATGTGGTCGTCGGTGATCTGCTGGATGGTCGGCCGCAGGCCCTCCACCCGCTTGAAGGTGAAGGGCTTCGACAGCATCCGCCTGAAGCGCGTGTGCTCCTCGCCGTCGGACGTGAAGACGGATCGCGGGCGCTTGTGCACGGTGGACAACATTCCCGCGTTCCAGTGCGGAAACCCCGGCGCACGGTCGTCGACGCTGACCCGCGAATCGGAAAACAGCTCCCGCACTTGGTCGTAGCCCGTGATCAGCCACGGCGTGCTGCTGTCCCAGATCCGAACCCGGGAGAGCGGCCTGGCTTCAGCGAGCGCCATGACGTCCGGAGGCGGGGCGAACGGGCAACCAGCGTCCCGCGCCATCGGATAGTCCGGGATCTGCCGGTCCGCTTCGGTTTTCGTGCTCGTCAGTGTGTCTGACATGTCATTCCTCGATGTGGATGGCCAGTGCGGGGCAGGCCGTGGCGGCGCGGCGGGCGCCCTCGGCCTGCTGGGGCGTTGGATGGGGATTGAGCAAAACGACCACGCCGTCGTCGTCGCGCTGGTCGAACACCTCGGGCGCGTTCATCACGCAGTTGCCCGAGGAGGCGCAAATATCTTGGTCGACAGTCACTTTCATCCGCGGACGCCTCGATCATCGGGCGTCACGGGCGCCAGCCAGAGGCCCACGATCGCGTCAATGAGGCCGGACGCGGCGGCGCGCCAGGACGATTGGTGCATCGATGCACCCACCGCCAGCGCGCGTTCCCGGTCGGCGCAGGTGTGCATCAACAGGTTACGGGCCATGATGTTGCGTTCGAAGCGCACCTCGGCCGGCAGGTCCGGCAGGCAGGCGTTGATCCCGTCGACGACCTGAACCAGCGACGGGGAGCTGAGCGCGCCCTTGACGATGATGTTGTAGTAGGCAGGGTCGGTCATCGCCTGCGCGGCGAAGCGCGCGTACCAGGTGGGGTTGCCGAGCTCCTCCAGGTGGTCGGTGAGCGGGCGCACCAGGCAGGCCACCCAGCCCCGCATGTCGGCCGAGCCGCCCGCTTCCAGCAGCTCGGCGACCATGCGTTCGCGAAGCTGCTCGACGGGGCCGCGGTGCTTCTGCTCGATGGCGCGCACCAGGTCGGCCTTGGTGCCGAAGTGGTAGCCCACCGCGGCGTTGTTGCCCTGCCCGGCGGCCTCGCTGACCTGCCGGTTCGACACCGCGAACATGCCGTGTTCGGCGTACAGCCGCTCGGCCGCGGCCAGGATCGCCTCCTGGGTGGAGCTGGCCCGCTCAGTGCGAACGGTCCTGCCTGCCGTCGTCATCCCGCTAGTCAACCCCGTCCGTGACTTTAAGTCAAGCGCTTGATTTAAAACGTTTGGCATCGAACGTGACGCTGCGGTCGCGCTGGGGCTCGAACGTGACCGCAGCGTCACGCTCGCGCCATGCATCGTCACCCCTCGCGCTTCTTGGACCGAATCGCCTTGCCCGCCGAGGTCCCCCCGTCGACCGGCAACACGGTCCCCGTGACATAGCGCGACCGGTCGCCGGCGAAATACAGCGCCGCCTCGGCGATGTCCTCGGCGGTGCCCTCGCGCTTCAGCGGCCGGTCGGCCCGCATCGTCTCGCGGATGCCGGCCTCATACCGCTCGAGTTGCTCGGCATCCATGTTCATCACCGACGTCTTCAACAGCGGCGTGGGAATGTTGCCCGGCGCGATCGCGTTGACCCGAATCTCGTAGTAGGCCAACTCGATCGCCGCGGACTTGGTGAACTGGATGACCGCCGCCTTCGATGCGCGGTACGTCATGACGCCACCTCCGGCCTGAATCCCGCCGATGGAGGTCATGTTGATGATCGACCCCCCGCCGTGGGCGGCCATGTGCCGCGCGGCATCTCGCGTGCCGGCCATCACCCCCAGCACGTTGACCGCCATGATGCGGTGGAAGTCGGCCAGATCGTCCTCGAGGAATCGGCGATGCATGGTGCCCGAGATCCCGGCGTTGTTCACCATGACATGCAGGCCGTCGAACTTCTCGACGGCCGCGGCGACCAGCGCCCCGACCTGTTCCGGCTCGGAGACGTCGGTGCGCACGAAGAAGGTGTCGGGGCCCAGCGCCGCCGCCAGCGCCTCTCCCTGGTCGGTTGCGATGTCGGCGATGACGACCCGCGCGCCCTCGGCCACAAACTTCTCCACCGTGCCGCGCCCGATGCCCGACGCCCCGCCGGTGACTATGGCGACTTTGCCCGCCAGATCGTTGACCACACGATGAGTTAATCGGCGCCGGCCGCATTAAGTCAAGCAATTGATTTAAGGTGTCCAGACAAGGCCTGTCAATTCACCGACGTATGTCAATTCACTTGTCAGGGGGTTCAAGCGTTCGCGCAGAAGTGGAATGCTGGGTTCACTGCTTCATCGGCGACTTCGGGAGGGCTCGATTATGAAGATCTTGGTTATCGGTGGCACCGGACTCATCGGCTCGCAGGTCATCACCAATCTGACTGCGCTGGGACACGAGGCGATCTCGGCGTCACCGCGCTCGGGCGTCGACGCCGTCACGGGCGAGGGCCTCGCCGAAGCGGTTGCGGGCGTGCACACGGTGGTGGATGTGTCCAACTCGCCGTCGTTTGACGACGATCCCGTCATGCACTTCTTCACCACGTCGACCAGAAACCTTCTCGCCGCGGAGCGCGCCGCCGGAGTGCGGCACCACGTCGCGCTCTCGATCGTGGGCGCCGACCGCGCCCCGGACAGTGGCTACATGCGCGCCAAGGTCGCTCAGGAGAAGTTGATCGAGGAGTCGGGCAACCCGTATTCGATCGTGCGCGCGACCCAGTTCTTCGAATTCGTCAGTGCCATTGCCGATTCGGCAACCGACGGCGACACCATCCGCCTGCCGGTCGGGGCGTTCCAGCCCATCGCGGCCAAGGACGTCGCCACCGCGGTCACCGGCGCGACGATCAGCGATCCGACCAACGGCATCACCAACATCGCCGGCCCGGAAAAGCGCGGCATGGACGACTTCATCCGGACCGCGCTTGCCGCATCCAATGATCCCCGTCAGGTGGTGGGGGACCCCGAGGCGCGCTATTTCGGCACCACGCTCGACGAGCACACCATCGTTCCCCTCGACAGCGAGGACGCGACGATCTACCCCACCCGCTTCAGCGATTGGGTGGCCTCCCGGGCGACCAGCGCTGCGCATTAGGCGCCCGCGGCCGAACCCCGGAGAGCACTGATGCCAAACGTCGCGATGATCACCGGGGCCAGCCGGGGCATCGGCGCGGCGACGGCGCGGGTCCTCGCCGAACGCGGATTTCGCGTGGTGGTCAACTATCACGCCAGCGGCGAGCAGGCCGAGGAGGTGGTTGCCGGCATCACGTCGGCCGGCGGCGAGGCCGTGGCGATTCAGGCCGACGTCACCGCGCCCGCTGACGTCTCGGCCATGGCCGACGAGATCGCTCAGCGCTGGGGCGGCGTCGACGTGCTGGTGCACAACGCGCTGATACCGTTCGTGGTCACCTCCTTCGCCGACCTGACCTGGGAGCAGCTGGGCGCCAAGGTGAACGCGGAGCTGCACGCTGCATATATGCTCACGAAGTCCGTTGTGCCGGCCATGGTTTCGCGCGGTTATGGCCGGCTGGTCTATCTCAGCACCGGGCTGTCGAGGCGCCCGCGAGACGGGATGATCGCGCTCGGCACGGCGAAGGCGGCCCTGGACCAGTTCGTCCGCTACGTCGCACTCGAGCTGGCCCCGCACGGAATCACCGCCAACCTCGTCGCACCGGCCACGGTCGGCGGAACGGCGGTGACCGGGCAACTCACCCCCGACCGGGTGCGTGAGCTCGGAGAGGCCGCGCCGATGGGACGGTTGGTCACGCCGGACGAGGTCGCCCACACGATCGCGTTCTTGGCAAGCGGGGAGTCAGGTTTCACCACCGGGCACTACCTGCCGATCAACGGCGGACTGGCGATGGACTGAACCCGCATGCACACGATCGACCTGGCCTATGCCGGGCGCGGCATCCACGAAGAACTGGTCGCCTATGTCGCCGATCAGGAGGGCTACTTCGAGGACGAGGCCGTCCACGTCGCCGTGCGGGACGGGATCGTTTGGCAGACAGAGCGTCTGCGCTCCTGCGCGACGATCGGACTCGGCCGGGCCCTGTTATCACGGCTGACCGACGGCATCGAGTGGACGGTCCTGAGCGTGAACACCCACCGTCCGTTGTTCTGGTTTCTCGGCGGCGCCGGCGTGACGTCCATGGCGGAGCTTCGCGGGCGCCGGCTCGCGGTGCACGCGGCCCACACCGCCCCGGGATGCTTCGCCCGGATTGTGCTGCGCCGGTACGGCCTTGACCCGGACCGCGACCTGGAGTGTCTGGCGCGGGCGCCGGGTGACTACCAGATGGATCTGCGACGGCTGCGCGATCACTCGATCGATGCGGCCTATGTCGGCAGTACCCTGGCACCCGAGCAGGTCGCCGAGGAGGAAGGCTTCCACGTCCTGGCCTGGGTGGGAGATCATTTCCAGATCCCCACCGTCGGAGTGGCGGTCGATGCGGCCCGCCTTCAAATCGACGGCCCCGCAGTGCAAGCCGTGGTACGGGCCAACCGGCGCGCCCTGCGGACGCTTGCCGAACGGCCCGACGTGGCCATCGATTACATGGCGTCGTTCCTCAACCGGCTGACGCGCGACGAGGTGCGACGCCACTACGAGCGCTACATCGGCCCCCACTTCACCCCCGACGGCCGGGCGGACCTCGACGCCGCCCGGCGCGCGGTCGACGCGGTCGCGGCCGAGCTCGGCGTCGCCTCGACGGAGGCCGAACACATCTACCAGACAGCGCGATAACCAACCAGTACTTGCGTTCCAGCCAACAGCCAAGCACGGTATAAGGCGCCTGGGACGATTCGACGCGAGACGACAGGAGCGCTCAATGCCCGTGCCACCCACAAGCGGCGTCCCCTTCGAGCGGGCTCTGCTGAGCAGGCGCGGTTTCATGGCCGCCGGCATCGCCGGCGGACTGGGCCTGGCGGCTTGCAGCCAATCCAATTCCCAGGTATCGGGCGCGGCCGCGCAACTGGCCGCCGCCATCGCCGCGACCGAGAAGGCCCGGCCGCGCAGCGGGTGCACCGTGAGCGCCAGCCTGGCGCCCCAGCCTGCCCAAGTCGATCTCGGTGGGCCCGTGGCCAATACGATGGCCTTCGGCGACACCATCCCGGGACCGCTGATCCGGGCCAAGGTCGGTGACGAGCTGGTCGTCACCGTCTCAAACCGGATGAACCAGCCGACGTCGGTGCATTGGCACGGCATCAGGCTGCGCAACGACATGGACGGCGCCGAACCCGCCACTCCGAACATCAACGCCGGCCAGGACTTCACATACCGGTTCTCCGTTCCGGATCCGGGTACCTACTGGGCCCATCCACACGTCGGCCTCCAAGACGACTTGGGTCTCTACCTGCCGCTCATCATCGACGATCCGACCGAGGGCGACTACGACGCGGAATGGATTGTTGTCCTTGATGATTGGACCGACGGCGTCGGCAAGAGCCCACAACAGCTCTATGCCGGCCTGACTGCTTCAGACAAGCCAAGTATGCCGAGCATGTCGGCGACGTCGACGACCACGGCAACGTCGACTGCCGGGACGCCAGACGCGTCGGGAGTCAGCGTCGGCACCAGCGACCTGCTCGGCGGAGACGCGGGCGATATCACCTATCCGTACTACCTGATCAACGGCCGAATCCCGGCCGCCCCCACATCCTTCAGCGCGAAGCCGGGCCAGCGGATCAGGATACGTTTCATCAACACCGGCGCGGACACCGCATTTCGTGTCGCGCTGGCCGGCCATTCGATGACGGTCACCCACACCGATGGCTACCCCGTGGTGCCAACCCAGGTCGACGCCCTGCTCATCGGCATGGCCGAACGCTACGACGTCATCGTGACCGCCGCCGACGGTGTCTTTCCGCTGGTCGCGCTCGCGGAAGGCAAAAACGCGCTGGCGCGTGCGCTGCTGTCCACGGGGGCCGGCGAACCCCCCGACCCGGCCTTTCAACCGGCCGAGCTGGCGGGGCGGGTGGGCACCGTAGAGATGTTCACCGCCACATCGGCCGCCAACCTCGGTCCAGCCGAGCCGGGCCTGGACCTGCCGGTCGACCTGGGCGGCAACATGATGCAATACAACTGGATGATCAACGGCGAGCCCTATAGCAAGACCAAACCGCTGCAGGTGCGGCAGGGCCAACGGCTCACTCTGTCATTCAACAACACCACGATGATGTATCACCCAATTCACTTACACGGGCACACTTTTCAGATGATCAATGCCGACGGCAGCCCCGGTGCGCGCAAGGACACCGTGATAGTGCTTCCCAGGCAGAACTTGAACGCCGTGCTCATCGCCGACAACCCTGGTACATGGGTCATGCACTGCCACAACAACTATCATCAGTTCGCCGGGATGCAAACCCTGATGAACTACGTTTTCTGACCGCCGACGGTCGCGAGGAACTCCAGCAGCAGCCCGTTCACCGTCGACGGCTGCTCGATCTGCGGGCAGTGACCCGCCTTACCGACCACCTCTGAGCGGGCACCGTCGATCTGTTTGGCGATCTGCGCGGCCCAGCCCGAGGGCAGCAGCTTGTCGTCCCCGCCCTCCACGACAAGCGTCGGCACGCCGATGCGCTCGTAGGTGCGCGTGCTCGACGGAGTCGAAGACGGGGCGGCTGCAGTGTTCTGGGGGCGACGAAATCGGGCCGCCGCTACGGCCTCCCAGGCTCCCGGCGCGGTGCTCGACTCGTACCGGCGCCGCACGTAGTCCTCGTCGGCCGGGTAGCCGGGATCGTGGAACAGCGCCTCGACGATGCGCCGCATCGCCGGCGGGGTCGCGTCGTACTGCTGCAGCGCATCGAAATGCCGGTTCTGCTGGATCTCCCCGCCTCCGCAGATCGCCACCAGGCTGCGGATGGGCAGCCTCGGGCTGTCCGACGTGGCGTCGGTGAGCAGGTTGATGGCGCCCATCGAGTTGCCGACGAAGTGCGCCGAGTCGATGCCGAGCACCTCACAGAACCTCGCCACGTGCCGGATTCGCATCCCGCGGCCGTCGACGAAGTCGATGACCTTGGCCGACTGCCCGAACCCCAGCTGGTCGGGGGCCAGCACCCGGTACTGGGCGGCGAGGGCCGCGATGTTGCGTTCCCAACCGAGTTCCGCGCTGCCGCCGAACTCCCCGCCGTGCAGCAGCACCACCGGGTCGCCTTCGCCCGCCTCCAGATAGCTGGTGACCAGTCCGTCGACCAGCTCGGTCTTGCGTCGAACCTCCATCACTTGATCGCGATCGGATTCACCGGTGAACCAACGGCGCCAACGAATCTCAATGGTGGCGCGATGAGCTGGAACTCGTAGACACCGTCCGCGGCGCAATCGGCCGCCAACGCGGTCAGGTCCCAGTACTCACCGAGCATCAGCCCCATGTCGCGCAGGCAGAGCAGGTGCAAAGGCAGAAATGCGCCGTCCACATCCGGTAGGAGGTCCTCGACCTGGAGGTTGTCGGAGGCGACCGCCGCGACCTCGTGATCGTGCAGCCACGAGGCGCAGCGCCAGTGCAGCCCGGAGAAAGGTTCTGTCTTGTTGCCGGTCTGCTGGAACCTCGTCCACCAGCCCGTGCGGATCAGCACGATGTCGCCGCGTTCGATCGTCACGCCCTGCGCGCGAACGACGTCGTCCAATTCTTCAGAAGTGACCGGATTCCCTTGTTCGAGGAAGACTTCGGCGTCCCGGTGCCGCACCAGGTCCAGCAGCACGCCGCGCGAGGTGATGCCCTTGACATCGACTTTGTCAATGCCGCAATGGTAGGCTCCCAGGCTCGTCACCGATCCGGCCGAGAAGCCGTTGTAGAGCTTGTCGTCGTAGTAGACGTGCGACAGCGCATCCCACTGGGTAGCTGCCTGCAACGGCATGATGATCATGTCCTCGTTGAAGCGGAACAGGTTGTCGACGAGATAGGCACCCATTTGCTGCGCCGTCGGGTTTTGCGTCCACCCGGGCCCGTACTCAGCCAGCGTGTTCGCATCCCCGCCATCCACGGTCATCACCAGGATGGGGTTGTGCCGAAAATGGAACGCGCCCTGCGGGCCCGAAGCGCCGAAGTCGACGCCGAGCGGAAACACCTTGCCGTGCCGCACGAGGCTCGCGGCTTGGGCAACCTTGTCCGCGGTGATGAAGTTCAGCGTGCCGAGCTCGTCGTCGTCTCCCCACCGCCCCCAGTTGGACACGTCGCGAGCGACCTTCCGAAAGTCAGTCAAGCCGGCCACGGAGCCCGTCCTTCCTCGAGTTCACGGGCGATCGCGGCGCCCACGTTTCCGCCGTCGACCCACAACACCTGGCCCGTAATGTAGCTGGCCGCACGGCTATTCAGGAACAGCAAAACAGCGGCCTGTTCGGCGGGCCCGGACACGCGTCCCAGCGGCTTGGGTATATCGTCGAGGAAGCCCTGCCCGTAGGCGGTGCGCAGCTGGTCGAGGATCGGCGTTTCGGTAACCCCCGGGCCGGTGCAGTTGATCCGGATGCCCCGCGCGCCAAGGGGCACGGCGCTTCGCATCGTGTAGAGGATGATCGCCTCTTTGGACAATTGGTAGCCGCCGCCGGCCAGCGCGTCGGGGTGGGCGTTGCACCAGTCGATGCCTTCCCGCATCGTCGCGGTATCGAGCAGCGGCGCGACCGCCCGCAGATGGTCGCGGTAGGCCGCCGCCGCGAGCGACGAGACGCTGACGATCGACGACCCCGCGGGCATCTTCTCGATCAGCGCCTCGGTGACGTGCCGCAGTCCGAGGAAATTGATGGTGACCACCAGCGGGGGGTCGCCGATCCCGGACGAGACGCCGGCCACGTTGAACAGCGCGTCGACCGGCCCGTCGATGGACGCCACAGCGCTATCGATCGAATCCGGATCGGCGAGGTCGACCTCGTGAAACCCGTTGAGCTCCAAGGCCGGCCGGCGCTTATCCAGCCCGACGACGTCGGCCCCGGCTTCGATGAGCTGCCGCACCACATGCTCGCCGATGCCCGACGCGCATCCGGTCACCACAGCACGACGACCGTCGTAGCGCCACAGCTCCTCGATTCGTCCCAAGGTTCAATCCGCTTCCGGTATCACGTGCGCCCTACTGCTCCTTGGCGCGCTGCTGCTCCTTCAGGCGCTGCGCCGCCTGGACGCGGCCCTCGTTGATCTCCGCCATCGCTTCGGGGATCTCGCTCGCGGTGAACTTACCGCCACGGCCGGTGGGCAGACCGCCGAACGAGTAATTCTCGTCGAATTGCGGCGCCGTCGACTCCGGCCGACGCGCCTCCACTTTCTCGATGACGGGTGCCAGCCGCGCGGCCTTGTCGGCCACCGCCTTCTGGTCGCGCTCGATGAACTCCGGCAGCACCTCTTTGCCCATCAGCTCGATGGATTCCATGGTGCCCTCATGGCTGCGCGGATTGAGCAGCAGGATGATCTCGTCGACGCCGCTTTCCTCGTAGCCACGCAGGAATTCGCGCACCGTGGCCGGCGATCCGATGGCGCCGCGCCCCGGGCCGTAGGCCAGCGTCGGGTCCTTCTCCACCTCTTCGAGATAGCGCTTCCACACCCCGGTCCGCCCCGGGGTGTGCACGCCGGTCATGTAGTAGTGCATGATCCCGAACGAGAAGAATCCACCACCCTGCCCGAGCCGCTCGAGCGCCCGCTCGTCGGTCTTGGCGACCATCATCGACAGGTCGCCGCCGATGGCCAGGATGTTCGGGTTGATCTTCGGCGTCACCGGCACACCGTTCTCTTCGAATTCCTTGTAGTAGCCGTTGACCCGTTCGGCGAGCGGTCCGGGGCCGGTATAGGCGAAACTCAGGGCACCGATGCACTTCTGGGCGGCCATTTCGACGCTGGCCGGCCGCGTGCAGGCCACCCAGACAGGGGGATGCGGCTTTTGCATCGGCTTGGGAATGACGTTGCGGGCCGGCATCTGGATGTGCTCGCCCTTGAAGCCCGCGAACGGCTCCTCGATCATGCAGCGGACCGCGACCTCGAGGGCCTCCTCCCACTGCGCGCGCTTGTCCGCGGGATCGATGTTGAATCCGCCGAGTTCCCCGACGGAGGACGACTCGCCGGTCCCGAACTCGACCCTCCCGTTGGAAAGCAGGTCGAGGGTGGCGATGCGTTCGGCCACCCGCGCGGGGTGATTGACGGCCGGCGGGAGGTGCATGATGCCGAACCCCAGCCGAATGTTCTTGGTCCGCTGGCTGGCCGCGGCCAGGAAGATCTCCGGCGCGGTGGAATGGCAGTACTCCTCGAGGAAGTGATGCTCGGTGAGCCAGACGGTGGAGAACCCGGCCTTGTCGGCCGCCTCGACCTCATCGAGACAGTCTTGCAACAAGACCCGTTCGTCGTCGGGCACCCAGGGCCGCGGCAGGGCGAACTCGTAGAACAGCGATATTTTCATTTGCTACCTCCTATGAGAACTAAGGGTCTGGCTCGCAAGGTGTTTCGCGGCGACGAAGCCGAAGGTCATGGCCGGGCCTATGGTCGCCCCGGCGCCGGCGTAGCTGCGGCCCATGACCGGTGCCGCGGTGTTACCCACCGCGTACAGTCCCCGCACCACAGTGTCGTCGGTGCGCAGCACCCGGGCGTATTCGTCGGTGCGCAGGCCTCCCGAGGTGCCCAAATCACCGAGGACGACGCGGAACGCGTAGTACGGCGGGTCGCCCAGCGGATACAGGTTGGGGTTCGGCAAGGTCGGATCGCCGTAGTAGTTGTCGTAAACGCTGTCCCCGCGGTTGAAGTCGTCGTCGTGGCCCTTGCGCGCGAGTTCGTTGAAACGGCCCGCGGTTTCCGAAAGACGGCGCGGCGGGACGCCGATCTTGGCGGCCATGTCGTCCCAGCTCGTCGCCGCCTTCACCACTCCCGATTCCAGCCAGGCCGGCGGGACCTTCCGGCCGGTCGGGACCGGCGCCCCCGGGATCTTCGGTATCGGCAGGTGGCCGCCGATGACATAGCGATTCCACGACCTGTGGTCGGTGATGAGCCAACACGGGATGTGGGTGACCCCGGATTTCTGGCCGTCGATCATCGCGTGACCGAAGTCCATGTAGGGGGCCGCCTCGTTGATGAAGCGCTTCCCGTCACCATTGACGATGAACTGCGCCGGCATCATCCGTTCGTTGAGCATGAACTGCATGCGGCCGTCCGGCCACTGGATCGCCGGGAACCACCATGCCTCGTCGAGCAGGTCCGTTGCGGCGCCGACCTTTTGGCCGGCACGGATGCCGTCGCCCGTCGCGCCGGGGTTGCCGAAGCTCCAGTCCTGGTCGACCACGGGCAGCTGCTCTTTGCGCCAGGCGAGGTCGTGGTCGAACCCGCCCGACGCCAGGATGACCCCCAGGCGTGCGCCGATCCGCTGGTTCCCGCCGTCCCTTTGCACCACCGCGCCGGTCACCGATCCGTCCCCGTCGGTGAGCAACTCCGCCATGGGCGAGTCGAGCCACAGCGGGATCCCGCGTTCCCGCATGGCCAATCTCAGCCGGGCCGCCAGTGACTGCCCGATGGCCGCCATCCGTTCGCCGAACACCCTGGCCCGGACCATCCGCGAAATCAGTTTCAGCAGCACACCTTTGCCGGCCCACGACTGACGGATCCGGTAGAAGGTCCGAAGCTCTTTGGGCCCCAGCCAGATTCCCTTCGGGGCAAGCGCGAGGGGCTTGAGCAGCTTCGGCTCGTCGACGCCCAACTTTCGCAGGTCGATGGGCGGCACGTTGATGGTGCTGCCCAACTCCGAGCCGCCGGGCAGCTCCGGGTAGTAATCGGCATAGCCGGGCTTCCAGACGAACTCGAACCATCCCGAGAGGTTTTCGAGGAATTCGAGCATTTGCGGCGCGGACTCGACGTACTGCCGTATCCGCGCCTCGCTGACCAGGCCGTCGGTGATCTTCAGGAGGTACTGCACGACCGCCTCGGGTGACGGGACGTAGCCCTCCCTGCGTTGCGCGGGCGCCCCGGGCACCCAGATGCCGCCGCCCGAAAGGGCCGTGGAACCGCCGAAATACGGCGACTTTTCCACCACCAACGCGTCCAGCCCGGCGGCCTCGGCGGTCAGCGCGGCCGCCATGCCACCACCGCCGGATCCGACGATGAGCACGTCGACCACATGATCGAAGCCGTCCGCCGTGGAAGGGGCAGCGCTCATTTCGGCACCGCCGTTCGGATGGCGAAGCCGGCGATCAGCTCGGCGGCGGGTTTGTAGTAGCGCACCGTGGTCCGGTAGGGCCCGGCGGTCTCCAGTGCCGCGAAAGCCGCAACCCACGTTCTGATTTCGTGCGCCGAGCTGCCGCCCTCGTACGCGACGAACGAGTTCGACCACTGATCGAGATCCGCCAGTCGGCCGTCGTCGACGATTTCGAGGAATCGGTGGTCCCACGCCGGGTTGAGTGGCTGCAATTCGCTGTCGCCGCCGGCAAAGTTTCTGGCCGCCTCGATCACGGCCGCCTCCCTTGCCTCCCGCTGCTCGGACGTCATCGGCCGGCCGTCCACGATCCGCTCCAGCACCGCCGGGGGCGCCGTTGCCAGGGTCGGGACCGGCGGGCTGTGGGAGAGCCCGCCCGAACCTATGATCAGCACCCGTTTGTCCAGCCCGGCCAGGTAGGCGCCGACGGCGGCACCCAGCGCGCGGCAACGATGCAACGGCCCCAGCGGCACCGCGATCGCGTTGACGAAGAGCGGGATCACCGGCCGCGCCGTGGCATCGCCGAACAGCTTCTCCAGCGGTTGCACGGTGCCGTGGTCGACGTCCATACCGGCCGACACCGCGACGTCGACGCCGCAATCCAGGATGGCCTTCGCGCAATCGGCCGCCAGGTTCTCCGGAACGTCGAGCGGTCCGGCGTGGGTGCCGTAATCGCCGACGCCGTTGGCGCGCATGCCGATACAGAACGGCGGCATCACCTTGTAGAAGAACCCGTTGTAGTGGTCGGGTGAGAAGATGACGACGAGTTCGGGGTCGTAATCTCCGACGAAGTCGCGTGCTTGCGCGATCGCGCCTTCGATGTCGTCAAGCAGGTCCCGCGATGGCCCCGGAAGATTCAGGAGCGGGCTGTGCGACATACAGCACAGAGCCAGTGTCATTGTGGAGATCACCCCCTCCCGGCGTGAGGGTGAGGGTGGCCAGCAGCGAGGCGCCCAGCTCGGGCGCGAGCTGGGCGATACAGGCGCCGGCGATGCACCGATCGGGACGTAAGAACAGCACCGATTCCTGATGGGTGTCGAACCAGGATTTCAGCGCGCCGCCACGATCACCGACCACGACGACGTCGGGGTCGTCGTGGCCCGTCCAGTGCAGCTGGGTCAGGGGCCGCAGCGCCACGAAGCGCGCACCCAGGGCTTTCCACTTCGCGAACGCCTCGTCGCCTAGGATCTTGCGCGGGCTGTTGTTCCAGCACAGCACGGCGAACCAATCGCCCAGCACGTCGTCCAGCAGCACGTCCTGCTGCGTGCGGGTGTCGACCCATGGCTGGACGAACAGGGTGCCCACCGGGGATTCGGCGGGGCGAGGGTTGGAATGCACGACGGCACCCTGCTCGTAGCGCGGCATCGGCTTGAACCGCATCTCCAGCACATAACGCTTGAGGGACGGCACAATTGACGCCGACCGAACCAGCAGGTCCCGCGCGGCGGCGATCCTGCGGTCGGTCGGCGAGATCACCCGGCCCACCATGGTGGAGAGGTCGATCATCGCCCGGGCGTGCTTGCGCCGCTCGATGTCGTAGGTGTCCAACAGCCGGTCGTCGGCCCGGCCGGTGACCACCGCGGCTAGCTTCCAACCCAGGTTGGCCGCGTCCCGGATGCCGCTGTTGTAGCCCTGCCCCTGCCACACCGGCATCAGGTGGGCCGCGTCCCCGGCCAGCAACAGCCGGCCGCTGCGGAAAGCCCCCGCGATCCGCGAGTGATGGGTGTAGACGCGCCGCCGGATCACGTCGACCCGGTCGGGGTGTGGCACCATCCGCGCCAGCATCCGCGTCAGAAACGCCGGGTCCTCGGCCTGCTCGTCGGTCTCGCCGGCGTGAATCATGAACTCGAACCGGCGAATTCCGTGCGCGATCGAGATCGAGGCGTACGGGCGTTCCGGGTCGGCACCGACCTCGCTGTTCGGGTGGCCCAGCGGATCGTTGGCGATGTCGACGACCAGCCATCGCGTCGATGAGGTCGTCCCGTCGAAGGACACCCCCATCATCCGGCGCGTCATGCTGCGCCCGCCGTCACATCCCACGACATAGCGCGCGCGCACGCCGGCGGTGCCGCCATCGGTGCCGCATTCGACGGTCACCCCGTCGTCCGCCTGCGCGCACGAGGTCATGGGACGATTCCACCGCACCTCGACGTGGGGGAATCTGTCCAGGCCGCGCAGCAATTCGGCGTCGACGAGCGGCTGCACGAAACCATTGCGCTTCGGCCAGCCGAAACGCGCGTCGGGCGGGGCCATTTCGGCCAGCAGGCGACGCTTGCCGTCGAAGAAGCGCAGGATCTGGTTGGGCACGGTGTGCGGCAGGATCCGGTCGACCAGCCCGATCGATTGAAAAGTGCGCAACGCCTCGTCGTCCAGCCCCACCCCGCGTGGGTAGTCGATGAGGCTGTCGCGTTCGTCGACGACCAGTGTCCGGACACCTTGCAGGCCAAGGATGTTGGCGAGAGTCAACCCGACCGGGCCGGCGCCGACGACCACGACATCGAAGTCCCCGTCGAAGTCCACGTCGACGTCCACGCCGACGTGCAGGTGCTGCCCGTCGCTTCCCATCACCGCCCCAGCAGGAAGTCGAGATGCAGGCGATTGAACGTCTTGGCGTCCTCGTACTGCGGCCAGTGACCGCAGCCGGGCATCACCTCGAAGCGCGCGTGGGGGATCATCGAGGCGATGCGGCGGCCCTCGGTCACGTCGGCGGTCGGGTCATCGCTCGTCCACAGCACCAGCGTAGGGGCGATGATGGCGCCGTATTCGTCCGGCCCGAGCAGGTTGCGCGCCCGGATCTCGGGATCCTGCAACGCCATGATGTCGCGCATGGCGTCGACGAAACCCGGTTGGCGGTATACCCGTTGGCGACTGGCGACCAGATCGTCGTAGTCCTTGGACTTGTCGGCCATCAACCATTTGATCCGCGCCTGGACCGTCTCCCAGGCCGGGTTCTCGGCGGCCGCCATGGACAGCGTGATGATCCGTTGCATCACCACCGGATCGGCCTGGGATCCGCCGGCGGTGTTGAGGACAAGCCGCTCGACCACATCGGGATGGTCGACCGCGGCGCGCGCGGCCACCCACCCGCCGAGCGATTCGCCGCTCAGGCAGGCGCGATCGACGCCGATCGTGCGCAGCACGGCCATCAGGTGCTCGACGTAGTGGCGAACTTCCAGCGGATGGCCCGGCTTGTCGGTGTAGCCGTGGCCGAGCATGTCGATCGACCAGGTCCAGAAATGCTCCCCGTGCGCCGCCAGGTTGCGGACATAGGCCTCGGCATGGCCACCGGATCCGTGCAACAGCATCAGCACCGGCTTGCCGGGGTCGCCGGCGCGCAGGTAGCGAGTCCGCACTCCCCCCGCCTCGAGGTAGCCCTGCTCAAACGCGACGCCCTGGAGATCGCTCCAGATGCTCTCGAACTCCGCCACGGGTTCCTCTCCGGCCTCCAGACGGGTCTCGCTTCGACCTGTATGAGTGTGCTAATATCGCACACTGATGTGCGATATCTATAGAGCTTGGCTCTCGCGCCCAGGTCTGTCAAGGCCATGACGGGTTCCGGGACGGGTCCCGGGGCGGGATCTCAGACGTTGGCCCGGGGACTTACCGCGCTGCAGATGGTGGCCGACTCCCCGAGCGGGCTGACCGTGCAACAGCTGGCCGACCAGGTCGGGGTGCATCGCACGATCGCTTACCGGTTGCTGTCGACGTTGGCCCAATTCCGTTTGGTGGCAAAGGGAGAAGACGGTCGTTACCGCCCCGGGGCGGGGCTCGCCGTGCTCGGCGCGTCGTTCGACCGCAACGTGCGCCAACTGAGCCTGCCGACGTTGCGCGCCCTGGCCGACGAACTCGGCACCACCGTGTCGCTGCTCGTCGCCGAGGGCGACCAGCAGGTGGCGATCGCGGTGATCGTGCCCAGCCATGTCGCCTACCAACTCTCGTTCCATGAGGGCAGCCGGTATCCGCTCGACCGCGGCGCGGCCGGCATCGCCCTGCTGGCCAGCATGCCGCCGCGCCCCGGGGAACGAGACCTCGTCGCACGCACCCGCGAACGCGGCTGGGTGATGACGCACGGGGAGATCGAACCGAACACCTACGGCCTGGCCGTTGCGGTCCGCCGCCACGCGCCGTCCCCGCCCACCTGCATCAACCTCATCTCCCACCGCGAAGACGTGGTGCTGCGCGGCAGGGACGCGGTCGTCAAGGCCGCGAGACAGTTGTCGGACCTACTGAGCTAGAGCTGAAGGGATTGCCGTCCATGCGTTGGGACCATGAAGTCGACGTCGTCGTGCTCGGCAGCGGCGCCGCCGCGCTCACGGCTGCACTGACCGCGGCGGTCGCCGGAGCCTCGGTGGGGGTCTTCGAGAAGGCCCAGACCGTGGGCGGGACCACCGCCGTGTCGGGGGGCATCGCCTGGATCCCGGCCCACAACCGTTCTCCCGACGGGGAATTGACGGTGGCCGACGCCCTGCGCTACCTGCGCGCGCAGTCCCTGGGAACGATGGACGACGCCCTGGTCGAGACGTTCGTGCGGACCGGCCCGGCGATGCTCGACTTCGTCGAGGCCCACAGCGGCGTGCGCTTCGAGATCGCGACCGGCTTCCCCGACTACCGGCCGGAGTTGCCGGGCGGACGGCCGGCCGGGGGCCGCTCACAAAGCCCGGTTCCCTTCGACCTCACCGAGTTGGGCGAATGGGCCACGCGGATCACGTCATTTCCGGCTGACTGGTCCAACGTCGGATTCGACGCCGAGACCAGGGCCCGCCTGCACGCGGCGATCGATGAGCGAGCCGGCCAGCTGTGCGTGGCGGGCACCGCCCTGATCGCGGGCCTGCTGAAGGGTCTGCTGGACGCCGGCGTGACACCGCGGGTTAACGCCCGGGCCGAAGAACTCATTGCCGAGGTCGGCGAGATCACCGGGGTACGGGTCGAGGCGTCGGGCAAGAGCATGAGCGTGCGCGCGCGCCGCGGAGTCATCCTCGGCACCGGCGGCTTCGAATGGGATCCCGCTCTGGCGCAAGCTTTTCTACGCGGTCCCATGCACGGCGCGGTCTCCCCGCCGTACAACACCGGTGACGGCCTGCGCATGGCGATGGCGCACGGCGCGGACCTGGCCAACATGGGCGAGGCGTGGTGGGTGCCGATCGTGCAGATCCCCGGCGACACCATCGAAGGCCAACCGCGCAGCCGCAGCGTCCGTCTGGAGCGAACCCGCCCGCGCAGCATCATCGTCAACTCGGCCGGGAAGCGCTTCGTCAACGAGGCATGCGATTACAACTCGATGGCCGGCGCCTTTCAATACCTCGACCCCCGCGGCGGCTATGTCAACGACCGCGCGTGGATGGTGTTCGATTCAGTTCACCTGCAGCGCTATGGGTTTCTGGGTGTCGAACCCGGGCAGCCCGCCCCCGACTGGTTTTGCGAGTCGGCGGACCTGGCCGAGTTGGCCGCCAAGACCGGCATCGACGCCGACGGCCTCGCCCGCACCATCGGGGAGTGGAACCGCCACGTGGCGGCCGGCGCCGACCCCGACTTCGGGCGCGGTTCCAGCGCCTACGACGGATACTGGGGCGACGACAGCGCCATCACCCTGGCCGGCAAGACCCTCGGCCCCATCGACACCGCCCCCTTCTACGCGGTGCCGATATGTATCGGCGCGATGGGCACCAAGGGCGGACCGCGCACCGACCCCGACGGCCGTGTACTGCATGTCAGCGGGGAGCCGATACCGGGCCTGTTCGCCGCGGGCAACGCCATGGCCGGCGTGACTGGGCGCGCCTACGGCGGCGCCGGTGGAACGATCGGCCCCGCAATGGTTTTCGGCTACCGGGCGGGCCACGCGGCTGCCACCGGGAAGTCGGTGGATCTTCAGTAGGCGGTCACAGCCCTGAGCGGTAGTTCGCCGCCCAAGGCTGACGATCTCGCCGCTACGGGTCGTCTTCGTCGTCTTCGTCGTCCTCGTCGTGCAGGAATCGTTCGGGGTGATGGAAGGTGTTGGTTCGGGGTTGTCCGTGGTCGAGGTGGGGTGGGGGTATCCATTCGGTTTGGCCTCGGGCGTTGGTGCGGGTGGTCCAGCCTTTTTCGGCGAGTCGGTTGTCGGGACCGCAGGCCAGGGTGAGGTCGTCGATGTCGGTGCGGTAGGTGGTGGCCCAGCCCCGGACGTGGTGGACCTGGCTGTGGTAAGCCGGTGCGTCGCAGCCCGGTT
>Ga0335069_10000767_pt1 | contig 52275 bp, 100 predicted proteins | sample Lox_Sample_11_FD_206714 | JGI IMG/M metagenome (GOLD analysis project Ga0335069, IMG submission 206714) | Soil microbial communities from Loxahatchee National Wildlife Refuge, Florida, United States - Lox_Sample_1.1 | ecosystem: Environmental > Terrestrial > Soil > Wetlands | place: USA... | reverse complement strand
CAATAACTAAATATGCCATCGTTTTCTCCTTTACTTTATAAAAAGTTTAACTATTAAACATAAAATAGTTAAAGATTGAATGGCAATCATAATCTTTAACCACTTTGACTCGCTATTATTAGAATTATTAGTACTAATTTCCTTATAAACTGTTTCTTTTACAATAACAGGTTTTTCTATCTCAATTGTTCTATATTCAATCTGAGGAACAATTACTTGTTTTTCTATCTCTCTAATCTCTACTTTTGGAATAAATACAGTCTTTTCAACAGTTTGAATTTCTTGTTGAGGCTCCTGTCTATATCCAGGATAATTTTGTTCTTGCCAATTAATTACTGGTTGAATATCTTTTAAACCCTCTCTAATAGCGTTTATAAGTCCAGCATTATCAATACTTAGATCGATATTACCACCGCCTACTAAAACTACACGTTGAGCATCACTAGCGGCATCATATTGACGCTTTATAACCTGATCTGCATCTAATGTTGTTATTTCTCTATTTTCTTGCATAATTACTCATATATAGTTGTTAATATTATACCGAAGTCACCTGGGCTCTAAATTTTAAGGTAGCTGTAAAACCCGTATTAGAACTCGTATACTGAATCTGGCCGCCAGTAGTTATACTAAATACCAATCCTGTATCATCCCCTGTATAATTTTGTGACATTTCCCAAGAAGACCCTTTTTGGATACCCTCTAGTCTATAAATAGCATATGTAGAATTACGCACTATACTTAATTGTGTAAAGAAACTTCTAACAGATCCATTTGCAAAGGCAAGACCTGTAACATTTGCAGGTGAAGATTGATTATCCGCAGCAGTGAAAGATGTCTGTGAGATATCACCTGGAGTAAAATTAACAGTAGTATCTACATAATTTTTAGTCGCTGCATCCTGAGCACTAGATGGATCAGATAAATTAGTTAATCTATTTGCATTAAAATCAACTAAATCTGAACTATTAACTTTTAGAATATTGATATCTGCACTATCAGAATTATTTCTAGATTTCAAAGATCCGTTATTAGATAAACGGATTTTTGTATTATCTACTTGATTGGCCCCAATATTCTTTTTAGTTAATTGACTCATTTTTATATCCTTTAAGTACTACTTTTATGTCAAATAACTGTACTCTATTACAAGTATGTCACCAGCAACTAATTCTGCTGCACCACCAGTAGCTAAATCTCCAGCAAATGTTATTCTTGTAACACCACCACTACCACCAGTTAATGAAACTGTATAATCAACTGTTTTTTGTTGAATTAATCCACCAATTACAGATAATGTAATTGAATTAACAGATGCTGAGGTACCATAAACAGCATGAGCAAGATCTACATATTGATTAGTAATATCAGTTCCAGAAAGAGTAATTTGTTCTTGATTATCTTTTAGACCTTCAATTTGATTAGAACCATTAATCTTTTGTGTTGAAGATTCTACTTGTACTTTAATACCAGATCCACTAGTTACAATTGCACCAGCAGGATCTTCTTGAACCGATAAACTTCCGGGAGAAGCAGATAATGAAGCATCACCAGGAACAACATTTACTGTACTTCCAGAAAGTGTTAGACCATTATTAAATGTATAAGAAGTACCAATTACAAAATTAATAAATGTAATATTTGTAGTTCCAACAGTAATTGGGTTTGCAGTATTTTGTCTAAATCCATAACCAGCTTGTGTTGAAGCTTCTGGTCCAACTTGACATGCCGCAGAGAAGAATTCACTTGAAAGATCCATATCTGTTGCACGAGTTAGAATAAATGGATTAGATCCATCTCCAACTTGTGTTACAGTATAGATACCATTATATGGCTGATTGCCAGCAGTTTCATTTTTAACAAGTAATCTATCATTTAAAACTAGTGTAACACCATCTTGAGCAGGTAATGCACCATTTGCATTTGCTGTAATAGTTGCTCCAACACCACTAGCACCATTAGCATATATATAAGCTGGAAGTGCCCCAGTTGTTGCTGATCTTACTGCATTTTTCCATGTAAGACTTTGTGAAAGAGTATCTACATAATTCTTTGTAGCAGCATCTTGAGCTGATGTAGGATCAGCTACATTCTTAATCTGTTTACTATTATTATCTGTATAAGCACCATTGAGAGATATTTTACCTTGAGTACCTGATGTAATTCCTGTTAAGATATTGATATCGCCAGTTGTTCCACCTGAATCTGATTGACCAGATTGAATAAAAATGTACCCAGAATTTCCGGTATGCGATACTCCAGTTGCTATATTAACTTGTCCTGTATTTCCTGTAGAACCAGAAGACATACTTCCAGAAAATAGTGATACTTGTCCAGTATTACCAATAGCACTAGCATTATTCTGTCCACCAGAACCAATTGATACGTTTCCGGTATTTGCACTACTAGCTTGATTTATACCGCCAGTAATGGCTGAAATATTACCAGATGCCCCAGTTCCTGATGGAGTTCCTGATGCAATTGTTACCTGACCACTAGCTCCATTTACCGTAGTACCAGTTTTAAGAGAAGCTGCAGCAGATGAAGTAGACCCAGTTTGATTTAAACTTTGAAGTGATAGAGCATCAGTTGACGTAGAAGAAATATTTTTTGTGTAAGTATTCAACCAAGAATCACTAGAAGATCCAAGTGATCTTGTATCTGTTGTATCAGGAAGTAAATCTTGATTTATAGAAGTAGTTGTAAGATTACTTAATGAAGTATTTGCCCCTGATCCTGAAGCAGAATCAACATATGCCTTTGTTGCCGCATCTTGTGCTAAAGTTGGATCTGCTAGATTTTTAAGTTGGTTACCAAGAAAATCGACTTGATCACTGGTATTAACTTTAACAATATTAACATCACCACTATCAGCAGCATTTCTTGCTTTTAATGGTCCATTATTAGATAATCTAATTTTGGTATCATCTACTTGATTATTGCCAATAAATTTTTTCTTAATCTGTGCCATTTTTATCTCCTTAAATTAATAACTATATTCTAAATGTAAAATATCACCAGCAACTAATTCTGATACTCCACCAGTTGCTAAACCATTATTAAAAGTTAATCTTGTTACTGCTCCTGGATTACTTAATAAATAATCATCACCTTCAACTTGTGAAACTCCATCCACAAAAAGAAATAAAGAATATGATTTAGTTAAAAATGCTAAATCCACATATTGATTAGTTATATCTGTTCCACTTAATGTTATATCTTCTTTATTCCAATTAAATGATGCCATTTTTCCATTTAATTGAGTTTGTATAGATGAAGTTACTCCACTAACATATCCTAATTCAGTATCAGTTGTAGCAGATGCTACAGGAAGACCATTTGAATTTGAAGCCAATGCTCTATTAGCTGTAATCGCGGCTTCTTCAACAACTGCTCCTCCAGAACTTACCATTATTCTATTATTATTTAAAGATGTAGAGGAATTAGTACCACCATTTGCTATTGGTAATACTCCACTAACTCCACTAGTTAAACTAATTAATGGTATATCTGCACTAACTAATGATCTAAATGTTGGTGTTGCAGGAGAACCAGTAGCAGGACCGGCCCAAACAGTATTGGCATTCTCATTAGCCAGTCCTAATGTTATAGTACCAGATGTTGTTATTGGAGAACCGGAAACTGTAAATATTGGATCTGCTGAAAAAGCAACACTTGAAACTGTTCCAGAAGGAACTATCCATGTTAAATTACCAGATCCATCATTGGTTAAAACAGCATTTGCTGTACCCTGTGAACTAGGAAATTTTATAGAATATGAAGTTGTTGTATCTGCTGCCTTTAATGTAATAGCTCCAGAAGTTGATCCATATAATAATTGATTTAATGCATGATTATTAGCCCATCTAAAAGAAGCACTACCTAAATTAATAGAATTATCAGATCCAGGAAGAAGGCTTGTATTAATTGCGACGGATGATAGATTATCTAATGCAATATTTGCTTTATTATTTAATTGAGTTTGAACTGAAGATGTAACACCACTTAAATATCCAAGTTCAGTATCTGTAGTAGCAGAAGCAATTGGTAATCCAGAAGTATTTGATGCAAGAGCCCTATTTACTGTAATAGCTGCTTCTTCAACAATTGCACCACCAGATGAAACCATTAATCTATTGTTATTTAAAGCAGCACCACTATTTGTACCACCACGGCTAATAGCTAATTGAGCTTCACTGGATAATGCACCCAATGAATCATTAACTACTACTTGATTTGCAGTACCATTAGCTATTTTAGAGCGAGCAATGGCTGCGGCAGCAGCAACTTCATTATTTGTAATACCACCAGTTGCAACTTTAACACCAGAAGCCGATTGAGATAATGTAGTACCATCTAGACTTAAGAAGAATTGTGTACCACTTAATTTAACACCTTGTCCATCGGCTGTATATGTTCCAGCACCAGAGAATTGGACAAAATTAATATCTGTAACACCAATAGTTATGGGAGGATTTGTTATATTTACCCATCCAGTATCAGCTTGTGTAGAACCTTCTTCAACAAATACAAAGGCTTCTTCTAATAATGGACCAGTGTTTGCATCAGAGCTTCTAGACCATGGACCTGCTGCCGATACATAAATACCATTTTCTGAAGCTGTTGCTTGATTTTTTACTAAAACTCTACTAGATGAAGTTAATACTCCATCAATAGTTTGTTCACCCGATAATGTAATATCTGCAGTAGTTGCTACCAATACGGGAGATTTAATAGACAATCCAGATGCAACACCGTCAACATATTGCTTTGTGGCAGCGCCAAGAGCACTAACTGGATTGGCATTAAGAATGAGAAATCCGGTCATTGTATCGCCAGATTTACTTACTTTACCATCAATTTGTGTTTGAATTGCAGATGTTACACCTGAGACGTATCCTAATTCAGTTGAAGTTGTTGTAGAAACCGCAGGAAGTCCTGAACCATCTGTTTGTACAGCACGATTTGCAGTCAAAGCAGATTGTTCAACTATTGCCCCACCACTTGAAATTATAAATCTATTATTATTTAAAGCAGAAGAACTATTTGTTCCGCCATTAATTATTGGAAGAATGCCAGATACTTCTGTTATAAGACTTATTGAACCTGTAGAAATTAATCCAGAAGATGCTCTTATTGGTCCATTTAAAGAGCTATTTAATGTTGTTGAACCATTTATGATTATATCGCCAAGAAATGTTTTATTACCGCCAATATTTTGTGCTATGGCAGTAAGAGCACCAGGATTTGTTCCATCGGCGGGTTGTAATGTTAAAAGTGTACCAGATATTGTACCGGCTTGGGCATTTGGAGCAGAGCCAACGTTTGTTAAGGAGTTTACACCACTTCCACCACCACCGGACCCAGTATTATCGAAACCACTTTGTAGAAGGGGATTAAATTTAATACCCATTATATACCTTTAAGAAATTCTTGAGCCATAAAGTGGCGTATTACGTGATCCATCGGTGTAAACTATTTGAATTACATATAGCGTTGTTCCACTTTCAGAAAATGAATAAGTCTCTGTATCATTTGAAACATTTGTCGTACTTATTGCTAGATCAAATCTTCGTCCAACTTTACCAACTAAAAAACCATCTGTACTAATTGTACTATTAACATCATTAAAACTATTTTGTAAAGTTTGGCCGCTATCTAAATCTGAGGCTGGTTTTGTTGTATTTGGCATCTTATAATCCTATTTAATAAGTTTCTTTATCTTTGGAAATTGAACTTTGGGTATTTGTGGTAAACTCGGTGATGGAGTTAGCTTTATTTGTCCCATCCCAGGCATTTTATGTATATGTACTAAATCTGGATGATTTAAATTGATTTTATTCTGTAAAGTCTGTGGCTGAAAAGATGGAGGTGCTATTGGTTTTATTGCTTGTGGTTGTCCCATTGGTTTTGGCTGTTGTGGCTGAGCCATACTTGGTTTACCTTGTTGTTTTTGTTGTTCAAAGAACCAGCCGCGTTGTTTTCCACTTTTAAAAGCCATTAATAACTCCCACCTGACCACATTTTCTTAAGTCGACTAAAACGTTTTTTTGATCCTTTAACATATTCTGGTAATTTTTTACCTTTTGATGCCTTATCATATTCCTCAACAGTTTTCTTAGGAATATCTCCTCTTTCTGCTGCAGCATGAAAATAACGTCTTTGTGCATCTGATTTATATGGCATATTATTTCTTTCCTTTTTGTGCTAATTTTTGAAAGCGCTCTTTTCCATATTTTTTACGACCTATTGCAGCGGCAACTGCAGCAGGATCTTTTGCACCCTTTTTAGCAAGCACTTCTTTAAGTCTTTTAAATCTTGTACCTGTTCCTAATTTTGCTTTCATAAATATCCTTAAACTATTGGTATCATTGCCGTAAAAGATAAATTAATACCGGATTGATCAAAAAATGCAAAATTTGCTGAATTAAAATCCTCAAGATTACTAGTTCCATCATTAAAACCTAGAGCTAAATGAGTAGAATCAAATACTCTTACAACACCTAATCTTTGAGCACCACCCGCAAATTCTGCAGCAGAACCACAAATTCCCTGGTATGGAACATTCGCCGCGCCAGGAAAAATATAATTTGTATCAATTGTATATCCAGAAGGAATACTAAATTTAAAAGTACCAGATCCATTAGTACCAGCACTAGAAGTTACAAGATTATACATAATATACATCATTTTTCCAATAATATTATATGATGCAATATTTGTAGTAATTGTACCTATTGTTGGATCTGTTGTTGTTGCTGTAATAGATAATGAATAAGCATTAAATTGAGAATTTGATGCTTGTACTGCAAGTGGATTATCTGATACTATGACATCAAAATAAACAGGACTACTTACACTTGTACCATCAGCCGAAATTGCTAAAATATGACCAGTAGCACTACCGGCGTATGTTAATCGGTTAATTGTTAGAATACCAGTTGTTGGGTCATACATATCTGCAAATCCAACATCTGAAGTATTTGCAGAATCATAACTAGATGTTACATCTATATTACCAGTTCTTCCTGTAGAACTATACCATTGCATTGTATAGTTTTTATTAAGACCAATAAAGATATCATATCTAGTTGGATTATTATTAGTATCTGCAGCACTATATGCATTACCTTGGTATGCAGCCATACCATTTGCTACACTTGGTGAAATTGTTGGTGCCCCATTAGTATCTGTATATGTATTAGCCCCGGCATTTCTCAATTGTGTCCTGTATTCACCCAATGTAGCAGGATTAGTTCCTGTTACACGTGTTCCATTAGCTAAGAAATTACTAATTTTAAATACAGAAGAATTTGCTTGAACAATTCCAGCAGACCACCCTGCAATTGGAACTTTAAATGTAAATGAACCCGAATCGCCACTAGCTAATACGGCAGAACCATTTGCTAATGGATAAATATTTGAGCTAGTAGTAGTCGATACTGCAATATAGACATTATCTGTTGTTATTCCAACACCATCTGTAATAACCCAAGGGCCATATCCTGTTGATGGTATGCTATTTAATGATGCATTTGCCGCTCTAGTAAAAAAACCAAATGTATTAGTTTGTGATGGTGTTGTAATTTTTGATGTATCCAGAGATAATCCAGATGGAAGACTTATTGTCGCAGATGTGGCCGTAGAAGATCCTGATGTAAACAATCCCTGTACCTCAATACTATCCCCAATTCGCCTCCAAAAAGCAGAAACCCCACTTACTGTTCCAAAACCAGTAAATGTTGGAGTATATGACTGCCAATCATTAATAACTGGACCAAGAACTGTCTCATCTGGGCCAACAAATACATCATCAAAACTAAATGTTACAGCAGTTGTTGAAGTAGAAGCAAAGAAAAATCCAACTCTAATTTGAGCAGTTGTAGAAAGAGTAGAAAAAGTACATTCAATAACACCAGATGATCCTATAACATCATTATTACTTGGTGTAATTAATGCACTATTTATTACATCATATACATAAAACTTTAAATCACCTTGAATAATTGAACCAGAAATAATTTTAAATGGAATTTTAATTGAATTAACTACACCGCGATAAGCAAGAGGAACATAAGCAATACAACTTGCTCCTTCACCTTGTCTATTTGCAGCATCTTTTATTACTTTAAAGCTGGCTGCACCATTTAATACTTCACCACCAGTAGTTGTACGAGAAATTGTAACTGTGGGAGATCCACCAGTCATATCTGTTGGAGTTGATTGTGCCGGATCAGCAAATGCCGCCCAGTTACCAACTGAAGTCTCTGCATCAGCATTATTTGTATTAACAGGCTGCCAAGAAGAATTTAGAACTATAAAGTTTTGTGAAAGAGAACTTCCAGAACCAATTAATTTCTCATTACCAGAAGAATCTAAACTATAAAGATTATTATCAGATTTAAAATAAAAACGATTTCTTGAAGCAGATGGATTTGATGGAGTTGCAATCTGACCCCTATCATCGTATCCTTCAATAAATTCATTATTCCAAGGAGTAGCTGAAGATCCTATATTACGTGTATTAGCATCTGCAATCCAGTCTTGTGCTGGAGTTTTATTTGTAATTGTATCAGTAGTATTACGAGCAATAAGAGTATCAGTAGCATCTGGAAGGGTGAGCACTTTGTTAGTTGTTTGTGAAGAAAGCAATGTAATAGAAGTTCCAGTTGTTCCTGCCGCATCAAATTTAATCTGCTTTGTATTATCTGCATTATCAACAATTGCAGTAGAACTATCAACTAAACTCTTATTTGTTAAAAGATCGGTTGTATTTTTACCAACAAGGGTATCTGTTGCATCAGGAAGAGTTAAAGTTTTATTAGTTGTTTGAGAAGATAACAAAGTAGTTGAAGTACTGACAGCACCGGCAGCGTCAAATTTAATTTGAATTGAAGAATCAGAATTATCAACAATTGCTATTGAGTTATCAACTAATTCTTTATTGGTAAGAAGATCACTAGTATTTCTTGCAACTAGTGTATCTGTAGTATCTGGAAGAGTTAGCTGCCTATTAGCGGTTTGAGAAGAAATAAGAGTTGTCTTTGTTCCAGTTGTTGCGCCAGACTCATCAAATCCAATCTTTTTAGTTTGATCTGCTGGATCAACAAAGAAAACTGTAGTATCGTCAAGATTAGTATTTTGAATTAAACCAGGAACTGTATTTACTTGAATAGTACCAGTTTGATCTGGAAGTGTTGCAACTCGATTAGCTGTTTGAGAAGTAGCAAGAGTTGTAGAAGTTCCTGTAGTACCTGCTGCATCAAATTTTAATTGCTTTGTGGTATCAGAAGAATCAACTACAGCAGTTGTAGAATCGTCAAGATCTTTATTTTGAAGTCTGTGAGTACCTTGGTCGGCGTGCGTCTCTGTAACGACTGGTGAAGAACTTGATCCATTATTAAGATTTAATTTATTATTAGTAGTATCAAAATCTAAATCTCCCGCAGAGCTTGCGGTTGATGCAGTCTTTGGGACGATATTAATTCCCTGAAAAAATTTTCTAAACGAAAAGGCCATTAGATTATCTCCATCTTAAGCATTTAATAAGGCTTGTGCGGCAAAAGTTATTGTTCCTACATGATTAGCACCAGCAAGTAATGCACTAGAAAATTGTACTTGACCAGTATCTGTAATAGTAAAAGTCATTAAAGCATCTTCATCATAATCTCTAACAATTTCCCATTTCTGACTAACAGGATTTGCTGGATTATATACAATAATTATATTACCTGCTTCTGAAACAGTATCTGTAGTTGTTTGACGAAATACTGTATAACGAATAAAAGCACCTCTAACATTACTTGTCGGAAATGCTAGATTTGGAATATTAACATTTGTATTGACATTAGATGTCATTGTATAAATCTGTGGAGCAACATCAAAGGGACCTGCAACAATAGATAATGCAGCGGCTACTGCTTCTGCAAATTGTATTACTGCATTCGACCAGTTGGGGTCCTGGCCGCTGCTTGGGAATTCAATTATTGTTCCAGAGATATTTATGGGTATGCTCAAATTAAACTCCAAAAGTATCCATAATAAGATCTATTATTTTTTATAGCCAGATTAATTCCGGTTTTATTACATTTTCCACCAATTAATCTTGCTGCCTCTTTTAATCCATTAAATTTAATAATTTCTTTTTCATTTTTAGCAATAACTGGTATTTTTGTAGATTTATACGGATCTTTTACTCTTCTTTTTGGTCTATTTTTATTAAAACATGATCTACAAACTCTATAAAATTTTTCTTTATATTTACCAAAACTATCTAATTCTTTAGTCTCTTCACATTTTGAGCAAATTCTTTTACCTTCAGGATCATTATATTTAGACTTCTGATTATCTTTTAATGCCTTTGGCATTTCTCGTTTTTTAGCACTTAAAGACATTTTTTTCTTTGATTCTTCTGATAAAATTCGCCCCGGACTACCAGGTCCACCATCTTGTCTATTTGTCAAATTATAACCAAGGATATTATAATAATTTATTAATTCCTGCTCTTTTTTGTATAAAATATCGTTTATTGTAGTTTTATCAAATTGACAATTTCCTAAGTTATATAAAATAGTTGTAAAATAATCCTTACCATTATTCTTTAATTTTCTTATCCAATTTGCTTTAGGTGTATTTCCATCATTTTTTAATGAAGCAGGCTTTCGGTGCTCATTAGCCCTTTTTAATCCAGTTATAGATTTACCAATATACCTTATATCAAATGTATCTGGATCAATTAAGCCATAAACGATAAATTCGGACATTTAGATCCTTATAAGAATTGTAGAATAACTCTATATATAGTTGTTAACTTAAATAAATCTAAAATATTCACATCATTCATTCTATAAGTACTTAATATTACTATAGAAAAATTTTATTGACTTCTATGGATATATTGGAGATAATAGGTATGTGAAGAGCGGCGTGGAAAGCTGAAGGTGGGCGTTCCTAAGAGAACCGTAATTAGTCGAGCCAGTGGCCACATTGGTGTAGACGTGACCAAAGCCCTTCTGGAGACACGCACCTGCTCGCTGGTCCGGAGCAGTACCCTTAAATGGGAGAAGCGTCGATTATTTATCCCGGTAGTCAGAGTCGCGTCTGGCCTCTTCACTGTTTTTTAAGGAGTTTTAATGGAATTAATACTGTTAGTTGGTCCTCCTGGAAGTGGAAAATCCACATATGCCAAACAATACATAGATCAAGGATATACTTATATTAATCAAGATTTACAAGGAAAAACTGAACATTTTCAACTATTTACAGAGGCAGTTATCGCTCAAAAAGATATTATTGTAGATAGGATGAACTTCTCTAAAGAACAAAGAAGTCGCTATTTAAATGCGGTAGGAACCTATAAGACAAAGATCGTTGTATTACATGAATCCTATAATACTTGTCTACAACGCTGTAAAAATAGAGAACATTTGACAATTAAAGATGAGAAAACGGCTAAAAAAGTATTAAATTTTTTCTTTTCTAAATATGAACGAGTTGAAGATAGTGAAGCTGATGAAGTTATTAGAATATGGCCCGAAGGTGAAAAGCCATTGGCTATTATATGCGATTTAGATGGAACTTTATGTAATTTAGACCATAGACTTCATTATGTCAAAAAAGAAGGTAAAAAGGATTGGATGTCATTTTTTGAGCAATTAATAAATGATCAGGCTAATATGTGGTGTTTGGAGATGCTTACTGCTTTAAAATCTAATATTATTTTATTTTGTTCTGGAAGGCCCTCAAATTATAGAAATTTAACTCTAAGCTGGCTATATGATTATTTACCTCATGATATGAGATTTGATCTATTCATGCGTTATGAAGGAGATTATAGACAGGATAATATAGCAAAAGAGATACTTTTAGACTTTGAAATCTTGACAAATTATACACCTTATTTTATAATAGATGATAGAAAGCAAGTTGTAGATATGTGGCGGAAAAGAGGATTCACATGTTTACAATGCACAGATGGAGAATTTTAAATGTCTGAATATAAAATTCCTCTAACAACAATTAAGGAAATATTACCCCATAATAATGCAACTGCTTTAGAATTTGTTAAAGTATATGATTTTAATGTAATTGTTTCTAAAGGACGATATACTCCCGGTGATAAAGTAGTTTATGTGCCAATTGATTCTATCCTTCCTCAAAATATTGAGAATAAACTATTTGGTGCAGATTCAAAAATTAAACTTAATAAACATCGTGTAAGACAAATTAAGATTAGAGGAGAATATTCTCAGGGCCTAATAGTTGATCCAGAGTTACTTGATACCCCATTAAACTATGAACTAGAAACAGATCTAGCAGAAGTTCTTGGAATAACTAAATATGAACCTCCACAAGCTAATTATCAACAAGCTGCTGTTAAAAAAAGAGATAAACCAAAAGAGAATCCATTCTTCCATAAATATGGCGGCATTGATAACTTTAAATGGTATCCAGACTTATTTGAAGAAGGCGAACAAGTATCCATTACAGAAAAAGTACATGGAAGTAATATTAGATTTGGAATGGTTCCATATGTAGCTAATAATCCATGGAGAAAGCTATTAAAATGGCTTGGGCTATCGCCCAAATTTGAATGGGTATATGGATCTAATAATGTCCAATTACAACAACGATGGAATTATACAGGGTTTTATGGTGAAGATGTCTATGGAAAAGTACTTGAAAAATATGATGCCAAAAATAAAGTAAAGCCTGGTGAAATTTGGTATGGCGAGCTTTATGGAGATGGTATTCAAAAAAATTATACATATGGATGTAAAAATGGTGAACACAAATTAGTTGTATTTGATCTTAAATATCAGAATGAAACTGAATCACATTATGCAAATGTTGATGAATTTCAAACAATTGCAAAAGAAAGAGGATTTGATATAGTTCCAGAATTTTATAGAGGACCATTTAATAAAGAAGCAGCAAAAACCTTAACAAAAGGTGATTCTGTATTTGTTCCAGAACAGAAAGTTAGAGAAGGTGTTGTAATAAAACCGCTAATAGAAACAGAATGTTCTATTGGTAGAAAACTATTAAAACTTATAAGTGAAGAATATTTGTCTAAAGAACAATCGGAGTTTCATTGATGAAAAAATGTTATATATACATGACCATAATCATGCTTTTTGGACAGTTATATATGACAAATCTATATGCCGGAGATATTACTTTTAAGTATGGCCTTGGATTTGACCAGCCAAATCAAGATGGTGTGGCTGAAACCAAATATATATCACTTGGCTATATAAATCCTATTAGCAGAATATTTAATAATAAGTTTGATCTTGGGGCATGGTTTGATTCTTTAGATGCCGATAAATTAAAACGTAGCTCAGGATTTGTAAGTGATTCTTTGGGTATTAGAGTGGAGCCGGGTTATTTTTATGGCGAAACTTATTTTGGTGCATCTTATATTACTCAAGTAGATTCACAACTTGGAACACAATTTGAATTTACAGAAGAGTTAGGATTTGGTATTAAAGATAATAAAGGTAAATGGTGCGGATTTGAATATAGACATTTTAGTAATGCCGGAATGAGCCAGATTAATAAGGGAAGAGATTTCTTTCTATTTAATGTGGGGTTTAATTTATGACAAGAAAAGAACAAATAGATAAGGCTATAGAAGAATATCTAAAATTAAAAAATGATATGAAAGATTCTGATGATTTAAGAGCATGTGGATTTTATGCCGGAACCAAATGGTCTGATGAAAATCCAATTATTAAATTAGATGATTTAAATGAAGTAGCTATAAAGTATTGGAAAGCAATAGAAATGCTTAATATTGCAATAGTTGCTTTAGAAGCAATTTATAATAATGGCGAATCTAGAGATAATTGGAATTTACAAGATTATGAAGTAGCGATGAGACACGATGAACATGAAGTTGATTATGCTCTTAAAGAAATAGAAAAATTAAAAAAGGAAATTAAATGAAGAAAAAATGCTGCGGCGGTGGATGTATGCCCGGACCTAAAATTCATGAATTAAGCTACAATAATCCACTTGATCCTAAAATATGGGAAGAAATTAATAGAGATGCTATTATTTATGGAACTGCATATATTAAGATGAGTTTACAAAACACAGATGGTATGGAAAATTGGGTTATGGGAAGTCTTCTAAATAATATAAAACCATTAGATTTAAAAAAGACCAAAAAGAGAAAAAAGAATGGGTAAATTAATAATACACCCAACATTTGCTAAGAGAATCAATAAAGCATTCTGGGATGGCCTAGAAAAATTATGTGGGATACCAGAATTGACAGAAGAACAGAAGAAGAAATATGAGAACATGAGCCCAGAAGAAGCACGAAAAGAATTAGATAGAGTATTCTTGGAAATAACTAGATTACAGACTGAAATGAGTAAACCGTTATTGAAGGTAAAGAAAGATGAATAAAATGAAACTTTGGCGACTGACAAAAGAACAATATGAGAAGTTATACAAGAAACTTAATATTAATAGGCAATTTGATAGTAATGGATATAGCAATGCTGCAATGACTGATATATGGCTTGGAACTGGAGATCAGCATAGAAAAGAATATTTAAACCCTATAGAAATGCCGTTATTTATTGACTATCATTGTAAATATGGAACTGTTAGATTTTATTGGACTTCTTGATATTATCTAGGCGCCATAGGGGTTGTAGATTTGTATAGTGACAAAGTTTATACATCTCTTCTTCGGTTTTTGCCAATGATAATGGATAAATATGATCTAATGTCCAACATTTTTCTCCATGACCATAATTATCCCATGTCATACCTTCTGTAAATTGTTTTTCTATATGCATTTTAAGAGCATCTAATTCACATCCTATATAATTTTTAAAAGTATTATCTTTATGCCAATTTTTTACTTTCATCATATTTCTTAAACGATTTCTTACATTTAATCTTAAACGAAAAAATGGGTCTTCTTTTAAACGTCTTTTTAAATAAGCATATTGACTTTCTTTTCGTTTAGGATCTCCTACTCTGGTTTTATCATATTCTCTTTGATATTCTTTATATTTCTCTGTCTTCTTATAGTCTGATTTAGCTTTTCGTCCTTTTTCAGAATTGCGGTATTTTATTTGAGCAGCTTGATTTGAAGATTGTTGTTTTAGATTACATTCTTTACATTCACCACGATAATAGACCTTATCCTTATATTTACTGGCAGGATTAAATTCTGTTAGTGGCTTTGTAAATTTGCATATTTTGCAAGTCTTCATATTATAATTATACCATACTCATACAAAAAATCAAGATAAAAAAATGGGACAAATTAAAAACTTGTCCCAAATCTTTAAACAAACGTAGCTTAGTTAGAATTTACTACGTTGATTATAATTGTGTTTCGACCGGGAGCCATACAGAACACAGCTTGATCACTGTAGAGTCTGAGTTCATAAGCAGCAGCGTTCTCTAAATCTCTGAAAAATTCTTCGCCTTGACCAGGTCTACGGAAGGTCATATCTGTTGATCCAACTCTCATCCATTCATCGAGAGAAATAACGTAAGCGTAACCTTCTTTAACGTAGATTGAAGGTTCGATTTCGATTTCACCGTTTTGTGAATGGAATAGAAGGGATTCTGAACCGTTCTCAGCGCGATCCTTTTTATAACTTGAATCGTACTTACGTAGTGCGGCTTGGTCAGAGTTAATATTCTGCCATGCACGTGGATTAACAAGTGAAAGCACTCGTCCATCCAACCCTTTTTCAACTGCTCTTGCGACTGCTTGACCTAGTTTGGTAAAGCTGAGTGCGCCAGATTGAGCGTCGTATTGGTTGCCTCTGAAGAGGTTGAACTGACCAACATCGATATTGAAAAGGATACCACTTGAGATGGTTAGAATTCTGTGAATTCCGGGGAACTCATTACCATAAGCGCCTTTATGCCAGATAACGTCGGTTGCGACAACACCTGGGATTGAAGACTGAAGGGTAATTGTTCTAGCTGTCATATCAACTGAAGATACTACTGAAGTACCTCGGCTGATTGCGCCTGAAGAATCACGAATTTCGATTGGCATTCCTTCAGCACCAGCCCAAATACCAGGAGCCCATTCGGACGTGGTAATTGTATAGGTGGGGGCAGAAGCAGCAGAACCGATTGTTCCATAGCCAATTTGACCATAGAGCATTTCGATTTCAAGCTTTTTAGCCATAGATCGTAGCATATTAGCTACTAGAAACTTTGTTGCATCCATGAAAGCCTTTTGGCCACCAAGAGCAGCACGGCTAGCAGCAGCATATCCGAGTAATGATCGGAGAACTACTGGGTTACCACGAACTTGGGCGTCCTTAATCTGACCAGCAACGGGAGCTTGCAAATTGAAAGCATCTTCATCACTAGCAGCAAAGGTAACACCATGCTCCAAACCGAGAATAACGGGTTGGTGGTAGAGGTTTCCAGGTTGTTTTTCTTTTGACATGAATTTAATTTTGTTTAGAATCTTTACTCCATCAGGAATAAGTTCGCCAAGCTTGTCAGCATAGGTTTCTTTGAAGAAACCGTTTAGCGTACCTACTGAATTATTCGGAGTTCCAAACGTATTTGTAGTTGCCATTTTTTATCTCCTTAAATTAATTTCCATCGGAAACGCTATATTCGACATCGAGGCAAGCGTCCAAATCGGTTGTACTAAAGTTCACACTAGTAGAAACTGATAACATGATATTTCCATTAGTAGAAACACCTTGTGTACTACCAGTATCTAAATGAGCAGCATAATCGGTTCCACTAAATCGACCACGAAGGGCACATCGCATAACTTTTGCTACTGATTCTCCAACGTTAACCAAAAGGTTAAGTTGTCCTGAAGCATCAGAAGGGCTAGTATTAGCAAATTGGGCTGCATCAGATGCATCAATTTGGTTAATACCTTGGCTTTGCAAAAATAGTACGCTGGGCTCGTCGTTTTGAAGTGATACAGATGCGGGTGTCGCATTGTGAACGACTTTGAGCGGGATCACTAGCCTTTGGACTTTAAGTTGACGATCCATTGCTAGAGAACTTTTTGCGTAATAAGTTGACATTTTACTATTCTCCTTTTATAATTAGTTTAATTATTCAACAGATCATAAACAGTCTAACTTTCTTCCGGCTGATGTTCCTACTCTGTCTTACAGGTTATAGGAAGTCTTAAGGAGATTATCAGTTTGTTTAATCTCTATTATATAGTTGTTAAAACAATCAAAATTGATTGCTAAAACACTAAACTATTGAAATTACTTCTAAAATTTGAAGTAATCTTTAAAACTTTGCTTTTTCTCAGCTTCTTTTTGTTCTTTTGTTACTTTACCAGTATCAGTTGCCTTCGAAGGTGCCTTTAAAGCTGGATTAGCAGCGGCTTGTTTTGCCTTTGCAATACTCTTCTTACGAATACTATTAATTCTATCTTTACCAATGAACTTTTCAACTTCTTCATCGGGAAGAGAATTCAATAACTGTTGATAATCATTGATGATTTCTTCTCGAACAATTGGTAGAACATCTGCAGGAGATACATCTTTACCGGCTTGTAGGCCAATTGACATATATTCTGCCATTTTTCTAACAACAGCAGGAGTCTTAGGAAGATCACTCTTTTCAAGGGCTTGAGACATAAGCATATCAATACGCTCATATTCTTGTTCTTTAAGCCTTTCAAACTCTTGTTGTTCACGAGTTTGCTTTTCTCTTTCTCGGTCTTCTTTCATAGCCTTAAGTTCAGCTTCTAATTGCTCTGCTTTAAGCTGTTCTGGAGATTTTTTAGAGTTTTCAATTTCTTCTTCAATGATTTGAGCAGCTAATTTCTTAAGATCCAAGCCAATTGCTGGATCTGAAAGAGCTTTACGAGGGTTCTTTCTTAAATCTTCAACGAATTGAAGTACTTCTCTCTCTAAATTAGCAGCAGTTTGAGCCCTTTTTTGACCCATTTTAGCTAATTGAAGCTCGCGCTTCATATATTCTATAGCTTTAGGATCATTAGGGATTTCAAAGGGAAGTTCCTCTTCAAATTCTTCGCCATCTACCTTCAAAGTAAGCTTTTTAAGAAGATTTTTAGCGGCTTTCTTCTCTGCTTTAGAGGCTTTAGGATCTTTAGCAAGGGCTTCTAATTGAGCTTTGGCTTGATCTGGAGCAGCAGAAGAAACTTCTTGACCTTCGGCTTGTTCTGTTGTATCCTGAGTTTGTTCTTGAGAGGGTTGAATTGATTCTACTGCATCAGAAACGGCAGTTTGGGCATTAGTAACTTGTTCAGACATTTTATAACTCCTTTTCCTGTCATATGATAAGGAAAGTAAGACGGTCCACCATGGATACGTCTATAAATAGTTGTTAATATTAAAAGGCTATACCTTTTAAGCCCTTTATATTCATATTTTTATGTTCTTCTAGATACTTCATTGGATTTTTTGAAGCATCGCGTTCAGCAGTTGCTTTACCTGGTGGTTGTAAAAGAGATTTTGTTCGTTTAAAACGTTCTTTTTTCTTTTTATTATCTGAATAGGCTTCTTTTAAATCAGGTTTTAATGAATTGAATGTATTAGATGCGCTCATTTTTGGCGCCTTTTAAATTCTTTTTTATATTGAGCTAATTCTTTAGACTGTTCTTCTAATTCTTCTTTGGAGCCGTGTTCTTTTAAATCTTTAACAAGTCTTTCATGTTCATCAATTAACTCTGTATAAGGCATACACTTTAATAATTCTTTTATTTTAGAAAATCTTTGTTTCATAATCACTCAAATAATAAAAAGAATTTACCAGTATCAGCATTTGTAAGAAGGAATAAATTCTCTTCTGATACCCCTTCAAACCAATATTTTTCTCTTCCTGGATTTGTTACAAAATTTCTTAGACCCTCATCTGAGAGACCATTTAACCAATATGTTTCATCGCCCGTATTAACTGGCTGCTGCATTATCTTAATCCTTCAAGTTCTTTACAGATCTTACATTTTCCAAATAATTTTTCTTTTATTTTATGCCAAATAGAAATTTTATGACATTGATCTATAATTGCTATACAACGTGTAACTCTTTTTTCTAAAAGTTCTTCATGAGCAGCTCTTTCTAATGCCTCAAATCTTTTTAAATCTTCTTCACTCACTATTCTAGCCATTATGAAACACTCCAGTCATCAGTATTAATCCATCCAACAGTTCCATCGCAATCTATATAAACTTGAAATACTGCATTATCTGTAATTGCTGGTGTTGTTGCAGTCAATGCTTTAAAAACTCCATCATATGTATTATCTGCTGTTGCCAATACTGTATCGCTACTTACCCCTGCTGCTGCATCTGCTTTTAACATTAATCTAGGTTGATTACCATTATATGCAGAACCATCACCCGCAACTGATTTTCTTAAAAATAATTTAATTGTTGCTGTTTGTCCACTTGGAACGGCTATTTTTTTAACAGCACTTTGTAATTTATTAGTTGCAGCAGAATTATTAGGTGTTAGTCTTGTACTAACTGGCCCACTATTATATATAGTAGTATCTGATGTAACTGTTCCATATTTAAAGAATGTCTTATGATTTCCTGCAGTTTGTTGAAACTTAGCAAGTCTAACAAATCCACCTTCAGTCATATTACCAGGAGTTGCTACTGGAGTTGCTGAACTGAGAGTACAATTTCTAAAGATTAATCTTGGAAAGAAGTTAGTTGAGGATATATTAACATCGCCAGTTGAATGAGTAGTTGTAGAACCAAATGTTGAATTATCAAAATATATTTCATGACAATCTGAAGTGATATTTACTCCAATTGGACATGTTAATGTTGTTCCGGCATTTGATGTAACGGTTTTAAAATATAATTGATCACATTCTGTTGCACCAATTGTTATATTGGCAGATGTATTACCAAAAACTGTTACTGTATCAATTATTATCGTAAAGCTATTGGATGCATTAATTCCTATTGTATTATTTCTCCAAGATGTTAAATTACTAAATGTTCCCATTGGATTATTAGTAACACCTGTTATATTTGCAAGGATAATACCACTAGTTGAATTTGAATGCCCGATCAACCCATTAATTGTACCAAATACTTCTGTAGCTGTAGCATTATTATCTGCTAGAGACATACCAGATCCTTGACAACTAGTACCAGTTAAATTTGTAAATGTTCCAGTTAAATCTGATATACTAAATCCTGTAGCAGCAGCAGCTTGACCCGCAGCAATTACTATAATATTATTAAGTGTATAAGAAGTTCCTGTTGTTGCAGAAATTGTTACTCCGTTAGATGCTATTGCATATAATACACAATTTGAAAATGTATAATTATTTCCTGCCGCAGCATTAGCAAATATTCCTAAAGAACTAGTAACAGTAAAGTCATGCATTGAACAACCATCTATTGTACATGAACCTGTAGTTGTTCCAACATCAATACCACGTTTATTTGCTGTAGCTGATCCCATATTATAGAATTCAGTATTATTTAAACTAACAATAGATGTAGAAGCAATATTTATATATGTTTGAAGAGCTGTACTTGTTCCAAAAATTTGTACATTGCGGGTAAGATTTATAAGTTCTGCTTGTGTAGGACTTGTGCCAGAATGAGCATTTGTTAAAGCAGTAATAGTTAAAGTTGTACCAACTGCATCTGCAGTAAGAGCCTTACTTTCTGCCTCTGTTCTAGTACGTGTAGTAGATGCTAATGCAATGACATCTCCACTCTTCCATCCAGTAGATACATTTGTTGTTAAAGAAGTTGCAGCCGCTGCCGCATCTGCAGCTAATAAAGCAGAATTTGTTATTGCATTACCAAAAGTAGTAAAAGTTGAACCAACTCTTGCTTCTGTGCCAAAATCTACGTTAACTGAATTTGAGAATTGTAATATAGCTGTACTAGTAGATGGTATAGGAGTTCCAGATGTACCTATTTGTAATTTTCCATCTGTATATATGCTCATATTTCCGGCAATTTTTAAATTATAATTAGTTGCCGCTGAAGTTCCATAATCTAATATACCTTTTGTAGAAATTTGTATAGCACCATATACAGTAGCAGCACTTGTGCTATTCATTGTAACTGTAAATGTACTATTTGCAGCAGCACCTGTAAATTCGCCACAAACATATAATTCATCTGCAGCAGCAGGAGCTTGAGTTGTAGTTGTTCTTAAAAATCTAGACCAATTACCTGCAGTTGCATTCCTATAAACAGTTACTTGACCAGCAGTTGATGAAGTTACTTGAACTGCATATGAATCTGTACCAGATAATAGAACTGGAGCAGCAAATTTACCAAATACCCAGCCTACATTTGTTGAACCATTAACGGATGGAATATCAGTCACATTAATAGTAGTTGTAGTGCCAGCAACAGCAGATGCCGTTGTAACATCAAACAGTCTCCAAGAAAATGTACCAGTAGGTGCAGCACTTCTTGATAATAATTTTACAGCAATGCCATCTATAGTAATTGCACCAGGAACAAAAGATGAACTGCTAACGAATGCGGCAGTAGTTGCCGTACTATTAGTTTCAGAATTTAACAGAGAAGTTGCATCTATTAAACTCCAAGTACCTGCGGCAGTAAAATTTCCAGATGAATTATTTGATAATGTTGCCATTAATTTTCTCTATTAAATACCATTAATTGCTTGACCTAAATCATTTAAATCTGATTTTTGTGAATCTAAATCGGCTTGTTGTGCATCAATTTCTGCTTGTTTAGCATCTAAATCAGCTTGTAATACTGCTAATTGGTCAGTTAATGCATTTTTTATAATTATATGAACATTACTATTTATAGCATCAATAACTGGTTGATCTAATAGTTCAGGATTTAAAGATGCTAGTTGAAGAATTGAGGATACATCAGTTGGAGAAAGATCACTTAAAATATTACCAACCATTACTGCTTTATCGGCTTTTGGATCTTGATTAAAGGCATCTGTTAGCTTACTTTTTGCTTGCTCTGCTAATCCACTTAGTGTTTGGGCCATTTCTATCTCCTTATTTTTAAGAATTTTCGTCCAAATAAACTTGAGTATAATAATTAATATCTTTTTGAGCTTCACTATCTAAATCACTCTGATTTAAATTTGGAAATTTACTTTGTGAAAAATATTTATCGTTTCTAATTTCTGGCATAATACCATCAGAATCAGTAAGAACTAAAGTATATGAAGTATAGCCAAATTGGTTTAATTCATTAATGTATGTATAAGTATAAGCCATTTAAAATCCTACACTATATGCAACAACATCCCAGGTAGTTGTTCCAGAATTATATATAGCACCCATGTAATCTTTTTTATTAGCTCCACTTGATAATGATAAAGTTGGAAATACGCCAAAATTAAAAACAGCGTCAAATGTTAATGTTCTATTACCAGTTGCATCTTGTTTAAAAATCCATACAACTTTTTGACCATTTGTTGGATTTGTGGGTGCTGAAAGATTTCTATTTCCACCCAATGTAACTGTAAAAATATTACCCAATGAGGCATCTGTTGCTATATTAGCCGCATCAACTAAAGCAACTGGAACAAAAGTTTTTCCGCCATTTATTGATTGCTGTCCTTGATCTAATATAAATGTTCCTGAAAAATTAGGAAGTGTGTATGCCCTGTCTGCAGTATTGGCCGTCCCATCAAATGTTCTTACAAAGCCATTTGTACCTTTCCATGAAAATCTATTAGAACTATCTGCATATAATCTAAATCCAGAACCAGGAGTAGATGGTGCAGATAACTGATTTACAACGCTCAAATATCCACTACCAGCAGTTCCTGTTGTATTTAATGCGGCAAAAGTAGGACTTGAAGTTGTTGCAATATCTTGAGGTAATGAAAGAGTAGCATCGGTAGCATTCTCTGTTACTGTAATTTGATTTGTAGTACCTAAAAGACTAACATAAATATTTGCAGTACCAGCATTATTAACTCTTAAAAATTGATTAGCTGTTCCTAAACTAGAAAGTCCTGTTCCACCATTTGCTACACCTAAAATAGAAGCCCCAACTGTTGCAAGTTGAGATAAATCGATAGATCCAAAGGCTGGTGGATTTCCCGCATTTGGAACTCTAAATACTTGATTTGCTAATCCGGCAGCAGTTATTTGTAATGTCGAAGATCCATTGCCATATAGAATACCATTTGAGGTCCAGGATATTGCTCCAGTTCCACCATTTGGAACTGTAAGGGGATTTGTAAGTGTTAATGAATTAAATGTTGGACTAGAAGCAGGTGCTATATCTTGAGGGGTAGATAATGTAATTGTTCCGGCACCATTTGCAACACTAACTTGATTGGCTGTTCCAGAAATATTTGCAGCAACTGGAGAATTACCAGTCGAACCAATTAATAATTGGCCATTAGTCAATGCAGCGGCTTCTACAATAGATCCGCCAAGACTAACCATTATACGTTTATTATTTAGAGCAGTAGAACTATTAGTACCGCCATTAGCTATTGGAAGTATACCAGAAACTTCAGAAGTTAGAACTACATTAGAAACTGATAATACACCAGAAGTTAAATGTGCAACACCTGTTCCAGATGAACGACCAATATTTTGTCCAGATGTATCTTCATATATTGCAATTTCACCAAATACAGAAGATGAGGGACCTACTACGGTACCACTACCAGTTGTACCTCTAGGAACCCACGATGTTCCATTCCAAACATAAACGAATGCTGTATCTTGAGTAATTCTTGCATCGCCAATTGTATTACCTACTAATGGTAAATCAGCAAATGTTAATACTGGGTCTTGCCAGGTTTGAAAAGGACTTATCGCATCAGGAATATTTATAAAAGACATGATTTATTGCCTTTTTGCGTTAAATAAAGCATCAATTGTAGCTGTTCCGGCAAATACAGAAACAGATAAACGAAAAAATGAATAAGCAGGTTTTTCAACATTAATCATATGACTTCCAGAAGCATTGGCTATAGAAAGTAAGCTTTGTTGAATTTGAACCCAATTAGAACCATCATTTGAAGCTTCTAAATATATTTGACCATCTAATATGGCCCCATTTGACCAAGAAACTTGAACGGCGTAACTTATTGTATCTTCTACATCTTGTTGACTTGAATGATAAAGACCGGGAGATGTTGAGATAGGAAGTGCCGAAAATAATGTGACTTTTCTTAAGTGTATTGGTAGATCATTTGCCATCTTATTATCCTCATATTATAGTTGTTAAAACAATTTGTAGTTTCTAACTATAAGATATAACTGTAAAATATTGAAAATTATTGATATTGTTAAATATAGTTTATGTCTCTTAAGAGATCTTACTTTTGTTAGTTTATTCTCACCTGGTTTTCTTACAACTAAATGAGCCATTATGTATTTATCCTATATTTAATATTGGCTTGTAAAAAATCTATACCAGATACATCATCTTGTATAATAAATTGAATATAGTCAGATGTAGCATTATCTAATACAATAGAACGATCGTATATTAAATTTCCACTATATGCATCATTTGTATCTAAAAAACCAGCAGAAGCTGATGGAATTAATGGATCATCTGCAAATGTGTTAATTATATCAGAATTATCTTTAATATTAGCTACATTATAAATAATTCCTTTAGATTGTATTTGTAATTGAACACCATTAGTAAGGGCAGCTACTTTACCAAATTTATTAGGTGAAGTTGTTCCACTATCAGCTATAAAAAAGCTAACTTCTTTAACATAAACTTTTCCACTACTCGGACTAAAAGAAAAATTAACAGGGGTAGAGGACCCATCAACATTCATATTTTTAGAACCACTATTTAATAATGGAACTACAAACCACATAACATCAAAATCTGGGTCTACTAATAAACGATTATTTTCAACTGTTAAATTTGCAGGAATTTTACTATCTATTGAAGATAATAAAGAATTTCCAGTAGTCTGTAAAGCAGATGTAGAAGCTCCAGTAGGCAATGGTAAAGATGTATTTGTTAAATGAGAATTAAATCCTCGTGTTCCAGAATCATTTGTAGTACCGACTAAATTAGTTCCATCACCAATTTTAATAGAATCTGTAGTTTGATCAACTGCAACTTCTACAATACCGCCTTCAACATTAATTGTTGCTTGTGTATCTACTTTCAATCTATCAGTAGATTCATCAAAGGCTCTTTGTAATACTTGTGAGAAGTCTAAATTAGTCGCCATTACTTAACATTGCCCATCGCTGCCTGTTGTAATCCAGGATTTGCTAAAAGACCAGCAGGTACTTGTGCCGGTTGTGCAGGATTAACATTCTGAATTCCAGGGCCTTGCATTCCCTGTGCTTGTGCTACTGTTTGTCCCGCCATTGGTGACATCATTGGTGCAGCAGGAGATCCCTGTAGTGCTCCCATAGGTGGTTGTTGAGGAGGTGGTTGATTAGGCTGTCCACCGGGAGGATTTTGATTAGTTGGTTGAATTGGAGGAAGTGGAGTTTCTCCGATCATCTGTAATAGAGATGGATCGGTATTTCTTAAAGCATTAACATGAGCTTCAATATGGTCCATAACAATCTTAACAAGAGTAGGATCTTTTCTTAATTCGGGATCTGCTAGAACAACTGTATGTTCTTTAATATGAATACTGTGTTTATCTAATGGAGAAACAATTGGATTCTCGGCTTCAAGAAGTTCTTCATTCTCTCGTTTAATTAAAAGAAGTTCATCCATTTCTCCTTCATACATATTTTCAATGCGCCCTGTTTCAATAACTTGGAAGTATTGTTGAGGATTAGAAATAATCTTCATCTGCATCATTTGTTCAGCCATTTGAACACGACCTGCAATGGTTCTTGCTAATGGATTACCGACATCTGCAATAACTCTCTTAATTTCAGAGATCTTATCACCAGTAAATTCTTTTAATAATGTTCTACGATTCTTACCAACAAGTGTAATAAGCTTAGGACTTGTTGAAAAGTCTTTGAGAATCTCAATAACTGCTGTTCCAACATCTTCATTGATCTTAACATAGCTTTGTTGTAGACCAGAAATAAACTGTAATGCTTGTGATTGAACAAGAGCAAGAGCAGTTCCAGACTTTAGTGAAGCTTCTGGATTACCACGAGCAACACTATTAACTCCAGAGATTGTCTCTGCCGCCTGAATCAATTCTTCTAGATATTTAAAAACTTCGGCAGGTGTTTGAGTAAGATTAAGTGCTTCTGGTTTAGCATTAGCTTCAACAATATTCAATGCACCTTCAAGATTATTAAAAGTAATATCTGCACCACGAGGTACGAAGATATTTTGAACAGCGAATGCATTTTGGTTAGTCATAATTGCGCTATAACTTGCATTGATTGCTTCTTGGATTGGGAAAATATCAAACATTGGAGTATATCCATATGGTGTTCCAAGAATATCATTTGGTGCAATTCTAAAAACAGGTATTTGTCTATAAGGCATCTTTGTATCAAGCAATGTACAATCTGCACTTAAGAATAACATGTAGCGGCCTTCGGGAAGTGCCTCAGATTGTTTATGGAAAAATTCATAAACAGGGATATCATCAGTACTATCATTAGACCACATAGCCAAACGATATACAGTTGTCTCTGTTTTAGGTGGAAGTGAATGAATTTTATCAGCAAGTTCTGGATATTTAGCCATGAGGTCATAGCGATTCTTAAATGTACGAGCTAAAACCCATTCGGGGTCCCAGTTTTCTTTTGTTCCATCAATAACAATATCAAATGGGCTAAGAACACTAAATTCTAATTCACCATCTCTAATTGGCTCATTTGTATCTGGATCAATTTCATAAATATCACCAGCAGTTGCATTCCAAGCAAGCTTAACAAAGCTAGAACCAAGAACAATTGACATCTCTGTTGCTTTTTTAATAGCATCTTCAAGTTTCTTTTCTCGCATGTAATATTCTAGGATACCATTTGCAAGAATTGTTTGAGCATAGGACTTATAATCACTATTGACAGCGCGGCAATCTAAAGATAATCTATTAGAAGTGATCATTACATAGATATGTTGTGCAAGATTTCTAAAATGATTGACAGGAAGTTGAACTAATTCACCTTGTTCTCCAGTAAAATTGATTTTATGGTTAAAACTTACATAGTCATTACTATAAGCACCATAATAAGCACGCCACATACTAGCAAGTTTATCTAAATATGCATTAGATCTTAATACATTATAGAATGTCATTGACTTGTCTAGAAGAATCGATGCACAATCATTTGCTGGTTTAGATGCAAAGTATTTTTCATCTGGATTTCTAAACTGTGTTTCCATTGAATATGTATGTCCGGCCATAATTTTTCCTTAAAACCTTTTCTTAGGTTTAATATTGAATAGTTTTTTAAAAGTTTCTATCTGATTATTATTACCAAAGATAAATTTATCAGGATTTCTAACAAATAGATCTTTCATATTTAAATTATAATGAGCAGGATATGGATTTTTATTATATTGTATAGTTCTTACTAAATATTTAGCGGCATCAACTGCATCATAATGTCCATCATCTGCAGATCGTGCAAAAACTTTTTTATTTGCCTGCCATCTTACATTCTTTAAATGTCTAATAAGTGTTACACATCTTGGATTTATAATAATTTTTTCATTTCCAAGCATTAATCTTAGATTATTTAATGCAGAATCACTGTCATATTTCTCAGCCATTTGAAAAGTTAATTGTTTATTACTATGCTTAACAATTTCTTGAATAACAATATAATTAATATCACTAACTCTTATATATGGCTTTTTAACTTCTAATGTTAAAGGATTTGTAAATAGTTTTGTTTCTTTTTCTAAGATTTGTTTTGATAATGTTTCTAAATTATTGTCGGGATTTTGAAAATTTATAACTAATTCATCTTCAATAATAACTTTATCTGCTCTAAAATCATAATAAGCAAATAAAACAACTGTTAAATCTTTAAATCCGATATCCATTGACACATATGAATCAAAAAATGGTGGTCTGGGCCAATCTTTTACAATTTTTAATTCTAATTGTGGTGTAAATTCTGGAATAACTGAAGTCTTAGAGTCTTTTATAATCTTACAATATAGTTCTCTTTGAGCTTCGTCAGAATCAATTCCGCCTAATTCCTGTATCAATTCTTCTTTTTGTTCTTTTGTAATACGGGGATTGTCATCAACAGTTTTAACTCTTAAACTTCCCTTTACTTCTGCTTCTTCAATATAATCTAAGAATTCATGATCGGGTTCTTTTGGAGGTGTGCTGGCTAAAACTCCTTTACCTTTTGTAATAAGAGTTGTGGGGAGAAGGATACTTTTTACAACGTTATGAAGGTCTGCACATGTGCCGGCTTCATCAACGAACCATATATGTGAGTCACCCCCCCGTAATTTCTCGGCATGTCCACCATCTGTTCCGGCTAATTGAATCTCAGATCCATTTGGAAAATAATAAATATAATCTTTATTTCTGAATTCCGGCTTTATTTTTGTTGGGCAGTCTTCTAAGATCTGTCTTAAAATAGGTCTTACGTTATTATTTACTTGTAATTTAGTTGGTGAAACAAATTTAACAATACTATTTGGTTGACGAATACATTGTTCTAAAGCAAGAATACAAAGTGTATAAGTTTTTCCTTGTCGTCTTGATAATAGCCATGTCATAATCTTATGTTTAGAATTATAGAATAATTCATATAATTCTTTTTGTGTTGTATCAAGCTTCCAAGATAATTCACCACGCTTCCAAAGTTCTTCTTTAGCGTAATTCTTATCTAGTTTTTTCTCATTTTCCATTATCATCAATTTTTTCAACAAGCTTTAGTAAGTCTTTTGTATCAATTTTTTCAACTTCTCTTTCATTTTTTTTATCAATTTTTTGGCCTAGAATCTTTGAATAAATTTCTACTTTCTTACATTCTTCATAAGTTAATTCACGAATAGAAGAAATTTCACGAAGCTTTTGTAATTCTAATTTACAAATTAATTCTTGATCAGTATCTGCTTCAATAATTTGTTGATCTGGTTTAATTACAGGAACAGTTTGTTCTAATAAAGATTTTAAATGATCTCGCTCTTCTTCTAATCGTTGAACTTTTTTATTCAACTGCATTATTGTATTATATTGAGCTTGAGCATATTCTCTAAGGTCATTCATTTCTTTGATTTGTAAAATATGCTGCAAAATTTGACTCATAAAATTTTATTTCTCTTTTTAATATTTAATGATGCTGGTAATATTTGTAAATTCCAAGGTACATGTAATCCACAAGAATTTTTACCATGCAGCGGCATTATATGATCAACATGTAATTTTTCTTTACTTAACCATTCTAATTCTTTAGCTAATATATAAAATTCTTCAATTTGTTTTAATTGATCTTTTGTTAACCATTTAGGAGTTGCCTGTAATTTTTCTATTTGTCTTTTAACTGCCTTAGCGTTACATTTTCCTCTGTTATTAATTAAATAATTCTTATTATACTGACTGATATATTCTTTATTTTCTTGTTTCCAAAGTTCATTATAATTTGAATAAGATGTATTATCTCGATAGTATTGAACTCTTCTTTTCATTTCATCTGCATTATTTTTATAGAATTCTTTTCTTTTTTGTGCAATTTTCTTTTTATTAATTTGTCTATATTTTTTTGAATACTCACTATAACAATTTTTACATTCACTATTAAACCCATCTTTTTTAGATTTATTTTTATGAAAATCTATTAGTTCTTTATTTTTATTACATTTAATACATTGTTTTTTCATAATTATCTAAATGAAGTTGATTTAATATTTGTTGCAAGTTTAATACTAGCAACATGAGATTTAATTGCTAAAATTTCTTCAGTTGTTTTACTTAATTCTTTTTGTTGATTTACTAAAAGTTGCTCAAGATCTTTTATTTTCTTTTCATTTGATTTAAATTCAAATAAACCCGCAGTTGCACCTAAAATTAATAAAATAGCTGCATCTGTATAAGTTGGTGCTAAAAGAGCAAGTTTAGCAAAATAGAGACAAAACAGTATCAATGGTGCGCTTTTTCTCAATTCCATCTTTAACTCCTAAATAACATAAATTGTAAAAAATGATAGTCTCAAAGGCGTAAACTGCTCTTTTTTCTGGCCTAGGGCCAATTACCGCACTAGCGGCTATCAGTATTGCCTGAACGTATCTATATATAGTTGTTAATGCTAGAACTAGCTAATTTCCTTAAAGTCTTTCATTTGAAATTTTTAAATAATATAGTGTTAACAACTATTTAATGAATGGATAACAAACAATCACAGGTCTGCAGTGAGTGTGGATCTTACATGCAGTATGTGAAGAATGACATGTGGCTAAAATGCCCATCTTGTGGCTTCATGAAAAAGGTTGTTAAGCGCATAATTAAATATAAGAGGAAAAAATGCAAGAATTAATCACATTAGACGCATACTTTACTGATTTTATTAGTAAAAAAGATCGTAGAAAACAATATCCTAATGATTTTAATCAACAAATCCAGGATAATGCAGTTAAATTACTAGCTAAAGTTAATGCTTTTTTAAATGAATTGGGTATAGAATCAGCACAAGTTACATCTGGCTGGCGACCACCTTCAGTTAATGCAAACACTCCAAATAGTGCTAAAAGAAGTCTACATATGATGGGTTTGGCCGTTGATATCCTAGATGATAAAGATCAATCTTTAGCTAAATTAGTGCCAAATAAATCTGATTTATTAAGAAAATATGGATTATGGGTGGAAGATAAGGATTCTACTCGTGGAAAGAATACAAACTGGTGCCATCTAGATTGTGGCCAACGCACAGATCGTCCTATAAGGAGCTTTAGACCATGAATAAAAAAGGCGGAATTGATCCACAAAATGAAGAAAGTTTAAAAAAAGCAGAGGCCGCTGATCTAATAACTCTTCCAGAAGATGTCCAAGGTACAAACTGCTTTAATTGTAAGTTCAATGAAATTATTGATCCTAAGAAAAAAGTTGGCTATTGTATGAATAAAAAGGTTTTACAACCTGTTTCAAGTCGAATGTGCTGCTCGCTGTGGGATGCCGAAGGATCTATAAGACCATGGGAAAAGAAATAGCAGCAGCCTGCCAGTCTCACAACTTCAACTAATTACCTATTCTAATCATGTGCAAAATCTATAAAACTAAGATAAGTACGTTGCATACGTTACGATAGATTTGAAAGTTTCGCCCGTTTATGCTCGCCCAGGTATGTGACACCCGCCCACACTCTCGTAAGTAGGCACGTTTATTTTAAAAGTTTAAGAGTATTACTCATTATTTGAAACATGCCCCAGACATATTTTGAAAAGCCCTGGCATTCACCATCAAATTTTTCAATTAAATCTTCTAGCCATTGTGGAATATTATTCTTTTCATGTTTAACTTCTAGAAGAAAATTGTCTTGATTATAGAACTTCTCACCATATTCTTTTAGTTCATCCCAAAGATCTTGGTTCTTTAAATCTTCTATAACATTAAATTTGATCATTTTAAGTGGTCGAACTTTTATTTCTGAATCAATAGTGACACGTAATGATTCGTGTTCTTGGTAGGCATACCTCTTATAAGTAACTTCACATACAGGACTAACTTTATTAATTAACATTGTGTAATTTATAAGTTTTGCACGCTGTAATAGCTGGTCTTTTGGGACATCTTTATTAAGCTCTATGAGATCTGCATCAATTGGAATTTGATTTGTTCTCATTACTTCTTGAAATGCTTTTGGAGTAAGTTCAATTCTTGTTTTAATACTTTTTCCATCTGATTTAGACTTGATTTCAATAAAATAAATATTGTTCCATTTGCCATTAGGAGCATAGGTTCTTATACGAATCTTACGTCTATCATCGACTTTATTTAGATGTTGTTTAAGGAAAGTTAGGTCTGGAGAATCAAAATAAATTGATTTATTAATACAATAAATAACACCTTTATCTGGATAATAAGGTGGTAGGTAGGTTTCAATTTTATGTTTTACTATTTGTAATTGGGATTTATCTAGAATATACTTATCTTCGGTTCTTTTTAGATCAATTTCGTTATTTTCAAGTTTATTATTCATTTATATTTCTCTAAATAATCTTTTAAATTTTCAATAATTTGTAAGTCCTCTTTAAGAAGACCAATGGATTGATTACATGGTCCACATAATAGACCACGAATTTTTCCAGTTTTATGACAATGATCTACAGCTAATGAAACATTATTTTGTACTTTGTGACATATAGCACATTTCCCATTTTGATGAGTCAAAATTTCATTATATTGATCTAATGTTAAATTAAATTTTGCTTTTAACTTTGAATTTTTTTGAATCTTTTTTTGACGAATAGGATCTTCAGACCACCATTTTTTAGAACATTCTTTACAATTAGGTTGAAGACCAAAAATACCTTTTATCTTCCTACTAAAGTCTTTCCAAGATTTGGTTTTGTTGCATTTATGACAAATTTTTAGTTCATATTCAATATAATGATTTTTATTAATAACATGTTCTTTATAAAATATAGCTTTCATGTAAATAGTTGTTATTTTAAATAGACTCTAGTGCCCAAAATTTCATTGGCCGTAAGATCATCCATATACTTAACAGGCTTAGACATAACTATATCTACGTAATCATTAAGTTTTACTGCATTGACTACAGAATTTGCCCAAGCATATCCAGCAGCACTCCACACCACAACAAAATAACCTCTTCCTTTGTGTTTTTTTACGAGGTCTATATGCTTTTCATTGGGAGTTAAGTAATTATTACTACTATCATTTGGATCAAATACTTCTATTTTATTGTCTCCAGGTTGTCTAAATGTATCATCCCACATGACCAAAGTATCATCGCAATCAACGAATATTACTTGTTCATTCTCGATTATTTGCACGTCTTGTAACCTCATAAATATAATCTAGAATTTCATTTAATAAGTCAACTTTCATATGTTCATCTGTTTGATCGTGCCAAGCCATAAGAAGTTTACGTAAATATTCATCTGTTTGAGCAAAATGTGGGGCCATACTACCTAATTCCCTGTCGGCAGGATGAGCGGTTGCTAGGGCTTTATTTAAATCTTCGCCAATCATCAATAAATCTTTCATTATTTATCTCCTTCACATAAGTAGCTTACATTATTTTCAAACTGTTGCCAAGCTTTTTCTTTTTTCATGTCAACTAATTCAGGATACATATAATTATCTGGATCATCAGTATGGTCTAATCTAAATATACAATGGGACATTTCATGTAGCATTAGCTCCCATCTCAAGTCTTCTGAGGTATTATTCCAATATTGAGGATCTATATCGATTATATACTCTAATGGGGCCACACGGCACAATCCAATTATAGGAGAAGGCAGTTTATTAAATCTAATAAACGTTTTAAGAGGATGAAAATAATGATGTTGAGAACAATGCTCCTCTACATATTTAATAATAGGATCATGGTATGGTTTAAGATCTGGTGTAACATGTTGTATTGGGATCATCATAAATAATATTAAACTAAGCAGTATTGTTCTAAGTATTCCTTGCAACATTTCTCATCCTTTTCATGCTATCTTTAGCTCTAGCTTGATTACACGTAGGGCATTGCTTTCCATTCCAAAGCTTACCCTCTTCATCAATCCATTTCTTGTCCTTACCCCATTTACCGGCTAATATTCTCTTCTTTAATAGCCCACAGACTTTACAAAGTTTTAGATTTATTTCTTCCATTTTTCTTCCTCGGCTTCTTTTTTCTCTTTTCAGATTCGTCATTAAAACAATTTAATGAACAATATGGTTCATAATTGATCCTATAAAACTCTACGTCATTTTCTCTAAGATCCTTATGAAGTATTCGACCACAATGAGTACATTTATCGTATTTCATTAATAACCTCTCTATTAAGTTACGAAGTTTGTTTATAAATTTCAATCTAAATTATCCGCTGCTTTTATTTTACATGTTTTACAGCGCATATCTCCTTTGTCATCATAATGCCATTTATGGAGTCCGTCGCATTGGTTCTTATAAAAATAAAGCCTATTTACAAGATCCAGTCCAAACAGAAATGTAAATCCAAATATTAGCACTATAAACCAGTCCATTACTCTTTCTTTCCCCTTATAAGCCTTAAATGTCTCTTCTTTTTAGGGGCTTCTAACTCATAAACCCTATCTTTTCTTCTCAATATCATCCTGAAAGTATTAATGATTATAAGTCCAATGGCACCAAATATAATACCACCAAATACTAATCCACCTATTAAAACAGAGATCCAATCTCCTATATCAGCCTTATTCATCAGAATTCCTTTTCACATATAACCTAGTAAGATCATTACTGGCATATTCAATACTTGTTACTATATTCTTATCCTGGTACTTATTACGTACAAATTCCTTAGCCCCCTGAATACCACTAAAAACACCCACTATAAACTCCTTATAGCGGCTATTAACCAACTTCACATATACAAGATAGGTTGTCCCACCCTCAGACCTAAAATCCATCCCTACGTCAATTTTAACTCTAAATTTACTGCCCTTATAATCTCTATAGAAACTATATCCCATAGACTTGTAGGATTCATACCAATAGGCATATCTAAATCTTATACTACTCCTATCTTTAACTGTTTCTAGAATTATAAACTCCAACTTATCAAAGTCAGCCTTTGCAGGGTGGTTACTATATTTGAAGTCTTTAATGTTTCTAGATAAGGCGGAAAGAATGTCATAGGAATACCCAATATAGATCTTTTTATCGGCCTTATTTATTAGCCCATAGATGCAACAATCAGGTAATGACTTTAATTCTTGTAAAGAGACCATTTAATACTAGTTGTTAAGTGTTACTATATTGTCTACATATTTATTATATACTCAGTCTCATATATTCGATCTAATAGAATCAATAGGATACATGATAATATTTAAGGTCAAAAACGTTATTTATAGGATTTCTTAGTAATACGGGGTAAAAGGGATGTTACTAGAGTCGATATTTTAAAAATGGTCGTGTTGACTAGTAAAGTTATTTTAAACCCCCAAGTCTACCCCCCCCCCCCTACCCCTGGCTGCCTATACTCTATATGTGTGGCATGATTCTTGCAATAGCAATATATGTACCAATAATTATGGTATAGTATTTGCATTATTATACAATATTTATACCAATAGATTCTTCTTGCAATAAGTGTACCAATTATACAGTGTATAATTTATAACTATGTGAATTGATTAATAATATTTATTTTTGTATATAAGTTATACATTTTTGATATAGCTAAGTAGTTGATATCATTGTTGGTACATACTTTGCATTAATATATATATAAGAGGTATTTATGGAATTCGATCTTATAAATTATAATTATATTGTAGTAGAAAAAGGTATTGAAATTGCTTACTTTGTAACTCTTTGGGAAGCCATTAGATTTGGTTGCTACAAAGATGTTACAATTTTTAATGCTGATTATAAATATATTTGTGGTCTGAAATGAGGTGATTATGTACTATGTAGTTGAGAACGGTTATAGAATAACAGGTCCAATGACTCTTAAAGACATTGTCACTAAGCTTGGCTCAGTCCAAAGATTGGAGAATGCCGGTTTTAAGATTGTCCCTGTCCACTGATAGTCCCTCTAGTCCTTATTTAAATGCCCCGCAAACCCTCTAATAGCCCCAAGGTTGAGCATCCCCCGCTTGACCTGGGGCTTTCCCCTTTACTTATACACAAATTCAACTATAACCCTATAAACTTAATATAACTATGTGAATTATTTGCTTGACTTTTAATTTAAAATGTGTTATAATAAAGAAATTAACAATTGTTTCGAACAGTTAACCTCAACAATCGTTACAACATAAAGGACTGTGTTTGTAACGCCACTGTCCGTAGTGTAATAATAAAAAAGCCTGTCTTTCTCTTCTTTTGGATTGTATAAGTTTTATCTATGTTTAAGAAATAACTAGTAAAATAAGCTAGATAGACGTTTGTGTTTAAAAGATATACAAAAAAGAAGGGTTTTGAATTGCCCTTAAAATGTTTAAATTGAGTTAAATCAGTCATATTAGTTATCACCTATTCTTATATTACTTATACCTATAAACCAATACAATAGTTCTATTGACGTTTATAATTACTTGGTACAATTCATGCAATAGTATTAAGTCAAGAGGTGGTTATGTATAAGCCTAAAAAGATACCCAATGAAGAAATATATTATCAATATGATGAGGAACTAGAGTTATTTGTCGTAAAAGGTGCAGAATCTGGTGCTGATTATGTTAGTTTTGCATATGAGAAAGACGCAGATGATTATTGCTTTAAAAGAGAATATAAAAATAAACAGGAGTCTAAAAATGATTAACTTAGCTTTAGGACTTATATTTGGATACATAGGATTGTTTATATTACTTAGCTTATTTAGTATTAGTTATATTATCATTGTCAGTATTGTTACAGATGCCCGAAATTTTTTTAAGAGGTGATGCTATGTTACTTGCTATAACTTCTATATTGTTTATTACATCAATTGTAAACTATTTGGTTAAATTGGCCGATGATTATGTGAAAGGGGAATAATGATGTTTACTGTGTTACGATGCAAAGAACAGAAAATTAGGGTCTACAAAGGTCACAGACTTGTACTAACAGTCCGATACAGAGATATTCCACATATGTTGGCCTTAGAGTCAGAAATTTGGAAAGTGCTTAAATTTGGACAAAAATTGAAATTAGTAAAATAATGCTAAAGTTTTTTGAAAGTATACCGAATAGTATATTTGAGAGGTGATTTATGTGGGAAGCTTATTATATTGAAAAACAAAATGAATATGAGATTTATTATAATGGCGAATTAATGTGGCATGTTCATTCTAGTGACATGGACTTATTTATTAAGAATTTTAAACCACACGTAACTATTTTTGACGTTGAATATACAGAACAAAAAACGATCGACGTTTCCAATTAACAATGGGAAACAATCGACCTAACATTGCCGATCATGGTGCAAAAATAGGCGAAATGCTCTTTGTGAAAGGCACTGTTAGACATTCCGGTCGGGAACATTCAGACCTTAAGCTTGTCGGCTGGCATCGGGCTATTCCAAATAACTCAAAGAATAGCTTCCAAGCAACTGGTGATATTGATTAGGAAAGGAAAGTTAAATGAAAAAACAATATGTTTATGTATGTGAATGTGACTTTGATGGTCGATACGACGATACAAAGGCTAACAGTCCTAAACCAACCACTGTAAATAAGCGAGGTCAGTGTCATGGTTGTGGATATTATGCATTCAAAGTTGATGCTAAAATGAGTCACTTTGTCATGAAACATGGAACTACGGCCCCAAAAGTTGGCCCAAAGGTCATTGACGATGAAAGTTGGATGAACGGATAAAAAGTGCTAAAGTATTTAAAGAATAATACCGATTAGCATATTGAAAGTGAGGTAATTATGACTAAAGCAGAAATTTATAAAATGTTAGCAGAAAATGAACTTCTTATAGAAAGAATTGAAAAAGCATTAGACTTTAAAGAATCTGAAATTAGAGCAAAAACATTTACTGATTTGTTTGGTGATGGTGGGTTTTGGATGCCTGAAACTGAAAGTGTTAGAACTGAATTACAAAAACGATTAGTCAATACAAAAATAAAATATATGAATGAACTTAAAAAGATACTAATTGATTCTAATAAAGAAATGTTAAAGTTAAGAAAGGAATAGGTATTTTTATGGGAAAAGTAATTGGATTACATACTCAAAAAGAAATTACTAACCAATATGAATTAGATGGTTATAAAGATTGGGCACTTTATGTAACTAATTTTATTAAAGAATCTAGTGAACTTAAAAAGCGTATGGGTTTTTATGATTTGAAACCAAATGCAAAGGTTTACAATCTAGATGATTATAGGACTAAATTTAAGAAAGGTGCTTAAAATGAAAGTATTAAACCATAAATTCTTAATTGAATTTAATAGTTTACAACCTATAACTCATTTCAAATTGCACAGATATAAACATTATTCACATTTGGTATGGTGGAAACTTAGTATTTTATTTGGAGTTGAAAATACTTGCAATGAGTGCAATAGCGAAACCGATTTAGGCGAAACACTTTGTCAGACTTGTTACGAAAATAACTATTGTGAATGCGGACAAGAGTTATGCGATGCCTGGGGAAGTCCAGGCGATGGTTTTTGTGTGAAATGTAGGTGATTTATGGGAAATAGTTATATTGGAATGGCAATCTTATCAACTCATCCTTGTTTTAAGAGAACATTCGCTTGTCTTGTATGCCCTTTATGTGAACAAAAGTCTACTTTTATATGCAATCGCGTAAAAGAGTTTGAGACTCATTTTATGAATCATAACCCAAATGAAGTTATGATAGAGCGTTATATGTCAGGGAAGTTCTATGATAAATGGAAGCTAAAAAATGAAAAAGAAAAACAAAAATACAAAAAAAAAGAAACATTGAGGTAATTTATGCGAATGACAAGTAAACAACATCATGAGCGATGTGAACAAAAATTGAATTTATTTATAACCTTTATATTTGCTGTAATGGCAATTGTATTGATTTTAAAATGAACTTTTTGGCTACTATATTATTTATTTTAGGCCTTTTAATAATTCCTGGAGCTATTCCTATTACAATCCTATATCTATTCCATAAGTATTGGAAACGTAAATAATTTAAACATGTCTAAGAAATAACTAATAATTTATATAATTTACAAATATTGTTTATAAATTCTACAATAAATAACCGCCCAAATCTAATATATTTAACTTAATATTGGCATTCACTTTGCATTAGATATTTATATGAAGACAATGGTAAAAGCTGGAAAATTAGCTAACGGCGCTGAAAGAGGAAAAGGCAAAATAGTTCATTTAGTTCCGGATGAAAATTCCTATGCCTATAAATCATTATGTGGCGAAGTTCCTGCTATACAATGGAGTGATCGACCAGATTTAAATGTAACCTGTAAAAAATGTCTAAAGTTGGTGAAAAATGTTTAAGTTAATAATTTGCTTCTTAATATCGTCTATGAGCCGCGCTTCGGAAATAACCGATGCAATGTATGATTTGGCCCAAAGAAACGGCTACAAGCCTTCACAGAGAGTTGTAGAGGCAATTTTACAGGCATCACAGACTTATCATATAGATCCATTGCTATTAGAATCTATTGGCATGGTTGAATCCGGTCTAAAGTTTCAAACCCGAGTTAATAAAAATGGCACCACAGATTCAGGAATATTTCAAATCAATAGTGTTAATAGATCTAAATGTATTGGATTTGATTTAAAGACACCCGAAGGATCGGCATACTGCGCCGCGAAGCTTTTAAATGAAATAAGATCCAAATGGTCTAAAAAAGATTCAAATTGGATTGGCAGGTACCATTCCAAGACTTTAAAGCATAAAAATAAATATATTGAAAAATTATCTAAAGTTTTATACGTAAAAGCCGAATAATATATTGAGAGGTGATTTATGAGATTTTATAAAGCTAAAATTACAAAAGTAAATAAAGATCTTGGATATTTTTTTGCTACAACTAATACTAAAAAACATGAAGTATTTTGCACCGTTCCAAAAGAAGTAATTCACTATTTTAAAATTAATAGAGAAATAAAAGTAGCATATATTAACACTGAAAGAGGCTATTTTGTAATTGATTATATTTATTAAAAGGAAAGTAAAATGTTAATCAAAGCGTTCAAGTTGTTACACACAGAAATAATTGTAATGAGAGATCAAGAGTCCAGAACTTATACATGTTTAAGACTTTCTGGCAATAGTTCAATTTATAAACCAGATTTAACTTATGAAGAAGCTGATGACATGTTTAATTACTTAATAGACGAGTTACTTGGCGTGACTTGGGAAGGACAAGACGATGAACAATTCTAAAAAATTTGAATTAGCATTAGAAACAGAAAAAACATTTTTTGGTATTAAAATGTTTAGAATCCGCGCATTAATATCTTTTTCTTATATAACAAAAGGTGATTTAGGTGGATATATAGAAAAAGAAAGTAATTTGAATCAAAGTGGTAATGCATGGGTCTCTGACGATGCACAGGTCTCTGGCAAAGCACGGGTCTTTGGCGATGCACAGGTCTCTGGCAATGCATGGGTCTTTGGCGATGCACGGGTCTCTGGCAAAGCACGGGTCTCTGGCAAAGCACGGGTCTTTGGCGATGCACAGGTCTTTGGCAATGCATGGGTCTTTGGCGATGCACAGGTCTCTGGCAATGCATGGGTCTTTGGCAAAGCACGGGTCTTTGGCGATGCACAGGTCTCTGGCAAAGCACAGGTCTCTGGCAAAGCACGGGTCCAGAAATTTCATCAATGCTCAAATATAACAAACTTAAATTGGCTTTTTACTTCACTTCCAAAAGGCGTTCAAATTGGTTGTTATTTCTATTCAATGAAAGAATGGAAAGAGAAATATTTAGAAATAGGTAAAAAAGAAGGATTGACAGAAGATCAATGTCACGCTTATTACAATCTCATGAAAGCTATAAGAAAAGTTCAACATTTACAAAGCAAAAGGAGCAAATAAATGAAACTTTTTAAAGTATCTGAAGAAGAATATATCTTTGTTTATAACGTATCTGGCGCGAGATATTGCCCAACAGTTGAGGACTTATTTGTTTGGGTCCGAGCATTATGGGAAAAGAAATTAACCAATGTAAACTTAGATGAATTAGAAATTGCTGTAGTTGAATTAGAAAGAAATAATCATAACTATGCAGAATTTGGAGAGTTTAAAGGTTCATTTATTTATAGCAAAAAAATTTAAATTGTATTATAATATTTTAGGAGATGTAAAATGACTATGCCAAATACTCGCTATTCAAAATCTAAATGGGTTCAAAAATATTCAATAAAACCTATTATTTCTGAAGCAACTTTAAAATGGTATAAATGGTGTGAAAAAATTGGCCGCCGGGAATATCTGAAAAAAAGTAAAATTAAAACAATTAAATTTAATAAAAAACATCCCGGAAATCTTAAATATAGAGTTTTTAAATCAACCGTATTAAAAAATAAAAACGTAAATCCTGAATTGCTTATTCAATTTAAAACTTTAATTGAAAAAAATAAAAGTGTAAAATTTGGAATAAAAAATAAACATTTAAATCCATTAGAAATTTATAGAAAAATGTCTTATAATAAAGGAGATATTAAATGACTAGGGTTACTTATAAGAGAAATGAAGACGGAACATTGACAAATTCAAAAAGACTTTTAGCTATTAATAAATTTGTTTATGTAACTATTTATCCAAATAATGCATGGCAAATTGAAGAAGTTAGAGACCCCGGCAATGAATTAAAATTTGGCGTAGGAATTCATTTAACGGAAACAAAGAAACAAGTTAAGAAAGCTCTTATAGAACTTGGAGTTCAATTTCAAGACGAAGTTCGTACAAGACTTCCAAAAGAAATGAAAGGAGATTCAAATGCCTAATGCTGGAAAAAAAGATGTTCAACCAAAGAAACTTAAAGTTCAAGATGCTTTAGACTTTGCAAGAGGATTTGTTGCAAGTGTCGGAAATAAAGAGACAGCACTTTCAAAAGCCGATCATATGTCAAAGTCCGCCGTTGATGAAAGTACAAAGAACTTTTGGAATAATATTAAAGGTCATATTTCTAAACTATAGGAGTATTAAAATGAAACAATTAATCGAATTTGAATTTGGTTCAGAAAATTTAGGCGATGTATTTGTAGAAGCAAAAGCAACTTTTACAAAAGAAAAATACGGCGATGATATTGATGGAAACCGTGGAGAGATTAGAGGCTTTGTAAAAGATATAGAATATATTGCTTATGATGAAAATAATAAAGTAGTTAATAAACAATTAACAGAAAAAGATATTGAATATATTGAGAATTATGTTTCAGATAATCTATTTGAAGATGAAGATGATTACGATGATAATGACGATGATTTTTATGAATCATTAAACTTTGAGGATTAATATATGAAAATACAAAAGACTTTAGATTTAGGTAATAAATTAAATGAACTTGAAATGAAGTTTATGAAACTCGTCTCTGAAAAAATATTGACCGGCGAAAAATTCGCGCCCGATGATTGTTTAGAACTAGGACTAGAATTCGCAAAAAATCTAACAAAAGAAGAATTGGATAACTATTTCGCAACTAATATGGTTATAATTATTTCAGATAGAATTCAAGAATCTGTATTGAATACTTTTAATAGCTCTGGAAATGAAACGGTGAATTGAAATGAGTATTGAATTAGAAGAATGGGTGATTAGAGACCTAATCCACAATGTGCAACACTTTAAAGTTATTACAAAAGATTTAACAGATCAATTACAAGATGTATTGAATAAAGAGAATCCAGTATTGCATATAGACGTTTATAAAAGTTACTATGACAATTGTAAACAAGTTATGTTAAAAGATATATGTGAAAGATTTAAATGTGAGCCTGAAACTGTTAAAGGAATTCTAGATGATTTGTCTTTAAAGGAGTATCTGAAATGATTATATTTTTATTGGTACTAATTCTATTTGCACTTTGGTTAAATTTGTGGTGGTACGAAAATCGCGTTATAAAGAATTTATTTAAAGATCCAAAGTATATTACTGAAGCTTATATTGAACTATTGAGACTTAGGAAAAAGAAATGACTGAATTAGAATTGATCATTAAAAGACTTAATACTGATATAGGATATGATTCAGAAGTTATTAAAGCATGGCTTACAACTCCCCATATGCATTTTAATTTGGCAAGTCCAATGGATTTTATTAATCAAGGATTAGGATATAAAGTATTAAGTTATATCGACGATTTAAAAGAGAGATTAAAAGATGTTAAGGACGTTTAAAATATTATTTATATCAATCATAATTAATCTATTATTTATTATATTCTATGTAAAAGTTATTAAGCCACAAGTTGATTTAATGGCAAGAGAAATTAGCAGGATGGTGTTAAATGAAAGCAAATAATTTAAATTGGGCATTTGATCCAAAAATTAAAGCTAGACAACTTGCAATTGATGTAGTAGAAACATCATTTCCAAAAGAACATTATCAGGAAATTATGATTTATGAAGCATGGAAAATGAGAACAATAATGGAGAATCTTATTGAAATTGCTTTATCTGAACAAGATTGTCAAATTAAGAAATTTACCAAAGCAGCACGTGATATTCTAAAAAACTTTACTGCCGAACATTTAGATTATATAAGCATGACAAAATGTGGAACAAATTTACAAAAAGTTTTGGAGTCTAAAAATGAAACGAAGTGAAATGATAAACAAAATTGCAGATTATTTATGGCAAAATGATATTAAGTATCCAGATGTAATGGCCCAAGAACTATTGGATCTTATAGAAAAAGAAGGAATGCTACCTCCTGTTTATGGAAATAGCTTATTCATATGGGAGTCTGAAAATGAACAAGAATGATTTCTTTTTAATTCTTATAGGATTTTTATTAATAACATTTGTTTATAAAACAGTTAGAGCAAATAGCTTTGAAACTATTGGCGGTGGAGTTACCTATCATTTAATTGCAGATGGAGCATCTTCCCAATATCAAACTAAATGGTCTCAAGATGGAAAACTAATATTCAATCCACTATTTGGAATACAATATAACTTTGATGAAAGTGAAGTTTATCAAACTGTTAGACTATTTGAAGGAAGTAATTCTATTGGTAAACAAATCTATGGTGGAACTTATTCAGTCGGTCTTAGAACTAATCAATTGTATTTAGGATTTTTATTAGGCACTTATTTCCAAGATGATAATGAATTTACCAAACTTGGCATTGAACCCTATTCAGTTCATAATGAACACGGTTGGTCCGCTGTCCCTTTAATGGGACTTGAAGCTAACATATTCCTAGTTCATTTCGACGGTAATAAATACCTGAAGCTTAATAACATTATAACCCCAGTCCTAACAAACCATACGCTGTCCTTAGGAATAGATCTAAATCCCTGATTACCAATACCAAATTAAAGTAGTACCCAATGTATTATTATATACATTTAATCCCATACTATCTACATAAGGTTTAAAAGCAAAATTAAGACTAAGTCCTGGATTATCTTTATGTTGATATACATAATAAGCGGCGCCAAGACCCCACATGACAGGCTCACTTATTTCTTTCTTAGCCTCACGATCTACAATCCTATTGAAGCTATTTTCCATATTATCTAAATCAGATTTGACATTAGATTGAATTATAGCTGCATTAGTAGCACTTATACAAGCTGGGGTATATTTTGCAGCATCCGGTACAGTATTAAACATTAAACAAGTACTTGCAAATAATTCTGATATCATGTATTATACTATATATGAATAGAAAGCTTCTGTCAATAGCTATGGATAGATTCAAAAGTATTAAAGTCCCAGCCAATAATAATTTAAATCTTTACGTAAAAGGATTTGAGGATTCATTTCAATATTTTAACGAGTTTTATAATGAGAAATTACAAGAAGAAATTAAAAGATTAGAAACATTTCCGGTGATGAATGAAAGGCGAAATGCTATAATTGAAATGAAAAAAGTATTAGATCAATTGGTAAAGGATATGAAAAATGTTTAAGTATAAAATGGCCGAGTGCCGCGATTGTCATTGGGTCCATTTTTGTGTTACAAGAAAACACGCAGAATCTGAAGTTAAAAAGTTCAATGAATATTTTAAAACTCTTCCATTGAAACAGAGAAAAGAGTTCTATGGAAATAAACCTTCAATGATAGTTGATTATGAAGGATGTTTTCGATGTGGAAATAGTTATAAGAATTTTAAGAAAGCTAAAAAGATACCATATGGAAGCACAATACAACCGATTATTTATAGAAATGAGTGATAAATGATTGAAATAAATCTATTATATCCAAAAGATGTTAGAATGTTGAATCTTTCACAAGAAGAAATTGATGCTATAATGAATGAATTAGAACAACAAGGAAAAATAGTTCCACGACAACAATTAGAATTCACAAAATCTGCCATAAAATGTGAACATGATTGGAAAGAATATATTGGATTGAATCAAAAAGATACTTATTGTACAAAATGTAATGAGGTAAAGAAATGAAAATTTATAGAAAACTTGCTAGTATTATTATTCCTGGAATAGATAGAAGAGCAGGATTAACAAGCGTTGAAATAAAAAAGTTTATGGATGAAAATCTTCCATTAGATGCAAGAATAGTTGGTTTTATTTGTGGTATTGAAACATCTCTTCTTGTAGCTTCTAAAGAATTCCCAGAAATGAAAGAATATGAATTAATTCCATCCGTAGAAGATGTATGGAAAAAAGATACAAGAGTACCTCAAATGTCTCTCCTCAAAAAAACAGATATACTATCTCCTGGAACTTATTATTTCGAATTTAGAAAGGATTATATAAAAGTTTGGGAAAAAGGAACAGAACCGGATAATTTTCTCGAAACAAATTGGGTTACATGTGATACTTATGGATTTTATCAAGGAACAAATTGGAATGACATAACATTTTATCCAATACAAGCCCCATTAGGAACTATTTTTAGTAATCCTACATTTAAAGTTTTAACTGAACCGATCTGTTTTCATATCTGGAAACATTACCAAGGTTTACAGGAAGAATATGACTATTGTGAAAAATGTGGTGAAAGAAAATGAAACTACTAAGAAGTCCTATACAAATAGAATATTATAAAGAAGATCTTAATTCATTTAGATTCTCATTTAATTGTTATACTTATAATGATTTCTATTTTACAACATTAAAAAATAAGAATGAATTGAATAAAGATAGAAAAAGAAAATTAGTATTAACTATAACTATTAATAAACGAATCTTTAGTTTAATAATTCCTTATAAACATTTAGGTAATAAGATACGATGAATAAGAACTTTTTTGATTTGGCAAGAAAGATATCTAAACTTTCAAACCATCACAAACATAAAATGGGATGTGTATTAGTTTATAAAAACAAGCCTATTAGCTTTGGAGTTAATCAATTAAAAACACATACAAGATCCCCGCATAAATTTAAAATGGTTCATGCAGAATTCCATGCAATATTGAATTCAAAGTTAGATAACTTTAAAGATTGTAGTATTTATATTTTTAGAGAAACACCCGGCGGTAGAATGGCAAAAGCATTCCCATGTTCTTCATGTCTTCAAATGCTTAAGACATTAGATATTAAAGAAGTTTATTATACAGATGATAATGGATTTAAATCGACTATTATATGAAAAAGAATAAGCTTTCAAATTCTCAAATCAGGCTTTACACAGAATGCCCTCGCAAATATTTTTATCATTACAAGAAACGCCTACGTCCAAAAGAGTATCGAGCATTCTTTCTTTATGGATCTGCAATTGACTTTGGTTTAAACCATTTATTAAAGACAAAGAATTTAGAAGAGGCTATACAAAAGTTTGATAAGTCATTCAGATATAACGATGTAAATGGAGAAGACATTTATATACCCGAAGCAACTATGATTGTTTATGCAAAAACTGATTTTGATGAAGAACTCCTATTAAAAGAAGATTATGAAAAATTTGAAGAATTAAAAGCTAAACTCAATTATCAATCGACTAAAACTTTAAAAGAAATACTTGATACTATATTAGAAATGAAAGCTACTATAGGATTTAGAAACCTTCCAATAGAAGAAAAGAAACTTTATTCAATGGCTAATTGGTTATCATTAAGACGAAAAGGCCATATAATGATAAAGAGTTACGCCGAAAAAGTATTGCCCCGCATCAAAGAAGTCATTGCAATCCAGAAAAGAACTAAGCTAGAAAACAATAATGGTGATGTAGTAAATGGAATATTGGATTTAGTTGTTCTATGGGAAGATGATAAACGATATCTTGGAGATAATAAGACATCTGCTAGGGACTATGAAGAAGATGCTGCATCTAAAAGTCAACAGCTTATTGGATATTATCATGCCGAGAAAGAAGAATTAAAGCTAGATGGCGTTGCATTCTTTGTAATGTATAAGAATATAGTTAAGAATAGAATAAAGATATGCTCTAAATGTGGATATGATGGAACTGGTGGAAGGCACAAGACCTGCAATAATGCAATAGGTCTTGCTGAACCAAGCCCAGCCGGGGTCCCAAGATTTGAACGATGCAATGGTGAATGGAATGAAACTATTACACCTGAATGTAAAATAGACATTATTCTTGACAAAGTATCTGAAACAGCGGAGAATCTAGTATTAGAGACATTTGATAAGGCCAATGAAGGTATAACTAATGAACATTTTGGACCTAATCTAAATGCTTGTGGAAGTGGAGAATATCGCTGCCCATATTATAATAAATGCTGGTATGGAATTGATGACGATTTAATTGAATTAGAAGATAAAAGGAAGAAAGATTGACTGAGTTTTTAAGACAAATATCTATAGGCGCTATATTATTTGTAATGGCTTTTATATTCTTTTTACTTCCGCATAGTTGTGAGGGGAAAGAAATTAATGTATTAATAGTTGATACAGGGGTAGACTTATCACATCTTGAGATTAAAAAGCATGTTAAAGACTCCCCAGGCTACAATTACGAAGATTCTATGTACCACGGCACCCACATCGCAGGCCTTATTCTAAAGGACGTCTGTAATCAAGTTATAATGCAATCCTGTAGATATGTAGAGAAAAGAATTCCAGATTACAAAGAATCTGAAGCTATTAAAGATAGTGTCAAATGCTTTCAATTGGCTTTGAAGAAACACTTTGATCTTATTAATTATTCATCTGGAGGAATAGAACCAAGTATTGAAGAATATGTTGTATTAAAAGAGATATCAGATCTTGGAACTAAAATAGTTGTGGCCGCCGGGAATAATGGAATGGATCTATCTCAAAAAGGTAACGATTACTTTCCAGCCAAATATCATATAGTCAATCTTATTCCAATTGGTAATCTATTAAAAGATGGCCGAAGAAATATTACAAGCAATTATGGACTTTATAATATGAAATGGATGCAAGGTACTGAAATTTATTCAACATTTCCTAATAACTTATTTGGATACATGTCAGGAACTTCTCAAGCCGCTGCAAATTATAGCAACATGTTATTAAAACAAATGTGTGAGAATTTAAAGTGAAACAATTAGTAGTTCCAATATTAATTGTATTTTTCATTATAGGATATAAGTTTGGTATAAAAACTAGAGAATATATAGATACAATGCCCAATACTGAAACTTTAACTTATACAAAACACGCAAGATCAATTTTTAAAAAGAACTGTCTTCCATGTCATAATCTTAATAATCCATATAATCTTCCAAGTTGGCTAGATTATAAAACAGCTTATGATAAAAGAGTTCAAATTCGTTATAGAATTTGGGAAATAAGAAGTATGCCATTGGGAAAAGATATGCCAGAAAATGAGCGAAAAATGATCAAAGACTGGATTGATCAAGGTTCGAAAGAATAATGTTGACAAATGACTATATTAGCGACTATAATATTATTAATTAGAAAGCTATTCAAAAGGAGTAATAAAGAAATGGCTCGTAAAAAGAAAGTTGAGGAAACAACAATGCCCACGCCTATGCAAGCAAATCCCGTACAACCCAGTGCCCCAGAAGAACTTCAAGTAGTCACACAAGTTGCTTTAAAGAATAAAGCATTAGGAGTTGCAAAAGATAAAGCAAATGGCTGGTGGTATGTAGTTGAAATTACATTTGATCTAGAAACTGGTGCTGTCTCAAAGCCAGAAAAGATTACATCTGGTGATTTGGATAGAGATATCATTTTTGAACGCTTTAGAATTGAAGCAAGTAATAGATTATTTACGGTGGAATAAAATGAAGATTGGATTAATAATTGCCTTAATTTTAAATGTAATAGCTTCAGTATTTGTATGGTTTTTTATCGGAGACTTTTTATTTAGAATTTCTCCATTTCATGCTCTAGCAATTTTAGGATTATTTTTTGTACAAATTGTAACAAGACAATTAATTTATATGGGAGTAAATCAATGAATAATGATATAAAAAGTATTAGAAATGCAATATTAGTTGCACTAGGAGTATTTGTAGGACTTCCATTAGTATTTGGAAGCTTTAAGATTGTAAGCCCAGGCGAGCGAGGAGTTTATGTATTTCTTGGTAAAGTCTCACAAGATATTCGTGAAGAAGGATTTCATCTCAAAGTTCCTTTTCTTTCTAGTATTAAAACATTATCTGTTCAAATTCAAAAGACAGATTCAACTGGCGAAGCTGCTACAAGAGATCTTCAAAAAGTTACAGCAGATGTTGCACTTAACTGGACTTTAGATCCTGCAAAAGTTGTAGAGATTTATAGAACAATTGGAAGAACAGAAGATGTTAAAGACCGTGTTATTGATCCAGCAGTTAGTGAAGTTCTAAAAGCATCAACAGCTAAAATGACTGCCGAAGAAGTTCTAACAAAACGTTTGGAACTTAAAGACAATATTGATAAACTTCTTATTGAACGTCTTGGAAACTATGGTATCTTTGTCAAAAGTATTTCCATTGTAAATCTTAATTTCACCGCAGAATTTAATCATGCTGTAGAACAAAAGCAAATTGCTGATCAACAAGCACAACAAGCCGAATATACAGCACAAAAAGCAACTGCAGATGCAAAGGCAAAAGTTAATGAAGCAAAAGGAGATGCCGAAGCAACATTGACAAAAGCAAAAGCACAAGCAGAATCACAAAAACTTCTAAGAGAAACAGTTACCGATAAAGTTCTTATGCTCAAAGCTATTGAGAAATGGGATGGAACTGTGCCTCAAGTTATGGGAAGCGGAAGTAATCTGTTATTCAATATTCCAACTAAAACAACTCAATCTAAGGAATAACAATGTTTCTTAATGTAATTGACAAACTTGCAGAAAAGATCTATTATAAATTTAATCCAGTTGAGTTTAAAAAAGTTAATTATAAATATGAAGCTGGAAATAGATTAAAGAGATTAATTCAAGATAAGTATAATGTGAGTAAGGATTTTGAATATTCACAAGTTATGGAAATTAAAGATGGTAAGTATCAAATTTCTACTTATGTTGTAAAATATAATTATACTGCAGGATGGTTTAATAATAAATTAGTATTACCCCAAGGAGTTTTAGAAGTTGAGAAAGATCAATTAGAATCTTTAAATTATGAAGTTATTAATGAACAAAGATTTAATGAAGGAATTGCAATAGTTACAAAGTAAGGAGATATGAAATGAATATGTCAATGTCAGAAACAATTACAAAGTTAGCACCAGCTTTATTGAAAGCCCAACAAGAAATGGGTGAAGCGGTGAAAGGAGCAAAAAATCCATTCTTTAAAAGCTCCTTTGCAGATTTGAATTCTATTAGAGAAGCAGTTCTTCCTGCATTTAATAAAAACGGAATTGCTGTACTACAACCAACAGTTGTTGTTGATGGTAAAAATTATGTAAATACTTTACTACTTCATGAATCTGGAGAATACATTGGTTCATTAACAGAAATTAAAGTAGCAAAAGCTAATGACGCCCAAGCAGAAGGATCGGGCATTTCATATGCTCGACGTTATGGACTACAATCCATGGCAAATGTTGGCGCTAAAGATGATGATGGAGAAGCAGCAGTCGATAGGCAAACTAAAGCTACAAAAGTTTCAACTATCTCAGCATCGACTTTAAATACTGACACTCCAAATGGAACTGATGTAACTCAAAAGACCCCAGAAAATGTTACTCAAACTGCCAATGGAACTAAATCAACCTTTCGTAAATCAGCAAAGAAAGAAGAACCGAAAACAACAACAGAAGATAATGGTTGGCAATAAATGAAATTTTTACTTGCACTAATATATATCTCAGTTTTTGCTGGAACTATGATGGCAACTAGAGCTTGTGATCAAAAAAATTCAAAGACTGAAAAAGAAATTGCAAAAGAATATAATAACTACTGCAAAGAAAAAGGCGCTAGACTATATTCACCAAGTATTGGATGTATCTATGAAACGCGATAACAGACTTAAACTAAACGCACTATCCAAAAAAGTTTTGGGAGCATCTTGTAAATGGCAGAAACTTATGCGACAAGGTGACTTTGTAACAGAATTGAGAAAAAATAAAGCAGGTAATGATGTTAAAGTAAAAGTAAGAATGACTATGACTTTAAGAGAAGTAGTCAAATTTATGAAAGATTTGTTAAAAGAACAAGAAGTAGAAAAGGAAAAAGCAAATGTCGGAACAGAACAACCAGCAACTGGATCTGAGCCAGTTAACACCTGAACAATTAGAACAGGCAATGCTTGAAAAAGAAAAGTCTGGGGCTTCAGAAGGAAGCTTATTGGATTCACATGCTGCCATGTGCCACATGTATTATCCTGTAATGAGACGATATCTAAAAGTTCTTAATAAGAAAGCCATTGAAAGAGTTATAGAACTTGTAGCAAAGTTTCCTATAGAAGATTCAGATAAAAAGCCTTTGGATAAGAAAGAACAAGAATTATTTAATATTTTAAATCAGATTCTTACAAGCAAATATATTATGATCATTCATTCTGCTGGTGAAGAATTAGCAAGAGTGGAAGAAGAAAAGAAAGCTAAAAAAAGCGAAGAAGCAATGGATACTCTTGTTTCTCAAGCTCAAGAATTAAAACTTGGTTATGAAAATAAAGGAGAAACTAATGGGTAATAAAACCAATGTAGTAAAATTAACAGATAGTAACGTAGTGAAAGAAATGAATAAATTAGAAACTGGAACTTCTGCAGTTATTAATGGAACTAATGATTTATTTGCAACTACTGCAACAAATAGTGCTTCTGGAACCGCAACATTTAGTACCACTACTGGAGGATATTGGAATGGTTATAATTGGGTATATTTATATCCATCATATTATAGCTACACATATCCAGTTTATGGATATGTAACAGTTGATAAGGCAGAAAATGGATTTATTATTACTAAGAATGGTAAAAAATATGTTGCTAAAAAAGCAGAAGAAATTGTAAAATATTTGAAAGATGAGGAGAAATAAATGGCAAAGTTTAAAAAAACTGTAATTGGATCAGTTCTTAAGTCTCAAAATGGTGGATTGGATTATGTAAAGATTCGTCCCACTGTTCGAGGAGAAGATGGTAAAGTAGTAGTTCTAGAAGATATTACATTAAAATCTGGAACAACTTTGAGCCTAGAGAATAAAGCTTCAAAGATTCAATCTGCAAAGAAGGCATTGGAAGAAGGAAAACTTTCTGAAGAAACAGTAGAAAAGATCATTGCACAAGCAGAACAAATGCCCGATTTTGTAAGATTTGAA
>Ga0335069_10000766_pt1 | contig 52284 bp, 43 predicted proteins | sample Lox_Sample_11_FD_206714 | JGI IMG/M metagenome (GOLD analysis project Ga0335069, IMG submission 206714) | Soil microbial communities from Loxahatchee National Wildlife Refuge, Florida, United States - Lox_Sample_1.1 | ecosystem: Environmental > Terrestrial > Soil > Wetlands | place: USA... | reverse complement strand
AGCCCGAGGCGGAACGGGCGGAATTGGAGAAAGTTCGTACAAAAGTTCGTACAGAGGCGGGCGAAGCCTCGAATCAGATCGAGCAGAAAAAGCTTTTGGTTCAATGAATTAGATTGGCTCCTCAGGTAGGACTCGAACCTACAACCCTTCGGTTAACAGCCGAATGCTCTACCATTGAGCTACTGAGGAGCAGGCCTTTGCAGGTGTTTTCATTATAGTCGGAGCGCTCCGTGCCGTGTCAAACCGTAGTGACGGTTTCCTGTTCCCGCGCGAATGCGAGGAACCGATCCAGGCCGCGATATTCGTCCGGTCCTAATTCACAAACAATGTGCCGCGTCAAGTATTCCTTGGCAAGCTCGGGAATAATGCCACGTTGGGCCGCCTCTTGGCGAATGATATCGTCCACGTGGGCCCGCCCGAACGCATGGGATGCGCGGAACACTGCCTCTACTTCGGGCGTGATCACTTCTTTTCGACCGGCCCAGATCGCGAAAACCATCGGGAGGCCGGTCATTTCCGTCCACGCCGCGCCCAAATCGAGCACATGGCCGCGGAGCGTCTCGGGATCCAGGTGCAGCGCCGGGTCCCCGATAACAAGCGCGGCATCGGCGGTTCCCAGCATCCGATCGAGGTCGGGTGCTTGCGGGACAAACTGCGGGGCTGCCCCGTAGCGGCGCGAGAGAATGATCCGTGCCAGCGCTACCGATGTCCGGGAACTGATGTCCGCCGCTAGCTTCTCTATCTGATCGAAGGGCTTGGAAGAAACCAGCAGGATACTCCGCACTTTGCCGTGCGAAGCGATGCCGAGACCTTGCACCCGGCCGTAATCATGCTGGTTGAGCTCGACCGACGGAATGATGCCGATGTCCGCCGCACCCGTGGCCACTTCGCGCGCGCACTCCGACGGGATCCGAAACTCGAGGTCGAATGCACCGCGCTGATCTCCGTGCAGCATTCCCCAGACGAGCGGCGAGGTATTGAGATAGCTTACGGCGCAGACTTTTATGGGAGGATCAAAAGGCTTCAACGTATCAGTCTAGCAGCAGTGGCACACGCTCACTCGTGGCGTCCCGCGGAGCGTTGTTTCTTGTACGAATACATGTCGCGATCAGCGGCATCGAGCGCCTCGCGCAAGGGGCCGGCCGAGGCTTCCGAAGCACCCCAACTGAATGAGATAGGTAGTGGACCGTAACCGCGGACCCGGAAATCGTTCAGCCGGTGCCGCACTTCGAGCATGCGCGACTTGACCACGGAGAGATTTTGATTGCGGAACAGGATGACAAACTCGTCGCCGCCCCAGCGGTATGCTTCGTCTTCCTGGCGAATAGAAGAACGCATCAGGTGGCCGATGTTGCGAAGAATCTCGTCGCCCACCAGGTGCCCGTACTGGTCGTTGATGCTCTTGAAGTTGTCCATATCGCAGACGGCGACGACGCCGGAGAAAGGTTCCGTACCCTCCATCCGCCGTTCGAGTGCGGCCTGGTTGAGCAGGCCGGTGAGCCGATCGAGGTCGAGGCTCTTCATGCTGTCGCGCCGCACAGCATCGAGCTCGCCGGATAGAGCTTCAATGCGGTCGCGCTGATTCTCAATCCACATCGCCATAGCGGCGAACGCCAGCAGTGTGAGGAGCGCGAAATCGTAGAAGCTGTTGTATTGCAAATACCGCGGCCACTGCGGGTGCCCGCCGCGATTGAATAGATAAAAAAACACGACTGCATTCAGCAGAAACGCTAAGGCATAGCAAAGCAGCGAGAACCGGAACAGGCGGCCACCCACACCGCCGCCACTGCGGATCACGAAGAAGCTATACAGGTAGATGCTTCCGAGCACCAGTCCGTGGATCGCCTGAAAACCTTCGAAGCTGCTCTGGAGGCCCAACAGGTACACAACGGCGAGGAAAAGCGGAAACCCCAGGAGTAGGCGCGCGATCGATTTCCACGTATCCGCTCCTGGCGATGTACCCGTGCGCGCCGCCACCAACAGTGCTAGAGCGAAAGCGAATTCGAAGAGTGCGTAGGGGCCTAACCAGAAAGGCACCGTGGTTAGCAGCAGCATGCGCAGGCAAATCAGCGCGACCAACTGCAACGCCCAAGCCAGGCTCCAGTAGGCGAAATAGACGATGCCGGATTGCCGCCAGAGAAACAGAAAGACCAGGCAGAAAAGCAGGGTGCCTAGCATCTGGACGCTCAAGGCCACAATATCCAGAGCCGGCAGCGTCATTTTAATCACCTTTTACCGTGTGGCGGCGCACGTGGAGGGCTCGCCCGGTCTCGTCGTCGACTTCCACGATGACCGAATGGAGCTCCGCCGATCCTTTGGCCGGCTCCATGCGGCACGGCATGGCGTCGAGGAAACGTTGGATGATCACGTCTTTACGAACGCCGATGACCGAATCGTAGGGACCGGTCATGCCCGCGTCGGTCTGGTACGCCGTTCCGCCCGGAAGGATGCGTGTGTCGGCGGTGGGAATATGGGTATGGGTTCCGACTACTGCGGAAACACGGCCATCCAGGTACCAGCCCATCGCCATTTTTTCGCTGGTGAGTTCGGCATGAAAATCCACGAACCGCACTTTTGTATCCGGCAAGGAACTCAGGATTTCGTCCGCTTTTCGGAACGGACACTCCGTGATCGGCATGTAAGTTCTGCCTTGCAGGTTGATCACAGCGCATCGGTTCCCATTACGGGCAGTGGCAACGTAGACGCCCGCGCCCGGAGCCGGGGCGGCGTAGTTAGCGGGCCGCAACAAGGCAGGGCGCCGTGCGAAATAGTCGTAGATCTCCTTCTTGTCCCAAATATGATTGCCGCTGGTGAGCACGTCCAAACCCAGCGCAAACAGCTCCTCGGCGATGGACGGCGTCACGCCAAAGCCGCCGGCGGAATTCTCGGCGTTGGCGATGGCGAGATCGATGCGCTGCGTTTGCTTGATATCCGCGAGATGATCGGCGACCAGGTGCCGGCCGACGGAGGAAAAAATATCCCCGATAAAAAGAATGTTCATACGTGGCCCACCGGCTGGCGGACCCACGAATCTCCCCGTTTCACTAAACTCCGCGATCGCGTATTCGCGCGCTCAGAACTTCGAAGTCACAGCGCCTTCCGACGCCGATGAGACCAGCGCGCAGTACTTGGCGAAAACCCCTGTCGCGTAATGCGGCGCGGGCGCCTGCCAGCGTGCCAGCCTTTCGCGCATCTTCTCCGGTGCAATTTCGATATTGATCTCGCGAGCGTCCACGTCGATCGAGATGGTGTCGCCTTCCTCAACGGCGGCAATCGGTCCCCCATTCGCCGCTTCCGGTGCGACATGCGCCACCATAAAACCATGCGTGGCGCCGCTGAATCGGCCGTCGGTCACCAGCGCGACGGACTCCGAAAGGCCGGCTCCCACGATGGCACCCGTCACCCCCAGCATTTCGCGCATGCCCGGCCCGCCGCGCGGCCCTTCGTAACGGATGACCACGACGTCATTCGGGCGGATCTCGCCGCGCGTGACGGCACTCATGGCTTCCTCTTCGCGTCCAAACACACGCGCGGGGCCGCGATGCAGTTTCTTGTTATGTCCTGCGAGCTTGATGACGCAACCCTCGGGTGCGAGCGAGCCGCGCAAAATGGCGAGCCCGCCGGTGGGCTTGAGCGGTTTGTCCAGTGGCCGGATGACTTCCTGGCCCGGTGTTTCGACGGCCTTCGAAGCCTCTTCCGCGAACGTCCGGCCCGTGCAAGTAACGGCCGAACCATCGACATAGCCGCCCTTCACCAGGCGCTGTGCAATCACCGGAATGCCGCCAGCCTTATGGACATCTACTGCCACAAAGCGCCCACCGGGCTTGATGTCCACCAGAATCGGCGTGCGGCTGCTGACGCGGTCGAAATCCTCCATGGCCAGTGGTACTCCCGCTTCCCGCGCAATGGCCAAAAGGTGCAGCACGGCGTTGGTCGAGCCGCCGCTGGCCGCCACTCCCGCAATCGCATTCTCCAGCGCCTTGGATGTCACAATGTCGCGAGGGCGCCGATTGTTCCGCACCGCGTCCATCACGATCTCACCGCAGCGAATGGAAACATCGTTCTTCTGCGGATCCACCTGTGGAACTGCCGCCGTCCCCATGGGCGAGAGCCCGATCAGTTCCATCACCGTGGCCATGGTGTTGGCCGTAAACTGGCCGCCGCACGCCCCGGCACCAGGGCAGGCTTCATTTTCGATCTCGAGAAGTTCCTGATCACTCATGCGCCCGGCTGCATTCGCGCCCACGGCCTCGAAAACGTCCTGAATGGTGATGTCGTGGCCCTTATGCCGGCCGGGGAGAATGGAGCCGCCGTACAAGACAATGCCCGGGATGTTCAATCGCAGCAGCGCCATCGCGCCTGCGGGAATGGTCTTGTCGCACGCTACCAGAGCAACCAGGCCGTCGAACATGTGGCCGCGCGCCACTAGTTCGATCGAGTCCGCGATGACTTCGCGGCTGACGAGCGAAGATTTCATGCCTTCGGTCCCCATGGTGATCCCGTCGCTGATGGCTATAGTATTGAATTCCATGGGTGTACCGCCGGCTTTGCGGACGCCTTCCTTGACCTTTTTGGCCAGCTCGCGCAGGTTGTAGTTGCACGGCATGGTTTCGGTCCAGGTGTTGGCGATGCCAATGATCGGCTTCTTCAAGTCATCGTCAGTAAAGCCGATCGCTTTCAAAAAGGAGCGGGCTGGGGCGCGGTCACGACCCTGCGTGATCGTGTAACTGTTGAGTTTCATCGGAATTAACCATCTTACTGCAAGCGGAAGCGCCCAATGGAGAGGGAAACTAGTAGAAAGGGATGGCGCAGTCACTGCTGCGAGTAGTACCATAGCGAGGTAACCCATAGATTCGAAAAGAGACTGAGGAGTCGCATTCGCAAGACCATGTACACGCTAAAACAGCAGCAAGACTTGACCACTCGAAATCGGAAGTTCTATCGCATCCTGCTTTCGGCAGCGTTGGGGTTTATTTCTCTACAAGGCGTAAACGCCCAGGAAACCGGCTACGTCAAGGCGCACGGCAGGCCGGGCGATGCCGGGGTTTTCATCAATGGCAATTACGTGGGGCCGGCGGTCAGATTTACGGTGCCGGAAAAATATTCCGCCCCGGCTGGCGATGTTGAAGTAACGATTAAGGATCCTCGTTACGAAGACTTCACGACAAAAGTCACGGTGCGGCCCAAGAAAACCACGAAGATCAAATATGAGCTGAAGAAGCTCCCTGAGCCGAAGCCTCCATTTGGCCGATTCCGTTTGGGCGGCGGTGAGCCTGAATCGTTTATCTCGGTGGCCGCCGGTGACACGGGCGCCGTCTATATCAACGATAAGTTCTTCGGGTACGTAGATGAGCTGAACAACCCCGGAGGCGGCCTCTTGCTTCCTCCCGGCACGTATGATTTGCACGTGGTCTCACCACTTTTCGGCGACATTCGCCAGAAGATCACGATCGAGGCCAACAAAGTCACTGTGGTACCCCTGCCCAAAAAGACTGGCGGAGGCGGCGAATAGGCATTGCTAAGACGCCGGCGCTTGCCGCGGCCCTTGTGGCTTGCGCGTGTGCCGGCGATTGGCCCCGTTTTCGCGGGCCAAACGGTTCGGGAGTCGCGGAGACCAACGCTTTGCCGGAAGCGTTCGGGCCCGGGCGCAATCTTGTCTGGAAGACGGCGCTGCCGCTTGGTCACTCGTCGCCTATCCTCGCGGGTGACCGCATCTTTCTTACCGCAGTTGAGCAGAACAAGCTCTACACCTTTTCTCTGAGCCGTGAGACGGGCCAAATCCTGTGGCGCCGTGAGTGTCCTCGGGACCGTGCCGAACGGCTCGACAAGCTGAATACGGCAGCTTCACCAACTCCCGCCAGCGACGGTAAGAACGTCTACGTTTTCTTCGGCGATTTCGGAATTGTCTCCTACGGTTTCGATGGGAACGAGCGATGGCGATTGCCACTCGGGCCATTCCGCAACGTCTACGGCATGGGAGCTTCGCCTATTGTCGCGGCGGACAAAGTAATCCTGCTGTGCGATCAGTCCTCCGAGTCATTTGTAATCGCGGTTGGCAAAGATGACGGGCAAGTGCGATGGAAACGGCCGCGGCCAGAGGCGCTGAGCGGCCACTCCACGCCGATTCTTTATCAGCCGGAGGGTTCAGCCGCGCAGATCATCGCCCCGGGCTCTTTTCGCGCGGATGCGTACGCGCTGGACACGGGCGAAACCGTCTGGTCTACGGGCGGCCTGCCGTCCGAGATGAAGTCGGGCGCCGTGATCGGCGATGGGGTGATCTACCTTAGCGGCTACAACACCCCGGAAAACGATCCGGGCCGCCAGGTTCACATGCCGGCGTTTGAAGAAGTGCTCGCATCGAGCGACAAAGATAAAGACGGCCGCATTTCGCGCGCAGAAGCGCCGGACGACCGCACCAAAATGTACTTTCCCTTCATCGATCTCAATCAGGATGGTTTCCTGACCGCCGACGAATGGAAAAGCTACATTGCCGTGATGTCGGCGGAGAACGGGCTGCTGGCGATACGGCCCGGGCGGGGAGACGTGACCACGACGGGTCTGCGCTGGAAATATCAACGTGCCGTGCCACAGTTGCCGAGCGTGCTGCTTTATAAGAACGTTCTGTACATGATCAACGATGCCGGAGTGCTGACCACGCTCGATCCCACGACCGGAGCGATGCTGAAGCAGGCCAGGCTGCGCGGTGTTGCGGACCGCTATTTTGCGTCGCCGGTGGCCGGCGACAACAAGATCTTCATCGTGAGCCAGGCAGGGGTGGTTACGGTTCTCAAGCCCGGTGCGGAACAAGAGATTCTGGCGATCAACGAGCTCGATGATGAATGCTATGCCACGCCGGCGATTGCCGACGGGCGGATCTACATCCGCACACGCAGCGCGCTGTACAGCTTTGGCCAACGGTAATCCTCACACGTACTCCCACTTGCGGGCGAAGCGCCGCGCGACGAGAAACAACGCAAGACCGGATCCGATCAATACGGCGACCTGCGGCGCCAGGTGCGAGACGGGCTCGTCGCGCCAAAATACCTTGGTGTAGCCGTCGATGGCCCACGCGTTGAACGTGAGCAAGCCGGCCTTTTGCATGGTCTCCGGCATCAAAAAGCGCGGAAACATGCTGCCGCCTACCGCCGACATCGTGAGGATGATCAAGGTAGAGACTGCGCTCAGCTGCGCGCGCGTGCGCGCGACGCTCGCGAGCAACATGCCGAACGACGCGACAGCGAACGACGTCGCGATGGTCATCACGAAGAAGCCGGGAAGATGCGTGAACAGGTCGAGATGAAAGACCGCGGCGCCCCACAGAAACATGAGCGTCAGCTGCAAACAGGCGAGCAGCGTACAGTAAGCCATTTTCCCGGCGAGCAGCATGGTCATGCTGATGCGAGAACTCAGAACGCGGTCTAGGGCGCCGCTCTCCGCCTCATCTAAGAGACTGCCTCCCGCGCCGCTCGCAGTGAACAGCAAGAACATCACGCCGACACCGGCGGCGTAAAACGCGATCATCGGGCTGCGTTTTTTCTCGCCAACCACGTCGCGGACTTCGACGGCAACAAGCCCATCCGAGCCGGCACCGCTCGTCGCGGCCGAAGGGCTTTCATCACGATCGCGCCGCTCGATCAGCTCGCGAAACTGCGACAACCCGGATTCCACGTTTTTGTGCTGTTCAGGCGTCAACCCGCCGCTCGATTGCTCGAAGAACTTCATGCCGGTGGACGTCATGAGGTCGAGCATCGAGGTCATTACTACTTTTTGCAACATGCCGGCGACCACTTGCGCGGCGACAGGATCGGAGCTGTCATGCAAAATCCGGATCGCCTTTCGCGGCGTGCCGGGCGCGAACGCGATGGGATTCGCGCCAAACCCTTGAGGAATGATCAGAGCGGCCGGCGTGACGCCGTTCTTCACAGCGGTTTCGGCGGTGGCGGCGGTGTATTCGGCTGGGACAGGGCCTTCCTTCCGGGCGTCGGGGCGTGTGATCGCCGCCAGCGAAGCTTCGTGTTGCAAGCCGCGCACCAGGCGCTCTGATGCCGGGCTTTGATCCTCGTCCACTACGATTACACTCACGCGCGGCGTGCCGGTGTTTCGCCGGCCGCCAAACACCATGCCGAAGATGCTGAAGAACGCGATGGGCAGAATGAAGGAGAGAATCAGCGCTCCACGGTCGCGCCGCAGCGCGCGAAATCCGTTGCGCACGATGGCGGCGATCATTGACGCAGATCCCTTCCCGTGAGTTGCAGGAACACGGATTCCAGATTCGGGCGGCGCAGCGTTACGTCGATGACGTCCATGCCGTCATGCGCCGCAGCATCCAGCAGCGATGCGATGGCGGTCGGCTGTTCGATGGCGAAATGTGCGATGCCATCGTTCAACTCTCCGCCTCGCGCCGCAACCCAGGATGCGACGTCCGTAGCCGAGGAAGCGAAGTGCATCAACACGTCGCTACGGCCACCGAACGATTTTGCCACCAGCTCCGTCTTGGTGCCCTGGGCGATGATCCGGCCGTGATCGATGATGGCGATCGAGTCACAGAGGCGCTCGGCCTCTTCCATGTAGTGTGTGGTGTAGATGATCGTGGCGCCTTGGTCGCGCAAATCCTCGACCATTTCAAAAATGCGATTGCGAGATTGCGGATCGACACCTACGGTGGGCTCGTCTAACAGTACAAGCCGAGGGCGGTGAATAATCCCTGCGGCCATATTGAGGCGGCGCCGCATGCCGCCCGAGAGCGCTTTCGCGGGAGCCTCGGCGCGGTCGGTGAGCGCGGCCCAGGTGAGGCACCACTCGACAGCATCACGCAGCCGGCTGCCGCGCAGGCCCTGATATCGGCCAAAAGCTTCCAGATTTTCGCGGCATGTGAGCAGGGCGTAGAGCGCGATTTCCTGCGGAACCCAGCCGAGTTCGGCACGCGCAGGCGCGGAGTTAGCCGGATGCCCGAACACGTGCACGCTACCGGAATCCGGCCGAACGCGCCCGGCGATACTGCGAATCAGTGTGGATTTGCCCGCTCCATTTGGTCCGAGCAATCCGAGGCAGGTGCGATTCGCGACCTGCAACGAAACGCCACCGACGGCAGTCAAGTCACCAAAGCGTTTGACGAGCGACTCGATTTGTAAGGGAGTCGTTTGCTCGCCGGTCTGTTGGGATGCGGCCATCGAAGCAACCTCCGAAGCATACTACAACAGTGCGCAACGGTACTGCGATAAAATGGGCCGCCGGAGACCATTTCGTGGAACAAAAAACCGGCAGACGGCAGTTCGTGCAAGCGGCCGCGGCAGCCATTGCGACCGCGCAGTTTCCAATTCTCGGGGCCAACGATCGGATCAACGTCGGAATTGTGGGGCTAGGTGGCCGCGGCACCAACCACATGCATTCGTACGGATCGCTTGACGCCGATGCTCGCATTGCGGGCTTGTGCGACGTCAACCAGAGCGCACGTGAGCGAGCTGTAGCGCTCGTCCGCAAGTTAAAGGGCTACGACGCGAAAGAGTATACGGACATGCGGGCGATGTTCGAGTCCAAGGATATCGACGCCGTTTCGCTGCCGCTGCCCAATCACTGGCACGCATTGGCGACGATCTGGGCGTGCCAGGCGGGTAAGGACGTCTACGTGGAGAAACCCGCGTGCCACAACATTTTCGAAGGGCAACAGATGGTCGCTGCGGCGCGCAAGTACAAGCGCATGGTGCAAGTCGGCTCGCAAAGCCGCTCGGCGCCCCTCGTGATGCGCGCTATGGAAATGCTGCAACAAGGCGCTATCGGACAGGTTTATCATGCTCGCGGTCTTTGCTTCCGGCGGCGCTTCTCCATCGGCCACACGCCCGACGAACCGGTGCCGGCCGGGCTCGATTGGGACCTGTTTCTTGGTCCCGCGCAGTGGAAGCCGTACAGCAAGAACAAATTTGCCTACAACTGGCACTGGTTCTGGGACACCGGCAACGGCGATATCGGCAATCAAGGTGTGCACCAGATGGACATCTGCGCATGGGGACTCGGCCGCACGGGCTGGCCGGAATCGGTTACCTCCTCGGGCGGAAAGTTCGTCTGGAAAGACGACCAGGAGACGCCCAACACGCAACAGGCCACGCTCGATTTCGGCGACGCACAGATCACGTTCGATACTCGCAACCTACCCACGCCGCCGGAGGGATTGGGTGGCATGCGCGGACCCGATTACGTGGGGAATATTTTCTATGGAGACGGCGGTTTTCTGACGCTGGATCGCGGGTTCCAGATTTTTAGGAGCACGGCCGGCAACATCAGTGGCGACGCGGCCCGAGGATCCGGCGCCGGGAATGCTGAAAAGTACGAGAAGGTTGCCGACGAGAAACCGCCGGAAGGAGGCGACTCAACGGCGGTTCACATGAAGAACTTTCTCGATGCCGTGCGCGCGCGCGACCATAAAGTGCTGCATGCCGACGTCGAGATCGGCGTCCGCTCCGCGTCGTTCTGTCACCTGGCGAATATCAGCTACCGTGTTGGACACGCTTTGCGCATGGCGCAATCGAGCGGGCGTTTCCTCGCGGATGACGAGGCGAATGCCTTGCTGACCAGGAATTACCGCGACCCGTACATTGTTTCCCGCGAGTCGTGAGCGGGCATTGAATTCGTCCCGAGCCGCATTCCGCTATCCCAATTTCCGCTACTACATGCTCTCCCGTTTTCTGACGGCGTCGTCGTCGGAAATGCAGGCGGTGGCGGTCGCGTGGCAAGTTTACGCGCTCACGCATCGCCCGCTGGACCTTGGTTTCGTAGGCCTGGCGCAGTTCCTGCCGGGGTTTCTCCTGTTCCTGCCGGCCGGACACACCGCCGATCGCGCACCACGAAAGGTCATCCTACAGTTCTGCTTCGCGGCTTTTGCTCTGTGCTCGTTGCTGCTGCTTGGGCTGACCGTGCGCGGTCTCACATCCATGATTCCGTTGTATCTGGCGCTGGTGTTCAACGGAATCGTTCGCGCGTTTAGCGGGCCGGCGAGCCAGGCCTTTCTGCCGTTGATTGTTCCCGCGGAGGATTTCCCAAACGCCGTAGCCTGGAGTTCTTCCAATTTCCAGGCAGCAACGATTCTCGGGCCGGTCGCCGGCGGTTTGATATACGGTTGGACGGGCAGCGCCATCCCCGTGTATGCCGGCTCGGCGCTTGCGAACCTGGCCGCGCTTCTGGCGCTGTTCGCCATTCGCGTGCAAGCCTCGGAGCGCCCCCGCACGGTGGCATCCGCGGGCGATCTTCTGAGCGGCATCAAGTACATCTGGAGTAACAAGCTGATACTTGCCGCCATTTCGCTCGATCTATTTGCGGTCCTGCTGGGCGGTGCGGTAGCGTTACTGCCGGTCTATGCACGGGAAATCCTGAACGTAGGTGCTTTTGGGTTGGGGATTCTGCGCACTGCGCCCGGCGTCGGCGCGGTCATCACCGCCATCCTGGTGGCGCACTGGCCTTTGCGCCGGCGCGCCGGGATGGTGATGCTCTGGTGCGTCTTCGGCTTCGGTCTCGCAACAATCATCTTCGGCATCTCGCGCAATGTGGCGCTGTCGCTTGCGGTTCTGGTTGTGGCGGGATCGTGCGATATGGTGAGCGTGATTGTGCGCCACACCATGATTCAATTGGCAACGCCCGACGAAATGCGAGGCCGCGTCAGCGCCGTGAACATGGTTTTCATCGGCGCGTCGAATGAAGTCGGCCAGTTCGAATCCGGCATCACAGCGCAATGGTTTGGGACCGTTCCAGCGGTGGTGTTGGGCGGAATTGGCACCGTTGCCATCGTCGCATTGTGGGCATGGCTGTTCCCCGAGTTGCGGCGCGTGGATAAGTTAGCCGCGCACTGACTTCCTTCAGAACGCAGCGCCGAAACGACGGCGCAGGGTGAGAGCGGTGATCCCCGAGATCGCGAAAAACCAGATCAACCAGTGAAAGTGCAGCACGGTCGCCGGTGGATAGAGGATTTCGATCCATTGGAGGTCGTCTCCGGTGAGCGGCAATTCGGTAGGGTAGAGCAGCAAGCTGAGAACGGATCCTCGCCGTTCGGAAAGAAAGCGGATTCCGTTTCCCGCAGAAACCTGCTTTGTAATCGTCCGGCTGCCATCGAGGATGCGCAATTCCGCGGCGGTCGTGTGCAGCGGACGAATCCGCCAGCTGATTTGATTCTCGGCGACCACGTGCACCGCTGGAGTTTCCACGGCGATTTCCGGGGGAGCCTGGAGGGTGAGCGCGGTTGCCGGGTTCCTCACGCCGGCAGTGACAATGGCGGATTCACCCGGGCGAATCGGTGCATGGCCGTAAAAACCTTCGAGGAACGCGAGCAGGAGGCCCATGGGGACGAGCATCCACAAGAATGGCCGCAACATCAGCCGCATAAAATGCAGGTTGGCCGCGATGAGATCACGCTGTGCGCGCAGAACGAGAACGGGATCGTCCATGAAAAGGCGGAACTCCAGCAGGTGCGCTTGCGCTAGACCCTTTGCACGGCGCACGGCGGCCGCATCAGACGTATAGCGAAAAACAAGCAGGACGGCGATGCCGGCGAGAACGCTGATGGGGATAAGAGTCGCGAGCGCGGCAAAGCCGAGATCAATTTCGATCACTCGAGATAACCCAGCCCTTTGAGTTTCTTGACGACATCCTCCTTGGAGTCGGAATCCTCGAAATGCGAGAGCTCTTTTTCCATGATGTGCTCGATGAACTCTTCGACCGAACTATACCCGGCGTGATCGGCGATACGAGTGGCGCGCTGAACCAGGGTCTTATTAAGCTTCACTGTGGTTTTCATGGTGGCTCCGTTACATCAGATTGCGGCCGGTCATTTCGGGCGGCGGACTCACTCCGAACATATGCAGAATCGTGACGGTCACGTCCTTCAGCCGGGCATCACGCGCGGTCAATTTTCGCGTGGTGAACAGGACGCCGGGAACATCAGCCGCGTTAATACAATGATCGCCGATCCAGGCATCGCGATTGTCTTCCACCAGGGATTCGGGAGCAGTGCCGAGCGCCGTTTGCCAGGAGCCACGGTAGCCGCGAGCGTAGCCGACGATGAGATCGGGCGCAACATTCGAACGCGGCGGTGCGTAGACGGATTCGACGACCGTTTTGTTATCGTCACGGAAAGCGAGCAAATCCGCGCTGAGCCGTTTCAACAGCGCCTCGCTTTCCGGGCCCTGCGGCACGATGCCTTGCTTTTCGCGTCCGGCGAGGTTCAGGTACACTCCGTTCAAGCCGAGCGCATAGGCTTGGGTTCGGGACCAATTAACGCGAGCGAACGGGACATCGTCATCAGCAGCGCCGCCATCGAGCGTCATGTAGCCATTCCTCGAGAGCCACGTGTTCAGATTGACGGCGCGATCGAACGTGGTAAAGCCGTGGTCGGAGAGGATCACGATGTCGGCGCCGCGAGCGTTGTCGAGTACTTCGCCGATGGCTGTATCCACGGCGCGATACGTTTCCAGCACCTCAGCCATGTGCTTGCCCCAGAGCATGTGTGAGTTCTGATCGATGCTCGAGAAATAGACGAACAGTAATCCCTCATGAAACTGGCTGAGTGAATAGCGCAGAAGTTTGTGCTCGTCTTCAAAGACCAGCCGGCTTTGCGAAAGGAACTCCGGCAGACTGAAGACGCCCTGGCGCAAGGCGGAAGTATCCTCGGCGATACCCTGCGTATAGAACGGGCTGGTGGTGCGCGCGACGTCGCGGCTATAACCGGCGGGCGCGGAGATGGGAAGCTCGGGCTCATCGGGATCGATGTTCACCGGTGAGACATAAAGCTCGAACCGCGGGTGCAGTTGCTTGGCGTAGACGCGGAACATCCCGGTGGCATTCACCAGGTGCGGAACCAGCGGAAATTCGGCGCGGAGCCAGGGCGACCATTCGCCTTCGCGCACCACGGCCAGTGAGTCTCCTATTGAAAGGCGGGCGGCGGGAGATTGCGGGTCGATGTCAACGGTCAGCTCGGCCGACGCAGTGCGGTGGTCTTTGCGGAGTGAGTTCGCGGGCCCATCCACCGCAAGGACGGTGTGATTTTGGAACATGGGCACCTTCACGATGCGGCCGCCGGATACGCTGCGCGAAATTTCCTCGGGATCGTCGGTGTAGAAAGAGAACGTGCCAAAAGTGCCGAGCAGGTCTGTGGTTCCCATGCCGGAAATCGCCTGTCCAACGGGAATCGGCGGATAATTGGTAGGCATTTTGATGACGGTGACGGGAATGTGGTGATCGGCGAGGATCTGCCAGAACGCTGTACCGTGACGCAGCGAGACCACCTGGCCTTTGGAAAGCGGAAACAGATACGGGCCGAGCGAGAGCGTGTGCTTCGGATCCTCCGCCTTCGCCATGGAGGAGAACGGCAAGTAGGTCTCGGGGTCGCGGTGCACAAAATCGTAGAGGCCGTGGCCATCGGGATCCATGCCCGTGATGAACGTGGACCACGCGACAGGGCTTTGCGGCGGCATGGTGGTCGCGAGCTCCCGGAATTCGCCCTGGTGGCGCAAACGGTCGAGGTTGGGAAGATCGCTCCAATGCTCGCGGACGAACTGCGGGTCCATTCCGTCAACGCCTAGAACAATCACACGACGTGTGGAGGATTGGGAACGCGAGACGCCGCAGCCAGAGCAGAGCGCGATCGCCGCGATTGAAACGAACAGCGGCTTATTGCGCAAAACGGAAAACAGATTTCCCTTCCATCCACGCGGGCGGCTGGATTCCGAACAGGTCGAGGGCCGTGGCCGCCATGTCTTCGATGCCCGGATCCTCGGCCTGCACCTTGCGATTCGAAAAGAGCACGCCGGGAACGAGCAGAGGGTCAACGCAGTGGTCCCCGCTCCATGCTTTTTTGTTGTCGCTGAAAACATGCGCGGTCACTTTGCCGACGGCTGCTTCCCATGACGTGCGATAACCCGCCGCGTAGCCGACGATCAAATCCGGCGCCGCGTTTAGGTACGGACCTTGATAGAGCTTTCCCGACGCGTAGACGTTGCGCACGCCAATCCGGCCGGTCTCGTCGTCGTACAGTTTGGTGAGCTTGGCGATCAGTTCCTGGCGCAACCTGGCAGCGTCCTTTGCATCGACAATGCCATTTGCTTCACGGCCCTTTAGGTTCAAATACAAACCACCAAGGCCGAAGGTGTAGGCGCGCGTGCGGCTCCAATCGACGCCCTCGAAGTAATCTCCACTCTCGCGGGCGTCATCCAGCAAACCCAGGTAGCCATTCTGGTGCAGCCACGCGTTGAGGTTGACGCCGCGCTTGAATGAACAGAAACCGTGATCGGAAAGAACGAACAGCGCGGTGTGTTCATCTACGTACTGCAGCGTTTCGCCCACCAGGCGATCCATGTCGCGGTAGAGCGCTTCAATGACCCGGTCGTCGCCCGCGTCCAGATGGCGGAAGAACATGTGCTGCACGCGGTCTGTGGTATCGAAAACGCACGCCACCACGCCGCGCCGCGTGTGCTCGAGCGCGCTGAGGAACATCGATTCTCGCTCGCGCTTGATGAGCTCCGCCTGCTTGAGGAAGGCTTCGTCATCGATGGCCCCTTCATTCAGCGCCCAGGTATCCTCGGCCATACCCAGCGTCGCGTACGCTCCCAGAAGTTTTGATAGATAGATCGCATAGTACGCAGGGTGGCTGATGGGCAGTGCGGGATTCTCTGGGTCAATCTGTATCGGAGTGCAATAAAGGGAGACCTCTGGCGAGGTCTGCGTCAGAAGAAAGCGCGCAATACCGTGCACTGAGACGCCGATGCCACCGTGAAAACGCAGCCGCACCCAGGGCGTGAACTCGGCGGGCTGCAGCGGGTGGAACTCACCGCCGATTTCGAGCGCGGCGCGCTTGGGGTCCTCGGCGTGCACGATGCGAAATGGGATACGCATCGGGCCGGCGCCCTGAATGAAGGCGTTTTCCGGGCCTTCGAGCTCCCCCTCGAGGACGTCGCCGCTCCTACGCAATGGATAGCGATTGCCGCCCTCTACGCGGCCTAGTTCAACGTGCGTTGAGAAATGCGAGAAGCTGCCTTGAGTGCCACGCAGATCTGGCGTACTCATGGCGGAAAGCTGCCGGCCGTTGAACTGATCCGGCGGAAACGTGATCGGCAGGCGAAGGATGGTGGAGCCTATCGCATGGCGGCCGAGAATGGTCCAGAACGGCTCGCTCTTGCGGCGCATTTCGACGGATGGGCGGGCCAGTGGAATGCGCCACTTGCCGATTTTCCAAATGCGATGCGGCGGCCGCACCTTCGACGAGGCGAGTTCCGGCACGTACGTTTTGAGGTCGCGGTTCAGAAAATCGAAAATGTTGTGCTTCGCCGGATTCACGCCCGTAGCAAAAGTCGACCACGCCACCGGAGACAGAGCAGGGAAGGTGGTGCGGAGTTTCGTATAGGAGCCCTGCTCCTTGAGCCGGCTGAGATTCGGCAACTTTCCTTCAGCCATAAAGCGCCCGGCCAAGCCCGGATCGAAGCCATCCAACCCAAGAAAGATGAGTTTCTTCACGCGTGCTTTGCGCAAGCCCTGCTTGCTGCGCAACAGCAGCCAGACCATGCGGAATGGCCACAGGAGTAACGAGACGACGCTCAACGCCAGTGAAGTCAACAGGGTGAGAAAAGATCCGAGAAAAGCGAAGCCCGCGCCCGGGCCGATATAAGCGAGTTGGAAACCGCTGTGCGGATGATACGCTGCGTGCGTCAGCAACGCCAGGGCGCATAGTGTCCAAACCAAATCGCGCCGCTTCATCGCAGCTTGCCTTCCAAAAACGGCACTTCGAGGACCTTTTCGTGATGGATGGGCCCGTGTCCGAAGTAGCCTTCCTCGCCAAACAACTCGCCGTGGTCTGATGTGATCGTGATGTAGGTGTTCTTGGGAACCAGGTCGAACAACTCTTCGACGACATTGTCCAGGTATTTCACGGCGCCGATCTGGCGCTGGCGCAGCTTTTCCAGTTTGCGCTTGTCGAACATCTTCACGCGGCTGCCGCGTAGCTTTCCGCCGACGATGGCTTCATCCAGATGCTTGAACACGCCGTGCACGCCGCTGATGCGCGGCCATTCGTCCTCCGGCTCATCCGGAAGAGCGTAGGGGTAGTGCGTCTCGCCAACGTTCAGCAGATAAAAGGACGGCTGGTCTTCCGGGAACTGCATCTGCCGCACCATCGCACGCATGTCGTTGTGCTGTTCCATCAGGCGGTAGCTGTCGAAACCGTTATTGATCGCTGTTGCGGGATTCAATACGGGCAGCGAAACCATCGCGTTCGTGCGATAGCCGAGGTTGCGCAAAAGCACGGGCAGCGACAATCGCGGCACAAAGCTCCGGAATTCGATGCCCCCCGCACCCAGCCGTTCGTTGAACTTGAAGAAGTCCTTCTTGTAATACTCCGAAGCGTAGACGTTCTTGGGGCTGGTGTGCGGCATCAGGCCCATGAGCAGATTGAAATGCGATGGCGCCGTCCATGACGCGTAAGACCACCGCCGTTCCACCTTGCCAAGCTTGCGCATGGTGCGAGGCCGCGCGCTTAGGAACGAGTCGTAGCGGCAGCTATCGAAGACGAGCAGGACGTAGTGATTGCGCGCTCTTGTCTGCGAGGCTCTTCCGGACATTTCTGTCGTTTGGCCCAGTGTAGCAGGGTAGGCTACATTGAAAGTGGAGCGAGTCCGGTGATCGATACGATTTGGAACCTCCTAATTCGATGCCAGCACCGGAGAACGACGTTTCCGCTCACACCGGCCCGCACCAAGGGCGCGCACCCGAATGACAAGCACGCTGATACCTACGTGGTTTGCCTAGATTGCGGCAAGCAGTTCATCTACGATTGGGAGAAGATGCGGCTGGGCGGTGCAGTGGATATATCCGGCGATGCTCCCGAACCTGCGCCTCCCGTGAACAAAGTGCCATTTCGCACCAAGTCAAAAATGCGATATTTGTTGTGGGGCTCAGCGCTTTCCGCAGCGGTGGTGATTGGCAAAACAGTCCACACCCGCAAGCGGTCCAAGAGCGCCGCCAAACCGGATGCCCAAAGCGACGACAGCAAAGACGCGAAAACGCCGCGTTCCTCGTAAACGAAAACCGCAGACCGCTGGCCTGTCGCCGGCAGATACACAAACCGGCATCGGCGCGAGTGTGGCGCCGGTTGCGGACCGCGTGAAGCAGGAAGGCGGCGTGGTGCTCGCGGCCTATCGCGATCCACTAGGCGGGCACGCGTTGGTGCTAGCCGTTTTACCCATCGATCGCATCCAGCCGACGCCCTTCCAGCGCGACCTTTCCGAGGCGCATCACAAACGTCTCGCCGGCGTGATCGAAAAGACCGGCCGGTTTCTCGATCCCGTGATCGCCGTTCCGGCGCCGAGCGACGGCTTTTGGACCCCCAACGGCTTGCACCGTTTGGAGGCAATGCGCCGGTTGGGCGCGCGATCGATCACCGCGTTGATTGTCCCGGAGCGTGAAGTCGCCAGGCAGATTCTGGCGCTCAACACGGAGAAGGCGCACAACTTGAAGGAGCGCGCTCTCGAAGTGATTCGCATCGCCAAGGGGCTGGTAGAGGAATCGCCGAATGAACCGGAGTCGAGCTTCGCGTTCTATCTGGAAGACGCTTCGCTCGAGACGCTGGGAATCGCATACGAGCTAAAGCCGAAGTTCGGCGGCGGTGCTTATCATCCGGTGCTGCGGCGGGTCGAGACATTCTCTGACGAGTCCATGCGACTGGCGATGAAGGCGCACGAACGCCGCGCCGGGCTGTTGCTTGAGCTCGAAGAACAAGTGGCTGCTGTGGTGGCGAAGCTGAAAGAGCGAGGGTTGCAAAGTCCGTATCTCCGCTCGTTCGTCGTGGCGCGCATCAATCCGCTGCTCTGGATCCAGGGCGAATTTCCGCCCGCGGAAAAGGTGTTGCAAACCATGCGCGATCGCGCCGCCCGCTTCAATACGGAGAAGGTGAAGCCGCAGGATCTCGCCGGAGGGTTTGCACCGGTGGCGGACGAAGAATAAGCCGAGCCTGCGATATACTCCACATTACGCAATGAGACCTCTATCGCGTCGGGATTTCTTGGCCACCGCAGCCTGCGGAGCCGCGGCTCTGTTCGCGGCCGAACCGCAACTAACCTTTCCAACGGATCCGCGCCAGCGCCTCGCCGTGACTTCGTGGCCCTTCCGCGACTACATGGACGTACCGGGCAACCATGATCGCTCGAAAAAATTGATTGACGCCAAAGATTTCGCCGCGATGGTTGCCGAGCGTTTCGACATTCATAACATCAACCCGCTGACGTCGCATTTCCGGTCGACCGAACCTGCCTACCTCGAGGAGTTGCGTGTGTCCACCGCCAAGGCCGGCTCGCATATTGTCGATCTCGGCCACGGCGGGCGCCCCTTCTACCACCCCGATGCGGCCAAGCGGCAGGACGCCATCGCTTTCGGCAAAAAAGGTGTGGACATTGCGCTGGCGATCGGCTCTCCGAGTATGCGCCAGCACATCAATGGTGTCTCTGGCGGCAAAGCGGACGCGAGCCTCGCGGCGGAAACTCTCGGTGAAGTGGCGGCATACGGAGAAAAGCACAATATCGTTGTGAATCTGGAAAATGACGCGCCCATCGCCGAGGATCCGTATTTTCTAGTGGCAATCATCGAGAAAGTTCACAGCCCTTATTTGCGCGGCCTGCCCGATTTCGCCAACTCTATGAACGTCAACGGCGATGCTGAGTGGAACTACAAAGCCGTTGCCGCGATGTTCCAGCATGTCTTTAACATGTCTCATGTCAAGAGTGCCTACGCCGACAACAGCGGCAAAGTATATCAAGTCGATCTCGCGCGTCTGTTCGCCATAGCGAAACAGGCCGGGTATCGCGGGTACTTCTCCATGGAGGCGGACATGCCCGGCGATCCGTTCGAGAACACACAAAAACTCGCGGAAGCCACCATGCAATACCTGTCGTAAACCACCGGCGGCGCCGCGCTGTGATAGCCTAGCAATTTCCAGGGAGGAAAATATGGCCGGAGCAAATGATCGCGTGCGCGTAGCAGTGTGCGGCATCCGTGGTCAGGGATTCGCGCATGTCGAAGAATATTCGCACCTGGACAACGTGGAAGTCGCCGCCGTCTGCGATGTCGACGAGAACATCGTCCGCAAGCGCCTCGCCGACATGGAACTTCTCGGCATGCCGAAGCCGAAGGTTTATAAAGATCCCCGGCAGGTGATGGATGACAAATCCATTGACGCAGTTTCCATCGCGACTCCGAACCACTGGCACGCGTTGCTTACGATTTGGGGCTGCCAGGCGGGCAAGGATGTTTACGTCGAGAAACCGTGCTCGCATTTCTGGTGGGAAGGCCGCCAGATGGTGCGCGCCGCCGAAAAATACGATCGCATCGTGCAGCACGGCACCAATAGCCGCTCGAATCCCGCGGTGCGCGATGGGATCCAAAAGATCCGCGAAGGACTGATAGGCGACGTCTACCTTGCTCGTGGTCTCTGCTTCAACCATCGCGATACGATTGGCCGTGCTCCCGTCGCACCCGTGCCCGCCGGCGTGGATTACGATTTGTGGACCGGTCCCGCGCCAAAGCACGAGTTCACCAGCAACCGGTTCCATTACAAATGGCACTGGTTCTGGGATTACGGCAATGGCGACATCGGCAATCAGGGCTCGCACCAGATCGATGTGGCACGCTGGGGACTGGGCGTCGGATTTCCTGTTAAGGCTTCGGCCATGGGCGGGCATTTCATGTTCGATGACGACCAGGAAACTCCCAACGTGCTCCACTGCGCATTCGAGTTCGACGGCATGGGGAAACGCAAGATGCTGGAATTCGAAGTACGCAATTGGTACAGCAATCATGAAGCCCGAATCGGCACTCCCGGTTTCGGCGGCGAAGCGATTCCTGGATTTCTTGGACCCCCGGGTCCCGAAGAGCCGCTGCAGATGGCTGGCAACACCGTGGGCGACATCTTCTACGGCTCGAAAGGCTACATGGCGGTAACGAACGAAGAGGACTACCAGGGTTATCGCACCTGGCTGGGCAAAGAGCAGCAGCCCGGGCCGTCGAATTCTAAGCGCGGGAATAATTGGGAGAACTTCATCCAATGCGTCCGCACCCGCCGCAAGCAGGATCTGAAGGCGCCCGTTCAGGAGGCGCACATATCCTGCACGTTGCTGCATCTGGCCAACGCATCTTACAGGCTTGGCAGAACGCTACAATTCGATCCCGCGGGCGAACATGTGGTTGGCGATGAAGAAGCCAACCGCCTGCTGCGCGGTGCGCATCGTGAACCGTTCGTGATTCCGGAGAACGTTTAACCTACCCATGACACATCCAACGAGCAAGTGGTTCCTGACGTTTCTCGTGTGTGCGTTTCCTTGTGGCGCGCAGCAAGCCGTCGACGTCCAGCGCAATGGGAACGAAATTGCCGTCAGCATCGCCGGTAAGCCGTTCACCACTTACTATTTCGATCCAAAGGTCGCCAAACCCTATCTGATGCCGCTGCGTAGCGCGCATGGCACCATCGTGACGCGCGGCTATCCCGTGGGCAACGAAGTGCCGCCGGGCAGCCAGCACGATCCCAGCTTTGAGCCGCACCAGCGCCCGCTCTACTTCGCGCACGGAAACATTGACGGACTCGACTTCTGGGGCGAAGAAGCGTTCGACAAGCTCTTTCACGATCACGGCAAGCAGGCGTACGGCCACATGGTGGTCGAGAAAGTCGACGAAGCGCGCGGGGGCGATCCCGCCGTCATTCGCGCGGAGTTTGCGCTTCAGGCTCCGAGCGGCCGCGTGATCGGCGAAGAAACGCAGGCCTTCGCGTTCCGTGGCGACGAGCATACCCGCATCATCGACTGCGAATTCACCGTTCATGCGACTAACGGCCCGCTGACTTTCGGCGACTCCAAGGAAGGAACGTTCGGCATCCGCGTAATCAAGGATCTCGATTCGCCGCCCGCCCACATGGTGAATTCCGCGGGCGCGGAAGGCGAGAAAGCCATCTGGGGCAAACGCGCGGATTGGGTGAACTACGACGGCAAGGTTGGCAGCGAGGAGGTAGGCATCGCGGTCTTGGATAGCCCGAAGAGTTTCCGCCACCCCACCACCTGGCATGCGCGCGGCTATGGTTTATTCGCGGCGAACCCGTTCGGCTGGCGTGATTTCACCCGCGATCCCAATCAGGATGGAAGCTGGACCATTCCCGAACACAAATCACTTCTATTCAAATACCGTGTCATCATCCACGATGGCGACTACAAAACGGCCAGGATCGCCGAGGCCTATCAGAAATACGCTGCGGAGTAGGGCGCTTTGCTGCGCTCTTGTTCTGGGCGCGCTACAGGTCTCTGCGCAAGCCTCCGCTGATCCCGAACCAGCGGGCTGGTTTGCAGGCGATCCTCATGTGCACTGCGATTGCGGCGTCGCGGGCGGCCTCACGGTCACTCCTGAGCAGGTGTTCGCCGCCATGAGCACCAACCGCCTGGCCGTAGTTTCTTTGCTCGCGGACATGGGTAACGGCGAAGTTCGCGACGCCGTTCGCGATCTGCCGAAAATCAATGGCACGGACTTGCCGCTATCGACGCCACAACGGATTCTTCACTGGGACGCGGAATGGCATTTCGATCCCGCCGGCGTGACTTTCGAGCAAAAGGACATCGGCGGCCACCTGGTGCTGCTCGGCCTCCAGCATGGCGAACGAACGTTCTATGAGTACACCTATCCCGTGATCGAGCGCGCGAAACAGCAGCGAGCTGTGGTGGGTTACGCGCACATGCAATACCTCACAAATGACATCCCGCACGAACTCGATTGCTGCGCACCGCTTGAGTATCCCGTAGAAACGGCGCTTGGCACGATTGACTTCCTGTCAGAAGATGTCCACGGCGGCGACACCGCCATTCAGGCTTACTACCGGTTGCTGAATTGCGGATTCCGCCCAGGCCTTGCTGCATCCACCGATTTCCCCTGCAATTTTCACGAACCCCCCGGCACGCAATTGACGTACGTCCGTACCGCGGATGGCAAGCTCACTTATCGCGGCTGGATCGACGGCATCGCCGCCGGACGCACGGTTGTCTCTCGCAATGCTCATCGCGAGTTCCTCGATATGAAAGTTAACGGCAAAGCAAGTCCCGGTGGCGAGATCGCTCTTACGGCGAAGGGCCAGGTTAAAGTAGCCGCACTCTGGTCAGCCGTAACGCCGCTCTCCGGCCGCATTGAAATCGTACGCAACGGTGAGGTCGTGGCAAGCCGCGATGCATCCGCCGGTCCAGGAAAACCCACAGCTTTACGCGCGACGCTCGATTTCCCCGATAGCGGCTGGATCTGCGCCCGTCGCATCGACGCCAAGGGCCACCAGGTGCATACCGGCGCTGTTTACATTTCGGTGAGCGGCGCTCCCGTTCGTGCCAGTTCCGCCGACGCCGATTTCTTCGTCCAGTTCATCGACAACCTGATCCGCCAAACGTCTCCCGGCGGCGCCTGGAACCACTTCTTCGCCCACGACCTCACCGCGGCGCAGGCCCGCTATCGCCGCGCGCGCGAAGTCTACGTGCACATCGCAGCTGACGCTCGCTCGCGCGGCCATTGATCACGGCAGGCCAGGCTGATCGCGCCACATGCCCAGCAGCTTATAGAGATGGATCAGGTGATGCTGCATGATCGTCTCACCCGCGCCCACTTCGATACGCGTCGTAACATCCGCGCCGTAACCGCCGTACGCCGCTGATCGAATGTCGGGAATGTAACCCGGCCAGACACCCGCCGCACTGTACGTGTATCCATAAAACAGCGGGTAGGGCACGTCGGCGTGTTGCTTCCAGTATGTTTGGAACCTGTGCATCGGCTCGCCCGGCACCGCGGCAATCGCAATTTCGCGATTAATCAGCACCGTCGTGATCCCCACTTCGATCGATTTGTCTTTCTCCCACCGGTCGCCGAACTTCAATGTCTCGCTTTCATACTGGATCGGGTAACGAACCGGCGCCGTGGCTTTGATATTGCTCGAACGCCCGATCACCTCGTCGCCCAGCAGTTCTCCCATCTTCTGCATGACGCCGAGGTCCTCGTCTTCTTTCCCCGAGCGTCCCTGGAACAGTGGATTAATGTCGCCCGCGCCGCCCTGCACGAACATGCACTGCACGCCCGGAAACGCGGCTTCCACCTTGGCCTGCATCACGCCCGGATAATCGGCGGAGTAGAGACAACTCGTCGGCCCCAGAACCACCGCATGGCACGCATAGTGCACCAGCAGCGCTCGCGGTGCGCCGTTCATATCCTCCACCCGCAGCAGCACGAATTCAGGATCCACCGGCCCGTATGGAACGCGCTCCAGGTTGTCGAACAGTGCGCGAGCGCGGCCATCGTCGCGACGCAGCAAACGGTTGTAGCCCAGTTGCAGCGAACCGCGTCCCACACCCAGCCGCGCCGGAAACATGGACGAAGCAGCCTTCTGCACCGCCTCGAAAACTTTCTTCTCCATCTCTATCTGGTACGCCGAGGGCTCAAACGTCAGCGGTGTCACACCGCGCACGCTTCCTTCCGAGGGCAGATAAGATGGCGTCGAGTGACTGTGTGACGCCGCCAGTAGCAACACCGGAATCCCCAACTTCGCCGCCACGTCGCGCCGAAGATTCTCCGAAACAATGCTGCCCAAGTCGAGCGTCACAATCGCCAGCCGCGATTCCCCCACGGCCAAAACGAGCGCTTTCGCGAATAACGGATCATGTGTGCCGTTCGCCGGACCGCACTTGCGATTGGCATAGCCGTACATCGGCCCGAAAGAGGATGGCGTGATATCGGCTCTTGCGACCCCTGCTTCGAGCTGCAAGTCCGCGGCGGACAGACTCCAACTAGTAAGAGCGACCAAACCCGCGAGAAGCCCGCATTTCATGGCTTCTATTCTAGTTGAGCCTGAGCTTACAGTACCGGCTACTTTGGTTTTGCATCGGCGGAGTTGGATCCATCCACCTCTTTCGGCCTCGGCTTGGGCTCCGGCCGTGGAGGTTCGCTGTGGCCAGGCGGGTCTCCATGTGGCACCGGCAGGTGCGGACGCTCCGCCGACCCCGCTCCGGTTCGAGACGGGCCGGACGTTCGATCCGGCGGATTCACCACGATGATGCCCGTATAGATCGGCGCGGGATAGTACACTTCCGGCGGCTCCGGGATCGGAGTTAAGGGACCGACCGATGCGTCCGCCGCGGTTGTGCCCGCAAACGGCTGCGGTGGAATGGCCGGCGCGTCCGGAACCGGCGGCGGTTCCGGCGCTGCTTCGCCGCCCTCGTATGTCACACCTGAAAGCTGCGGAACAATTCGCGTGCTCCCCGCGCGCAGCACTGGGCGAACCGCGTCAAACCGTGCGCTATCCCAGGCAGGCGATGGCGGCGCGATCACGAACACCGCCGCTGTGGTCGCGAGCTTCTCGGCGGGATCAGCGGGTGTAATCACTCTTGCGTCCTGGGTGAACCTCGCCAGCGTTGTATTCGGCCGCGAATAGAGCTTCGGCAGACTCGCCGCGCTCCAGGTCTCGCCCGAGGCCAACGGCCCCCATCCCACCAGGTTCGCTTCGCGCAGCCAATAAACCTCGCCCGGCTTGAAGATCACACCCTTGCCCGGCAGCCACACCCATCCCATGCCGCTGGTGTGCATCCACCGGCCATAGTGAAACGGCAGCCAGCCCCACGGCTCGTTGGCGATCCACGTGTACCCCAGCTCGTCGTACCAGAGCCACTGCCCGTCGCGATACGGCGTCCAGTTGGAATTGACCTTCGGTTTCCAAACTGCGCCCAGTTCATCGGTCTGCATCCATGTGCCGTTCGCGTCCAGATCTGTCAGACCGAAAAACAGATCGGGCACATGACTTGCGGACGCGCTCGTGGCGAGTGCTCGATCCCGCTGCTCGCTCCAGCGATCGCTATCGAACGGTGCGACGTCGCGGCGCAAAACAAATCGAGGATGGTTACCGTTCTCGATCCGAGCTGTCTGCCCTTCGTTCACATCCAACTCAGCCGCCGGCGAAGAGAATCGGACTCTGCCCTCGATCACCGCAATCTGGCTTGCAGATTCACTCGCTTCCAGGCGCACGCGCGTGCCCACGCGAATGGTGGCCTGGGCGCCGGGCACGGCCAGTACAAGGGAATCGCCCCGCGCCGGTTCCCCCGTGAAATACGCCACTCCGTGGTCGAGTGACAGCAAGGTGACACGCTGTCCCGTCGAAAGCCGCGTGTAGTCGGAGAATTCGCATATCGAATCGCCGGTTAGCCGCAGCGCGCTGCCTTCATCCAGCTCCATCTCGACCCGCGCCCCCGGCCCACTCCGCACCCAGGCCCTTTCCACCAGGGGCAAGTTCGCCGCCGCCGGCCGCCACGCGTCAAACGCGTGCAGTTGTACTTCGACTTGTCCATCCAGCCCTCCCATTCGTGCCACCCGAACGGGGGCAGCCAGGAGCGCCGCCGGAAGCGCCATCAACAATAACGTGCAATCCGCCGCCTTCATGACGTTATGTCTTCCTTCTTCTGACGAACAGCGTACTCCAAGCGTTGCAGCAAAATCTCGCCGAGTGAGTACTATGGGGTATGACCGAGGCGGCCCTGCTCGACCACATCACCCGTTTGCCCCACGCCAAGGCCAACTTCAAGCAGCTCGTGCGCGAGCTCGGCCCCCGCATTGCCAATCGCGAGGAGCTCGAAAACGTGCTCGCGCGCCTGGTCGCCCGCGGTGAGTTGGTTGAGACCCGCTCCGGCCACTTCGCCGCCACGCGAGCGAATCGCGAGTTCGCCGTCGGGCGCCTCTCCATGCACCGCGATGGCTACGGCTTTCTTGTTTCCGATCGCCCCATCGACGGCATCGCCGGTGATATATACATCCCGGCCGACTCCGCGCAAACCGCCATGCATGGCGATCGCGTCGTCGTGCGGATTGCTCGCATCGAAGCCGGCGGTCGCGCCGATGGCGAGGTCGTCAAGATCCTCAAACGCGCGCATCCCACCGTCGTCGGTGAGTTTCGCGTCGGGCGCCGTGGCTTCTATATCGTCCCGCAAGACGAGCGCCTGCGCGATTGGATCGAAATCCCAGACGAACTCGCCATCCCCGCGCCCACCGCGCAGATTGATCGTGTCGGCCCCAAGCCTGTCGATATCACCGACCCCGAAAAGCTCGACGGCATGATCGTCAACGTCGAGCTGCTCGAATATCCCCAGCACGGCGAGCATGGTGTCGGGCGCGTCATCGAAATCTTGGGCTCGCCCGGCGATTTCGGCATCGACGTCGAGATCGTCATCCGTAAATTTCACTTGCCGCACCGCTTTCCGCCGGAGGTTGTCGAGCAGGCCCAATCCATCGCCGGTGTGATCGCATCCTGGGAGTTGGTTGGCCGCGAAGATTTTCGCGCAATGGACATCGTTACCATCGACGGCGAAACTGCGCGCGATTTTGATGACGCCGTCTGGGTCGATCGTCTGGCTAATGGCAACTACGCACTCCACGTCCATATCGCCGATGTCAGCCATTACGTCCAGCCCGGCTCTCCCATCGATGCCGAAGCGCGCCTCCGCGGAACCAGCGTCTACTTTCCTGACCGCGCCGTTCCCATGCTGCCCTTCGAGCTTTCTACCAACATCTGCTCGCTCAATCCGCATCTCGATCGCCTCGTGCTCTCCGCCCTCATGGAGTTCGATCATCGCGGCGACTTGGTTGCCCAGAAATTCGTGCGCGGCGTCATTCGCAGCGCCGAGCGGATGACTTACACCGATGTCCATCTGTTGCTTGAAGGCGACGACAAGCTACGCGATCGCTACCGCCCCCTGGTAACACGCTTCGAGTTAATGCGCGAGTTCGCCGAGGTTCTCAACCGCAAGCGCGTCCGCCGCGGGTCCATCGATTTCGACCTGCCCGAGCCGCTCATCGAATTCGACGAATGGGGCGCCATGACGGGTGTCGTGCGTGCGCCCCGCAACATCGCTCACCGCATCATCGAAGAGTTCATGTTGGCCGCCAACGAAGCCGTGGCCGCGCATTTGCAGGCGACCGGCTTGCCGTCCATCTATCGCATTCACGAGCAGCCCGACCCCAAGCGTGTCATGGAGTTCGAAGAGGTGGCCGCCCACTTCGGTTATTCACTGGGCGTGGGCGCGATTCCCGTCAAGAAATTCGCCTACGCCGATAAGCGCCGCGACGGCCATAAACAGCGTCGCGAAATCGTCCTCCCGGCCGAAATCAAGATCTCCCCGCGCATGTACCAGAAGCTCGTCGCCAAGATCGAAGGCAAGCCGGAGGAGCACATTCTCAGCTATCTCATGCTGCGCTCCCTCAAGCAGGCACGCTACTCGGAGAACAACGTGGGTCACTTCGCGCTCGCCGCCGACACCTACACGCACTTCACGTCGCCCATCCGCCGCTATCCCGATCTAATCGTGCACCGGCTGCTCACTGCGGCGCTCGAAGGCCGCACCTATTCCTCTGCGCCGGAACTAAGCGCCATTGCCGATGAGTCTTCGCAGTCCGAACGCCGCGCCGCCGAAGCCGAGCGCGAGTTGGTTGAATGGAAGAAAACCAAGTTCATGGAAGACCGCGTGGGCGACGAGTTCGATGCCCTCGTCATCAGCACGACAAAATACGGCCTGTTCGTAGAACTCGCGGATCTCTTCATCGAAGGTTTGGTTCCCATCGATTCGCTGCCAGGCGATCGCTATACCTACCACGAAAACGTCCGCAAGATCATCGGCCAGCGCTCGCGCCGCGAGTTTTCCATCGGCGATCGCGTCCACGTGCTCCTCGAACGCGTGGATACCGTGGAGCGCAAACTTCAATTTTCCATCGTCGAGCCCGAGCGCCCCGGCAAAGGATATCCGAAACACAAAACCCATCGCCGCTAGAGCGGGGAATGGTGCTTCAAATCCCCATGAGCTTCTGGAGTTCCGCCGTTGTCGCGCACTCGTCCACAAACCCAAACCTGCCGCCCGTCACCTCGCGCGCGGCATCCAGCAATCCGGTCATCGCCGCACGGTACAGTGACGTCGCCAGGCTGATGCGCTTTACTCCCGCAGCGCTAAGTTCGGCAGCGGAGAAAGACTTTCCCTTAATTCCCACCATGAAATTCACCGGCTTCGTCACGGCCGCACAGACAGCCCTCACCGCTGCAAGGTCGGGCAGCCCGGGCGCGAAGAGAACATCCGCTCCCGCTTTTTCGAAGGCTTTGAGACGCTTGATGGTTTCGTCCAGATCCGGCACGCCATAGAGGAGATTGTGAGCACGCGCGGTCAGCACGAAAGGAAACGGTAACGCGTGCGCCGCCTCCACGGCCGCGGCAATCCGTTCCACCGCGAACGCGAAATCATAAATAGGACGCTCCGCCTTCCCGGTAGAATCCTCGATCGTGCACCCAACCAGCCCCGCTTCGGCCGCCAGCCGGACAGTTTCCGCTACCGTTTCCGGCGCGTCGCCAAATCCCTTTTCCAGATCCGCGGAGACCGGCAAATCCGTCGCTTCCACAATCGAGCGCGCGTGCGCCAGCGCCTCATCCCGCGTCAGCCCCCCATCTCTCCGGCCAAGCGCAGTGGCGGAGGCAGCGCTCGATGTAGCCAATGCCTGGAAGCCTAGGCCCGCAAGCAGGCGCGCGGACCCCGCATCCCACGGATTCGGAATCACAAACGTGCCCGGCCCCTCGTGCAGCGCGCGAAAGCGACCTGCCTTTTCATTCTGGGTCACACTCATAAATTTTCGTGAAGTTTTGCGGGCAGTAGGTTTGCTAGCACCTAAAACCTGGCACCTGGCACCTGCTTCTCAGTACCGCGGCACTTTCTGGTCGATCTCCAAACTCCACCGGTCGATCCCACCCGCCATACTCAAAGAGTCGACACCGTGCTCTTTGAGCCATCCCACCACCTGCAAGCTGCGCATCCCGTGATGGCAAAACACAATGATCGGTTTCTCCTCGTCTTCGAGCGCCGCCAGAGAGTTTGGAATCGTGTTCATCGGAATCACTTCCGCCCCATCGATAGCAGCAAGCCGCACCTCAAACAGCTCACGCACATCAATCAGCCGAAGTTTTTCCCCAGACTCGATCCGGAGCTTGACATCCTGTGGACTGATTTCGAAACTAGAGCTCGCTAGCACCTAACACCTGACACCTAGCACCTGAAACCTATTTACGATCCCGCTTGATCTCGATGTTCAACCGTTTGATCTTCTGGTTGAGCGTGGAGAGCGGAACGTGCAGGCCGTCGGCGGCGTCGGTCTGGCTCCAATTAGCCTTTTCCAGAGCTTCGATGATGATGCGCCTCTCGAAATCCGCCACAATTTCGAATAGTGAGGCGTCCGGCGGCAGTGGTCCGCCATCGGTGCGGCGGCGGATGCCGTTCGCTTGGAGCAGGTTCTCAGGGAAAACGTCCAGTGGTACCGATGCCTCAGCCGCCAGTACCACCGCGCGCTCCACTACGTTCTCCAGTTCGCGCACGTTGCCCGGCCAGTTGTGGTCCATCAGGATCTGCAAAGCCTCTGGTTGGAAATGCAGAATCGAACGGTTCGAAGCGTCCAGATACTTCTGGTTCTCCCGGCAATATTTAGTGAAGAAGAAATCCACCAGCGCCGGAATGTCTTCCTTGCGCTCGCGCAGCGGCGGCAACTGGATGTTGATCACATTAAGCCGGTAGTAGAGGTCCTGCCGGAATTTTCCTTCGTCTACCAGCTTGCGCAGGTCGTCGTTCGTTGCCGCCAGAATCCGCACATCCACTTTGATCGTTTCGTTCGATCCGAGCGGCTGGAACTCCTTTTCCTGAATCACGCGCAGCAGCTTCGCCTGGGTCTCCGGGCCGATCGTGCCGATCTCATCGAAAAAAATCGTGCCATGATTCGCGACTTCAAAGTATCCCTTGCGCGCCTGCACCGCGCTCGTGAAGGCTCCCTTCACGTGGCCGAACAGCGTCGATTCCAATAGATCCGGCGGCAGCGATCCGCTGTTCACGGGCACGAACATGAACTCGGCTCGCGGCGAATGCGCGTGGATGGCTTTCGCCACCAGCTCTTTGCCTGTTCCGGTTTCGCCCGTGATCAGAATCGTCGAGCGGCTGGTGGCCACCTGCCCCACCAGATCCAGCACCCGCAGCATACGCTCGCTTTTGCCGATGATGTTCGGAAAGCTGTATCGCTGCTTGAGCGCGCGCTTGAGGTGCGTGTTCTCGTAGAGCAGCCTGCGCTGTGCGATCGTACGGTCAATCTCGATCAGCAGCTTATCGTTTTCCCAAGGCTTGGTGAAATAATCGTTTGCCCCGAGCTTCAGCGCGCTCACCGCGGTTTCGGTTGAGCCGAACGCCGTGATCATGAAGATCGGAGTCTCCAGGTCGCGGTCACGAACTTCCCGCAGCACTTCCATCCCGGAGCGGTCCGGCATCATCAGGTCGAGCAGCACCAGGTCGTATGGTCGCGATTCCAACCGCTTCGTGCCTTCGGTTGCATTCGCTGCAACCTCGACTTCGTAACCTTCCAGGCTCAGCAGTGCGTCCAGGCTTTCTCGTATGTCGCCTTCATCGTCGATTACCAGGACCCTGCCCTTTGTGCCGGTGGCGGCTGCAGGCATCTCCAGAACAGTTTCAGGCATTCACAGGCTTCCTCTGCATTTCGCTCAAACGCGCTGTACTTTTCGACCAGGGCAACTCAATGTGGAAACGTGTTCCGCCAGCGGGCCGGCTGAGAGCCTCAATGCTGCCGCCGTGCTCTTGAATAATTCCGTAAGTCACCGAAAGCCCCAGCCCCGTGCCCTTGCGCGCGCCCTTGGTGGTGAAGAACGGGTCGTAGATGCGGTGCAGGTACTCCGGCGCGATCCCGTGTCCTGTGTCGCTCACATCTACCAGTGCGCCGCCGTCGCCCGGTAACGTCTGAATCTCGAGCACCCCACCGCCTTCCATGGCGTCACGCGCGTTCAGGAACAGGTTCAGGAACACCTGCTGCAGCTTTCCCGCGTTTCCCTGTATGGGCCCAAGCGTGTCATCGAGCGACGCGCGCACCTCTATTCGTGCGCTCTTCATCTGATGCTCTACCAATGAGATGGTTTCCTGAATGACACGATTCAAATTCACTTCGCCGAATTCCGTGCTCGAGGTGCGTGAGAAATTCAGCAGGCCATTCACGATCTCGCTCGCCCGGAAAGTCGACTTGGCAATCTTTTCCAGCATGCGCGATTTCTGATCGTCCTCCGCCACTTGCTTGGCCAGCATCTGCGCGTAATTCGAAATCACCGCGAGCGGCGTGTTGACCTCGTGCGCCACCCCCGCCGCCAGTAGCCCGATGCTGCTCAATTTGTCCGCTTGCACCAATCGCTTCTCGAGTTCGGCGCGATCCGTCACATCATCGAAAATAATCAGCCGCCCGATATGCTCCTGGTTTTTCGAAACCAGCGGTGCAATGGCAATGTGCAGTGTGGCCTCGCGCGATACCGCGTTACCGTTGCCGTTTGCGTAACCGTTCACCGCCATGGTTCGGGCTGCCGGGCGCAGCACGTATTTGTAAATGTGATGTATGCCCGTGTCGGCGCGCACCATCTCGAATTGCTCCGCCAGGTCTTCGGGGAATAGCGATGCCAGCGGCTGGCCCACCGCCTTTTCACGCGGAATGCCGGTGAGGCGCTCGATCTGTGTATTCCAGCTTTCCACCCGGTCGTCCAGCCCCGCCGCCAGGATCCCTACGTTGATGGATTCGACGATGTTCTCGCTGAACTCCTTGAGCCGTTCGTATTCATCCGCTTTCCGCGCAAGCGAGGCATACAGCCGTCCGTTTTCGATGGCAATGGCCACGTAGCCCGAGAGCGTAACCAGCAGCTCGAGATCCACGCTGGAGAGGAAATCGCCGTCCGCCGTCCGGCTCACACCCAGATAAGCCACCGTCGCGCCGTGCGCGATGCAAGGGATGTAATAAGTGAGATCGAGATCTTCAATCGCTCGTCGTACCGACGCCGGCCAAGTGCTCGAAATGGCGTCCAGGCGATGCCGCGTGCGCTCGAAAAACAGGTACGGCTGGTCGCGCTGCCAGTTCAGAAAGCTCAGGTCCAGCGGATCGCGCGGCGTGATCGGCCGTGCCGTCCGGTCGCGCAACCCCACACCCATATGCAGGCGGAATTGCGGCTGCTCCGCCTCTTCGGCCGCGTCTCTCAGGAAGAACGCCGAGTGGCTGATGGAAAGAGTCTTCGCCAGGCGATCCGCCACCGAATGCAGCACCGCATCCAGATCGGTTTCGGCGCTCAATTCTCGCGCAAACTGAACCAGCGTAAGGCGATAGTCGTACTTGTCCCGATAAAAATACCGGTCAAGGCCTTCCTGGATCCAGTTCCGCAGCGGCTGGAACAGAAACGCTGCCACCAACATCACCACCACTGCCGGTGTGTTGCCGAGATCCTGGAAGTTCTTTTGCACCAGGGTGCCGAGCGTGATGATGATGGCGTAAAAGCCCGCGAGCACACACACCGTCGCCAGCGTGTACGCGTATCCGCGCCGGAACAGAATATCGACGTCCATCAGCCGGTAGCGCACAATCGCGTAGGCTAAGCTCAGTGGAATCAATTGCAGCGAAAGCACCGATGCCTTCATTAGCGGCGACGGGATGAACCCCAGCAGATACGGCAGCGCATAGAACAGCGCGAAAGGCAGAATTCCTGCAAACGTGCCGTTGCGTAGCCACTGCAACTGGCGCCGTACCACGGGGTCTTCGGCTTTCCGGTACTCGAGCGTAAGCGCCAGGCCGCCAAGCAGATAGATCGCGGTCAGCAGACCCAGCCACATGCGGTCGAGCATCCAGCGCAAATCGATCAGTGGGATGGCGGTGTGCAGCATGCCCGAACTGGCCAATAAGTACAGCGCAATCATCGCGATAGCCAGAACGTACAACCCTGCCACAACGACGCGCCGCCGGAACCATTTGCGCGGCTCCGGAAACACCAGGCAGAAATGCGCAAAAATCACCGGCGCGAGCAATCCCGCCGAGACGTTACCCCAGTACATTAACTTGTCAAAATTGTTCAGCTTACCGGTGTAATGGAAGGTGCAGAAGATGAACGAGACCAGGCAGAAAATGTAGAAGTGCTGCGCTTTGTATGCAGTGCTGCGACGAAAGTAGACGAACAGGCCGATGACAAGATACGTAAACCCAACAAAATACAAGTAGTAAACCGCAGGATCGCGTGGCGTCTCACCTACGACCAGTTTTTTGATCTCGATTTCCACGCCGCTGCGCCGGACGACGTAGGTGGTTTGGTAGTTGGCACCGATTCGGACCAGAACCTTTTCCACATCAACGGATTGGTTGATGGGTGTGCCGTTGATGCTCACCAGCGTATCGCCCGCATGCACGCCAACGCGCGCGGCGGGGCCCGTAACTCGCGCTGCGGAGACGCCGGATTTGCTATCCACCCAGATCACGCCGTCATCCGGCAAGCGGAAACGGTTCTGCTGCTGGAAATTAATGATCGCCGATACACCCGAAGCGAGTGTGAGCAGCGTCAAAAGCGCCGTAGATAACTGGAACTTCAGTTCCTGGAACATGTAGAGAGCCCGACTGTGATCGGGGACACCAACACCTTTAGCTTAGCTGGCTTTGCACGTCGACTGCCAGCCTCATGAAGCCTTATTCATTTCAGAATTGTATAGCTTTATCGGATTCTGAAACGTTCAACTTCGCGACAAATTCGGAATTCGGGAAATCCACACTACAGGGAAGTGTATTCGGAACGGCTTAAATCTTGGCCTTGGGATACCGTTTCCGTATCCAGGCTACGAAAGATTCCGGGGCGGCCATAGTGGATAACCGGCCCTGGCGGACCAGTGCCCAGTCACCAAACAGGCGTGACTCCTTGATTTCGTGCAAAGTCGTGGGCGGATCGAGGCGCGCAAGGAATTCAAATTCAACGACGGTCAGTTTGGGAGATTTCGGATCGGGCCGTGGTTCGGAAACCACTTGCGCCAAGCCGACAATCGCCGAAGTGCCGCCGCTGTGATAAATGAAGACGCGGTCTTTGGGGCGCATTTGGGCGATGGCGCGAACGGCCTGCGGGTTCCGAACGCCGTCCCAAACGGTTTTGTGCTCGCGTTCGAGATCGTCGACGGAGTAGGTTTCGGGGTCGGTTTTGGCTAGGAAGTAGTTCACGGTGAGGCATATGCTACCGCGATTCCTGGGGCAGACGCCAGAACAGCCACGCGGCAATGACGGCGAGGACTGCAGCGGCGGCGAACATGGGCGGGTAGCCGTAGCGGGAGACGATGGCGCCGGCCGTGGTGGCGGCGAGTGCCTGTCCCGCGAACATGACGAGGAAATTCAGGGCGGAGGCACCGCTGCGCTGCTCCGGCAAAACACGGCTCATCAAGGAGCTGTAGATACCCGGTTCGCTCATGTATTGGAAACTTGCAAAGGCGGCGTAAAGCGCGGCGGCGAATAACGCGACGTGAGCCGGAGCCAGCAGCGCGAGCGCGGCTGCGGTCGCGAACTGCATGGCGGCGACACCGCGCGTCAGACCCAGGCGGCGCAGCACAAACGGCGCGGCCATCATGGCGGCGACTTCGATGGCCTGCGCGACAGAGAATATGGTGCCAATCTTTTCCACGGGCATGCGGAACTGGCGCGCGAAGTACGCGTTAAAGAGCGGGTTGAACAAACCGATGGCGAAGCCCCAGACGCTGATCGCGACGAGGTATTGCCGGATGAAAGGGCTCCAAGGGTAAGAGCGGGTTTCGCGCGGCGCGGGCGAACCGAGACGCAGGCGGAGCGCGGGCCACAGGGCCAATACGACGAAAGCCGCAGCGATGAACAGAACGATCTGCTTGGCTTGTGCGGGAGAGGGCGCGAAACCGGCGTGCGCGACCCAACCCGGCAACCTCCCGCCGATGACGCCGGCGATGATGCCGAGCGCGATGCCGGCACCGAATGTGATGCTGAAGCCAGAAGGACGGGCACTCTCGGTGGTGACGGCCGCGACCACCGGCGACATGCAGACCGCCCAGATGGAGAACATCAATCCGGACGCGAAAGCAGTAGCCAACAGCGCGGGCTCGCCGGTGAGAACGGCACGGAGCACATAGACCGCGGCAGTTCCGGCAATGCACACCAGCAAGGTTCTTTTTATGCCCATGCGGCGCGCCAAGCCGGCGGCGGGCAGCACGCCGGCCAGGTTTCCGGCGGTGAACGCGCTGGCCACGAGGCCGAGCACGTTTTCGCGATAGCCGAGGTCCAACAGATACAGGTTGTAAAGCAGCAGGAACAGATATCCGCCGCAGTTCACCAGAGTCGAGCAAACGAGAAAAATCCAGAAGGGCGCGCGCAACTGCCAGATGGGCGATTTCCAAATGAGGCCATGGGCGGCGACGGGGACGAGCGAGCGGGCGTGGTGCAGGAAGCGTTCGCCGACATAAGTGACATACCGTGCGCCGCGCCGGACGCGCACGTCGAGAGTGACCTGATCATCGGGAATGTGCTGGGGCTCGACGGCGGCAGGCAGCGAGGCAGGGAAGACGCGGCGCCGAAAGACTTGGCGACGGTCACGAGGCGAATCGACCAGAGCCAGGTGCAGCCACAGTTCGTGCTTGTTGGGACGAAAACCGGCCTCGATGGGCGAGGCGGCGTAGCGCTCAAACCAGAGCAGAACATCGGGATGAAGCCGCTCGATTTCCGCGGCGGGCTCAGGAGCCACGGAGCAGCCGAACCAGGACTCGGCCAACCGGAAAGCAACCGCCTGAAGACGGCGCAAGGGTTCGGGATGGAGATCGCGCCAGCGGGCCCAGAAGGCATGGTCGGCTGATTTGTTTTCGAGGAAGTAGGCGAGCTCGTAGACGTGCAGCGGCCGCAACGCGGGGCGGAACAGATGCCGGAGCATGTGCAGGCTGGCATAGGCGAGGCGATCGGCGCCATCGAGAACGGGGATGCCATCCTGCTTCATGCGGCGCTCCCAAAAATGGCCGATGCCGGGAGCATCGAACCGCTCGGTCTCGGGATCCCAGAAGCGATAGTGAAGATCGACGCAGCCGGGAATTTCGGGATCGAAGAAATCGCCGTGAAAGGTCCAACCGGTTTTGCGAATCAGGGGCGGATAGTGGTCGGCGAGGGCGTCTTCGGTGCCTGCGATGGGCACGTACTCCATTTCGCGGAGGGTCTGGTGCGCGCGTGGCAGCGACGACTCGGGCGCGAACAGATCCAAATCGTATCCCACCCGGAGATAGGGGTCGGGTGCGTAATCGTTTTCGTGAGAGAAGCCTTTGAGCAAAAGATAATCAATGCCGCGGGCGTCGAAGGCGGCGGCGATTTCGACCAGAGAGGCGCGGAGGCGGCCAGTGCGCTCGGTGTTGCCGGCAATGCTGCGATCCGTGCGTTCGGCGACCCAGGCGGGCAGATACTCGCGATAGAGTGCGCCGAGAAAAAGCGTGAGACTGGCGCGGTCGGCGAAATCCAATGTCGATTTCCACTCGGCATCGGAGAGCCCGCGTAATAATTCAGGCGCGGGCGAGGAAAAACGAAGCGAAGCCAGGACGGCGGCAACGCCACGAGGCAGGCGCGAGTTCTTCTCCCATGCTTCGGGCAAGGTGGACGGCGATCGACGGATTCGCGTACCGGTGACCGGCATGAAAGCCGATCCCTAGAAATCGTAGCGCAGCGCCAGTTGAATCCGGCGTGGCTGTCCGGTGGCCAGAATTCTACCGAAGAACGGACCGAAATCGGGGTTATTGCCGGGAATGCCGAGATCGGGATGGTTGAAGGCGTTGAAGAATTCCGCGCGGAACTGGATGGCGTGGCCCTCGCGCGGGTGGAAACTGCGCGAGACGGCCAGATCGAAGACCGCGTCGCCTGGAGTGGGCAAGATATTGCGCCCAGCATCGCCGAAAGTGAAAGGCGCGGGCTGGCTGAAGGCGCCGGCGTTGAAGTACTGGCTGGGCGAGCGCTGGCTGGCGGGCAGGTTCACGCTCTGGCCAGGAACAACATTGGGGCGGTTGGGAGTGCCCGAGTTGGCGAAGTCCTCGGAGAAGTAGAAGGCATTCTCGGGAGTGCCGTCCTGGATGGTGACGATGCCGCTGGTTTGCCAGTTGTGAAGCGCGGGGCGAAGGAAATTGCCGGGCGCGGGTAGGTTATAGACGTAGCCGCTTGAAAAACGGCGGCCAACGTTGAAGAATGACGGCGCCCATTCCAGGTGAAGATTGCGCTCGTCCTGCGCGCCGGCGGCATCGAACAAGCCGACGATGGGAAGGTCGGCATCATCCATGGACTTCGACCAGACGAAGCTGGTGAGGAAGGATAGCCGCTTGCCCATGCGCTTGGTGCCTTTGATCTGGAGCGAGTTGTAGGAAGAATTCGCGATGTGCTGCACCTGGATGATGGGACCCAAGTCCGGAAAAGTTCGCAGCGATTGCAAATCATCCGGGCGGGGCGGCAGATCCTGACCGGATTCGACGTGCGCGGGCGTGTTGAAGCGGCGGTAAAGGCCGAGGTCCGTACCTTTCGAACCGATGTAGGAGACTTCGAGCAGGATACCGCCGCCCAGTTCCTGCTGGATGCCGGCGTTCCATTGCTGCATGTAAGGCGTGGGCGCGTGTTGATCGAGACCGTAGAGCGTGGGGAAGCCGAGGTTCGCGTTTTGCGGGAATCCATTCTCGATGGTCAACTGCGGACTCGCGCCGGAAGTCGCATTGTTCTGGGTGATGATGTTGTTCAAGACCAGGTTGTAGGCTTCGGTGGCAATCTCGGGAGTGTAGTAGAGGCCGTAGGCCGCGCGGAAGACCATTTTGCGGCCCGGCCATGCGCTGAAAGACGGCGTCCAGGCGAGGCCGACGCGGGGCGCGAGGTTGTGGTAATTGGGAGCGCTCGCGGTAGGAACGGTCTGGAGGGAGGGCGCGTTGGGCAGCGCGGAGTAGTTGAGGTTCAGAAGCTGGTTGCGTGCATCGGAGAAGGGCGAATAGTACTCATAGCGCACGCCGAGGTTGATGGTTAAGCCGGGTAAGACGCGCCAGTCGTCCTGAAAATAGCCGGCGTAGGTGTTGGATCGCAGGTAGCCTTCGGCAAAGCCGACGGTGCGGCTGGTATTCTGCGGCAGGCCGAGAAGGAAATCAGCGAATGCGTCGCCGGTTGCAGCGGTGTTGTTGGGGTTGGATGCGGTGAGCGCGCCGGTAAAGATGTACTCGCCGCGCGGCACGTTGCTTTGCAGGTAATTGACGCCGGTGTGCATCCACTCCGCGCCGATTTTGAAGGTGTGGCGGCCGCGCATGATGGAGAAGCCGTCGCTGAGCTGCCACAGGTTGTCGCGCTGGAGCTGCGGCAGATTGGGTGCGTCGGTCACGGTAGAGAAGTCGTCGACCAGGAAATAGGGCAGGCCGAAGTTGGCGGGGTTGCCGGAGAGACCCTGAAGGCCGAGCTGGCCCGCCAGGTCCTGATGAAATGCCGCTTCGGGCGTGTCGAAGATTTTCAAACGCGTGAAATCGAGCCGGATGTCGTTGAGCCAGGTGGCGCCGCTCACGGTGTAACCGACGGCGGCCTGCTGGGCGCGCAGATGCTCGTCATCGGGCAGCTCGGGAAAATTGCCGGCGAGCGCGTTGCGCTCGTCGTTGATGGTGTAGCGCGCAAACAGGCGGCTCTGGTTGCGAAACTCGTGATCGACGCGGGCCGAGACATTGTCGTTGTGATTCTGGCTCGGCGTGGAATCGAGATAGTTGTCGACGGGATTATTGGGATTGTTGGGCAGCGGCTCGTAGGTGCTGAGGAATTTGCTGGCGATGGGATCGATCAGATTCGCGGGGATCACGTTGTTGGGGAACGGCACACGATTGCCCGAGCCATCGAGCGAGAAAGGATCGTAGATGGGATTGCGGCCGTTGAAATTGCCGGTGCGGATGACGGCATCAGGCACGAGCGCGTTCAAGGGAGTGGCGGACTTAGCGCGCAGGCCTTCGTAGCTGGCGAAGAAGAAGGTTTTTTTGAGCTTGGGAATGGGGCCGCCGATGGAGCCGCCGAACTGGTTCTGGCGGAAGATGGGGCGGGGAAGCGCGGGGTTGTCGAAGTAGTTGAGGGCGTCGAGCGCCTCATTGCGGAAATATTCGAACCCGCTGCCATGCCAGGCGAGCGACCCACTCTTGGTGACGACGTCCATAATGCCGCCGGCGGCTTGCGAGAACTCGGCGGTAGCGGCGGAGGTGTTGATGCGGAACTCCTGCACGGAATCCACCGGCGGTTCGACGGCGATGGCGAAGGTGTTGCGATCGGTATCGTTGGCGCCATCGATCAGGAACGCATTCATGTAGGATCTGCCGCCGTTGATCGGGGGGTTGAGAGCCGTAGCACCGCGATTGGCTTGTACGGAGTTGACCTGATCGGAGACGAAGCCGCCAAGCTGGCGCGGAATGGCGCCGGGTCCGAGGGTGATGAGATTGACGACGTTGCGCTGGACGAGCGGAAGGGCATCGATGTTGGATGATTCGAGGCGGTAGCCGACGGTGGCGTCGTCGCTTTCGACCGGCGAGACCTGCGCTTCGACGGAGATGCCATCGCCGCGATTACCGAGCTGCATGGTGACATCGAGGCGCGCTTTCTGGTTGACTTCGAGCAGCACTTGTTTCGATTCGAAGGAATTGAAGCCGGCCTTTTCCGCGGTGACGGTGTATGTGCCGGGGGCCAGCTCATCGAAGCGATAGGCACCCTGGGCGTTGGTCACGACGGAGCGCACGAAGCCGGTGGCGTTTTGGCGGACGGTAATGGTGACGTCGGGGACGAGAGCGCCGGATGGATCCTGAATTTCGCCGAGCAGCGTCGCCGAGGAGACTTGGGCGTGCGTGAGAGAACGGGTGGCGAGCAGGCAAACTGCGAGGAAAAGCCGTTTCGTCATGGAATTAGGGACTCCAGGATTTGGATTGCGTCGTCGAAGTGGCTGTAACGCAGGGTGTGGACGCCGCGGGAAAGGATTGCCTGCATCGTGTCGCGATGGTCGCCCGAGACCGGCGGATCCCAATAGGGCCGGTCGTATTCCATGCGGGCGAGCGCTTCTTCGGGGTTCATGGGGACGAGCTCCGCGGTGGCGGAATCGCGGCGATCGAGAAAGACAATCTTCTCGGCGACTGCACAGCGCGCGGTTTGCACATGGGGAATGGCGCCGGTGCGGAGATCGAACATGTGCTTGCCGAAGGGAGTGATGCTGCTTTCGAAGTTCGCGAGCTCAGGGAACAGATCAAACGCCGCGGGGCGAAAGCGCATGCGCATGGGCCGGCCGATGACGGTGTTGCTGCGGGGATCACGGAGCAGAGCAGAGAAATCATCGGAAATGAGCGTCCAGCCGCGCTTGACGCAGGAATAGGCCAGGCAGCTTTTGCCGGCGCCGGGCTCGCCGCAAAGCATGACACCGCGGCCGTTACGCGCGACGCATCCGGCGTGGACGATGGTGATGTAAAGATAATCGAGCGTCAGGTAGACCATGGTTTCGAGCAGATGATTGCGGAAATAGGGCGCGCTGGCCATGGCGGGTGTGACACACGAGAAGCCATAGCCGTTCGGCAGGTCACAGATGGCGAAATTGGCGCTGTCGGCGGTGATGGTCAGTAAATTTCGTTGCGCGCGATAGACGGGCTCGCGGCTCGGGACGAGGCCATCGAGGTGGACGATCACGCGAATATCGAGAGGCGGGCGGTCGAAGGCTTGAGTCCAGACGGCCCAGGATTCTTCGGCGGCGTCGAGCACGGCGGCGGAGTTGGTGGCGACCCGGACGGGGAATCCTAGGGGGTAGAATTCCGCGTGGTGCGTGAGCGGGGCGCGCTGCATGAGTTGATCGTCGGGATGCATGGTCCGGCACATTCATGATCGCATCGTGTACGGCTCATTCCGCGTTGCAAACAAAAGATTTACAACTGTTCAATCCGTCAACTCGAACGCCTATCCGCAACAGGGTGTGCAGGATGCAAGGCAGTGGTTTTGGGGTGGCGAAAGCAGGTTTTACAACTATGTAGAAGCCTTAACCAAAGGAGTCGAGCAGCATGACGGTTTCGACGAAATCGTGGTGGCGCAGGCCGGCGGGCGCCGCTAGGCTGGTACGTGACATCGATGCGCGCGGCGGTCATCCATTACTGGCTCGTGAACATGCGCGGTGGCGAAAGGGTGCTGGAGGCGCTGTGCCGCCTGCTGCCGGAGGCGGATGTTTTCACACTTTTCTACGACCCGGGGAAGGTGAGCGAGACGATTCGCGGGCGGCATGTGACGGCGTCGTTTCTGAATCCGCTGCGGAGGCATTACCGGTCGCTATTGCCGCTGATGCCGATGGCGCTCGAGAGTTTCGATCTGCGCGGATACGATTTGATCCTTTCGCAGGAATCGGGGCCGGCGAAGGGAGTGCTGCCGCCATCGAACGCGCGTCACATTTGTTACTGTCACACTCCGATGCGATACCTGTGGGACTTGTATCCGGCTTACCGGAACGATTGGACGGCGAGTCCGTGGAAGCGAGCGCTGATGACGCCGCTGACGAATTATCTGCGCGTTTGGGATTACAGTACGGCGGCGCGTGTTGATGATTTTGTGGCGAGCAGCTCGAACGCGCGGCGGCGGATCTGGAAAACTTACCGGCGCGAGGCGCGCGTGATTCATCCGCCGGTCGAGGTGGAATCGTTCTATTGGAAAGAGCCCGAGGATTACTACCTGATGGTCTCGGAGCTGGTGGCGTACAAACGAGTGGATCTCGCGGTGCGGGTGTTTGCGAAGAACGGGCGGCGGCTGCGCGTGGCGGGAGACGGGCCAGAGTATGGGGAGCTGAAGCGGATGGCCGGGCCGAACGTTGAGTTCTGCGGGCGGGTTTCCGAGGAAGAACTGCGAGAACTTTATGCGCGGGCGCGAGCGTTTGTCATGCCGGGGGAGGAGGATTTCGGGCTGACACCGGTGGAGGCGCTGGCGAGCGGAAAGCCGGTGGTCGCGCTGCGGCGCGGCGGGGTGCTCGATAGCGTGCCGGAAGCGGGTGGCGTGTTTTTCGAAGCGCCCGAAGAAGAGCAACTGGCGGCGGCGATTGTGGAGTTCGAACGCACGGAAGGGCAGTTTCAGCCGCGCGAGTTGCAGGCATATGCGTCGCGATTCTCGGAAGCGCGATTTGCGGGCGAGATGCGCGCGATTATCGAACCAGGGCGAGAGGGCGGATAGGGGAGCCGGTGCCGCCGCGAATCTTAAGCGGCGCGGCGGTGAAAGCGAATTCGTAGACGCGATCGCGCGCGAGTTGCTCGAGATTGAGGCATTCGATGATGTGGATGCCGCGCTCAACGAGCAGATGCACGTGGACGGGCATGGTGGGGGCGGGCACGAATTCGAAAGCGACGGTATCGGAGCCCGCAGCGAATACGCCTTTTCCACTGATCCAGCGCGCAGCGGGTTCGCCGGGGCCGGGACCGCGTACTTGCGCGATAAATCGGGCGGCGTCTTCCCAATACTGAGCCCAGCCGGTGCGGAGCAGAACGATGTCGCCGGCGCGGACTTCCACGTTTTCGGCGTGTGCGGCCGCGTCGAGGTGCTCGGGAGTGATCATAAAGTCGATGGGCAGAACGTCCGTATGTTCGAGCGAGGCGATATCGAGCAGCACGCCGCGGCGGAAGATGGGAGCGATGGTGTCGATGGAAAGGCGTTCGAGACCGCCGGTATAGGACTGCGCGACCTCACGGCCATCGTGCAGCTTGCCGTGGCGCGAGAAGTGGCAGAGGGCGTCGATGTGGGTGCCGACGTGGCCGCCGAGCGCAAGGGCTTCGGATGCGGAACTGCCGCCAACGGTCGAGACGTATTCGCCGTGCTTCTTGACCAGTCCGAACAGGTAAGGCGGATGCACGGGGTGATGCGGCATGCCGATGAAATAGGGCTGCGCGAGATCGTAGATCTTGGCGGATTCGAGGAGAGCGAGAAGATCGGAGGTCACCGTAATACGATAGCGTGGTGGCCGAAGCGGGCGCCGCAAGGCTGGGAGCGGCAAGATTCAGATCTTCTTGTTCGTCACCTGGTTCCAGCCGCGTAGCACAGGGCCAGCCGTGGTTCCGGCGGCCGTTTGCGCGGCGTATCGCTCCACGAGCGCACCGTACGCCAGTGTGACAACTTCGACGGGAACAGGATCGCCGTCGATGGACTTCGTCTGGATGGATGTGACAAATACCAGCGTGAAATCGTACCGCATGTAGACTTCCTGCTTGCCGCCGGCTTTACGAAGATACAGCGAGGCTGAGGGGAAATGCGTGCCCTGACAACAGGCGTCGAACAAGGCAGGGCTCGCATTACTGACATGCGCCACAAACTGGAAGCTGCCGAACACAACCTTGCCGGCCCCGGCGCCGGAGGTCCCGCTACCGATTGTGGCTGCATTGGACACCGTAAAGGAGAACGACATCACGTCAATCGGTTTCGAGTTTTTGACGGCCTGTCCCTGGAGCGCGACCTGGGCCTCGCTCTGGAACGCGACCTGGGATTCGCCCTGGACCCCTTCGATCATGAACAGATAGTCAACTTGTGCCAAGACTTGTTCTGCCTCCCAGCGCTGAAGACGCCGAAACCGGCGGGATATTCCCTCCTGGAGAGCGGTCCACGCGCAGAACGGCTGGGCTACCGGTAAAATCGAAGAAGCTTGAAGATCACAATTTCAAAGGAAAACTACCTCAAAACGATTGCTGAGGCGGAATCGGAAGGCGAAACGGTCATTGCGGCGACACTGGCGCGCTGGCTCAAGGTCTCGGCGCCGGCGGTGACGATGGCAATCCGGCGGCTCAAGCGCGACGATTTGATTCGCGTGGCGCGCGAGGGCCAGATCACGCTGACGCGCTCCGGCCGGGCGATCGCCAACCGGCTGTTGAACAGGCATCACTTGATTGAGCGCATGCTCACCGAGATTTTCGGTATGGAGTGGTACAAGGTCCATGACGAAGCCGAGCATTTGGAGCATGCGGTTTCGGCGGATTTCGAGAGCAGGCTCCGCGAAAGGCTGGGCGATGGGGGCGCTTGCCCGCACGGCAATCGCGTTGGCGTGGATACGCCGGACGACCGGCGACGGCGTGGCTTGAAACCGCTGGATGAAGGCGAAATCGAGGAGCGGCTGGCGGTTGTGAGCGTGTTCGAGCGCGACCGTCGTTTTCTGGAGCATCTGGACCGTATGAACGTCCGGCCCGGAACGGCGGTGTGCATCACGGAAGCTGGCCGCAAGGCGCTGACGGTCGATGTGGGAGGCCGATCGATTCAAATCGACCGGCCGGCGGCGGAGCGAGTCTGGGTGAGGCCGATGACCTCGAGCACCTCGCGCTGATAGCGCTCGACGGTGAATTGCTCTTTCCAGGCGATGTAGGCGTTGGCGGCAACTTTGCGGAGGCGTTCCGGCGACTGGAGCAATTGCTGGAGTTTCGTGGCGAGTGCTTCCGCGGTTGGTGGTTCCACGAGGTAACCGGTTTCGTCTTCGTGCAGGATCTCGGGAATGCCGCCGGAAACAAAAGCTACCACGGGAACACGGGCCGCGTAAGCTTCGAGGATGACGCGCGGCGCACCTGGCTCGCGCAACGACGGGACGACGAGCACATGCAACCTCGCGAGCACTGCTTGAATATCTTCCTGCCATCCGGAAAACTCGACCGGCAGGCCTTCCGCGGTGCGGCGGACCTGCTCGAAATAACGTGATGCTGCCGGATTTTGGAAAAGCGGCGCACCGCAGACGATGAAGGTGGCGGATGGATACGCGGGAAGAATCCGGCGGGCGGCTTCCAGAAACTCGAGTTGACCCTTCTCCGAAGAAATGCGGCCGATGATGCCGATGCGCGGGCCAGCCGCAGAAGGAATTGGCGTGGCTGCCGAGGGACCCACTCCGTTGTAAATCACGCGCAGGCGGCCCGGGACGACATAGGGCCGAATCGGCCGAGCGGCGTACTGGCAGCAAGCGATCACCCGGGCGTCCGCAAATTGGAGGGAACGCCCGGCAAGTAGGGCGGCGGAACGCTGCGCGAGGTGGTTGTGAGAGTGGAACAGAAGCGGGAATCCGGCGCGGCGCGCGACCCAAGCGGCAGCGGGCAGCACGCGAGGACCGTTGACGTAGAGGAGGTCAGCCTGAGTTTCGCGAGCCAAGCGGGAAATGTGGCGTGCCAGTGACGGCGCGGCAACGGCGAAGCGGAGAAAATCCAGCGGCGGCTTCGAACCGGCGGCGAGTGAAATCATGGGGAGCGAGTGAACGGCAACTCCGCGACCGCGCAGCTTTTCCATCAGCCGTCCCGTACCCGGCGCAGCGCAGGTGACGCGCCATCCGGCGGCCTGCACAGCAGGGATGAGATCGAGCAGGCACTGCTGAGCGCCCCCCATGTCGCTGTACTGGTCGAGAAAAAGGATGTTCACTGCGCGGTGGCCTGGCTGCCAGCCCGCACGGACCACGCGAGCACGAGGAAATAAACGGGCAGCACGCGCCAGTAAGTCAGCAGGTCGGCGGAGAACATCTGAACGATCTGGCCAGCCCAGAAGCAAAACACCCATGTCCCTAGGAAAGACGCCGTGGGGCTGGCACTTCGCGCGGCGCGCCACGAAGTGCGCAGCACCGCGACATGGAGCCACAGGAGCGCGGCGAGGCCGATGATGCCGGTTTCAATCAGCATACTGAGGTACATATTGTCGCCAATGACCGCCTGGCCGATGTAGTCGGAATACGGCAAGGTTTTGTAGCCAATGCCGAAGATCGCGTGCCACGGGTGGTCAGTGAGAAACTGCACGAGCAGGCGCCAACTCTCGAAGCGGCCGGAGAAGATCGCCTCGCCATAATCAAAGAAGTAGACGACGGAGCCGGAGAGGCGCATCCAGGCGGTTTCCACCAGTTGCGGCAGAAAGTAAAAGCTGGCGGCGGCGCCGGCGGCGACGGAGAAGCCGAGCAGAGGAACGGCTCGACGCCACGGGATGCGGCCGCGATCGATGCAAACCAGAGCCGCCAACGCGACCAGCAGATTGATGATCGACGAGCGCGAATACGAAAAAAGCAACGCCGCGGACAGCAGCACGCCGCCGGCGAGCAATACCGGGCGTGAAACAAACGTATCCTTGCGCGGGCGGGTGAAGGCGACGGCGATCATAACGAGGAAAAACGCGCAGAAGTTGCCGAGCGTGCTGGCTTCGTAGAAGATGCCTTGCGCGCGGCGGTAGTAGGTGCCGGTATCGAGCCAGACAAACTGCGGGCCGAAACCGGCGGGCGCCGGGAGTTGGTAATAGAAGTCCACGCAAGCGATGGCCGCAGAGAGCATGGCGGCATAGAAAAGAGGCTTGATCAACGGTGCGGCGCCGTCAGATCGTACATAGGCTGTGAAGAAAAACAGGTACACGCCGATGCTCAACAGCAGAACGCGCGCCAGCGTCTGGATGGCGAGGTCAGCTCCGGAATAGAGGGCGGCGAGGCCGGCGCTGGCGAGCAGAATTGAGAACAGACAAATCAACGCGCGCTCGAGCGGCCCGGCGGTGATGCGCCAATCGCGCAGGTATAGCACGCCGGCTAAGACTCCGAGCGCCGCAAAGAAGAGCGACGGGTGCGGACCGGAATCGCCCAAGGGGATGGGAAGCGGCGGCAGCAGAATCGCAGACGCGATGAAGAGGGCGGTCCAGCGATGCGGTTTGGCGAGCGTCCACCATGCGACGGCCGCGAGGGCGAGTGGCGCGGCCAACACGGCGGCGGTTGCGGGTGACGGCGCTGCGGCGACCAGGGCCGCATAAACGCCGATTCCCAATGAGATGAAAATCCAGCGCGGCGGGAAAGGGGCGCGCGCGTCAATCATTGACGGATTTGAGGCGGGCTAGCGGCGTTAGCGGCTGCGGGGCCGGCAATCGCTCCAGGCGGTAGTTGAATTCGAAGGTCACGTAAAGCAGCGACGCGGCCAACGCCACGAACAACGCCGCGAGAAGCATCAGGGGAACGTTGGGGCGCGATGGGCGCTCGGGGACGATTCCGGGATCGATAATGCTCAGCCGCTCACCACGATAACCGGAGGTCGCCTGCTCCATCTGCAATCGTTTGGCGGCTCCGCCCAGAGCGTCCCGCGCGGCTTCGCGCTCCGCTTGCGCCGCGTCCACCTTTGCCATGTATTCCGGAGCGGCGCTGGCGGGCTCTTCGGCGACCTTCGCCCAGGCCTGCTCGGCACGTTCCAGTTTCACTTGCGCGTCTTCCCGCTGCTTCGTCGCCTGGGCCAGCAGGTCGTGCTCGGTACCCTCGGTAACCTCGCGCGTCAGTTGAACAGCTTGCTGGGCGACGTACAACGCGAACGCTTGCGCCTCAGCCGGGTTGCGCAAGGTGGCTGAGATTTCGAGGATTTTCGTGTTACGCGGGATAGTCACCTTGAGAACCGAGCGTTTCAACTTATTGACCGGCCCGGAATGCGGGAGTTTGAAATGTTCGAGGGCGTCGAGAAAAAGGCGATCGCCCGAGGCGAGCAATTCGTAGGACTTCAGCGATTCCAAATAGACCGGGCTGACCGCCATGGCGACGCGCGGATCGGTGCCCGCAGGCGGCTCGATCATTACGCGCGCGGTGGCTGTGTATTCATCAGGCGTGATGAGTGCGGCGAGCAATGCAAGGCCGACGGCGGCGGTGCAGGCTACCGCGATGACGCGCCAGCGGGCCCGCAGGTGATCGAGGTAACGAAACATTTCGAACGATTCCGGCATCGCACCCGCTTGTGGGATAGTGTAGCCGATATGGCGTTCTGCCTGCGGGCGATTGTCACGTTACTACCGTTAATTCTCGCGCCGTACGTGCTGCTTTACTACGACATCACACCGAAGGTTGTCGTGATTCTGTTAGGAACCGCACTGGCCGCGCTTCTGATGGTGCGCGAAGCCCCGGTGCGATCTCCCGCACTGCGAGTGTTCGGATTCCTGCTGGCGGCGCAAGGCGTGTGGCTCGCAATTTCCACCGCGTTTTCGAAGGATCCGGAACTCTCATTCGGCGGGGGCGCTTGGCGCCGATACGGATTAATCACGCAAGCGGCTGCGCTGCTTCTGGCCTGGATTGTGGCGCAACACAGCGCAGGAGGGCCCGAGCGTGCGCGCGGCCTGTTACGCGCGATGTCGCTGGCGGGTGTTCCGATCGCGATTTACGGCATTCTGCAGTACCTCGGCTGGGAGCCGTTGATCGACCCGAGCGCCTACCACGCGGGCGAGGGGCCGCTTACGATCGTTCGGCCGCCGAGCACGCTCGGCCACGCCAGCTATTTCGCGACTTATCTTCTTTCGGTGATTTTCGCGGGAGCGACGCTGGTTTTGGTGGACAAATCTCCCCGATGGCGAATCTTGGGCGCTGTGGCGAGCCTCGTCGGAACCGTGGCGCTGATTTTGACGGGGACACGCGCTGCGATGCTCGGATTGCTTTGCGGCGCGATTCTGCTGGGCGCCTGGTTGCGGCCAAAGATCGGGGCGAGCGAAGTGGCCGCCGGTTTGGTCGGGCTCGCGTTACTGGCCGGATTCTATTTTTCGCCGGCCGGGGTTTTGCTTCGCGCTCGCACAACGTGGTCTATGGGAGACATGGCCGGCGGCGCGCGTCCCTATTTGTGGCGGGATGCCGTCCGCATGGCAACGGCGCGGTGGCTGGTGGGATTCGGGCCGGAAACATTTTCCATCTGGTTCCCGCGGTACCAATCGGCAGAACTGGCGCGCGCGTATCCGTCGTTCTACCAGGAGTCGCCCCACAACATTCTCATCGATGCCCTGACGGATCAAGGGGTGGTGGGCGCCGGATTGTTCATTGCCGTCACGGCTCTGGGATTTTACGCGGCGTGGAAGGCCCGCGAGAGCTTGCTGGCGAAGGTGCTGGCTGGCGCTCTGCTCGCGTTGGTCGTGAGCCAGCAATTTACGGTCTTCACGATGGTAACGGCGGCGTTTTTCTATGTCACAGTCGCGCTACTGGTGTCACAGGCGTACCAGCCCGAGGTTTCGCCGGCCGGTCGCCATCGCATTCGCAGGCTGATTGCCGGTGGTCTCGCGGCAGCGGTGTTCGTTCCGTTCGCGATTTCGCTGGTCTACGCGGATGCGTGGCTGGCGCGTGTGAACTATCTGGCCCACTTCGGCCGGGTGCGCGAGGCCGTGGCTGCCTACCAGCATGTGGAACGATGGCATCCGCCGGGCATGCGCACGGATTTGTGGTATTCCCGTGCGATTGCGCGCGTCGCGCGTAAGTCGCCGAACCCGGCGGACGTGATCCTGGCCTGGCAGCAGGGCCTGGAATCGGCGATTCGAGCCACGCGGAACGCCGAAGAGCCTGAGAACGCATGGCTTAATCTTGCGGTGTTCTATGGCCGCCAGAACGATTACGCGCACACGGAAGAAAGCCTGCGCGGGGCCATTGCCAGCGCTCCCAACAGTTACAAGCCGCATTGGTTGTTGGCGCAGGTGCTCTGGACAGGCAAGCGGCTGGATGAAGCCAGCGTGGAAGCCGAGCGTGCGGCCGATCTAAATGGCGGCAAGGACCCGCAAGTGAGCCGGACCTTGGCACAAATTCTGGCGGCGGCCAAGAATTCCCAGCCGTAAAATGACGCCGGTCGTGGCCTATCCGGCCATTTGCGCCGGGGCCCGCGAAAGGCAATACTGGATACGGCGCGTCGCTTCGAATATGCCGTACAAGTGGGCCATTTGCGCTTTCATCGGTTGCCTGGGGGTGCGGGCCGCGGCCGAAATCATTCGTTTCGATACTGCAAAACCGGGTTCGGTACCCTCCGGTTGGACTGTGGTGATGCATAACGGCGGCGCTCCCGGATGGGAGGTGCGGCAGGACACTAGCGCACCCAGCAAACCCAACGTTCTGGCCCAGGTATCCGCCGATGGCAACGACAGCCGCTTCCCCATGGCGATTTTCAACAAGGCCGACTACCGCGACGGCGAACTGAGTGTGAAGTTCAAGACGGTCGCCGGGAGGGCCGATCAAGTCGCGGGCATCGTGTGGCGTTATCGCGATCCGAACAATTACTACGTGGTCCGGGCGAACGCGCTGGAGAACAACATCGTCATGTACCGTGTGCAGGACGGGCACTGGATGCCGCTGTCACCACGGGGAAAGCCGCGCGAGACTTATGGGGTGCGGCACCGGATTCCTGCCCACACCTGGAGCATCCTGAAAGTCAGCTTCCGGAGATCGCGCTTCGAGGTCTATTTCGATCACCGGAAGGTCTTCGAAGCCGACGATTCCACTTTTGCCCAGCCCGGCAAGGTGGGCCTTTGGACGAAAGCGGACAGCGTGACGTACTTCGATGATTTTCAGTTCAGCGGAAAGTAAGCCCGCCATTTGAACCCACCAGAGAGGTTGACAAATCACGCAGGGCGCTTTGAAATCGCTGGATCGGCCGGAGGCGCGCGAGCATCCAAACATGGATAAACTGCCCGATCGGGGGGGAAGGAAAGTGCAAGACCAACATAAAAGCGATTGGGGTATCGCGGTGCTGCGCATAGCAGCCGGCATCGTCTTCGCAGCGCATGGCGGCCAGAAGGTGTTTGTATTTGGTTTGAGCGGGGTCGCCGGTGTGTTTGGACAGATGGGTTTTCCGCTGGCTTCGATTCTGGGCCCATTTGTCGCGCTACTAGAGCTGGCCGGCGGCATTGCACTGATTACAGGCTTGCTGACCAGGTGGGTGACAGTTCTGTTTGCCATCGAAATGGCCGTGGCCGTGCTGAAAGTGCACCTAGCGAACGGGTTCTTTCTTCCCACCGGTTTCGAATTCGCCTTTACCATGTGCGCCGTGAGCGTGGCGCTAGCTCTGGCAGGGCCTGGAGCGGCGGCTCTCGATCCTGTGATATTCAAAGGCGGCGATTAGCGGATGGCCCAAGTTCTCGAGTTCCTGCTGCGGCACGGCTACTGGGTGGTATTTGCGTTTGTGCTGGCCGAACAGATCGGGCTGCCGCTGCCATCCACGCCGGTGTTGCTGGCGGTAGGTGCGCTCGCGGGGCTAGGGCGGATCTCTTTCTGGCAGGCTTTCGCGTTGGGTATTCTGGCCTCGCTGATCGGCGATTCCCTGTGGTACTGGATGGGCCGCAAACGCGGCTACTCGGTGCTCAACCTGCTGTGCCGCATCGCGCTCGAACCGGATTCCTGCGTTCGCCGCACGGAGAATGTGTTCTCTCGTTTCGGAGCCGGCGCGCTATTGTTTGCCAAATTTGTGCCAGGCTTGAGCACAGCCGCTCCGCCGCTGGCGGGCCTGTTCCGCATGCCGCTGTGGAAGTTTTTGCTGAGTGACGGCGCCGGAGCGGGCCTGTATGTTGGAGCTTACAGCCTGCTGGGGTTCCTGCTCCGTGAACAACTGGAGGACGTGGCGGAGTATGCCTTCGGGTTCGGCAGGTGGCTAGGGATCAGTTTGGCTGGCTTGTTTGCCGTTTACATTGTTTGGCATG